>Ga0308171_1000061_pt1 | contig 356981 bp, 303 predicted proteins | sample PhyGR1_FD_202135 | JGI IMG/M metagenome (GOLD analysis project Ga0308171, IMG submission 202135) | Phyllosphere microbial communities from UC Gill Tract Community Farm, Albany, California, United States - DLSLSG.R1 | ecosystem: Host-associated > Plants > Phyllosphere > Unclassified | place...
ACCCTGCCTTCAGGAGCGATCGGCCTCCCCGGAAGTGCTTCTATAGCCTGACGAGAATAACCTCTCTCATCAGGCTAGGCACAACATACAAGGAGCAGCCTTGTGCTGCGAAGAGGCCGGTAAGGCTGAAGATTATCTTCGGTTGCAATGGCCTTTTCGCAGCACAAGGCTGCTCCTACAAAAATCAAAAGCGCAGCGCGCTGGGTTTCAGGGCACGGGTATTCGGGAAACCGCCTTCACTTCGCGCAACGCCAGGCTGGACTGTATCGAGGCAATCCCGGGCTGACGGCGTAATACCTCTTCCACAAACCGCCCATAACTCTCCAGGTCATTCGCCAACACGGTCAGCACATAGTCAGCCTCGCCGGTCACCTTGTGGCAGGACAGCACCTGCGGCAGTTTCAGAATCACCTGCTCGAACTCATCCGGTGCGTTGGCTGAATGGTTGCCAAAGCGCACCTGGGCAAACGCCATCACGTCGTAGCCCAGCTTCCTGCGGTCGAGGTTGGCCTGGTAATCCTTGATGATGCCCAGCTCCTCCAGCCGTTTGCGCCTGCGCCAGCAGGGCGTCACGGTCATCGACAAACGCTCGCCCAGCGCAGCGCTCGACAGGGTGCCGTCCTCCTGCAGAAGGCGCAGCAGCTCGCGGTCGGTGTCGTCCAGTTGTTCAATAGCAAAAGCTTTGCTCATAGGTAACCAACCTTGTGAATACTTTGCTCAAGCATCCGGTTTGATTGAGCATAAAGCAAAGCATTTTCACCGCTGTGTCGCGAAAATTGGTTATCCGGTAACCCCTTGAAAAAGGACATTCGCGTGCTGACAGTCTTTAGCAACAACCACCGCTTGCACCATGGCTCGGAACTCAAGGACGGCGCCATTACGCCGTCGTTCGAAAACCCCCAGCGTGCCGACACCGTGCTGGCCCGGGTGCACAGCACCGGCCTTGGCGATGTCATTGCCGAACAGGCCTTCAACCGTGGCTGCTACGTGGCGGCGCACAGCGAGCGCTATGTAAGCTTCCTGGAAAATGCCTGGCAGGAATGGGCCGCCACCGGCAAGACCCACGATGCACTGCCACTGGTTTGGCCAGTGCGCGACCTGGCCATCGACCGTGAGCCCGGCTTCATCGACGGCAAGCTGGGCTTCTATGCCATGGACGCGGGGGCCCCGATCACCGCCGGCACCTGGGAGGCGGTGCGCAGCAGCGCCAACGTTGCCTTGACCGGCATGCAGCGCATCATCGACGGTGCCGACAGCGCCTTTGCCCTGTGCCGCCCACCGGGGCACCATGCAGCACGGGAATACATGGGCGGCTACTGCTACCTGAACAACGCCGCCATCGCAGCCGAGCGCTGCCTCAGTCAAGGCGCCAAACGCGTTGCCGTGCTGGATGTGGACTTCCACCACGGCAACGGCACACAGAACATCTTTTACGATCGCCCCGATGTCTTCTTCGCCTCCCTGCATGGCGACCCGCACGTGTCCTACCCGTACTTTTCCGGCTACGCCCATGAACAAGGCGCAGGCGCTGGCGAGGGTTTCAACGCCAACTACCCGATGGGCAAGGGCACACGCTGGGCCCAGTACAAGCCGGCTTTGCAGGATGCACTCAAGCGCATCGTCGCGCACAAGCCGCAGTTTCTGGTTGTGTCGCTGGGGGTCGACACCTTCGAGGATGACCCGATCAGCCACTTCAAGCTCACCAGCGAAGACTTCCTGCGCATGGGCGCCGAGATCGCCAGTGCGGGTATCCCGACCCTGTTCGTGATGGAAGGCGGCTACATGGTCGACGAAATCGGCATCAACGCCGTGAACACCCTGCAAGGGTTCGAAAGCGCGCGCTAACCCGCGTAACCAGCCATGGCGAAGCCTGTAAAGGGCTTTGCCACGGCACCGCGACATGTGACAGGCCAACAATAACAAGAGGTCGCCATGCAAGACATGCCCGCAAGCCTTGAGCAAAGCAAACCGGTAACGCCCGACCGTGAAGGGCACCTGCAACGCACGCTGGAAAACCGCCACATTCAGCTGATTTCCATAGGCGGCGCCATCGGCACCGGCCTGTTCATGGGCTCCGGCAAGGTGATAGCGCTGTCCGGCACCTCGATCCTGCTGGTGTACGCCATCCTCGGGTTCTTCGTGTTCTTCGTCATGCGCGCCATGGGCGAGCTGCTGTTGTCCGACCTGCGCTTCAAGTCGTTCGCCGACATCGTTGCCCATTACCTGGGGCCGCGCGCCGGCTTTGTGCTGAGCTGGTCGTACTGGTTGAGCTGGAGCGTGGCAGTGGTCGGCGACGTGGTCGTGGTGGCCGGGTTCTTCCAGTACTGGTACCCCGATGCACCGGCCTGGCTACCCGCGTTCTTCACCCTGTTCGTGCTGCTGGGGCTAAACATGCTGGCGGTGCGGATTTTTGGCGAGGTGGAGTTCTGGTTCGGCATCATCAAGATCGTCGCCATCGTGCTGTTGATCATCACGGCGGCGGTGATGATCGCCACCTCCTATACCTCACCCAATGGCGTGGTTGCTTCGCTGTCCAACGTGGTCGCGCCGGGCGCGGTGCTGCCCCATGGCATCAGCGGTTTCTTTGCGGGCTTCCAGATTGCCGTGTTTTCCTTTGCCGGCACCGAACTGATCGGCACCACCGCCGCCGAGGCAAAGAATCCGCATCGTTCGCTGCCCAAGGCCATAAACACCATCCCCTTGCGCATTCTGCTGTTCTACATCCTGGCGCTGGTGTGCATCATCAGCGTGGTGTCGTGGGCCGAGGTGCCGGCCAACCGCAGCCCCTTCGTCGAGCTGTTCCTGCTGGCCGGCTTCCCCGCGGCGGCCGGCATGATCAACTTCGTGGTGCTGACCTCGGCAGCCTCTTCGGCCAACAGTGGTGTCTACTCGGGCTGCCGGATGCTGTTCGGGCTGGCCGAGCGGCGTAACGCGCCGGCCCTGTTCGCCAGGCTTTCGGCACTGAGCGTGCCGGTGTACAGCCTGGTGTTTTCCGGCGTATGCATGCTGATCGGGTTGAGCCTGCTGTTCATCATCCCGGAGGTGATGACGGTGTTCACGCTGATTTCCACCGTGTCGGCAATCCTGGTGATCTTTACCTGGTCGATGATCCTTGCGGCGTACCTTGCCTATCGCAAACGCAACCCGCCTGCGCACGATGCCTCGGCGTTCAAGTTGCCGGGCGGGGTGCCGATGGCCATCACCACCCTGGGTTTTCTCGGCTTTGTGCTGGTGCTGCTGGCGCTGCAGCCGGATACCCGGTTGGCGCTGTGCGTGATGCCGTTGTGGTTCGTGTTCCTGCTGCTGGCCTACCGCCGCCGCGCAGCACACCCCTGAGCGGATGACATATCCCTGTGGGAGCGGGTTCACCCGCGAAGGCCCCAACGCGGTGCATGGCACCGGCTGCGCCGGTGTTCGCGGCTAAAGCCGCTCCCACAGGTCCCGCGTGGCTTCTGGTTTTACTCACCCGATCTGCTGGGCGATCAACCCCAGGCACCGCTGCACGATCGGGCTCACGTCACCCTTGCGCCGGCTAAGTATGATCGGGCTGACGGCGCTGCTATCAAGCAAGCCGACATACTCGATATCGGTGCGGTGCTGCTGTTGTACCGATGCTGGCACCAGGGTTACCCCCACGCCGACGGCCACCAGGCCGATGGCCGTCTGCAGTTCGTTGGCCCACTGGCTGACGCGGATGCTCATGCCGTGCTGGGCGAACAGCGCAAGCACGTGGTCGGCATAACTGGGCCGGGGGTTGGCCGGGTAGAGGATGAACGCCTCGCCAGCCAGCTGGGCGAGGCTGAGCGGGCTGCCCGCCAGCGGGTGGCCCTTGGGCAGCACGGCCACCAGCGGGTCTTCACGCAGGACCTGTTGCGCAATGGCCGCGTCCTCGATGCGAATGCGCCCGAAGGCGATGTCGATGCGCCCGCTCTTCAGCGCTTCCACCTGCTGCAGCGTGGTCATCTCGCTCAGCCCCAGTTCCAGCTCGCTGTCCTGGCGCAGCTCGCGGATCAGCTCTGGCAGCACGTTGTACAGGGTCGAGGGGGCAAAGCCGATGCCCAGCCACTGGCGCTGGCCCTGGCCAATGCGGCGGGTGTTGTCGCTGATGTTCTGCAGTTGCTGAAGCACGGTGCAGCTCTGCTCGTAGAAGAAGCGGCCGGCCTCGGTCAGCCGCAGCGGGCGTTCGCGCGCTACCAGCAAGGTGCCGAGCTCGTCCTCCAGCTGGCTGATCTGCCGGCTCAAGGGCGGTTGTGCAATGTGCAGCAGCTCGGCGGCGCGGGTGAAGTTCAGGGTCTCGGCCAAGACCTTGAAGTAACGCAGGTGGCGCAGCTCCATCAGACCTCCAGGGTATGGTGGGAGATTCATTTGATATTGGACGGTCATCAGGGTCTCGCGCAATCCTTGAACAATCAAGTAAATGCACCATTCGGGCCTGCAACTGGCGCCCGACCTGACGGGACCTGGCAACAATGACAAGCGCGCTGATTGAACGTATTGATGCAATTATCGTCGACCTGCCGACCATTCGCCCGCACAAGCTGGCAATGCACACCATGCAGCAGCAGACCCTGGTGGTATTGCGTGTGCGTTGCAGCGATGGCGTGGAAGGTATCGGTGAGGCCACCACCATCGGTGGCCTGGCCTATGGCTACGAAAGCCCCGAGGGCATCAAGGCCAACATCGACGCCCACCTGGCCCCGGCACTGATCGGCCTGGCGGCGGACAACATCAACGCCGCCATGCTCAAGCTTGACAAGCTGGCCAAGGGCAACACTTTTGCCAAGTCGGGTATCGAAAGCGCCTTGCTCGACGCCCAGGGCAAACGCCTGGGCCTGCCGGTCAGCGAACTGCTGGGCGGCCGCGTGCGCGACAGCCTGGAAGTGGCCTGGACCCTGGCCAGTGGCGACACGGCCCGTGATATCGCCGAAGCCCGACACATGCTGGAAATTCGCCGTCACCGGGTGTTCAAGCTGAAGATTGGCGCCAACCCGGTGGAGCAGGACCTCAAACACGTGGTGACGATAAAACGCGAACTGGGCGACAGCGCCAGTGTGCGAGTGGACGTGAATCAGTACTGGGACGAATCCCAGGCCATCCGCGCTTGCCAGGTGCTTGGCGACAACGGTATCGACCTGATCGAGCAACCGATTTCGCGTATCAACCGCGGTGGCCAGGTGCGCCTGAACCAGCGCAGCCCTGCACCGATCATGGCCGATGAGTCCATCGAAAGTGTCGAGGATGCCTTCAGCCTGGCCGCCGACGGCGCCGCCAGCATCTTTGCCCTGAAAATCGCCAAGAACGGCGGCCCGCGTGCTGTGCTGCGCACTGCGCAAATCGCCGAGGCCGCCGGTATCGGCCTGTATGGCGGCACCATGCTCGAGGGCTCGATCGGCACCTTGGCCTCGGCCCACGCCTTCCTTACCTTGCGCCAACTGACCTGGGGCACCGAGCTGTTCGGCCCGCTGCTGCTGACCGAAGAAATCGTCAACGAGCCGCCGCAATATCGCGACTTCCAGCTGCACATTCCCCGTACCCCAGGCCTGGGCCTGACCCTGGACGAACAGCGCCTGGCGCGCTTCGCCCGTCGCTGATCAGCAAACAAGGAGATAATCATGCTGTTCCACGTGAAGATGACCGTGAAACTGCCGGTGGACATGGACCCGGCCAAGGCTACCCAGCTCAAGGCCGATGAAAAGGAACTGGCCCAGCGCCTGCAACGTGAAGGGACTTGGCGCCACCTGTGGCGCATTGCCGGGCACTACGCAAACTACAGCGTGTTCGATGTGCCCAGCGTCGAGGCGTTGCACGACACCCTGATGCAACTGCCGTTGTTCCCGTACATGGACATCGAGGTCGACGGCCTGTGCCGGCATCCCTCGTCGATCCACAGCGACGACCGCTGATACGCACCTGTCTGCCTGACAAGAACAATATGAGGTACGCACGATGACCGTGAAAATTTCCCACACTGCCGACATTCAAGCCTTCTTCAACAAAGTGGCTGGCCTGGACCACGCCGAAGGCAACCCGCGCTTCAAGCAGATCATCCTGCGTGTGCTGCAGGACACCGCGCGCCTGGTCGAAGACCTGGAAATCACCGAAGACGAGTTCTGGCACGCCATTGATTATCTCAACCGGCTGGGGGGCCGTAACGAGGCTGGCCTGCTGGCCGCAGGCCTGGGCATCGAGCACTTCCTCGACCTGCTGCAGGACGCCAAGGATGCCGAAGCCGGCCTGGGTGGCGGCACCCCGCGTACCATCGAAGGCCCGCTGTATGTCGCCGGCGCGCCGGTGGCACAAGGCGAAGCGCGCATGGACGACGGTACCGACCCCGGCGTGGTGATGTTCCTGCAGGGGCAGGTGTTCGATGCCGACGGCAAGCCGCTGGCCGGCGCCACCGTCGACCTGTGGCACGCCAACACCCAAGGTACCTATTCGTACTTCGACTCGACCCAGTCTGAGTACAACCTGCGCCGCCGCATCATTACCGATGCCGAGGGCCGCTACCGTGCGCGCTCCATCGTGCCGTCGGGATATGGCTGCGACCCGCAGGGCCCGACCCAGGAATGCCTGGACCTGCTCGGCCGTCATGGCCAGCGCCCGGCGCACGTGCACTTCTTCATCTCGGCACCCGGGCACCGCCATCTGACCACGCAGATCAACTTCGAGGGTGACAAGTACCTGTGGGACGACTTTGCCTACGCCACCCGTGACGGGCTGATCGGCGAGCTGCGTTTTGTCGAGGATGCTGCGGCGGCGCGTGACCGCGGCGTTCAAGGCGCGCGTTTTGCCGAACTGGCGTTCGACTTCCACCTGCAGGGGGCCACGGCGGTGGAGGCCGAGGCACGCAGCCACCGGCCGCGTGCGTTGCAGGAAGGATAACGACCGATTGACGTAGCCCTTGTAGGAGCGGCCTTGTGTCGCGATAGGGCTGCGTAGCAGCCCCGGCAATTACAGCGGTGACGCCGAAAATCGGGGGCCGCTGTGCGGCCCTATCGCGACACAAGGCCGCTCCTACAGGAACCTTCATTTTTGCCTGGGCCTTTCCGTGCGGGGAGGGCCTGGGCTTTTTGCTGTTGGGCCCGGTGATCTAGAATCGACCTTTTCCCTGAGCCCCGCCCATGCTGCCCATCGCGCTGCTGCCAACCACCGCTGACCAGGCTCCGCTGATCCGCAACCTCTACCAGTTCTATTCCTACGAGTCCTCCGACTGGGAGCAGGAGGACGTCGAAGTGGACGGCCGCTTCTATATCCACGACGAGCACCTGCACCGCTACTGGCAGGACGACGGCTGGGGCGCCTACCTGGTGCTGGCGGACGGCTTCATCGCCGGCTTCGTACTGGTGGAACGCAGCGAATTGCCGGGCATCGACGCGCTGGAACTGGCTGACCTGTTCATCCTGAAAAAGTACCGCCGCCATGGCATCGGCCAGGCGGTGGCGTTGCAGCTGCTGGGCGGCGAGGGCGACTGGTTGCTGCGGTGCTACGCACAAGATGCCCCGGCCGTGGCGTTCTGCAAGGCCGTGCTGGCGAACCTGTCGCGCCCGGCGCAGGCCATTGCCCTGGCTGATGAACCGGACCTGCTCAGTTTCCTGGTGAGCGGCGCCCGCCATTGAGGGCTTGCCCGCCTTCGTTCGTCCTTGAAGAGGAATAGCGACATTTTTGTGAGCTACTTCACAAAATCGTCATGAGCGGCATAATGCCATCAACGCTTTCAAAAACCCGGCCACTGCTTGCCGGGGTCCCTTTTCATGCGCTTCGAAGGTTCAGGTAAAGTTCATGTCGTTAGTCGCAAGCCCCGACATCATGTACCGGCTATTGATTCAGAGTGTGGTGGACTATGCCATCTACATGCTCACCCCCGAAGGTGTCGTCGCCAACTGGAACCCCGGCGCTCAGCGTGCCAAGGGGTACCACGCCGAGGAAATCGTCGGCCAGCATTACTCTCTGTTCTACACCGATGCCGAGCGCGCCGCCGGGTTGCCCGCGCATAACCTGGAGCAGGCGCGCAGCACCGGGCGCTTTGAAGAGATCGGTTCACGCCTGCGCAAGGATGGCTCGGCCTTCCACGCCCATGTGGTGATCGACGCCGTGTACGACGATGCCGGCCAACTGGTGGGGTTTGCCAAGGTTACCCGCGACATTTCCGAACGCCGCCGTCAGGAGCTGGAGCTGCTGCAGGCCAAGGAACTGGCCGAGCAGTACAGCCAGGAAATGGCCAAGCTTTCGCAGTTCCTGGATTCGGTCATTGCCAATATCCCCGCCAGCGTCATCGTCCAGGACCTGGAAAGCCAGCGTATCCTGCTGGCCAACCAGCAGGCCGAGCGCCTGTTCGGCGGGCCAGAGCGCAGCATGATCGGCCAACTGCCTGGCGAGTGCCTGAGCCCGGCGGCTGCCGACTACCTTGAGCAGCAACTGGCCCGGGGTGCCCGTAGCACCAAGGGCCATGCTGCCGAGACCCGGGTCGACACCGCCCGTGGCCCGCGTACCCTGCGCAGCCGTACCTTGCTCAGCCAGAACCGCGAAGGCCAGGCTGATTACGTGCTGTTTGTTGCCGAAGATGCCACCGAGGAACTGGCCGCGCACGCGCAGATCCACCACATGGCGCACCATGACGCGCTCACCGGGCTGCCCAACCGCACGCTGTTCAACGAACGCCTGCGCCAGGCGCTGGTGCGTGGCAGCGAGAACGCCAAGCTGACCGCTGCACTGTGCCTGGACCTGGACAACTTCAAGAACATCAACGATTCCCTGGGCCATGCCTTCGGCGACAAGTTGTTGCGTGAGTTGGGTAAGCGCCTGCGCCGTGAGCTGCGTGAACACGACACCCTGGCCCGCCTGGGCGGTGACGAGTTTGCCGTGGTGCTGACCGGGCTTGATGGCCGCGATGCCGCGTGCAACACCGCGCAGCGCCTGATCAATGCCATTTGCCCGCCGTTCCAGATCGAAGGCCACCAGTTCACGGTGGGGGTGAGCATCGGCGTTGCCATTGCCCCCGATGACAATGACCAGGCCGAGCAGTTGCTCGGCTATGCCGACATGGCGCTGTACGAGGCCAAGCGCAACGGGCGAAACCGCTACGAGTGCTTCGAGGTGGAACTGGACGTTGCAGCCCGCCAGCGCCGCCTGGTGGAAACCGACCTGCGTACTGCGCTGCACCTGGGTCAGCTGCAACTGCACTACCAGCCGGTGGTCGACCAGCAGACCCATTGCATCACTGGCTACGAGGCTTTGCTGCGCTGGGAGCACCCGAGCCGTGGCATGGTGATGCCCATGGACTTCATCCCCATTGCCGAGGAAACCGGGTTGATTCATGAGCTGGGCACCCGGGCCTTGAACCTGGCCTGCCAGGAAGCGGCCAGCTGGGACAGCGAGCAGACGGTGTCGGTCAACCTGTCGCCGGTGCAGTTCAAGAATGCCAACCTGGTGCAGGTTGTGGCCTTGGCCCTGGCCGACTCGGGCCTGCCGGCGCAGCGCCTGGAACTGGAAATCACCGAGTCGGTGCTGCTGGGTAACAGCGAGGAAAACGTGCGCACCTTGCGCGCGCTGAAAGACCTGGGCGTGTCCATTTCGCTGGACGATTTCGGCACCGGCTATTCATCGCTCGGCTACCTGCGGTCGTTCCCGTTCGACCGCATCAAGATCGACAAGTCGTTCGTGCATGACATGTGCGAAAGCCGTGAGGCGATGTCGATCATCCGTGCCATTACCGACCTGTCCAACAGCCTGATGATCAAGACCACGGCCGAGGGGGTGGAGTCGGAAGAGCAGATGCGCCGGCTGGCGGCGGAAGGGTGCTCGCATTTCCAGGGCTACCTGTACGGGCGGCCGGCACCGGCGAGTGAGCGGTTGAAGCAGGTCATTACGCCAGGCTGACGGCTCACGCAGCCCATTGTGGGGGTAATTGTCTTGCTCAAATTTTAAGAGCTTGTGCAATCCTTGTGGGAGCGGGCATGCCCGCGAACACCGGCGCAGCCGGTGCCAGCCACCGAGTTGGCTTCTTCGCGGGCACGCCCGCTCCCACAAGGTCCGTGTCGCGCTTACGAATTTCAGCTATTCCAGTCTGGCGCAAACGCCGGGCTTACCACCCGCTGATCTTTCGGCAATTGGGCAATCGCCGCGCGATCCTCGTCGTCCAGTTGCACGTTCAATGCTGCCAGGTTGGCCAGCTGGTTCTCGCGGCTACTGGCCTTTGGGATCGCCGCCACACCGTCCTGGTCCAGCAACCACTTCAGCGCCACCTGGCTGGGCAGCACGCCGTGCTTGCGGGCAATCGCCTGGATCACTGGCTGCGCCGCCGCCTGGCCGCGGGCCAGCGGGGTGTAGGCGGTAAGCAACAGGTCATGGTGGCGGGCGTAGTCCAGCAGCGGTTGCTGGCCGAGCAGCACGTGGTATTCCACCTGGATCGCCGACAACGGCGCCCCCAGGGTTTCCACCACCTGGCGCAGCAGGCCCAGCGGGAAGTTGGCCACACCAATGTGGCGCGCCTTGCCCTCGTCACGCAGCGCTACCAAGGTGTCGATGCTGCGTGCCAGGTCCCAGTCCTTGCCGGGCCAGTGAATGTGGAACAGGTCGACCTGCTCGGTGCCCAGGGCGCGCAGGCTGTCTTCCAGCGACTGGCGCATGGCCTTGGGCTCCAGGCGGTCCCACCACACCTTGGTGGTGAGGTGGATCTGCTCGCGTGGCACGTCGCTGTCGCGCAGGGCCTGGCCAACGGCCGCTTCGTTTTCGTAGGCGGTGGCAGTGTCGATGTGCCGGTAACCCACGTCCAGCGCCTGGTGCACGGCCTGGGTACATTCGGTGCCGGTCATTGGCCAGGTGCCCAGGCCGATTGCTGGCAGGTCCAGACCGCTACGGGTGGTGAGCCTTTGCATGTAAATTCCTTGTAGGGTGTGCAGGGTTCGCACTCGATGGTGGGTGATCAGCGAGGCGCGGGCCATGCGTTCAAGGCACAAAGTGGTCGATCAGCGAACAGTAATTGCAGCCGGCGTGGACAAGCGGCAAATGAACTTCCTTATGCTGCGGCATCTCTTCTAGAATTCGAGCAGTCGCATCCGCCAGGCCACGCCTGTGCGGCCTTCCTTGGGCTTGCCTGCTGGCGCGCCGTCATCGAGAGAGCCATGAGTTCCAGTACACCGCTGTCCGGCGTCAACCAACCCCTGCGCGGCATCGCCTTGGTGGTGGTGGCGACGTTGCTGTTTGCCAGCCACGATGCCTTGTCCAAATTCCTCGGCGGCCTGTACCCGATCGTCATGGTGGTCTGGGCCCGGTACGTGGTGCATACGCTGCTGATGGCCGGCATCTTCCTGCCCAAGTCAGGCCTTAACGTGCTGCGTACGCGCCGCCCGGTGTTGCAGACGCTGCGGGCCTTGAGCCTGCTGAGCACCAGCCTGCTGTTTACCACTGGCCTGCAATACCTGCCGCTGGCCGAGGCCACTGCGGTCAACTTTCTTGCCCCGGTGCTGGTCACCGCGTTATCGGCACCTTTGTTGAAAGAACGGGTGACTGTGGGGCAGTGGGTGGCGGTGGTGATGGGCTTTATCGGCGTGCTGGTGGTGGTGCACCCGGGTGGAGCGATGTTCACCCCGGCAATCCTGTACCCGTTCGGCTCTGCGCTGGGCTTCTGCTTCTATCAGTTGCTGACGCGCATCCTCGCAGCCCATGACAGCCCGACCACCAGCAACTTCTATGCAGGGCTGTGCAACACCTTGGCGATGAGTGCGCTGGTGCCGTTCTTCTGGGAGACGCCGCGTTGGGACCATGCGCTGCTGATGCTGGCGCTGGGGGGCTTTGGCATGACTGCACACCTGCTGCTGACCCAGGCCTTCCGCCATGCAGCCCCGGCGTTGCTGGCGCCATTCAGCTATTGCCAGATCGTGTTTGCCGGGCTGCTGGGGGTAATCATCTACAGGCAGGTGCCGGATACCCTGAGCCTGGTGGGTATTTCGGTGATCTGCCTCAGTGGGCTGGGCGCGGCGTGGATGCAGCGCAAGAAGTAAGTGATTAGCTACCGGGCCATGAACTGCAGGATGCGTTCGCGTAGCCAGCGCTCGGCCGGGTCGTTGTCCTGGGCGCCGCTCCAGACCATCGACAGTTCTGCCTCGGTGATGTCGAACGGCGCCGGGTCGGCGCGCAGGCTACCGTCGTCGGCCAGGGCGCAGGCGGCGTAGTCCGGCACGGTGGCAATCAGCTCGGTGTTGCGCAGCAGGGCGCGCAGGCTGCCGAACTGCGGCACCGCCAGCACCACCTTGCGGCAACGGCCGATGCGCGCCAGGTCCAGGTCGATGTTGCCGCTCATGTCGCCGGAGAACGACACCATCACATGCGGGCGCGCGCAGTATTCATCGAGGGTAAGCGGGCCGGGGCGGTCGTCGGCGCGCAGCACGCGCACGCCGATGTCGCGCAGCTTGCGGCGTTTGGCCGTGGCCGGCAGGTCGGTGGTGTAGCTCACACCTACCGAGATTTCGCCGCTGGCCAGCAGGCCAGGCATCAGCAGGAAGTTGGCGCGCCGCACCACCACACTGATATCCGGGGCTTCTTCGCGCAGGGCCTGCAGCAAGGCCGGGAACAGGCCGAACTCGGCATCGTCCGACAGGCCCAGGCGGAACACATTGCAGCTGCTGGCCGGGTCGAATTCGCGGGCGCGGCTGATGGCGGCGGAAATCACGTCCATCGCTGGCGCCAGTTCGGCAAAGATCTGCAGGGCCCTTGGCGTGGGTTCCATGGCCCGGCCACTGCGTATCAGCAACGGGTCGTCGAACAGCTCGCGCAGGCGGGCGAGGGCGGCGCTGACGGTGGACTGGGTGATGAACAGCTTTTCACCGACGCGGGTCAGGTTGCGTTCGATCATCAAGGCTTCGAACAGCACCAGCAGGTTCATGTCAACGCGGCGCAGGTCGTTGCGGTTCATTGGGCTCAGGTTCCGGATATAGAGGGCTTGGCGGTGTATTGAAGCACGCCGCTGGCCTGCTTGCCTTGTATGAATGTGCCGGCCTCTTCGCGGGTGAACCCGCTCCCACAGGTAGGGCACAGGATTCAAGACTGGTGCAATACCTATAGGAGCGGGTTCACCCGCGAAGAGGCCAGCCTAAGCAAACCTGACAGAGCCAGCCTATCAACCCCTAACAGCCACTCTATTAGAACTCTGCCCAAGCTCGTCTAGTCTTTCCCGTGGCCCCGTGTAGACCTGATGAGGGGTAGCACGAGCCCACACGCTCGGCTGAAAGAACACCTGGCATAGACCGGAAATCTGGATAACCGACCCAAAGGTACCCGCAGATGTCGAACGAATCGAAATGCCCGTTCCATCAAACCGCAGGTGGCGGCACCACCAACCGTGACTGGTGGCCTGACCAGCTCAACCTTCGCATTCTTCACCAGCATTCGTCGAAATCCAGCCCCGATCCGGACTTCGATTATGCCAAGGCGTTCAAGAGCCTCGACTTCCAGGCCCTGAAGCAAGACCTGACCGCCTTGATGACCGACTCGCAGGACTGGTGGCCCGCCGACTTCGGCCACTACGGTCCGTTGTTCATCCGCATGGCCTGGCATAGCGCGGGCACCTACCGCATCGGTGATGGCCGCGGTGGCGCGGGTTCTGGCCAGCAACGTTTCGCCCCTTTGAACAGCTGGCCGGACAACGTCAGCCTCGACAAGGCCCGGCGCCTGCTGTGGCCGATCAAGCAGAAATACGGCAACAAGATTTCCTGGGCCGACCTGATCGTGCTCACGGGTAACGTTGCCCTCGAATCCATGGGCTTCAAGACCTTCGGTTTCTCTGGCGGGCGCGCCGATGTGTGGGAGCCGGACGAAGATGTGTATTGGGGCTCGGAAAAGGTCTGGCTGGGCGGCGATACCCGCTACGGCAAGGAACAGGTCAAGGCCCAGCCGCCAGGCCAGGGTGACCTGGTGGCCGAGCCGGCCAAGCACGGCGAAGAACAGAATCGTGACCTGTCGGCCGAGCGGAACCTGGAAAACCCGCTGGCCGCCGTGCAGATGGGCCTGATCTACGTGAACCCGGAAGGCCCGGAAGGTAACCCCGACCCGGTGGCCTCGGGCAAGGACATCCGTGAAACCTTTGGCCGCATGGCCATGAACGATGAAGAAACCGTGGCGCTGATCGCCGGCGGCCACGCCTTTGGCAAGACCCACGGTGCCGGCCCTGCGGACAACGTCGGCCCCGAGCCGGAAGCTGCGGGCCTTGAGCTGCAGGGCCTGGGTTGGCCCAACAAGTTTGGTACTGGCAAAGGGGGGGATACCATCACCAGCGGCTTGGAAGTGACCTGGACTTCAACCCCGACCAAGTGGAGCAACGAGTACCTCAACAACCTGTTCAACTTTGAGTGGGAATTGACCAAGAGCCCGGCCGGTGCGCACCAGTGGCGGCCGAAAGAGGGCAAAGGCGCAGGCACCGTGCCGGATGCCCACGATCCGGGCAAGAAACACGCACCGTCGATGCTGACTTCCGACCTGGCGCTGCGTTTCGACCCGATCTACGAGCCGATCGCCCGTCGCTTCAAGGACAACCCGGACCAGCTGGCGGATGCCTTTGCCCGTGCCTGGTACAAGCTGATCCACCGCGACATGGGCCCGCTGGCCCGTTACCTGGGCCCGGAAATGCCCAACGAAGAGTTGCTGTGGCAAGACCCGTTGCCCAAGGCAGATCCAGCCACGATCAGCGAGCAAGACATCGCAGATCTCAAGACCAAGATCCTGGCTTCGGGCTTGAGCGTGGGCGAACTGGTCTCCACCGCGTGGGCATCCGCGTCGACTTTCCGTGGCTCCGACAAGCGCGGTGGGGCCAATGGCGCCCGCCTGCGCCTGGCACCGCAGAAGGACTGGGCTGCAAACCAGGGTGTAGATAAAGTGCTGGCGGCGCTGGAAAAGATCCAGGGCGAGTTCAACAACGGCGGCAAGAAGGTTTCTCTGGCCGACCTGATCGTGCTGGCCGGTACCGCAGCCGTTGAAAAAGCCGCCAGGGACGCCGGTTACACGGGCAGCGTAGGGTTCCGCCCGGGCCGCGTCGATGCGTCTCAGGCGCAGACCGATGTCGAGTCGTTTGCCGTGCTAGAGCCGTTGGCCGATGGCTTCCGCAACTTCACCAAGGCCCGCTATAGCGTCAAGGCTGAGAAGCTGCTGCTGGACAAGGCCCAGTTGCTGACGCTGACGGCGCCGGAGCTGACCGTGCTGATTGGCGGCCTGCGCGTGCTGGGCGCCAACCATGGCGGCAGCAAGCAGGGCGTGTTCACCGACAAGCCCGGCACCCTGAGCAACGACTTCTTCCGCAACCTGCTGGACATGGGCGTGGAATGGAAGCCGACCTCGGCGGACAACGAGGCCTTCGAAGGCCGCGACCGCAAGACCGGGCAGGTGAAGTGGAGTGGTAGCCGGGTTGACCTGGTGTTTGGTTCGCATGCCCAGCTGCGGGCGTTGAGCGAGGTGTATGGCAGCAGTGATGGGGGTGACAAGTTCGTGCGGGACTTTGTGGCCGCCTGGCAGAAGGTCATGGAACTGGATCGTTTTGACCTGAAGTAACGGTGTTGCGGGGGGGCGCGTTGCGCCCCATTCGCGGGCTTGCCCGCTCCCACAGGTACAGCGCAGCCTCTCAAGGCGGTGAAAATCCTGTGGGAGCGGGCAAGCCCGCGAATGGGCTGCAGAGCAGCCCCTTGGCCCTGGTGATCCCGCCAATTCCAGGTCGGATAGATACAAAAGCGTCCTCGTCGGTTCTGTTGCAATGCTTCTCAGGCGGCCGGCCTGAACAGCGTGCTCACAACGACAAGGAACCCCGACCATGCAAATGCCCAAGACCCTGAAAATCCGCAATGGCGACAAGGTGCAGCCGACCTTTTCGGCGCAGGAATATGCAGCCCGCCACGCCCGGCTGCGGGCCTACATGGCCGAGCAGGACATTGAAGCGGCGATCTTCACGTCGTATCACAACGTCAACTACTACAGCGACTTCCTCTACTGCTCGTTCGGCCGCCCGTATGCGCTGGTGATCACCCAGGACAAAGTCGTCTCGATCAGCGCCAATATCGATGGCGGGCAGCCCTGGCGGCGCACGGTCGGCACTGACAACATCGTCTACACCGACTGGCAACGCGACAACTACTTCGTTGCCATCCAGCAGGCGCTGCCGCTGGCCTCGCGCATCGGCGTCGAACACGACCACCTCAACCTGCAGAACCACGCCAAGCTGGCCGCCTGCTACCCCAAAGCCGAGTTGTTGGACATTGGCGCGCCGTGCATGCGCATGCGCATGATCAAGTCGGCTGAGGAGCAGGCGCTGATCCGCCACGGTGCGCAGGTGGCCGACATTGGCGGTGCGGCGGTGGTCGAGGCGCTGCGCGAGCAGGTGCCGGAGTATGAAGTAGCGCTGCATGCCACCCAGGCGATGGTCCGTGAAATCGCCAGGCGCTTCCCCGATGCGGAGCTGATGGACACCTGGACCTGGTTCCAGTCCGGGCTCAACACCGATGGCGCGCACAACCCGGTGACCAGCCGTCGCGTCGGCAAGGGTGAAATCCTTAGCCTCAACTGTTTCCCGATGATCGCTGGCTACTACACCGCGCTGGAGCGCACACTGTTCCTCGACCATTGCCCGGATGAATACCTGCGCCTTTGGCAGGCCAACGTGGAGGTGCACGAGGCTGGGTTGAAACTGGTACGCCCAGGCATGCGCTGCAGCGACATCGCCCGTGAACTGAACGAAATCTTCCTGCGCCACGACCTGCTGCAGTACCGCACCTTTGGCTATGGCCACTCGTTCGGCACCTTGAGCCACTACTACGGCCGCGAAGCGGGGCTGGAGCTGCGCGAAGACATCGACACGGTGCTGGAGCCTGGCATGGTGGTGTCGATCGAACCGATGATCATGCTGCCCGAGGGGCGACCGGGGGCGGGCGGGTACCGCGAGCATGACATCCTGATCGTCAATGACAACGGCGCCGAGAACATCACCAGGTTCCCGTATGGGCCGGAGCACAACATCATTCGCAAATAAAGACCGCAGCTGGCCTCATCGCCGGCAAGCCAGCGCCTGCAGATACTGCACAGCATGCAATGCCTGTGGAGTCCCGTGTGGGGGCTGGCTTGCCGGTGATGAGGCCAACCCGGACAACAAAAATATCACTGTATGACCACCAGACCCTGCCTCCAATTAAAAGAACCAGAGGGTACCCGTCATGTCCAGCACCACACTTGACCCATCCGCCGTCGCCGGTCCCGCACACAACGCCGAACGCCAGGCCCTGCGCAAGGCCGCCCGGGCCAGTTTCATGGGTAACTTCGTCGAGTGGTTCGACTACGCCGCTTACGGCTACCTGGCCACCATCATCGCCGCCACCTTCTTCCCGCAGACCGACAAGACCACCGGCCTGCTGGCAACCTTCGCCGTGTTTGCCCTGTCGTTCCTGGTCCGCCCGCTAGGCGGTATCGTCTGGGGGCACTTTGGCGACCGCCATGGTCGGCGCAACGCACTGTCGTGGTCGATCCTGATCATGTCGGTATCGACCTTCTGCATCGGCCTGCTGCCTGGTTATGCGCAAATCGGTTTGTGGGCGCCGGCGCTGCTGTTGCTGATCCGCCTGGTGCAGGGTTTTTCTGCGTCGGGCGAGTACGCCGGTGCTGCGGCGTTCCTGGCCGAATACGCGCCGGCCGGCCGGCGTGGCCTGTACACCAGTATCGTGCCGGCCAGCACGGCAGCGGGGTTGCTGTTTGGTGCGGCGTTCGTGGCGGTACTGCACGAACTGCTCAGCAGCGAAGCCCTGCATGAATGGGGCTGGCGCCTGCCGTTCCTGCTGGCGGCGCCGTTCGGCCTGGTGGGGCGCTATATCCGCATGAGCCTGCAGGACACGCCCAAGTTCCTGGAGATGGAGCAGCGCCTGGAACACAAGGCCGGCATGGGCCCGACGCCGCTGCGCGAGCTGCTGGGCCAGCACCGCCGCAGCCTGGCCATCGGCATTGGCGTTACTTGCCTGAACGCGGTGGCGTTCTACCTGCTGCTCAGCTACATGCCGACCTACCTGTCCAGTGAAATGGGCATGAGCGAGCGGGATTCATTCATTGCTTCGACAGTATCGCTCGCCACTTATATTGGCTTGATCTTCCTGATGGGGCGGCTGTCCGACCGGTTTGGCCGCAAGACCATGCTGGTGGTGGCTTCGCTGTTGTTCCTGGGGCTGACCGTGCCGTTGTTCCGCCTGCTTGACGGGCAACCGCTGCTGGTCATCCTGGCGATCCAGATTTGCTTCGGGGCGATACTGGCAATGAACGACGGAACCTTGCCGTGCCTGCTGGCCGAGATTTTCCCGACCCGGGTGCGCTTCAGTGGGTTTGCCCTCAGCTTCAATGTGGCCAACGCGCTGTTTGGCGGGACTGCACCGTTCATTGCTACTTGGCTGATTCAGGTGACTGGCAGCAAGCTGGCGCCGGCGGGGTATTTGCTGGCGGCAGCACTGGTGGCACTGGTGGCCATGCTGATGTGCCGGGAAACGGCGCACTCGGCACTGGAAGATTGATAAGCCTGTACTGGCCTCTTCGCGGGTGAACCCGCTCCCACAGGGGCCTCACAGGCCTGAGCATTGTGCAATCCCTGTGGGAGCGGGTTTACCCGCGAAGAGGCCGGCAAAACTATTGCAATATCCGGATCAGTGCAAAGAGGCTTGCCGCCGCTCCCCCAGCGGCGACAAGCCAAAGAACCGGCTGTAACTCTTGGAAAAATGCGCCGGCGAGCTGAACCCGCAGGCCAGCGCCACCTCGCGCACCTGCACATCGCTGCGCAGCAGCAACTCCCGCGCCCGCGACAGCCGCAGCTCCAGGTAATACTGGCTGGGCGTGCGCTGCAGGTACTTGTGGAACAGCCGCTCCAGCTGGCGCACGGTCACCTCGTTGAGGCTGGCAAGCTCCTCGAGCCCCAGTGGTTCCTCCAGGTTGGCCTCCATGATCGCCACCACCTGGCTCAGCTTGGGTTGGGCGCTGCCAAGCAGGGTGCGCAGCGGTACCCGCTGGCGATCGCGCTCGCCCCGCACCCGGTCGCACAGCAACAGCTCTGCCGCCTTGGCGGCAATGTCCTGGCCCCCGGGTTCGCGGGCCACCAGTTGCAGCATCATGTCCATGGCTGCCACACCGCCCGAGCAGGTATAACGGTCGCGGTCCAGTTCGAACAGCTGGCTGGAAATGACAATGCCGGGGAAGTGCGCCTGCAATGTCGGCAGATCTTCCCAGTGGATGGTGCAGCGGTAGCCTTTGAGCAGTTCGGCCTTGGCCAGCAAGTAGCTACCGGTGCAGATACCGCCCAATGGCAGGTGCTGGCGGGCCAGCTTGCGCAACCAGTCAATCAGCGGGCGGCTGCTACGGCCACGGTCGATCGGGTTGGCGCCGACCACCAGCAACGTGTCCAGCTCCGGAGCGTTGGCGATGCTGTAGTCGGGCAGTACCCGCATGCCGTTGCTGGCGACCACGGGTGCCTCGTCTGCGGCAATCAGCACGCTGCGAAACAGAGGCTTGCGCGCGGCCAGGTTGGCCATGCGCAGGGTTTCCACCGCCGACGCCAGGCCGATGGTGGTGAAATTGGGCAAAATCAGAAAGCCGAAGGTCTTTACGGAACAACTCTTTACAATAGACGGCGACAGGTTTGTAGAAGCGGGGTGGACCATTGCGCTGTTCCTGTGCAAGCTGAGGCAGAGTTCGTCAGGGGCAGAAAGAAATACAGCCTCGCGTGGTTCTTGTTGTTATAGGTCGTTGCCGGGTTGATCTTACACCCCTGGCGCAGCGGCCAGGAATGGCCCCGCCGGCTGGCAGGGCCGACAGTGATTGCACAGAGAAGGTGATCGTTCGTGAACCCCGAATCCATGCTGGCGGCATTGCCAGGCTACGCCATATCGCCCGAGTCGATCCAGGTGCTGCCCGATGCCAAGGCATACCGCGCCTGCCTGCTCGAGCGCATCCGCACCGCGACCCGGCGCATCGTCATCGTCGCACTGTACCTGCAGGAAGACGAGGCCGGCCAGGAAGTGCTGGATGCCTTGTACCAGGCCAAGGCCGAGCGGCCAGGCCTGGAAATCACCATCGTGGTCGACTGGTTCCGTGCCCGCCGTGGTCTGCTGGGGGGCGGGCGTCAGCCGGGTAACGCTGCCTGGTATCAGGCCCAGCGCCAGTTGCGCGGGCTGGATATCGTCATTCACGGGGTACCGGTGCAGACCCGCGAGCTGTTCGGCGTGCTGCACTTGAAGGGCAGCATCATCGACGATTGCGTGATCTACACCGGCGCCAGCCTGAACAACGTCTACCTGCACCGCTTCGACCGCTATCGCCTGGACCGCTACCACCTGTTCCAGTCGCCGGGGCTTGCCGACGCCATGGTCGACCTGGTACAGCGCCTGTTGCACCACACCGCCACACCACGCCTCGACTTGCCTGCACAACCTGCCACCCGCAGCCTGCGCGGCGATATCCGGCGCTTGCGAGCGCGGTTGCGGCGCATGGCCTACGAGGCACCAGCCAGCGTGGCAGGGCAGGGGTTGCGGGTGATTCCGCTGCTGGGCGTGGGCCGTGGCAACCCGTTGAACCGGGCAATGTGCGCCCTGTTGGCGACGGCGCGCACGCAACTCATCATCAGTACGCCGTATTTCAACCCGCCGCGCGTGGTCATGCGCGAGCTTGACCATGCGCTGGAGCGGGGGGTGCACGTTGAGCTGATCGTCGGTGACCGCACGGCCAACGACTTCTTTATCGCCCCGGGTGAGCCGTTCAGTGCCAGTGGCGCCTTGCCTTATCTGTACGAAGACAACCTGCGTGCCTTCGCCCGACGCCGCCATGCGGCGATTGCCAGCGGCCAGCTACAAGTGCGGATCTGGAACGATCCCGGGCATACCTTCCATGCCAAGGGCGTGTGGGTTGACCAGCGCTATTCGCTGCTGACCGGGAACAACCTGAACCCGCGCGGGTTCAACCTGGACCTGGAAAACGGCCTGCTGATCGATGACCCGCAAGGGCAATGGCTGGCGCCACGGGAAGCGGAGCTGACCGAGCTACGCCGGCATGCGCCGAAGATTGCCTCGGCAGAGGCCTTGGGGGTGAAGGCCGAACACCCCAAGGAAGTACGCAAGCTTCTGCGGCGGTTGCGTTTTAGCCGATTGGAGCCGTTGATCAAGCGGGTGCTCTGATGATTTGTCGGGTGCGCTCTTCGCAGGAGCGTCCCGGCAAGGCCGCTCCTACAGAGACCGTGCCGGTTCGGTCGCTGTGGCTATCTCGGCTTTCTTCTTGCTTTGCGGCTTGAGCCGCGACACGGCAAACAGCACCACTGCCAGCCCGATGACCTGGTACAGCGAAATCTCTTCACTCAAGAGTGCCCATGACGCCAACACCGTCAGCACCGGCCCCAGGTTGCCCACTGCCGCAGTGTGAGTCGGCCCGAGCCGCTGGATTGCCAGCGCCACCCAGTAGATCGGCAATACCGTGGAAAACACCGCCATCAACCCGGCGTTGGCCCACACCGCGCCCGGCAACTGCCACAGCTGCCCGACCGGTGCCACCAGCAGGTAATGCGCCAGCACCATCAGCGACGACGCGGTGCCGCACAGCCCGGCCAGGCGCATCGAGCCCATCCGCTTGAGCATCATCCCGGTGCCGGAATAATACAGCGCGTAGGTCACCGCACTGGCGAACACCCACAGCGAGCCCAGCACCACCTGTTGGCCAACCCCGGCGACACTGACGTCGTGGACGAAGGCGATGCCCAGCCCCAGGTAGCACAGGCCCATGGCCGACAAGGTGCGCAGGCTTGGCCGCTCACGCAGGGCGATGGCCTGGAACACCAGCACCAGCGTCGGGTAGGTGAACAGGATCAGCCGCTCGAGCCCGGCGCTGATGTACTGCAAACCATAAAAGTCGAAAAGGCTGGCCAGGTAATAACCCAGCAGCCCAAGCAAGCACACACGCAAACCGTCGCCCAGTTTGAGCGGGGCGCTGCCTTGGCTACGGCTGGCCCATACCAGCCAGGCGAACAACGGTAGCGCCAGCCCCATGCGCATCGCCAGCAGGCTGATGGCGTCCACCGGCCCGGCAGCGTACGCGAGCTTGACGAAAATCGCCTTGAAGCTGAAGCCCAGGGCGGCCAGCACGGCGTACAAGGCGCCGCTCTGCATCTGGCGTTGGATCAGGCTGCGTAATGCGTTCATGGAGTACCCGAAGCAGAAGAATGACAGGGCTTATTCTGAACAGAAGGCGGCTAAGCTAGAATCGCTTTTAATCGAACAGGGTGTTCGCTTTTGGAGAAGCCATGCCATTCGACCTGACTGACCTGCGCCTGCTGCTGGCCATCGCTGCCACAGGCAGCCTGAGCAAGGCGGCTGCCACCTTTCCGGTGGCCGTATCGGCCGCCAGTAATCGCCTGCGCCTGCTGGAAGAGCGCTGCGGGCTGGCGCTGTTCATCCGTAATGCCGCTGGCATGCAGCTAACGCCATCCGGGCGGTTGGTGCTCGAGGGCGCGCGAACCGTCCTCGCTGAGGCGCAAAAGCTGCAGGGCACCTTGAACGAGCTGTCTGGTGAGCACCGCATCACCTTGCGCCTGGCGGCTTCCACCGTGACCAACAGCACATTGCTGCCCGCCGTGTTGGGGCCGTTCCTGGCGGACTACCCGGAAGTCGACCTGCAGCTGGTCGAGCACAAGAGCGTGGATGTGCTGCGGGTAGTGGTGGCCAACGAATGCGAGATCGGTGTGTATGACGGCATCCTGAACAGTGAGGGCGTGGTATCGCTGCCGTTTCGCACCGAGCGCCTGGTGATGCTGGTGCCTGCCGGTCATCCACTGGCCGGGCGCGAGCAGCTACGCCTGGTCGACGCCTTGGGCTTTGCGTTCATCTGCCTCCCGGGTGAGCGGCCGATGCAGCGTTTTGTCGAGGAAATGGCGATGAAGCTGGCCATGCCCCTGAAGGTTCGGGTGCGTGCACCGAGTTTCGAGGCGATCGCTCAGTTGGTGGCACAGCGTGCAGGGGTGGCAATGCTGCCTGAAACAGCGGCCCTTCGCGCCGAACAGGAGCTGCCGGTGCGCAGGGTGGCCCTGGCCGAAAGCTGGGCCACCCTGGAGCTTCGCCTGTGCTTCCGTGACTGGGAGCAATTGAGCTCGCATGGGCGGCAACTGGTGAGTTTTCTCTCCGGGCTTGAGGGGGGCGAGACCACTGGGATTTCTGTAGTGAACACGGTGCCTTGATGTCAAAATGATATTGCCGGCATGCCTCCATCTACAGGTGCTGGGCTATCATTTGCAGTTAACCGTCCAAGGCCCCTCTGAAAAGTCATCACGAGCGCATACAATCGGGCCTTTTCCTCGTTAACCAGATAGGCCAATGCGTATATGGCGCTAGATCCACCCACGATGCTGACCATCTCGGTCGCCCTGGCAGCGGCGGCTGCCCTGTACCTGGCGATTGAGTGGCGCAGTGTCCGCGAAACCTCACTGCTGTTCTGGAGTGCCGGTTTTGCCACTATTACTGTCGGTTGTATCCTGGCCTTGTTGCGCGGGGTCGGGTTGTTGTTCATCGGCATCTGGTTCGCCAACGGTTTGCTGGTGGTGGCACACTGTTTTTTCCTGATGGGCGTACTGCGCTTTACCCAGGACCGCTTGTCGCGGGCCTGGCTGATGATTGTGGTGGTCTGGTTCGCCTTGCTGTTGTTGCCCGTAGGGCCGCAGTGGTCGAAGGTGATGCTGATGGTCAACTCGTTGCTGGTGGCGGCATTGACGCTGAAGGCCAGCTTCCTGTTGCGGCCCCACGGCAAGTCGCTGAGTGTCGGGGCCGTGCAGCTGCGTTATGTACTGCTGGTTCACGGGCTGTTCTATGTGGCCAAGGCGGTCATTGCGATCACGCCGGGAACGTTGATTGACCTGGCCACCTTTGGCGGGATGATCATTCAGATTTCCCTGGTCGAGGGGGCGATGGCGATCATGCTGATTGCCTTGTCGATGACCGGCACAGTGCGCTATCGGCGCGAGGAGCGGATTGCCCGGCTGGCAGCCCGCGACCCGTTGACCGCGCTGTATAACCGGCGTGCGCTGGAGGTACGGGCGGGGCATTTCTTCAAGGACGTCAGCCCGGCGCAGCCCGGGGCGTTGCTGCTGATCGACATCGACAACTTCAAGCTGGTCAACGACCTGCACGGGCATATCGCCGGGGACCGGTTGCTGATTGCCCTGAGCGAGATGATTCGTACGGTGCTACCCGAGCGCGCGCTGGCCGCGCGGTTGGGCGGCGATGAGTTCGTCATCTTGTTGAGCGGGGCGAGTAGCGAGCGGGTCATGGAGCTGGGTGGGTTTTTGCGTGAGCAATTTCAGCAGTATGCCAGCAAGACCGTGCCTACGCCGCACGCGGTTACCTTGAGCATCGGCGTGAACCTGTTCGACCAGCCGCCGGCGAGCCTGGCGGCGTTGATCGAGCAGGGGGATGTGGCCTTGTACCAGTCCAAACGCAGTGGGCGCGATAGCATTCGGTTTGTTGAGCGGCCGATGGCTGACCTCAACCAATAGACTAATGGGGCCGCGAAGCGGCCCCATTAGCCTGGGATGACTGTTCAGGCAGCGGGTGTCAGGTCACTACCTGGTAGCACGGCACATACGCTGCGCCGCCGGGCAGTTTCATGCGGTGCTGGTCGACGAAGGCCTGTAGCAGCCGGCCCAGGGGGTCCAGTACAGCGCTGTCGCCGTGGATCTGATACGGGCCGTGTTCCTCGATCAGGCGGATACCTTTGTCCTTGACGTTCCCGGCAACGATGCCCGAAAAAGCCCGGCGCAGGTTGGCAGCCAGTTCATGGGGTGGCAGCTCGCGGCGCAGGTCCAGCTCGGCCATGGCCTGGTGGGTCGGGTCGAACGGGCGCTGGAAGCTCTCTTCGATCTTCAGCAGCCAGTTGAAGTGGAAGGCGTCGTTGCGCTCACGGCGGAACTGCTTGACCTCCTTGAGCCCTTCGACCATGTGCCGGGCAACTTCGGCCGGGTCATCAATGATGATTTCGTACAAGCAGTGCGCCGCCTCGCCCAGGGTGGCGCCGACGAAGGCATGCAATTGTTGCAGGTAAGGCTCGGCGCTGCGCGGGCCGGTGAGCACCACCGGGAACGGCACGTCGTGGTTGTCCGGGTGCATGAGGATGCCCAGCAGGTAGAGGAACTCCTCGGCCGTGCCGGCACCGCCGGGGAAGATAATGATGCCGTGACCGACACGCACGAAGGCTTCCAGGCGTTTCTCGATGTCCGGCAGGATCACCAGCTCGTTGACGATCGGGTTGGGCGCCTCGGCGGCGATGATGCCCGGCTCGGTCAGGCCCAGGTAGCGGCTGCCATGCATGCGCTGCTTGGCGTGGGCGATGGTGGCGCCTTTCATCGGCCCCTTCATCACGCCAGGGCCGCAGCCGGTGCACACGTCCAGCTTGCGCAGGCCCAGTTCGTGGCCGACCTTCTTGGTGTACTGGTATTCCTCGGTGCTGATCGAGTGGCCGCCCCAGCACACCACCATCTTCGGCTCCACACCCGGGCGCAGGGTGCGCGCGTTGCGTAGCAGGTGGAACACGTAATCGGTGATGCCCTGGGAGCTTTCCAGGTCGATGCGCTGGCTGGCCAGCTCGCTCTCGGTGTAGACGATGTCGCGCAGGGCGCTGAACAGCATTTCACGGGTGCTGGCGATCATTTCGCCATCGACGAAGGCGTCGGCCGGGGCATTCAGCAGCTCCAGACGCACGCCGCGGTCCTGTTGGTGGATTTTAACCTCGAAGTCCTTGTAGGCCTCGAGGATAGTCTTGGCATTGTCGACATGGGCGCCGGTGTTGAGGATGGCCAGGGCGCACTGGCGGAACAGGGTGTAAAGGCTACCGGTACCGACTTCACTCAGTTGCTGCACTTCACGTTGTGACAGCGTTTCCAGGCTGCCTTTGGGGCTGACGGATGCATTGATGACATTGCGTTGAGGCATCTAAGTCTTTCCTGTGCGGGTAAAACATCCTTCTTTGACAACACCATACCGAGAAATGTGGACGGCAACGAGGGGGCTGGTGAAAAACCTTGAGACCTGTTTGGCTTCTTCGCGAGCTTGCCCGCCCTCACAGGTACAGTGCGGATCCCTGTGGAAGCGGGCGAGCCCGCGAAGAAGCCAACCCGGTCCCGATTTATCCCAACAGCGTCTGCACGCCGAGGGTAATTGCCAAGCCACCGCCTACCAGCCACAGGTTCAGAATCGCTCCGGTAGCCAGCGCCTTTGGCCCGGCCTGGCGAATCTGGCTGAAGCGGGTTTCCATACCCAGTGCAGTCATGGCCATGGTCAGGGCAAAAGTGTCGAGGCTGTTCACCGCCTGGGTCACGCTACCCGGCAGTACCTGCAGCGAATTCACCAGCACCAGGGCAAGGAAGCCGAAGGCGAACCAGGGCATCGCAATGCGCCCATTGCCCTGCGCCTGGCCGGCCTTGCGCGAGCGGCTGATCCACAGGCCTACCACCAGCAGTACCGGCACCAGCAGCATCACCCGGGTCATCTTGACGATGGTGGCGATATGGGTTGCTTCAGGGCTGACGTTACTGGCTGCGCCCACTACTTGAGCGACTTCGTGGATAGTGCCGCCCAGGAAAAGCCCGGCGCCCAGGGTGTCCAGGTGCAGCCAGCCGGCGTTGATGGCCAGCGGGTAGAGGAACATCGACAAGGTGCCGAACAACACCACGCTGCCGACGGCCATGGCGCTCTTGTGCGGGGCACTGCGCAGTGCCGATTCGAAGGCCAGCACGGCGGCGGCGCCACAGATGGCGCTGCCAGCGGCGGTCAGCAGAGCGGTATCGCGGTCCAGCTTGAACAGCTTCATGCCACACCACAGGCCGATCAACAGGGTGCTGGACACCACCAGCAACGACACGAGCAGCCCCGACCAGCCGACTTCGGCGATTTCCTGCAGGCTGACCCGCAGGCCAAAGAAGGCCACGGCAATGCGTAGCAGGCCGCGGGCCGAAAAGTTTATGCCGGCAGCCCAGCTGGCCGGTACACCATCGCGCAAGGCATTGCCGTACAGCGCTCCGGCGACGATGCCGACAATCAACGGGCTGATGCCCAGGTTGGCGATGGCAGGCAAGGCCGCCAGCTGAGTGACTGCAAGCGCAAAAAGCGCGACGAACAGGATGCCGTTGAGCCGCCCTCGGGTAGAGAGGGTAGGCGAATAAGCGGGGTGGGACGGAACCGTGGCCATGTGAGTCCTCCGGAAAGGTATTTCGACAAGGCCTACGTTAATCTGGTTATAAGCTTATAAAAAATCGTAATTTGGAATGGCAAATATCCGTTTAGCTGATATTTTTGAATCATGACCCCAGAACAACTGATAACATTTGCCACTGTCGCCGAGCACGGCAACATCAGCCATGCGGCCCAGGCGCTGCACCTGTCGCAGCCGGCGGTGTCCGGCCAGCTCAAGCTGCTGCAGGAGGCTTTTGGCGAGCCGCTGTATCAGCGTGCCGGCCGTGGTGTGCGGTTGACGGCAGCCGGCGAGCAGTTGCTGGCCCATGCCGAGCGCCTGCGCGAAACCTTCCGCCAGGCCAGGGCACTGCTTGAGGCCATGCGTGGTCTGGAGCGCGGTACCTTGCGTATCGGTGCCAGTACCACACCTGCCAGCTACCTGCTGCCTTACCTGATCGCCGACTTCCATGCCCGCCACCCGGACGTGCTGGTGACTACATCGCACGGCAACACGGCAGAGATCGTGGCTGCGCTGGACAGTGTCGACATCGCCCTGATCGAAGGGCCGCCTGGGCAGGAGTTGCCCTTGGGCACGCAAGTGACGGCCTGGCGCGAGGACGAGATCGTTGCCATCGTGCCCAGTGGTCATCCGCTGGCAGGCAGTGACCAGCAGGCCTTGGCGTCGCTGGGTGCTTACCCGCTGGTGCTGCGCGAGAGCGGCTCGGGAGTGCGGCAGATTGTCGAGCGGGCGTTTGCCCGTGATGGTGTGGCGATGCGCGTAGCGCTGGAAATTGCCGGGGTGGAAGGGGTGAAGGAGGCGGTGCGTGCGGGGATGGGGGTTGGCTTTGTGTCGGCGATGTCCATCCGCCATGAGGATGGGGCGCTGCACAGGTTGCAGGTTGCGCCGCAGCCTTTGGTCAGGCGGTTTTCCATTCTGATGCCGCATGCCGCGACGCCATCGCGGGCGGCGGCGCGGTTTCTTGAGTTGTGTGTGGGTATGCAACAGGTCGGTTGACTGTGCCGGCCTTTCGCGGCACAAGGCCGCTCCAGGGGTACGGCATCAATGGCTTCGTACCTGTAGGAGCGGCCTTGTGCCGCGAAGAGGCCGGTGCAGGCACCCTCAATTCAGATGAAAGACATGCTTCAGATAAGCAACAAAATTCTCGTCCCGGCATTGCGTCTTGCCCGGGCTGTCGGAAATCTTCGCCACTGGCGCCCCATTGCAGCCGGTCATCTTGATCACCATGTTCATCGGCTCAACCCCTGGGATATCACACGTGAGCTTGGTACCAATGCCAAAGCTCACATTGATCCGTTCATGCAACGCCCGGTACAGCCCCAGCGCCTTGGCAAAATCCAGCCCGTCGGAAAAGATCAGGGTCTTGCTCCTCGGGTCGATCCCCAGCCGCTCATAGTGGGCAATGGCTTTTTCCGCCCATGCCAGTGGATTGCCCGAGTCGTGCCGCAAGCCATCGAACAGCTTGGCGAAGTACAGATCGAAATCGCCTATGAAGGCATCCATGGTGATGCAGTCGGTTAACGCAATACCTAACAGCCCTCGGTACTCCCGTACCCAGCACTCCAGTGCAGCGGCCTGGCTGTCGACCAGGCGTGGGCCGAGCTGCTGGTGGGCCATGAACCATTCGTGGGCCATGGTGCCGAGTGGCTTGAGCTCGAACTCGCGGGCCAGGTGCACATTGCTGGTGCCGACGAAGCGCCCGGGGAAATCGTGCTTGAGGATGTGCACCACCTCTTCCTGCACGCGGTAGGAGAAGCGCCGTCGGGTTCCGAAGTCCGCCAGCTGGAAGCCGGCCAGCTCATCGGCGCTGGCCTCGGCTTTGAGCCAGTCCAGCTTCTGGTACAGGCGTTCGCCAACTTGCTCGATCACCACTTCGCGATAGCGGTAGCGGTTGCGTACTTCGCTGATGATCGCCAGCAGCGGGATTTCATAGAGGATCACGTGCAACCACGGCCCACGCACGCGGATTGCCAGTTGCCCGGCGCCATCCAGGCCCACCTGGACATAGCGCAGGTTGAAGCGAAACAGGCTGAGGAAGCGAATGAAGTCCGGCTTGAGGAAGGGGATTTTTTCCAGATAGGCCAGCTGGTCGTGGGTGACGGTAACCTCGGCCAGTTGCTCCACCTGATAGCGGATCTCGGCCAGGTAGGGGGAAAGGTCTTCGCCATTGCGGCAGCGAAACTCCCATTCCACCTCGGCGTTGGGGTAGTTGTGCAGCACCGCCTGCATCATGGTGATCTTGTAGAAGTCGGTGTCCAGCAGGTTCTGGATGATGCGTGGGCCAAAAACACTGTCGCTCATGGGCGGTCTTCCTTGATCAGGGCAAGCTGGTGGTCAAGCGCGGCCTCGTCGCCGCAGAGGATCACGCCCTCGGCGGCCAACGCACCACACGCCTCGATGGCCCCGGCCTGGGTAAGCGCGCGGCAGGCCGGCAGGTAGAGCAGCACCTGGAAGCCGGCCCGGCGCAATTGGCGGGCGGTGGTCTTGACGCAGTAGTCCAGGGCCAGGCCGCCGACGATCACCGCGCCCACCTGCTGTACCTTGAGGTATTCGATCACCCCGGTGGAGCGGCGCTCGGCCAGGTCGTGGTAGCAGGCGCCGTAGGGGTGCAGGTCAGGTTCGACGCCTTTCCACACGAAGTAGTCATAGTCGATGGGGGCGGGCAGGCCGGGCAGCAGCGCGAAGCCCGGTGTGCCGGGGACGCAGTGGCTGACCCAGGTCAGGTCGGCGTTGGCCAGTTGCAGGGGTTGCAGCATGTGCGCAGGGTCGGCGACCACCCAGGCGGCGTCGGCCGGGTGCGCGTCCTTGCTGCCCAGGCGCAGGTCGGCGCGCAAGGCCATGGCGTTCAGGTCAGCCGCAATTTCGTCGCCTTCGGGCACGGGCAGCTCCAGCGGGGCGTTGGCAGTGAAGCCGTTTTGCGCGTCGACATCGAAACTCGCGATCTTCATGGCAGTTCTCCTTGCTGGAATGGTTATATAATTCACCTGGTGTATTAAGTATGTCAAGTGGCAAACGATATCGGGTTGGCGGTTGCCTTACTTAGATGCTCTGGTGGATTATTGTGCTACTGAACAAGGAGCTGCACGGTGAGTACAGTCGAAGTCCTGGCCAGTGTCGACATTGTCGCCCTGCGCCTGGCCCCTGATGCCCAGCATCTGCAAGTGTTGTTGCACCGTCGTGAGCGCGAGCCGCATGCCGGGCAATGGGCCTTGCCCGGGGTCATCGTGAATGGGCGTACCCCCGACACCAGTCTGGAAGATGCCGCCAGCCGGGCCCTGCACGAGAAGGCCCGGGTGCAACCGTGCTACATGGAGCAGGTGGGTACCGAGGGCAATGCATTCCGCGATCCACGAGGGTGGTCGTTGAGCACCTATTACCTGGCGTTGCTCGACCCCGCGCAGGCCGTCGAAGGCGAGCAACTGGCGTTTTTCGATCTGGACAGTGTGCTGGGGCGCAAGGTGCTGTTGCCCTTTGACCACAACTTGCTGGTGGAGCGGGCCCGCGAACGCCTGGCGGCAAAGACGGTGTATAGCAGCCTGCCGCTTTACCTGTTGGCGCAGAAGTTTACAGTGCAGGATGCGCTCGGGGCGGTGCAGGCCTGCCTGGGCCAGGCGGTGAACGGTACCTCTGTGCGCAAACGCCTGGAGCGTTTACGCGAGCTGGGGTGGGTGAGGGATACGGGGGAGAAGCACCAGCCAAAACTGGGCCGGCCGCAGCAGTTGTATCAGTACACGCCGCAAGGGGAGAGGGCATTCATGTTTGACCGCAGTTTGTTACCTGAAGGCGGATAACTGAAGCCCAGGCTGACCTGGCAGATCTACCAGTATCGACCCTGTCATCTACCGTGTACTGTCAAACACCTCTGCCAAAGGTGACGATGGAATGAGCGCGATAGCTAACAAGGTCCCCAGGGTGCGCCTGTTCTACGCCAACACCAGACTGGTTTGTTTGATCGGTTTGGAGAACACGCGGTTAATGCGTGCTGATAGGAGGGCGCTAGCCCAGTTAAAAACATCGGCCAGGCTGTTGCAAAGCGACGCAGCCAATACCGTAGTGGCTACCCACGCTATTGACCTTCACGATTGCGAGGCTTATTCACCCTATGGCTTTTCGCCTGTCCAGAAAAAACTGGCAATGGTTGCTTTCACTGGCGAATGGCGTGATACACAGACGGGGTGCTATCCGTTGGGTAACGGGCATCGACTGTTCAGCCCATCACTCAGGCGTTTGACAGGGCCTGACGTATTGAGCCCGTTTGACAGAGGAGGGCTGAATGCATACGCCTATTGTACAGGTGACCCCATCAATTACTCAGACCCTTCAGGTCAGTTGAGAGTCAGCCTTTCTGGAATGGCTAAAACTTTGGGTGCAATGAAGAAGACCGGTGCTACCGCTCTGCTGCGGGAAAATAATGCGCCTATGACGCTCAAACCTTTTATCCGACATTTAGCTCAAGAACCGTCTGATGTTAACGCTTTGCTGGCCTTACCCGCAGGAAATAATCATGTATTCACAAAACTGTCCAAGGTTGAAGGGATAATTCGCTTCCAATGGCCGGATGATGGTTTTGTTGCAAACTTTGTTCCGACCGTATCTGTGCACAAAGAAGGGCATATCTTCGCAGTGAACAGAGGGCAGCTTCCCAGAGGGGTCAAGGGATACGAATACACATGGCATGGTATATATAACAATACACCTCTCTTTGCTATAAGGCGCCCTAGCTCCTCTAGCACTGATCCTTCGTTCAATGGCCCTCCGCCTGAATACGTTCCACCGCCCTCTTATGAAGATGTGACAGCACAAGGGTTTGCCATCAGGACAGCAAGTTGATCATCCATTGGCCCTGTTCAGCAGCCTAGAGCCAGGCTAGTCATCAATGCGCGCAGCGGCTGGTGGATGGTGGGAGAAGAAGCAGCCAAAGCTGGGCAGGCCGCAGCAGCTGCATCGGTCCACGCCGCAGAGTGAACGGGCACTCATGTTTGACCGCAGCTTGTTTCGGAAGGGGGCTGACAGGTGAATTGCAGATCAAACCGGATGACCTGGTAAAAATGTCAGTTTCCAAACCGCGAATACCTCTCTAGGGTAACGGCATCTGAGGCTTTGAGTAGTTGTGCGATGGATTGTCTCCTTCGGAGTGTAAACCTCCAGAGTCACCCGAAACTTGATCTAGCCTATACGGCTTACGGTTTCTCTGACCTTTCACACGCTTCGTCTATTCTCGGATTCGCCGGGCAGTGGCGTGACGCAGTCAATAACTTGTATCCGCTAGGAAATGGTCGGCGTTTGTACAGCCCTTCAATCTGCCGTTTTACCAGTCCTGATGCTTTAAGCCCGTTTGGTGGCGGGGGGGTAAATGTGTATGCCTATTGCTCTGGCGACCCTGTGAACTATGTTGATCCTTCTGGGGCTTCCAGGATTACATCCAGGGGGCAAGTGAATACACAAATGAGCTTGGATATCAATGTTTTGCAAAAAGAGGGTTTTCCATCAAGCTTGCACCCACAGCTTTCGCATTTCCGGAAAGTGGCGAAGGGAATACATCGAGGGTCGATGGAAAAGACGGTCGTAGCTGCACGGTTATATAAGCATGGGGCTCCGCACTATGGGTACACTCGATGGGATCTAAAATACAATTTTGAAACCGATGGATTTGCAGCGGATTTTGTGGCTGGCAACCCCATTTTTCATTTGCCGGTTGGTCACTATGAGGCGAAGCTGAATATCTTTGTGCTGGGCGTGGGGCCTTTTAAACCCGCACGAGGGCTCGAAAATTATAAATCTTACGAAGTCAGTAAAAGAGATCTTAGAAGTTTCTCTCTTCCTGCTGCTCAGCACGAGAGACCGCAGCTTGCAGGGTCAGCGTGGCCTGAAGTTGCTAAAGCAATGTGGGATGTGCGTTTCCAAAGGGAGATTGACCGGTTTGATGGGATGCTTGAGCGCTATGGACCAAAAGCGCCCCCTTCTCCCCCCCCTAGGCGACGCTAACTCTAGCAGTACGCCTTCTCAGGCTGGTGCTGCCCAGGTGGGCGAAGGCAAACGGCACCACCACCACGTTCTGCCAGAAGGCCACCTGCATGGCGTTCATACCTGATGCAATAGCCCCTCGTTAAGTCATTCCAGCGCCTTTCCCGCTGTGGGATGCCGAGCGTGTTCGAGCAAGGCCCCGTCCTCAAACACTTGCCTTAGGCGATAGCTGTCGCTCAACAGCGTTCAGTAACTGGTCAACCGTCCAGGGTTTGGACAGGAACGTTGAACACTCAGGCAGGCGAACGCCGGGATCAAGTTGGCCGGCCGACATCACGATCACGGCGGTAGCAGGCCAACGATCAATGATCAGGTGGGCAAGATCCACTCCATTGAGTTGGCCAGGCATCTGGATATCGGTCAATACGAGGTCCAGGTGGGCCATTGTTTCCAGCACCGTTATCGCCTCATCGACACAACTACAGCTGTGCACGTCGAGGTCGAGCGATTCCAGCGCCTCGCAGGCGAGCGTTCGGATCAACTCGTCATCCTCTACCACCAATACACTGCGAGCCATAATAAAAACCCCGATCATGTAGCCATACGGCCAGCGGCCATGACCAGTGGTTTCGTGCGGCTGACGGGTGGTGCTTGGGTTGTTGGCAAGCCCAGCGATCTATACTTGCCCATTACCGTCGCGCTTAGACGGTTTTCGTCATTGCCACCGATCCAGGATCGTTGGTAAATGAAGCCACGAAACTTTTTCGATCCCGGTCCGGCACGTGCGCAGGGTCTACGGTGTCGAAAGGCACGCTCGAAAATAATCTTCCATATTGGCCAGCTGTGGATGAACCCATGCATCAACTGCCTCCCGATGAAATGATCAGGCTTGCACTACAGAAGTCACAGGCCCGTTTACACAAGCAGCATCAGTTGGTGGTGGAGTATGGTGTGTCGTCGCTCAGGTCGACGAACCTCGATACTTTGCTCACGCAGGCTTGTAGCGTGGTGGCCAACGGCATGAACACGCGTTTTGCCAAGGTGTTGATGCCCTTGCCTGGGAGTGACGACTTTTTGCTGACCCACGGCGTCGGTTGGGATCCCTCGGATATCGGCCACGCCAAGGTCGGTGGGGATGTGGCCAGTCCGGCGGGTTATGCCATTTCCACCTACCGGCCGGTGCTTTCCAACCATCTGGGCCAGGAGCAACGCTTCCGCACGCCGGACCTGTTGAAAAAATACGGTATCGAACGCGCCATCAACGTGCCCATCCGGGGTGCGCTCAGGCCCTTTGGTGTGCTGGAGGCGGACAGCACCGACGGTGACGACTTCATCGAAAGCGACCTGGTCTTCCTCGAGGGTATCTCCAACGTCATCTCCATGGCCGTGGAGCGCCTGGCAAATGCGGCGGATGATCAGTTACCGGATCGCTATTCCGAGAGCATGCTCAATGCCAGTCCGGACTGTGTAAAGATCCTCACCACGCACGGCGACATCGAATTCATGAATGAGGCCGGCATGTGCCTCATGCACATCGGCGAGCTGGCAGAGGTGCGGGGCAAACCTTGGGCCCAGCTGTGGCCTGATGACTCCAGGGCGGTGGTGCGTGATGCCATGGCGCGTTCCGTGGCCGGCGAGTCGGCAAGGTTTGAGGCCTACTGCCCTACGGCCACCGATGAGCCGAGATGGTGGGACGTCACCATTGCGCCCATTCTCAGCACCGAGGGCAAGGTGGACAGGCTGATCGCAGTGTCGCGGGACATTACCGAGCGGCATCAGCATGAGGCTCAGTTGCTGTCGCTGATTGCCGTGCAGAATACCAAGCTGAGCGACAGCGATCTCTATCTCGAAGAGATTCACCATCGGGTGAAGAACAGCCTGCACCTGGTGAACACCCTGCTGCAGCTTCAGGCCAATCTGTCGGCGGATGAGGCGGTCAAGATCCAACTGCAGACGGCGGCGAGCCGTGTGCTGACGATAGCCAGTGTGCATGAACGCCTCTATCAGACCGCAGAAACCCAGGGTGTCCTGGCATCAGAGTATCTTGGCGCCTTGTTGAGTGACCTGGGGTCGGCGCTGGCTGAGCGAAAGATCGTTCTCGATGCCGACGCTTTCATTCTCCCTCCACAGCGGATGGCGCCGTTGGGCCTGGTCATTTCCGAGCTGATTACCAATGCCCTCAAGTACGGCAAGGGCACCATAGGCGTGAGCGTCCAGGATGCGGGCGACCATGCTGTCATTACGGTAAGGGACGAGGGGGAGGGCTTTCCGGAGTCTTATCCCGAACCAAGCGGAACAGGCCTGGGCATGCGGCTGGTGAAAAGCTATTCAGGGTATGGGGCCAATGCAATTACGCTGGACCGGCTAGCCGAGAACAGTACGATTTGTGTGAAGTTCAAGCTGTAGGGGCAGTTGAATCCGCCTTGGCCCGCACCGCGCTCCCCGAGTGGTCAGTCGATTTCCCCTTCACTGCTGCCGGAAAGACGCTCCATAAGCAGATGATGGCAGGCGGCTCGAGCGGTCATCTCTGAGGCGAGACCGGAAGGTGCCGCTTTGCGGTTGCGTGCGATAAAGCCCGCGTTTTTGGAGTTCAGGCACAATCAGCTCGACGAAATCCTCCAAGGTGCCAGGACTGGTGAGCGGGTTCAGCATGTAACCACCTGTTCCCGAAATGCGGGCGTGCTCCTCGATGCGGTCGGCTACTTGCTCAGGCGTTCCTACCAGAATCAAATCTGTACCGCGTGTGACGTTGGCAAAACGCTTCCTGACGTCACCTGCCGTCAACGGCTTGCCGCTGCCGTCTGGTCGCATCATGTAGGAGGTCAAACCTTCGGTATGGGTCGAGAGCGCATCGCCGTCCGCATAGCGGCTAAGGTCGATGCCTGTATCGCCGGCATAGCTGACCAATTGTGCTTCCAGGTGATAGTTGCTCTGAAGCGCGTCATACTTTCTCTGGGCTTCAATCTCTGTTTTCGCCGTGACGATGCGCAGCACCGTAAGCGATTTCACGTCATCCCGAGCACGTCCACGAGCCTGTGCCATCGTCCAGATTTCTTCCAGACCCTGGCGGATTTCATGTGGGTTGGATTTGGCGATGAAAATCAGCTCTGCATGTTTGGCTGCGAACTCTCGGCCCCGGCCTGACCAACCGGCCTGGATAAGCAGCGGGGTTCGCTGCGGGGAAGGCGCTGTCAGATGAGGGCCTGCCACGCGGTAGCGCTCCCCGCAATGATTGATCGGTCTCACCCGCTCGCCACGGGCGTAGCGCTGACCCGCTTTGTCCTGCACCACTGCGTCGTCCGCCCAGCTGCCCTCCCAGAGCTTGTAGGCCACATCCATGAATTCCTCCGCGCGTTCGTAGCGGTCGGCATGCTTGATCATCTCTTCCAGGCCGAAGTTGCGAGCAGCACTGGAAAGGTAGGACGTCACGATGTTCCAGGCGATCCGGCCACCGGTCATGTGATCGAGCGTGCTGAAGCGTCGGGCATGTGTGAAGGGATGCTCGTAGGTGGTGGTAACGGTAGCACCGAATGCCAGATTCCTGGTGATCGCAGCTAGCCCCGGAATGATCATCAACGGGTCGTTCGCAGGCGCTTCTACCGCCCACTTCACTGCTGCTTCAGCGCTCCCGCCGAAGACGTCGTAGAAACCCAGGACATCTGCGAAGAAGAGCATGTCGAGGTTAGCCTGGTCGGCGATACGGGCTTGGTTCGACCAGAAATCAAACGTGTTGGCGGCCAGGCGCTCATCAGCTGGATGAGTCCATAGGCTGGGTGCTCCACCGCAGCCAACGCTCGCTTGTTCGTATAGCGCAAACAATAGGGGTTTGGGGTCGGACATCATTTTTCCTGTCTTCATTGATATCAGCTGGCAGCTCACCGCTGATTCTGGAACCCTTTGCCGAAGTGGCGTTCAAGACGGTGCTGAATGAGCTCCAGCCCAATGGACAGCAGCCAGTAGATGAGCGCGGCAGTGGCGAGCATTTCGATATAACGGTATGAGGAGCGTCCGTAGGACTGCGCCAGGAACATCACTTCCCACACCCCCATTACCGAAATGAGCGACGAGTCCTTCAGCATCGAGATGAACTGGCTGGTGGTCGGGGGGATGATCGTCCTCATCGCCTGCGGGAGCACAACATGGAGGAACGCCGAGGTCGGCCTCAAGCCAAGCGCAGCAGCCGCTTCTCGCTGCCCGGGCGGGACAGCCATGATGCCGGCACGAAAAATTTCGCTGAGGTAGGCGCCGTAGTTGAGCGACAGTGCAATGATCCCTGCGCTAATCGCTCCCGGCACCACGCCCAGTTGCGGTAAGCCCAGGTAAATGAGCAGGATCTGGATCAACAGCGGCGTACCGCGAAAAAACGATGCATAGAAGCTCGCCACGCCGAACGCCACAGCGCTGCGTGATAACCGCGCCAGCGCCGTAACAAAGCCCAGCAGCAACGAAAACCCTATCGAGCAAATACAGAGGAACAGCGTCAGTGCTGCACCCTGAAGGAAGCCGTTTGGTCCCAGCCGCAGGCCTACAAGGTTGGCCCATTTATCCAGGATGATCGAGAACTTCAGGTCAAAGCTCAGGAAGAAGAAGATGCAAAAGCCAAGCAATGCCCCCCAGGTCAGATACAGGCGGGTCTTGAACCCAAAGGTCCGACCAAGCAGGCTCGATTTCACGTTGGGTGCGAGAACGGACTTTGCGGGATATGGGTTGAGGACTGTCATTTACTGATATCGGCGCCGATCCACTTCTGGGAAATCTTGGCCAGTGTTCCATCGGCCTTGAGTGCTGTGATGACCTCAGTGACCTTTTCATTCCACTGCGGATCGCCTTTCTCAATAGCGATTACGTTGGGTTCGGCGTACAAAGTCTCGCCTGTGATTTTGAAGCGTGGATCCTGGGCAATACGCTCCTTGGCAGTGATCAGATTGGTGACCATTGCGTCCAGGCGCACGCCGGTGCCCAGTGCCAGATCCTGGAAGGCGACAGTTTCGTTGTCATACGGCGCAGCCTGGGCGTTATCAAACGGGTAGATGAGAGGTTTGTCTTCTGCCCCTTCGATGGTGAGATCTTTGTTCAGGTAAGCCTCGTAGGTCGAGGCGCTAATGACGCCAACTTTCTTGCCTGACAAATCTTTTCCCGAGGTGATGGCGGTGTCCTTGGCGTTGACCACAATCACCGCTGGCGACTGGTAATACTCGACCGGGAAGTCGAACACCTCAGCACGCGCCTTGCTCGGCGTCATTGAGCAGACACAGATATCGTAACGGCCACTCCAGCGGCCTGCGGCGATGACATCCCAAGAGGGCGTTTCAAGCTTGAGCCTCACCCCAAGACGCTCGGCTACGGCCTTGGCGACATCCACGTCAAAGCCATCCAGCTGGTTTTGCTCATTCAAGAATGAGAATGGCGGGTAGTTCTCCATCAGCACGCCGGTAAGCTCGCCCTTGCCCTGGACACGATCAAGCGTTGCGCCCGCAAAGGCCGTTGAGGAAGCCACCAGTAAGGCAAGGCCCAAAGGTAAAAGTGGGAAGGCTTTCAACGACTGACACTCCATAGGGTTTGATTTTTAATATTAAAACGCAATATAAAATCAGTTGATACAAACATTATGGAATATGCTTGGTTCCGGGCGCTATATCTACAGTGCTTTGATCAATGCGCGCAGCGGCTGGTATCCCCTTGCTCCGCCGGTGCCTTGAGCGCCGCCGCCAGCAGGGTCGCCAGCACGATTAGCGCTGCGCCAACGGCCATGCGCAGGCTCGGCTGATCACCAAACAGCCACCAGGCGCCGATGATCGCGTACACCGGTTCCAGCGCGATGATCATGCCGGCCGTCCGCGCTTCCAGGCCTTCCAGGCTCTTGACGAACAAAAACTGCGACAGCCCGGTGCAGAACACGCCCAGCAGCGCCAGGTTGACCCAGTCGCTGCCCGCCAGGCTGGTGCTGCCCAGGTGGGTGAAGGCAAACGGTGCCACCAGCGCGGCCACCACCACGTTCTGCCAGAAGGCCACCTGCATGGCGTTCATGCTTGATGCATTGCGGCGGTTGGCCACGGTCAGCAGGGCGAATGCCAGGCCCGAACCCAGTCCCCACAGCAGGCCGATGGTGCCGTTGTCCAGCAGGTCGAAAGTCGGCACCACCAACACCAGGCCGGCGGTAACCATCAGCAGCAGCAAACCTTGCACGGCCCCGATACGCTGGCCAAATACACCGCGCTCGATCATGGCAATGAACGCCGGGAAGCTGGCGAAGCCCAGAGTGGCCATCGCCACGCCGCCGACTTTGACGGCAATGAAGAAGGTCACCCAGTGGGCTGCCAGCAGGGCGCCGGTCAGGCTCAGCACCGGCAAATTGCGCAGAGTGAGCGCATCGAGCAGGCGGGTGCCCTTGAGCCCGGCGACGAAGCCCAGGGCAATGAAGGCGAAGGTGGCGCGGCCAAAGGTGATGATGCTGGCGTCGGCGTCGATCAAGTGACCAAGGATGCCGGTCAGGCCGAACAGCACAGCGGCGATATGGGCAACGCACAGGGCGTTACGGTGGCCGGTGGCAGCACCGGCTACGGGGATTGAAGTCGCGATCATGGCAGTCAAGTCTTCACAATGTGGCGCGCGCAAACACTCCCTGCTGGCGCTGCGCAGGTCTCTGATACTGGGAGTTTTTATCGTTATGAGCCCAGGCGAATTGCCCGGTGCAAAAAGGCGCCACAGCGTTGGAATTGTGAAGCGAGGCTGTTTTACTCGCGGCTACCACGTCGGCCAGCCCACGGCGCGGGGCTGGTCGATGTGTGTATTATTTTTGTATACAGGGTTTTGCAGCCGATTGCGGGCGACGTGTGCTTGTCTGATCGCGACATCGGCTGTTGCCTTGCAGCGCCGCGTCACTCGTCGCCGTAGTTCATGATCGACAGCAGGCGTATCGGCACCTGCACCAGTTGCTCAGGGCCATGTGGGGTTTCGCCGTCGAAGGTCAGGCTGTCGCCGGCGTGCATGTGGTAGAGCCGGTTGCCATGGCGATACACCAGTTCGCCCTCCAGCAAGTGGAGGAACTCGGTGCCGGGGTGGGCGAAGGTGGGGAACTCTTCGCTGGCGTCGTCCATGCTCACCATATAGGCCTCGAAGTTCTTCTTCGGCCCCCTGGCGTGATTGAGCAAGTGGTAGGTGTGGCCCTTCTCGGTGCCGCGGCGTACCACTTCCAGCCCTTCGCCGGCCTTCACCAGCAGGGCATTGCCATCGGGCTGGTCATATTGGCTGAACAGCTTGGCCATCGGCATGCCCAGCACGTCGCACAGGCGGCTGAGGGTGTCGAGGCTGGTGGACACCTGGGCGTTCTCGATCTTGCTCAGCATGCCCTGGCTGATGCCGGCGATGCGTGCCACATCGGCGAGCTTGAGGGACTGGGCCTGGCGCTGGCGCTTGATCTGCAGGCCAAGGTACTGCTCCAGGCGAAGGCGCGGTTCGGTTTCAGTCGACATCGAATGTCCTGCACGGTTTCAGTTCAAGAATAAAGTTTTCGCACTGGGAAAGTGCGAAATGCAGCTGCGCTGGCCGCTTCTTTCCTCAGGTGAAAACAAGTTTCCCATAAATAGAACAGAAAAACCTGCCTGGGTTTTGTCTTGCCGGTGCCGGCTTCTGCGCGGGCAAGTCCGCTCCCACACGGCGTTGCGGCGAATCCTGTGGGAGCGGGCTTGCCCGCGCAGAGGCCCCAACAGACACCCAAGGCGCACCTTGAACAAACTTGGCAAGCGCATTGCATTCCTGAGAGGAAAGTAAGTTTCCCTTGCGGAATCATTGCCCCTTGCCCAGGAGTGTTCAACCCATGTTGCCAGCAGAAACCCAGCGCACCCTCGACCAACACGGCATCAAGTACGTGCTGGCGCAGTTCGTCGACATCCATGGTTCGGCGAAGACCAAATCGGTGCCGGTATCGGGCCTGAAGATGGTAGCCGAGGAGGGCGCCGGCTTTGCCGGGTTCGCCATCTGCGGCATGGGCATGGAGCCGCACGGCCCGGACTTCATGGCCCGCGGCGACCTGTCCACGCTGGTTCCGGTGCCTTGGCAGCCGGGCTATGGCCGGGTGGTGTGCGTGGGCCATGTCAACGGCCAGCCTTGGCCCTACGACACCCGCTACGTGTTGCAGCAGCAGGTGCAGCGCCTGGCCGACAAGGGCTGGACCCTGAATACCGGCCTTGAGCCTGAGTTCAGCCTTTTCCGCCGCGACGAAGGCGGCAAGCTGCAACTGGTGGACGCCTCCGACAACCTCGACAAACCCTGCTACGACTACAAGGGCCTGTCGCGCTCGCGGCTGTTCCTCGAGCGCCTGACCGAGGCCCTGCAGCCGGTGGGCTTCGACATCTACCAGATCGACCACGAAGACGCCAACGGCCAGTTCGAGATCAACTACACCTACAGCGATGCCATGGAGTCGGCCGACCGTTTCACCTTTTTCCGCATGGCCGCCGGTGAGATCGCCAACGACCTGGGCATGATCTGCTCGTTCATGCCCAAGCCCGACCCCAAGCGCGCCGGCAACGGCATGCACTTTCACCTGTCGCTGGCCAGCAGCACCCACAAGAACCTGTTCCACGACCCGTCCGACAGCAGCGGCATGGGCCTTTCGAAGCTGGCCTACCACTTTGCCGCAGGGCTGATGGCACACGGCCCGGCGCTGTGTGCCTTTGCGGCGCCGACGGTCAATTCCTACAAGCGTCTGGTGGTGGGCCGGTCGTTGTCGGGCTCCACCTGGGCCCCGGCCTTCGTTGCCTGGGGGGCCAACAACCGTTCGGCGATGGTACGCATTCCTTATGGTCGCCTGGAGTTTCGCCTGCCGGACGCCGGCTGCAACCCGTACCTGGTCACCGCCGCGATCATTGCTGCCGGCCTGGATGGCATTGACCGCCAGCTGGACCCGGGCGAGATGTGCAATGAAAACCTGTACACCCTCAGCCTTGAAGAAATTGCCGCACGCGGCATCAAGACCCTGCCGCAATCGCTGAAGGAGGCCGCCGACGCGCTCGAAGCCGACCCGTTGTTCCGCGAGGTGCTGGGCGCCGAGATCGTCGACGAGTTCATCAAGCTCAAGCGCATGGAGTGGGTGGAGTACTGCCGCCACGTCTCCGACTGGGAAATCCAGCGTTACACCGAGTTCTTCTGACCGCCCCCAATCCCCTGGGCGGCCAATACGAGAGCGGTCGCCCACTGCCTAGTAAGGAGCATCACCATGTGTGGAATTGTAGGCCTGTACCTGAAAAAGCCCGAGCTGGAAGCCCAGCTTGGCAAGCTCTTCGAACCCATGCTCGAAGCCATGACCGACCGTGGCCCGGACAGCGCCGGCTTTGCCATCTACGGCGACGAAGTGGCCGATGGCTGGGTCAAACTGACCCTGCAAGCGGCCGATATAAATTACCCGTGGACCACCCTGATGGGTCAGCTGGAAGGGCACCTGGGCTGCTCGCTGGACTGGTTCCAGAATGCCAGCGCCGCAGTGCTCAAGGTGCATACCGATGAAGCTGCGGCCCGCGCCGCGCTGGCTGCGCTCGCGCCGGACGTGCGCATCATGAGCGCCGGGCAGAGCATCGAAATCCTCAAGGGCATGGGCTTGCCGGCGGAAATTTCCAGTCGCTTCGGCCTGGCCGGCATGAAGGGCAGCCACATTATCGGCCACACCCGCATGGCCACCGAAAGCGCCGTGACCATGGAAGGCAGCCACCCGTTTTCCACCGGCGCCGACCTGTGCCTGGTGCACAACGGCTCGCTGTCCAACCACTTTCGCCTGCGCCAGGAGCTCAAGCGCGAAGGCATCAGTTTCGAAACCGACAACGACACTGAAGTGGCCGCCGGCTACCTGACCTGGCGCCTGCAGCAGGGTGACAGCCTGGCCCAGGCCCTGGATGGCGCACTGGAAGACCTGGACGGCTTCTTCACCTTTGCCATCGGCACCCGCAACGGCTTTGCCGTGATCCGCGACCCGATTGCCTGCAAGCCGGCGGTGCTGGCCGAGACCGAAGACTACGTGGCCATGGCCTCGGAATACCAGGCACTGGCCGGCCTGCCAGGCATTGAGCACGCCAAGGTCTGGGAACCGGCCCCGGCCACGCTGTACGTCTGGGAACGCGAAAGCGCCTGACCTGCCACCGAACCCCTGGAGAACCATATGAAGACGATCGACCTGTCCAGCACTTCGGTGCGTGTGCTCAACCAGTCCTTGCACGGCGAGGTGCAGGACCTTGAATGGCAAGTGACCCACCCTGGCGGCAAGCACAACCTGGCTGTCGGCATCAACGCTGCCGTGGCGGTGGATATCGAAGGCCATGCCGGCTACTACTGCGCCGGCATGAACCAGCAGGCCAGTGTCACCGTGCACGGCAACGTCGGTGTGGGTGTGGCCGAGAACATGATGTCCGGTTCGGTGCGGGTCAAGGGCAGTGCCTCCCAGGCCGCTGGTGCCACTGCCCATGGCGGGCTGCTGGTGATCGAGGGTGACGCCGGGGCCCGTTGCGGTATTTCCATGAAAGGCGTGGACATCGTGGTAGGCGGCAACATCGGCCACATGAGCTGCTTCATGGGCCAGGCCGGGCGCCTGGTGGTGTGTGGCGATGCCGGCGATGCGCTGGGCGACTCGCTGTACGAGGTGCGCATCTACGTCAAGGGCTCGGTGCAGTCACTGGGCTCGGACTGCATCGAAAAGGAAATGCGCGCCGAACACCTGCAAGAGCTGCAGGAGCTGCTGAACAAGGCTGGCCTGGACCACAAGGCCGCCGATTTCAAACGTTACGGCTCGGCCCGCCAGCTGTATAACTTCAAAGTCGACAACGCCAGCGCGTACTGATCCAGGAGCATTCCCATGAGCGAGCAATTCCCCCCGGTACTGCGTGAGTCGGCCACCTTCGATCGCCTGACCATCCAGGAAATCCAGCGTGCCGCCGAAACCGGCATCTACGACATTCGCGGTGGTGGCACCAAGCGCCGTGTGCCGCACTTCGACGACCTGCTGCTGCTGGGCGCCAGCGTGTCGCGTTACCCCCTGGAAGGCTACCGCGAGAAGTGCGGCACGGACGTGGTGCTGGGCAACCGCTTTGCGAAAAAGCCGATTCACCTGAAAATCCCGGTGACCATCGCCGGCATGAGCTTCGGTGCGCTGTCGGCCAATGCCAAGGAAGCGCTGGGCCGTGGTGCGACCATCGCGGGCACCAGCACCACCACCGGCGACGGCGGCATGACCCTGGAAGAGCGCGGCCAGTCGCAGCATCTGGTGTATCAATACCTGCCATCGCGCTACGGTATGAATCCCGATGACCTGCGCAAGGCCGACGCCATCGAGATCGTCCTCGGCCAGGGCGCCAAGCCGGGCGGTGGCGGCATGCTGCTTGGCATGAAAGTGACCGAGCGGGTGGCCGGCATGCGCACCTTGCCGATCGGTGTCGACCAGCGCAGCGCCTGCCGCCACCCGGACTGGACCGGCCCGGACGACCTGGCGATCAAGATTGCCGAGATCCGCGAGATCACCGACTGGGAAAAACCCATCTACGTGAAGATCGGCGCCAGCCGCCCGTACTACGACGTCAAGCTGGCGGTGAAGGCCGGTGCTGACGTGATCGTGCTCGATGGCATGCAGGGCGGTACCGCAGCGACTCAGGAAGTGTTCATCGAGCACGTCGGCATCCCGATTCTGCCGGCCATCCCGCAGGCGGTGCAGGCGCTTCAGGAAATGGGCATGCACCGCAAAGTGCAGCTGATTGTCTCTGGCGGTATCCGCAACGGTGCCGACGTGGCCAAGGCCATGGCCCTGGGGGCTGACGCGGTGGCCATTGGTACGGCGGCGCTGATAGCCCTGGGTGACAACCACCCCCGCCTGGACAGCGAGCTGAAGAAGATTGGCTCGGCCGCCGGCTTCTATGACGACTGGCAAAACGGTCGCGACCCGGCCGGCATCACCACCCAGGACCCGGAGTTGGCCAACCGCCTGAACCCGGAGGAGGCAGGGCGACGTCTGGCGAATTACCTGCGGGTGCTGGTGCTGGAGGCCCAGACCATGGCGCGGGCGTGCGGCAAGTCGCACCTGCACAACCTTGACCCGGAGGACCTGGTGGCATTGACCGTGGAAGCGGCGGCGATGGCGCGGGTGCCGTTGGCGGGGACGGCCTGGGTGCCGGGGCAGGCGCAGTACTGATCCACCGTTTTTGGGGCCGCTTTGCGGCCCTTTCGCGGCACAAGGCCGCTCCTACAGGGGATTGCCGTGCCTGAGCTTGCGCGCTCCCCTGTAGGAGCGACCTTGTGTCGCGAAAGGGCTGCAAAGCAGCCCCAAGGGCCCCCACCATTTCCACAGGAGTGACTCGATGAAGCACCTCAGCCTCGCTGTAATGTTGTTAGCCCTGGCCACCCAGGCCACTGCCGCCGAAACCACCCTGGACACCGGCAACACCGCCTGGATGATCTGCGCCGCGATGTTTGTGTTGATGATGTGCATCCCTGGCCTGGCGCTGTTCTATGGCGGCATGGTGCGTGCCAAGAACTTCCTCTCCGTGTTCACCCAGCTGTTCGCCGTGGCCGGGGTTATCGGCATCCTTTGGGTATTGTTCGGTTACAGCCTGGTGGTCGATACCACCGGCATGGTCGAGGGCCAGCTCACCTTGAACAGTTTTATCGGCGGGCTGGACAAGGCACTGATGCTGGATATCGGCCACGACAGCCTGGTCGGCACCATCCCCGAAGGCGTGTTTGCGGTGTTCCAGCTGACGTTCGCCATCATCACCCCGGCGCTGATTGCCGGCGGCTTTGCCGAGCGCATGAAGTTCAGCGCTTCGTTGCTGTTCATGGCGGCGTGGTTCGTGCTGGTGTACGCACCCATCGCCCATATGGTGTGGGGCGGGCCGGGGGCGTTGATGGTCAACTGGGGCGTGCTGGATTTCGCCGGTGGTACTGCGGTGCATATCAACTCTGGCGTGGCTGCCTTGGCTGCAGCGTTGATGCTGGGCAAACGCAAGGGCTACCCGCAGGTGGCCATGCCGCCGCACAACCTCGGCTTTACCCTGGTGGGTGCGGGGTTGTTGTGGGTGGGCTGGTTCGGCTTCAACGTGGGTTCGGGGCTGGCGGCCAACGAGGGGGCCGGGGTGGTGATGCTGGCGACCATGGTGGCGGCTTGTGCGGGGATTGTCGGTTGGTTGCTGACCGAGAAGGTGATGCATGGCCGGCCGACTGCCTTGGGTGCAGCGTCGGGGGCATTGGCCGGGTTGGTGGGCATCACACCGGCCTGCGCGTTCGTCGGGCCCCTCGGTGCGCTGGTGATCGGTGTGCTGACGGGGGCCATCTGCTTCTTTGCCGTGACCCAGCTCAAGCAGGCGCTGGGGTATGACGACAGCCTCGATGTGTTCGGGCTACATGGCGTTGGCGGGATGGTCGGGGCGGTGCTGACCGGGGTGTTCGCAGCGCCATCGCTGGGGGGCTATGTGGAGGGCGTATCGCCCATTGGGCAGGCACTGGTGCAGCTCAAGGGGGTGGTGTTCACCTTCGTGTACTGCTTCGTGGTGAGCTGGGCGATTCTCGGGGCGATCAAGCTGACTGTCGGGCTGCGGGCCAGCCGGGAGGAAGAAGAGCAGGGGCTGGACCTGGCGGAGCACAATGAGCGGGCTTACAACCTCTGATTGATGTGTTGCCAGCACCGGCCCTATCGCCGGTAAGCCAGCTCCCACAGGTACCCACTAGGCCCAGGCCTGGGGTGCTCATGTGGGAGCTGGCTTGCCGGCGATAGGGCCATTACAGGTTGAATCAGTGCCCCATGGCCAACTTGGCACTCGCCTGCCGACGACGGTAGGCACTGTCACGGCTGGCCAGCCACCAGTACAGCGGCGAGGTAATTGCCAGCCCTACCAGCCACGACAGGTCAGCCCCGTTGATGTGCTCGGAAATCGGCCCGACATACAGCGGCGTGTTCATGAACGGGATCTGCACCACGATACCTACCGCATAGGCAATCAACGCCTGTGGGTTGTAACGCCCGTAGATACCGCCATCGACCTGGAAGATCGACTGGATGTCGTAGTCACCTTTGTGGATGACATAAAAGTCGATCAGGTTGATCGCTGTCCACGGCACCAGCACCACCAGCAGCACCAGCACCATGTCGACGAAGTGGCCGATGAAGTCTGCCGAGGCGAACACCGCCACCACGCAGCAGGCCGACAGCACGATCAGCGACAGCACCGCACGGCTCTTGGCAGTAGGAATCCAGCGATAAGCGAAGGTTTGCACCAGGGTGATGATCGACAGCACCGCGCCATACAGGTTGAGGGCGTTGTGGCTGATGACGCTGAGCAGGAACAGCACCAGCATGATCGGGCCCAAGGTGCCGGTGGCCAGCTTGACCGCATCCATGGTGTCCATGCCTGCCGGGATCGCCAGTACCGCCACGGCGCCGAAGATGAACGACAGGCTCGAGCCCAGGGCAGAGCCCAGGTAGGTGGTCCAGAACGTCGAGCTGACTTTCACATCCGCCGGCAGGTAGCGCGAGTAGTCCGACACGTAGGGCGCAAAGGCGATCTGCCACAGCGCCGCCAGCGATACGGTGGCCAGCCAGCCGGCCAGGTTGAAGCTGCCACGGGTCAGGAAGTCGTCGCTTTGCACGTGGGTGAAGATGTAGCCGAAGCCGACCACTATGCCGATGCCCAGCACCCAGGTGCCGATACGGTTGAGCACGTGGATGAAGCGGTAGCCGATGATACCGATGATGCCCGACCCCAGCGCACCGATGACGATGCCCACCGGTACCGGCACGGTGTCTACCACGCCATGCAGCGACTTGCCGGCGAGCACGATGTTGGAAGCGAAGAAACCGATGTACATGACGCCGGCGATCACCACCACCAGCAGCGCACCGAGGGTGCCGAACTGCGCGCGGCTCTGGATCATCTGCGGGATGCCCATTTGCGGGCCCTGGGCCGAGTGCAGAGCCATCAGTACCCCGCCGACCAGGTGGCCGACCAGGATGGCGACGATGCCCCATATCAGGTTCAGGTGAAACAGCTGCACGCCCAGCGCGCCGGTGACGATGGGCAGCGGCGCGATATTGCCGCCGAACCACAGTGTGAACAGATCCCTTACCTTTCCATGGCGGTCTTGCGGGGGCACGTAGCCGATTGTGTGTTTTTCTATCAGGGGTGCCGAATTGGCTGCACTGGTCATGACTGACTCCAAGGCAAGGTAGGGCATCGGGAGCTGCCCGGGGGCGTGCCGGCGATGGGCGACGCGTTCTTGTTGGAGGGATGATGCGGGGCGCGGGGATAACGAGAAATTAGTAAATATGTACCCATAAACCTTAAAAAACCTAAGGCTGACAAAAGCTTAAGCGGGTGACGCTAGCAAGGACGGTGCCAGTTGGCGGCAGGGCTTGGGATAGAGGGGTTGAGCCCTGTGTCGGTAGAAAACGGTGGGCTTTGATGGTGCGTGATGCGCGTTTTCAGGGCAGCTGAATCGTTGCCTGTATAGGCCCTATCGCGAGCTTGCCCGGTGCCACAGGTATGGCGCAGCGTTTAGTACCTGTGGTGAACCTGTGGCAGCGGGCGAGCCCGCGAAAGGGCCAGTACAGGCGATGGAGCTACATCGGCAGCAACCGGTCCTGAATCACTTCTTTCATTACCAGGGTCGAGCTCAGGCGCTTCACGTTGGGAATGCTGGTCAGTTTCTCGTCGTACAGCTTCTGAAACGCCGGCAGGTCCTTGGCCACCACATGCAGCAGGTAATCCGGATCGCCAAACAACCGCTGCGCTTCGACGATCTGCGGGATCTCCGAAAGTGCCGCTTCAAAATCCGCCACTGGCTGGCGGGTGACCTCGCGCAGGGTCACGAACACCAGCGCAGCAAAGTTCAGCCCCAGGGCGCTCGGGGCCAGGCGGGCGTGATAGCCGAGTATCGCCCCGGACTCCTCCAGTGCCTTCAAGCGCCGATGGCACGGCGACAGGCTGAGCCCCACACGCTCGGCCAGCTCGGTTACCGACAGCCGACCGTCTTTTTGCAGCTCGGCAAGTATTTTTCTGTCAGTTCTGTCCATTGAGAAGAATCTTCCGGGAATTGAACGATTGCAGGGAATATACGAAAGAAAATCCCCGAGCGGAATCCGTAATCTTTCGACATCCCAAGGCAGTAGATAAGGAAGATTCAAGTGGCTATCAGTGTGCTGACGGCATTTTGGGCCGTGTCGATGCTGTTTGTGATTACCCCGGGTGCAGACTGGGCTTACGCCATTTCGGCAGGCATGCGCGGGCGCTGGGTGATGCCCGCAGTGGCGGGGATGTTGTCGGGGCATTTCCTGGCGACACTGGTGGTGGCTGCGGGTGTAGGCAGCCTGTTGGCAGGCCACCCGCTGGCGCTGACCCTGCTGACCTTGGCAGGGTGCAGCTACCTGCTGTGGCTGGGCGGCAACCTGTTGCTGAGCCCGGCATTGCCCGAGGCCGGGCAGGGTGGTGAGGGGGAGTCGGGTTCGCGTTGGGCGTTGAAAGGGTTTTGCGTCAGCGGCTTGAACCCGAAAGTGTTCCTGCTGTTCCTGGCCTTGCTGCCGCAGTTCACCGACCCGCAGTCGAGCTGGCCGGTGCCTTTGCAGATCTTGCTGCTGGGCCTGGTGCACCTGTGCAGCTCGCTGGTGATCTACTCACTGGTCGGCTATGGCGCCAAAGCCGTGCTGAGCACCCGGCCGGGGGCGGCGAAGCTGGTCGGGCGGGTATCGGGGGTGGCGATGATTACCGTGGCCCTGGGTTTGATAGCCGGGCAGATCAACTGATTTCACCCGTGACAAATGGCTTCAGATACACTCGCCGCAAACCCACGCACAACCAGGATGTGCCCCATGCCTGAAACCACCCAACTGCTAACCTTCGCCCTGATCTGCCTCGGCATGGTGCTGACCCCGGGGCCGAACATGATCTACCTGATCTCCCGTTCGATCTGCCAGGGCCGCAAGGCCGGGTTGATTTCCCTGGGTGGTGTGGCTCTGGGCTTTGTCATCTACATGTTTTGCGCGGCCCTGGGTATCACGGCGCTGGTAATGGCAGTTCCCTTTGCCTATGACGCGCTGCGTATCGGTGGCGCGCTGTACCTGCTGTACCTGGCCTGGCAGGCGCTGCGGCCCGGGGGCCGTTCACCCTTCCAGGTCCGTGAACTGCCCGCCGACAGCCCGCGGCGGTTGTTCACCATGGGGTTTGCCACCAGCCTGCTCAACCCCAAGATCGCCGTCATGTACCTGTCGCTGATGCCGCAGTTCATCGAACCGGGCCATGGCAGCGTACTGCTGCAGTCGCTGGTGCTGGGTTCGACACAGATCGCCATCAGCGTCACCGTAAACGCGATGATTGCAGTCATGGCTGGGTCCATCGCCGTGTTTCTGGCTGGCAGGCCGCTGTGGCAACAGGTTCAGCGGTGGTTGATGGGCACCGTGCTGGCAGGGCTGGCGCTGCGCATGCTGGCAGAAGGGCGCCGTTGATCGTCCATTGCGCTGCAAGGTATCAGTGGCTGCTGGCCGAGGCGTCTTCGGCCGAGGCCGCAGGCGGATCCTCCTGTGGCAGGTAAAGGGTGAAGGTGGTGCCCTGGCCGGGGATGCTTGCCACCTGTACATCGCCCCCGGACTGCTTGGCAAAACCGAACACCTGCGACAACCCGAGCCCGGTACCCTCACCCGGGGCTTTTGTGGTGAAAAACGGGTCGAAGATGCGCTCCAGCAGCTCGGCGGCAATACCCACACCGCTGTCGCTCACCGAAATCGCCGCGAACCGGGCTGGCGGCGAAGGCTGGCCGCGCAGGGCAGGCAGGCGCTGGTCAGGCTGCAGGCGCAGCTGCAAGGTGCCTTCGCCGGCCATGGCGTCGCGGCCGTTGAGCATCAGGTTGATCACCGCGGTTTCCAGCTGGCTGAGATCGGCGCGGATGTGGCACGGCGCCTGCGGTAGTTGCAGCTCGACCTGAATGCGCGCCCCGGTGGCGGTGTCGAGCATGTCGGCCATGGCCTCCAGCCGTGGCCCGGCCTCGAACACTTCGGGGCTGAGGGCCTGGCGGCGTGCGAAGGCCAGTAGCTGCCCGGTCAGTTTGGCACCACGGTGTACTGTGTCAGATATGGTCTTGATGTAGCGCTCGCGGCGTTTTTCATCAAGGTTGGGGCGCTGCAGAAAGTGCAACGACGAGCGAATGATCGTCAGCAGGTTGTTGAAGTCGTGCGCCACGCCACCGGTCAGCTGGCCGATGGCTTCCAGCTTCTGGGCCTGGCGCAACACTGCCTCGGTGTGCACCAGCTGGGTGGTGCGCTCGTCGACGCGGTGTTCGAGGGTGGCATTCAGCGCCTCCAGTGCAGCCATGGCCTCACGCACTTCGGCATGGGCCTGAACCCGCTGGATATGCGCCCAGCAACGCTCGGTCACTTCGCTGATCAGCGCCTGTTCGTAGTGTGTCCATGTGCGCGGTGCGTTGTCATGGATCGCCATCAGAGCGATGAGGCGGCCGCCTTTGATCAGCGGCATGCAGATGGTGGCGGTAATGCCGATGGCCTGGAAGGTGGCGGCTTCGTCGGCGGCCAGTTCACTGAGGTTGTCGTTGATCACCAGCGGCAGGCCGCTGCGCAGGCGGCTGAGTGCCAGACGGCCGAAGTCGTGCAGTTGGTACTGGCCCACCAGCCTCGGCGAGCCGGGGGCCACCGCGTCGCCACAGATGGTAAAACCGTCCTCGTCAGCGTCCATCACCGCATACGCGCAACTGGAAAGGCCCAGGTGCTCGACCATCATGCGCGTGGTGGTGTCCAGGATCTGGTCCGCGGCGGTGGCGTCGGCTATGGCACGGCCGAGTGCGTCGAGAAAGTTGAGGTGCCTGTTGGCGAGCACGCTGGTGGTGGTTTCGGTGACCGTGTCGAGCATGCCCAGCACCTCGCCATCGAGGCCGCGAATCGGGCTGTAGCAGAAGGTGAAATAGGCCCGCTCCGGGCCGCCGTTGCGGTCGATGATCAGCGGAAAGTCTTCGATGTACACCGCTTCGCCAGCCAGGGCACGGTCAGCCATGCTGCCAATGTCGGCCCAGGCTTCCTGCCACACGTCGCGGAAGGGGATGCCAAGGGCCAGGGGCTTGCGACCGAGAATCTGGGTGAAGGCATCGTTGTGCAGGGTGAGCAGGTCCGGGCCCCAGAGTACGGCCTGCGGGAAGCGCGAGGCCAGGCACAGGGCCATGGTGGTCTTCAGCGCATCGGGCCAATGTTCCAGTGGGCCCAGGGGGGTGTTGGCCCAGTCGTGGTTGCGGATTCGTTCGGCCATCAGCCCGCCGCCGTCTAGCCATTTCGCCATGTGCTCTGTCGGTCCTTGTTTCAAGGTCTTTAGGGTGCACCGAGAATAGACGGTTGGCGAGTATTTTGTGGTGGTCTGTGCTAGCGAATGAAGTGCACCTTGCCGGTGTCATCATTGCCCATGTAAATGCCATACACCCCAGCCTGCCGCTCAAGGATGTAGCGCTCGAGAATCTGCCGGATTGCCGGGTAGTAGATCTCTTCCCACGGAATCTCGTCGGGTTCGAAGAACTTGTACGCCAGGGTCTCCGGCCCGTACTGCCCGGTTTCTTCGGTGACGCTGGCGCGGAAGATGATGTACACCTCGCTGATTTTCGGCACGCTGAAGATGGAGTAGGGCGAGACGATGTCGGCACGCACGCCGCTTTCTTCCCAGACTTCGCGCAGTGCCGCCTGCTCGGTGGTTTCGCCAGCCTCCATGAACCCGGCCGGCAAGGTCCAGGTGCCGGGGCGTGGCGGGATGGCGCGCTGGCACAACAGGTATTTGCCATCGCGCTCGATGATGCAGCCGGCGATGATCTTCGGGTTGATGTAGTGGATGTAGCCGCAGCCGGTGCAGTGCAGGCGTTCGTGGGTGTCGCCTGTGGGAACGCCCCGGGCCAGTTCCGTGGTGCAGTGCGGGCAATAGCGCGGGGCGGTAGGCATGATCAGCGACCTATGCGGGGTTCCTTGAGGGCCAGGGGCTCGACGATGTCGCGCACCTTGGGGTTGTCATCCTGCTTCTGGCGCAGGTAGTCCAGGGCCACCTTGGCGGCAGCGCGGACGTGGTCGACCGAAGCCTGGTGGGCCACCAGCGGGTCGCCGCCCTTGATGGCTTCGACGATCTTTTCCATTTCGCGGTTGCTGGCGCCACGGCGGTTTTCCTGCGAGACCGAGGTGGCGCGCAGGTAGCTGATGCGTGCCTGCAACTGGCGCAGCTGCTGGGCCGCCACCTGGTTGCCGGAGCCTTCCAGCAGCACATCGTAGAAACCTTGTACCGAATCCAGCACCTGTTGCAGCTCGCCTTCTTCCAGCGCTTCGCGGTTCACCTCCAGCGCACGTTCCAGGGCACGAATGTCCTTGGCCTTGGCGTTGAGAGTGAACAGCTGCACGATCAGGCCCTCGAGCACGCAACGCAGCTCGTAGATGTCGCGGGCGTCTTCCAGGGTGATGATGGCAACGCGCGGGCCCTTGGCGTCGGCAAACTCCACCAGGCCTTCAGACTCCAGATGACGCAGGGCTTCGCGTACCGAGGTGCGGCTGACGCCAAGGCGGTCACAGAGGTCGCGCTCGACCAGGCGGTCGCCCGGGAGCAGGTGGAAGTTCATGATCGCCGCGCGCAGCTTGTCTAGCACGATTTCGCGCAGGGTAACGGGGTTGCGGTTGACCTTGAAGCTGTCGTCGAGTGGCTGGCGTTTCATCAGGTGCGCTCTTTAAGAGGCTGTTGCGCCAACATCGCGGAACGCCCCGAACCGAGGCTTTCCATGCAGTGGTTCGAACAGCCCGTTGTTATCGGGTTGACTCCGCATCGGCTTCGGCAAACGCTTCACGGGCCAGGCGGAAACTGTCCACCGCCGCGGGTACGCCGCAATAAATACCGACCTGGAGCAGAATTTCGCGAATCTGTTCACGGCTCAGGCCATTGCGCAATGCGCCGCGAATGTGCAGCTTGAGCTCGTGGGGCCTGTTGAGCGCGGAAATCATGGCCAAGTTTATCATGCTGCGCTCTTTGAGCGACAAGCCTTCGCGGCCCCAGACGTGGCCCCAGCAGTATTCGGTGACCAGCTCCTGCAACGGCCTGGTGAACTCGTCGGCGTTCTGGATCGAGCGGTTGACGTAGTCCTCGCCCAGCACCTGGGTGCGGATCTTCAGGCCTTTTTCGTACTTTTCGTTGCTCATTGCCTGGCTCCGAATCAAAACAGGGGCCGCAACCAAGGGTGAGAGGGTCGCGCGGCCCCTAAAAAGGGGTTATTGGGGCCGCTTTGCGGCCCCAGCATTTTCAAAATTCAGCCAAGGGGCGGCAGGGCGCCGAGCTTGCCTTTGTGGTAGACCATCGGCGTCACCGGCTCGGCCGGCAGCACCAGGTTCTTCACTGCGCCGACGATGATCGCGTGGTCGCCGCCGTCATACTCGCGCCACAGTTCGCACTCGATGATCGCCGTCGCCTTGGCCAGCAGCGGGTTGCCCAGCTCGCTCAAGTGCCACTCGACGCCCTTGGCCTTGTCCTTGCCCTTGCCGGCGAAGGCATAGGCCTCGGCAGTCTGTTCGGCGGACAGCAGGTGAATGGCGAACTGCTTGCTGTCACGCAGGATCGGATAGGTGTCGGAGGCGTAGTTGGGGCAGAACAGTACCAGCGCCGGGTCGATCGACAGCGCGCTGAAGGCGCTGGCGGTGATGCCGACAATGGCGCCGTCGGCGTCCAGGGTGGTGACTACCGTGACGCCGGACGGGAAAGAGCCCATCACGTCTTTGTAGATGCCGGGTTCGATCATCTCGTGTTCCTCCTAGCGCATCACGAACGGGTCGGGCATCGGCGCGGTGGACAGGTTGATCCACACGGTCTTCAGCTCGGTATAGGCCAGCACCGAATCGATGCCGCTCTCACGGCCGTAGCCGCTGTTCTTGAAACCACCAATTGGCGCCATGGCCGACACGGCGCGGTAGGTGTTGACCCAGATGATCCCCGAGCGCACGTCGCGGGCCAGGCGATGGGCACGGCCCAGGTCGCGGGTCCAGATGCCGGCTGCCAGGCCGAACTGCGAGTCGTTGGCGATGGCCAGGGCTTCCTCTTCGGTCTTGAAGCGGATGACCGCAGCGACCGGGCCGAACACTTCTTCCTGCATGATGGTCATCGAGTTGCTGTCGCACTCGAACAGGGTCGGCTCGTAGAACCAGCCGTCACCCTCGACCTCGGCACGCTTGCCGCCCATGTGCAATTTGGCGCCTTCAGCCTTGGCCGCAGCCACCAGGCCTTCGACCACGGCCAGCTGCTGTGCGGTGGCCATGGGGCCCATTTCGCTGGCGTCGTCTTGCGGGTTGCCGATGCGGATGCGCTTGGCGCGGGTAACCAGGCGCTCTACGAATTCGTCGAAGATCTCGTCCTGCACCAGCAGGCGCGAACCGGCCACGCAGCTTTGCCCGGAGGCGGCATAAATGCCAGCCACGGCACCGTTGATGGCGCTGTCCAGGTCGGCGTCGGCGAAGATGATGTTCGGCGACTTGCCGCCCAGCTCCAGCGACAGCTTGGCGAAGTTCTCGGCACTGCTGCGTACCACGTGGCGGGCTGTGGCGGCGCCGCCGGTGAAGGCGATCTTGCGCACCAGCGGGTGGCGGGTGAGTGCTGCGCCGGTGGTTGGGCCGTAGCCGGTGACCACGTTGACCACGCCAGCCGGGAAGCCGGCTTCGAGGGCCAGCCGGGCCAGCTCGAGGATGGTCGCCGAGGCGTGCTCGGAAGGTTTGAGCACGATGGTATTGCCGGCAGCCAGGGCCGGGGCCAGCTTGATCGCGGTGAGGTACAGCGGACTGTTCCACGGGATGATCCCGGCCACCACGCCGATGGGCTCGTGCACGGTGTAGGCGAACAGGTCGGGCTTGTCCAGCGGCAGGGTGCCGCCTTCAAGCTTGTCGGCCAGGCCTGCGGTGTAGTGGAAGAACTCTGGCAGATAGCCGACCTGGCCGCGGGTTTCGCGGATCAGCTTGCCGTTGTCACGGCTTTCCAGCTGGGCCAGGTGTTCCTTGTTCTCGGTAATCAGGTCACCCAGGCGACGCAGCAGCTTGCCACGCGCGGTGGCGGTGATGCTGCGCCACTCCTTGCTTTCGAAGGCACGCTGGGCGGCCTGCACGGCCAGCTCGACGTCGGTTTCGTCAGCGTCGGGGAGCTGTGCCCAGGCCTGGGCGGTGGCCGGGTTTAGGCTGTCGAAGGTCTTGCCGCTCTGGGCATCGCGCCATTGGCCGTCGATGCACATCTGGAAACGAACGAGGGTCATGCAACAATCCCCTTGGCGGATTCGGTGAGGGTGCGGGCTTGCGCGAGGAAGTCCAGCAGCATCTTGTTGACTTCACGGGGTGCTTCTACCGGCATCATATGCCGTTGCTCGGCGAGGACCACACTGTGCGCACCCGGGATGCTGGCGGCGAGCTGGCGGGTCATGGCCGGGGTGGAGCCCGAGTCGAGTTCGCCCGTGGCGATCAGCGTCGGCACCTGGATGCTGCCCAGGTCGCCGGCGCGGTACATGTCCTGGGTGGCAAACAGCGAATACGTGGTGTGGTAGCCCTGCGGGTCGTTGCTCGCCAGTACCTGGCGAATGGCGGCGACCTGCGCGGGGTTGGCAGCCTTGTACTCACGGCTGAACCAGCGGTCGAGGGCAGCATCGACGTTGGCGTCGGGGCCCAGCTCTGCCGCCTGGGCAGCGCGGGCGATCACGCCGGCACTCTGCTCGGGGGTGCGGTTGAACACGCTGTTGAGCACGACCAGTGCAGCCAGGCGCTGCGGGTAGTTAAGGGCAAAGGCACGAGCAACCAGCCCGCCCATGGAGAAGCCGATCACGGTCGCTTGTTGAATTTGCAGGTGCTCGAGCAGTTCGGCGAGCTGGTCGGCGTAGCCTTCCAGCGGCGTGTCGGCAGCCGGCACGCGGCTTTGACCATGGCCGAGCATGTCGTAGGCGATGACGCGGTAGTCGTTGGCCAGGCCAACGATCTGACCGCCCCACATTTCCTTGTTCAGGCCCACGCCGTGGATCAGTACCACGGGTTGGCCCTGGCCTACGGACAGGTAGCTGGTGCCGGCAGGTGTACGTTCAGCGACAGGCTGAATCATGGAGGGCGCTCCTTGAAGGTCGGGCACGGCGGGAAAGCACGCCACGCCCCGGCCCGTCTTGGTTGTTGTTATTGAGCGTTGGCTTTTTCGGCAGCCAGTTCTTCCAGGTCGATGTAGCGGTTGCCGATGCGCGGGTGCAGGCGGCCACCGTCGGCAGCGCCCAGCACCACGACGATTTCATCGGCGCGCGGGGCGTCTTCGATCTGCATTTCCAGGGTGATGTAGTGCGAACGCAGGCCTTCGTCGTCCTTCTGCATCATCGGGATCTGGATCGAGGTACCAGGGCCGCCGCGCTTGTTGGTGAAGCTCAGGTAGCTCTTGGCCTGGACCGCTTCGCGGTAGTGGTTGCCGAAGCGCAGGGTGTGGATCACCGCCGACGCATGCTCGATCTCGCCGTCGGCGCCGACCACGGCAGCTTTGCCGTAGGCTTCGATCTTGTCGGCACCACCGATAGCGGCGGTCAGGCGCTCGACCATCAGGGCACCCAGCTCCGAGCAGTTGGCGCGGATTTCCGGCTTCAGATCTTCAACAAAACCGCGACCGGCCCATGGGTTCTTTATCACGACGGCCAGGCCGACCATGGTCACCGGTTTGTCGGTGGCCTTGCCGCCTTCGATGCGGGTCTCTTCGGAGTAGGTGACGATCTTGCGGATTTCGAAACTCATGGGTGGCTCCTGGTGAGGGTTATCAGCTCTTGTTGTCTGATGGTATACCATAATATTTGTTGTGCAAGAGGTGTCAGGAAATTTCTCTTGCCGGGGGACGAAAGGTGGCCTGATGCCTTGATTTCTCTGTTGTCTGTACTGGCCGCTTCGCGGGCTTGCCCGCTCCCGCAGGGACTGCACAGGTTTCAAAAAAAAGCCCGCTCACGCAGGCCGAAGGGGCCCACGGGAGCGGGCGCGTCCCGCAATGATTCAGGCAATGGGAATTCAGGCGAACGCCGGCACCACTTCCTTGATGAACAGCTCCAGCGACTTCTTCTTTTCGGCGTGGGGCAGGCTGTTGTCGCACCAGAAGCTGAACTCGTCGACGCCGAGCTCCTGGTAGTACTTGATGCGCGCGATAATTTCTTCCGGGGTGCCGATCATGGTGTTCTTGCGGATGTTCTCCAGCTGGAATGCCGGCACTTCGGCAAACTTCGATTCCGGGCTCGGCTCCAGGAAGCCGTTGACCGGTACGGTCTTGTTGCCGAACCAGGCATCGAACGTCCGGTAGAAGCGCGAAATGGCTTGGGCGCCGATTTTCCAGCCTTCAGGTTCCGCCGGGCTGTGCACGTGGGTATGGCGCAGCACCATCAGTTGGGGGCGCGGCACGTCCGGGTTGTTGTCCAGGGCGGCCTGGAACTTGTTCTTCAGGTCGAGCACTTCTTCATCACCCTTCATCAGCGGGGTGACCATGACATTGCAGCCGTTGGCCACGGCGAAGTTGTGCGAGTCCGGGTCGCGGGCAGCGATCCACATCGGCGGCGTTGCGTTGAACGGTTTCGGCACGCTGGTGGAGGTGGGGAACTTGTAGACTTCGCCGTCATGGGCGTAGTCGCCTTCCCACAGTTTGCGTACCACAGGCACCATCTCGCGCAGCGCCTTGCCGCCGTCGGTGGCTGGCATGCCGTTGGCCATGCGGTCGAACTCGAACTGGTAGGCGCCACGGGCCAGGCCCACTTCCATGCGGCCGTTGCTGATCACGTCGAGCAGGGCGCATTCGCCGGCGACGCGGATCGGGTTCCAGAACGGCGCAATAATAGTGCCGGCACCCAGGCGAATTTTTTCTGTGCGCGCGGCCAGGTAGGCCAGCAGCGGCATCGGGCTTGGCGAAATGGTGTACTCCATGGCGTGGTGTTCGCCAATCCACACGGTGCTGAAACCGCCGTCTTCGGCCATCAGGGTCAGTTCGGTCAGGTCTTCGAACAACTGGCGGTGGCTGACCTGTTCATCCCAACGTTCCATGTGTACGAACAACGAAAATTTCATGGGGCTTTCCTCAACGCTTGAAAGGGGCTGGCGCCTGGCAGGGTGGGCGCCAGTGGTCACGATTCAGAATAGGCTTCAGGCAAAGGCGGGCAGGCTGGCCATCTTGCCGCGGCAGTACACCATCGGCCGTGGCGCTTCTTCGGGCACGATCAGGTTATGCACCTTGCCGACCATGATGGCGTGGTCGCCACCTTCATATTCACGCCACAGTTCGCATTCGATGACGGCGGTGGCACCGGCCAGGATCGGGTTGCCCAATTGGCTCATGGACCACTCGATACCGCTGGCCTTGTCCTTGCCCTTCTTGGCAAACGCATAGGCTTCGGCTTGCTGTTCACCGGACAGCAGGTGAATGGCAAAGCGCTTCTGCTTGATCAGCACCGGGTAGGAGTCGGAGGTGTAGTTGGGGCAGAACAGCACCAGCGGCGGGTCCATCGACAGGGAGGAGAAGGCGCTGGCGGTCAGGCCGACAACCGAGCCGTCGTCGTCCAGGGTGGTGATGACGGTAACGCCGGACGGGAAGGAGCCCAGGACGTTCTTGTAGACGGTTGCGTCGATCATCGGGAGTACCTCTAAAAGGCTGCGGTGGTCCGCGGTTTTTATCGTTGATGTGTCTGATGGTATACCGTAATACCTATTTTGCAAGCGGAATTTTCAAGCATGGGTATTGCGCGATGAACGGCGCTAAGCCACGTAGGCCGTGGCTTAGCGCGGTGAGGCGGTTTGTAGAAGGGGTTTCCAAAGCAGATCAGTGGACGCTTTTTCGTGCGGATCAGTGTTGTCAAAAGTTTGGAATACCATAATATGGTCCGCAGCTGAGAGGCCGCCTAGACGCGGTTTCCTTACAAAGATAAAAACGACCTTTCGAGCTGAATCCTATGTCCCAACCGTCATCGCAACACCAGTTTGTCGAGAATCACACGGTCGATTACGTTCCGCCTGCCGAGCGCCACGGGAAGGCGCGCGACCTGTTCACCCTCTGGTTCAGTACCAACATTGCGCCATTGCCTATCGTTACCGGCGCCATGGTGGTCCAGGTGTTCCACCTGAACCTGTTGTGGGGGCTGATCGCGATTGTGCTGGGCCATCTGGTCGGGGGTGTGGTCATCGCCCTGGCCTCTGCGCAGGGACCGCAGCTGGGCATTCCACAGATGGTGCAAAGCCGTGGCCAGTTCGGCCGCTACGGCGCCTTGCTGATCGTGTTCTTCACCGCACTGATCTATGTCGGCTTCTTTATTTCCAACATCGTCCTGGCGGGCAAGACCATTCACGGCATTGCCCCGAGCATGCCAATGCCGGGCGCGATCGTGATCGGTGCCCTGAGCGCCACGGCCATTGGCGTGATCGGCTACCGCTTCATCCATGTCCTGAACCGCATCGGTACATGGGTGATGGGCTCTGCGCTGCTGGCGGGGTTCATCATGATGTTCGCCCAGGAGCTGCCGGCAGACTTCTTCAGCCGTGGTGCATTCAATCTGTCGGGCTTTATCGCCACCGTGTCGCTGGGCACCATCTGGCAGATCAGCTTCTCGCCTTACACGTCCGACTATTCGCGTTACCTGCCGCGTGAAGTGGGCATTGCCAGGCCGTTCTGGGCCACGTACTTCGGCGCGACCCTGGGCACCATCCTGTGCTTCAGCTTTGGTGCCGTGGCGGTGCTGTGCGTGCCGGAAGGTACCGACGCCATGGACGCGGTCAAGCAGGCCACCGGCTGGCTGGGCCCGATCCTGATGGTGCTGTTCCTGCTCAACATCATCAGCCACAACGCCCTCAACCTGTATGGCGCGGTGCTGTCGATTGTCACCGCGATCCAGACCTTCATCGCCGAATGGACGCCGAGCATCAAGGTGCGGGTGATGCTGGCCACGGTGATTCTGGTGGGCTGCGGGATGGTTGCACTGAACGCCTCGGCGGACTTCATCGGCCACTTCATCGGCCTGATCCTGGCGCTGCTGCTGGTACTGGTGCCGTGGGCTTCGATCAACCTGATCGACTTCTACCTGATCAAGAAAGGCCAGTACGACATCGCTTCGATCTTCAGTGCTGACGGCGGCATCTATGGCCGCTTCAACCACCACGCGATCATTGCTTATGCTTGCGGCATCGTGGTGCAGCTGCCGTTTGCCAATACGGCGCTGTATGTGGGGCCGTATTCGAACATTGTCGAAGGGGCGGACTTGTCCTGGCTGTTCGGTCTGCTGGTGACGGTGCCCTTGTATTACTGCCTGGCGACCCGCGGCAAGGCTGCCGAGCAGGCGGGGCGGGTTGTGAGTGTCAACGACTGACAGATTGACGGTGCTGTAACAGGGGCCGCAGGGCGGCCCCGGCTGTATCCGATCAAACCTTGAACTGTGCCACCATGCCATTCAGGTCCACTGCCAACCGCGACAGGTCCTGCGCCGCCGCACTGGTCTGGTTGGCCCCGGCCGACGTCTGCATCGCCAAGTCGCGAATGTTGACCAAATTGCGGTCCACCTCGCGCGCCACCTGCGCCTGTTCCTCCGAAGCGCTGGCAATCACCAGGTTGCGCTGGTTGATCGAGGCAATCGCCTCGGCAATCACTTCCAATGCCTGACCGGCGCCCTGTGCCACTTCCAGCGTGCCCGTCGCACGTCCCTGGCTGCTGTGCATCGCGGTCACGGCCCGCTCGGTACCGTTCTGGATACCGGCGATCATCTGCTCGATCTCTGCGGTCGACTGCTGGGTGCGGTGGGCGAGGGCGCGGACTTCGTCGGCGACCACGGCAAAGCCACGGCCCGCCTCGCCGGCGCGCGCGGCCTCGATGGCGGCGTTCAGTGCCAGCAGGTTGGTCTGCCCGGCAATTGCGCCGATCACATCCAGCACGCGGCTGATCTCATTGGCATTGCTGGCCAGCTGTTCGATTTCGGCCGAGGTACCTGTCACGTCGGCCACCAGGTGCTGGATGGAGGCCAGTGCCTGGTTGACCCGGTCACGGCCATCGCGGGTGGTCTGGTCGGCGCCTTTCGAGGCATCGGCGGTGCTGACCGCATTGTTGGCCACTTCCTCGACCGCGGCGGTCATCTGGTTGACGGCCGTGGCGGCCTGGTCGATTTCGGCACTCTGCTGGTGCAGCCCGCGGCTGGTGTCTTCGGTGACCGTGTGCAGTTCTTCCGAGGCCGAAGCCAGCTGGTCGGACGACGCAGCGATCTTGCGCAAGGTGTCACGCAGGCTTTCCTGCATGCGGCCCAGGGCGCGCAACAGCATGGCGGGCTCGTCGCGGCCGGTAACGCTGATTTCGCGTGTGAGGTCGCCGGTGGCTACGCGTTCGGCGACAGCCACGGCATCGGCCAGCGGCACCACGATGCTGCGGGTGAGCACGGTGGCAATGGCGGCCAGGGCAACCATGATCACCAGCAATGAGACGATGATGGCAGTGAACGCTTCGTCGGCCACATCGCTGCTGCGCTGCGAGGCCTCTTCGGCACCTTTGCTGTTATAGGCGATCAGCGCGGTCAGGGCCTTCATCATGGTGTCGGCGCGCTGCGTGAGCGGACCGCTTATCTGCTGCTTGGCCTCGTCCATGCGGCCTGCGGCAATGTCCTGCAGCACGCTCACCTGCAGGTCCAGGTACTGTCGGTGCGCCTCATCGAAGGTGTTGAACAGGGCGCGGTCGTCGGCGGCGATGATGGTGTCGGCGTAGTCTTTCAACCCGTCCTTGAGCTCGGCATTGATGCCATCGAGCATCTGCAGGTTGCGAGAACGTTCGGCGGGGTTGTCGTCCAGCGCGGCGCGCAGGGTAACGGCGCGGGCGCGCCCCAGGTTGCTGCTGATGTCACCCAGTGCTACCACGGCTGGCATCCAGGTGACCCGGATTTCGTCGGTGGCCTTGTCCATCTGGCGGGTTTCGTAGAGTGCGATAAGGCCCATGACCAGGACCAGGATGCCCAACAGGGCGAATACGCCGGCAGCGCGAATGCCGATCTTCAAATTCCTTAACTGCATGGAATGCTCCTTGACGGTGGCGTGCAGGCGTCAGGAGCTGGCTGCAAAGCCAGGACACCGAGGTGGCGCCAGGCTCTTGATGCACTGCGGGTTAGTAGATTTTTCTCACCCTCTTGCATGGTTTTTCTTTGAATGATGCCATATGGCCATCATTATTGAACAGTCATTCAATGTAACGAAATAATTGACAAAACCGCCATTTTTGACGGTTTTGTCAGGTTTTTCACATCAAGCGATCGGAATCATCGGGTCGGCAGCAGCCAGCGCCAAGCTCCGGTCGGCTGCCGGCGGGTAGATCCACACCGAGTTGATCTGACGCTTCAGTTCCTTGCCTTCCTGGCCCTGCAGTTTCAATTCTCGCTCCCAACCTTCGCTGTACGCCGCGCCCCATTCACCCAGGTCGAGGCAGGTGACGTACTTGGGCTGGCGGTACACCACAGGTGCCATCCCAAGCAGGTCGGCCATGGCGTTGTTGCCACTGTGGCGACCCATCGGGATGGCGTGCTGGCAGGTCATCAGGGCGTGGTTGCCAGCGTCGTCGACAGCAGCCCATGCGGTATCGCCGGTCGCATAGATGTGGTCCTGGCCAATTACCTTGAGGTGCCCGTCGACCTTGAGCCGGCCGAAGTTGTCCCGCTCGCCGGCAACCTGCGCGGTCAACGGGCTGGCCTTGACGCCGACGGTCCAGATCACGGTATTGCTCGCGATGTAATCGCCGTTGTCCAGGGTTACGCCACCGGCATCGACAGCCACCACCGAGGTGCCAGTCAACCACTGCACGCCAGCAACCTGCGAGGCGGCAACAATCGACGGCTTGATGCCTGCACCCAATGCCGCGCCGATGCTGGCGCCACGGTCTACCAGCAGCACCTGCACATCGGCGTCTGCGAGGATGGCGCGCAGCCGGGCGGGCATTTCGGTGGCCGTTTCGATGCCGGTGAAACCACCGCCGCATACCACCACGGTATTACGGGCAGGTGAAGCGGGCAGGGCGGCCAGGCCCGTCAGATGCTGCTCGAGGCGCATGGCCGACTCCATCTTGTCGACGTCGAAGGTGTGCTCGGCCAGGCCCGGGACTGCCGGGCGTGCTACCTGACTGCCAGCGGCGAGGATGAGGCGATCGTAGCTGATCTGCTGGCGCTGGCCTTGGCTGTCGATGTAGCTCACGGTGCGCGCATCGGCGTCGATGGCTTCGGCGTTACCGGTGATGAAATGCACGCCCACCGCACTGAACAGCTCGCCTACGGGGGCCTTCAACGTGTGTGCGTTGGCCTCGTAGAAGCGCGGGCGAATGTGCAGTTCCGCTTGCGGCGCGAGCACGCTGATGCTCAGGTCGTCGCGCTGGGCCTGGTCGAGTAGCCGGGCGGCGCTCAGGGCGCTCCACACACCGGCAAAGCCGGCACCGATGATCAGGATGTTGGATTTCATGCAGGTGCTCCGCAAAGGTCGGGGATGAAAAGGTGGCTTCGATCACACGATAGGTGCTGCTCGAATAACTACGACTCTATTGGTCGTAGTTTGTCTCTGCAAGTTTTTTTCATCATTGCGATGAGGCGAGCCCCAGGACGAGCGTACGCAAAGGCCGTATTTCGAGCTGCCGTGACTGCCGCGGCCAGGGCCGCAAACCTTGCTATCCCCACCCCCATCCGTTATAGATAAAAAAGAAACCATAAAGAAAAGAGGCCATTTCAGCCCCCCATGCACGAGATCACACGTATCTTCCGCCCCTCAGGCCCCCATTTTGCGCCCTGCGCAGATGGATACGGGCCCGCCCCCATGACCCTCTCTCCGCTTTCGAGCCTGTACCACGTGTTGTCGATCCCACCGGTCAAGCTCCTGCTGACCCAGATGCGCAAACGCCCCGTCCCTCCACCTGCACCGTAGCGCCTGAATTCTCTATCACCCCCGGTCTTTTGCCGTTCGGGGTTGGGGAGCCTTTGCATTTTTTCAGCGTTCAACTGTTCAGGAATCACTATGACTCTTCGTGTCGCTATCATCGGTGCCGGCCCGTCCGGCCTTGCGCAACTGCGTGCCTTCCAATCCGCCCACTCCCAGGGCGCACCCATGCCCGAAATCGTATGCTTCGAAAAGCAGGCCGACTGGGGCGGTATGTGGAACTACACCTGGCGCACCGGCCTCGACCAGCATGGCGAGCCGGTGCACGGCAGCATGTACCGCTACCTGTGGTCCAACGGCCCCAAGGAATGCCTGGAGTTCGCCGACTACAGCTTCGATGAGCACTTTGGCCGGCCGATTTCCTCGTACCCCCCGCGCGAGGTGCTGTGGGACTACATCCAGGGCCGCGTGAAGAAGGCCGGGGTGCGCGACTACATTCGCTTCAATACTGCGGTCAAGAACGTCACCTTTGATGAAAACACCCGCGAGTTCACCGTCAGTGCCCACGACTACAGCGCGGGGCTTGGCATCGAGCAGGTGTTCGATTACGTGGTAGTGGCCAGTGGGCACTTCTCTACCCCGCACGTGCCGGAGTTTGAAGGGTTCGAGCGTTTCACCGGCCGTATCCTGCATGCCCACGACTTCCGCGAAGCGATGGAATTCAACGGCCAGGATCTGCTTATCGTTGGCAGCAGCTACTCGGCCGAAGACATTGGCTCGCAGTGCTACAAGTACGGCGCGCGCTCGATCACCACGGCTTACCGTACCCAACCGATGGGCTACAAATGGCCCAAGGGCTGGGAAGAGCGCCCGCAACTGGTGCGCGTCGAAAACGACCTGGCGTTTTTCGCCGATGGCTCGAACAAGCGCGTGGATGCGATCATCCTGTGCACGGGCTACCAGCATCACTTCCCGTTCCTGCCCGATGAACTCACCCTCAAGACCAACAACCGCCTATGGCCTGCCGGCCTGTACCAAGGCGTGGTGTGGGAGCAGAACCCGCAGTTGCTCTACCTGGGCATGCAGGACCTCTGGTACAGCTTCAACCTGTTTGATGCACAGGCCTGGTTTGCTCGCGACTACATGCTGGGGCGCATCAAGCTGCCGACCAAGGCTGGCATGCAGGCCGACAGCGCGCGCTGGCGCGAGGATGAGGAGCAACTGGCAACCACTGCTTCGATGTATGAATTCCAGGGCCGGTACATCAAGCACCTGATCGATCAGACGGATTACCCGCGCTTCGACATCGATGCGGTGAACCGCATCTTCCTGCAATGGAAGACCGACAAGAAGCACGACATCATGGGCTACCGTGACAAATCCTACCGCTCGGTGATCACCGGCACCCAAGCGGTACCACACCATACCCGCTGGATGCAGGCGATGGACGACTCGCTGCAGGAGTACCTGCGCGAAACGGATGGCAAGCAAGGCGAGGTGAAGGTGCTGCGCGGGTAGCTGCCGGACCGGCCAGCACGATCAGGATGCGTGCAAGCGGGGGGAAGTGTTTTGCCGTACCGACGCTCCCCGCGTATCATTTGCGACAGGGTTGGTCGGAGATTGATATGTCGCTTTATAGTGCTGGCGTCGAATACGGCATCCATTGCCTGCTGTTTCTGGTAGGCGAGGGCGGTGAGAGCCGTGATTCCAGCGTGCGCGACCTGGCCGAGTTGCAGGGCGTGCCGCAGGAATACCTGGCCAAGGTTTTCACCAAGCTGGCACGTGCCGGGTTGGTGGCCGCCACCGAAGGCGTGCGCGGTGGTTTTCGCCTGGCGCGACCGGCGGATGAAATCAACGTGCTGGATATCGTCAACGCCATCGACGGGCCGAAGAAGATTTTCGATTGCCGCGAGATTCGCGAACGCTGCACGCTGTTCGAGGGCTCGCCGCCCGCTTGGGCCACGGAAGGCACCTGTGCGATTCATGCCGTGATGCTGGGGGCGCAGAAGCGCATGGAAGAAGCGTTGGCGCAGCAGACCATCCTCGATCTGGCGCGGCGTTTCGGGCGCAAGGCCCCGGCCGAGTTCGGCCAACAGGTGAATAGCTGGATGGGTGAGCGGCGCGAGGGTAAAGGTGGCGGGGATATACCGGTCAGCCAGGTCTGAATGTGTTACCTGCACCGGCCTTTTCGCGGGTGAACCCGCTCCCACAGGTACTTCACAGGTCTTCAAAGCTGTGGTGACCCTGTGGGAGCGGGTTCACCCGCGAAGAGGCCGGTACAGGAGCAACGCTTTCAGCGCCCTTCATGCTGGCGCCGATACGCCCCCGGCTGCACCCCCACCGCCTTGGCAAATGCCCGGGTAAACGCTGCCACCGACTGATACCCCACCTGCGCACCCACCTGCTCCACGGTATTCCCCGCCCGCAGCAACTGGCTGGCATGGCGCATGCGCAGCGCCAGCAGCACTTGCCCCGGCGATTGCCCGGCCAGTTCATTGAAACGCTTGAAAAACGCCGACCGCGACAAGCCGGTGCAGGCGGCCATGCTTTCCAGTGTCCAGGCTTGCCCTGGTTGCTCGATCAAGTGTTCCAGCAACCCGGCAAATGCCGGCTGGCGGGCGAGGGCGATCAGCCCGCCCAGTGACTGCCCGGCATTGACCTGCTGGCGCAACACGTACAGGAACAACAGGTGCGTCAGCCGCTCCAGCAACGTCTGTGACGGCCCAGCGGTGCGCCGGCATTCTTCCAGAATCAGCTCGAACAGCGCCCGCGCCGCACTGCCAGCGGGGTCTTCGGCGCGCAGCAGGATCCAGTCAGCCAAGCCCTCGACAATCAGCGAGGACAGGCCGGACTGGAAATGGAAGAAGCCGCACACCAGCCCGACGCCGTCGCTGGCCTCGCTGTCCAGTGTCTGCATGGCCTGGCGCGGTTGGGCACAGGCGTCGACTGGGTCCTGATCGCTGGACAATCGGTAGGCAAGGTCGCGCAACAGGAACACGGCATCTCCCTTTTCCAGGCGCACCGCTTGCCGCTGGCCGTCGATGTGCAGCCAGCAATGGCCCTGCACCACCAGGTGGAAACTGGCGCGGCCCATGCCCTGGGTGCTGGCGTGCCAGCCACCGCAGTAGCGGCCGACATGAAACAGGCTGGCATCAAGCTCCAGGCCCTCTAATAACCAATCGACAAGGTGGCTCGACGAAATCATCTAATACAAAGACTCAGGAACAAGGAAAGGCGACTGATGAATATGGAGGGTAATTCTTATAACCAACAGACTGTAGTGACACCCATCAAAGGAGACCACTCCATGTCCTCGCGCATTACTTTACACACGCTGCAGAGTGCTCCGGAAGCGGCCCGGCCGTTTCTGGAGAATGCCCAGAAGAATTCCGGCTTCATCCCCAACCTGCTGGGCGTGCTGGCCAACGCCCCGGCGGCGCTGGAAACCTACGTGACCGTTTCGGCACTCAATGGCAAGTCCGAGCTGAGCCTGGCCGAGCGTGAAGTGGTACAGCTGATTGCCGCCACCCGACACGGCTGCGACTTCTGTGTCGCCGGCCACACCGCCGTGGCGCTGAACAAGGCCAAGCTGCCGCAGGAAGTAGTCGATGCCCTGCGTGCTCGCGGCGAACTGCCCGATGCCCGTTACGAAACCCTGGCCGCCTTCGCCCGTGAAGTGATCGACACTCGCGGTAACGTCAGCGAAGCCACCTACCTGGCGTTCCGTGAAGCTGGCTTCAGCGAAGGCAACGCGCTGGAAGTGATTCTCGGGGTAAGTCTCGCAACCCTCTGCAACTTTGCTAATGTTTTCGCCCAGACGCCGCTCAACGAAGAGCTTGGCAAGTACCGCTGGCAGCCTTCTGCATAGCCCACGTGTGAGAGCGGCCCTGACGCGGTCGTTGTAGGAGCGGCCTTGTGCCGCGAATGGGCCGCAAAGCGGCCCCGGCGTTCCAAAAGGAGCAAGACCATGCAAGATTGTGCATTTCGACACTGGCTGGATGCCAATGCCGAGGCCATCGACCGGGGCCTGTGCGAACCGCAGCAGGTGCTGGCGCAGATCGCCGAATCACAGCTGTTGCGCATTGGTGTCGACCCGGCCCTGGGTGGCACGGGCGGGCAGGTGACCGATGCGGTCGAGGCGATTGCCGCCATCGCCAGTCGCTCGTTGGCCGCAGCCTTCGTCTGCTGGGGCCAGCGTGCCTTTATCGAATATTTGTTGCACAGCCCCAACCAGCCCCTGCGCGAGCGCCTGCTGCCGCGCCTGCTGACCGGCGAACTTGCCGGCGCCACCGGGCTGTCCAACGCCATGAAGTTTTTGTCCGGTATCGAAGCGTTGCAGGTGCGCGGTCGCCCTGCAGGCGATGGCTGGCACCTGGAAGGGCGCCTGCACTGGGTGACCAACCTGCGCAAGAGCGGTTTTGTAGTGGCGGCGGCCATTGAAGACGAAGCCGGTGGTACGCCGTTTGTACTGGCCATTCCTTCCGAGGCCCACGGCCTGGAGCGCTCCGACGACCTGCAACTGATGGGCCTGCAGTCGAGCAATACGGCGGCGCTGGCCTTTCACCAGGTGCCGCTGGCGCGTGACTGGCTGCTGCACGAAAATGCCCGCGAATTCCTGCCACGGGTACGCCCGGCATTCCTGGCGCTGCAATGCGGCATGGCCATCGGCCTGGCGCGACGAGCGCTGGACGAGGTTCAGGCGCACCTGCACGGCCGCACCTCTTTCCTCGACGAAGCCCGACAGGTGCTCAGCGAGCGGCTGGAAAACACCGTGAGCGAGCTGAAGCAGGGGCTGCTCGATGGCCGCTTCCAGCAACAGCCGGCCGCCCTGTTCAAGCTGCGCATCATCCTGGCAGAAAGTGCCGCCGACGCGGTGCAGCTGGAGCTGCAGGCCAGTGGTGGCAAGGCCTACCTCAGCGAGTATGGCGAAGGCTTCGCCCGCCGCTGGCGCGAGTCGGCGTTCGTGCCGATCGTGACGCCGAGCCTGGTGCAACTGCGCGCCGAACTGCAACGCCAGGCGGGCGCGGCATGAGTGAAGTGTTGCTCGAAGCTCGCGACATCAGCTTGGGCTACCCGCGCGAGGGTGGCTGGCAGCAGGTGCTGGCGCAGTTCGACCTGCAGTTGGCGCCAGGCGAAGTGGTGAGCATTCTTGGCCCCAGTGGCGTCGGCAAGTCCAGCCTGCTGCGGGTGCTGGCCGGCCTGCAACAGCCCCGCGGCGGCAGTGTCGCATTGCACGGCCAGGCGCTCCAGGGCCCGCACCCCCGTCTGGCGGTGGCTTTCCAGGACCCGAGCCTGCTGCCTTGGCTGAACCTGGAAAAGAACGTCGCCTTCGGCCTCGACTTTGCCCGCCAGCCCAAGCTGGCCGCTGACGAGCGGCGCGCCCGCATCGACCATGCGATTGCCGCCGTGGGCCTGGCCCACGCCCGTGGCCAGTACCCGGCGCAGTTGTCCGGTGGCATGGCTCAGCGCACCGCACTGGCCCGCTGCCTGGCCCGCCAGCCCGAGGTGCTGCTGCTGGACGAGCCGTTCGGCGCGCTGGATGAAGTGACCCGCGCCGACATGCAGCAACTGCTGCTGCAACTGATCGCCACCCACAACACGGCGGCGGTACTGATCACCCACGATATTGACGAAGCCCTGCTGCTGTCCGACCGGGTCCTGCTACTGGGCAACCACCCAGCGCACATCCTCGGCCAGTGGCACATCGACCTGCCGCAACCGCGCACGCAACGGATCGAAGAGCTGGGCGCCCTGCGCATCGAAATCCTCAAAACCCTTCGGCGGGCAAGCCGCACAGTCGAACCTATCTCAACCCCGTTGCCCTCGGAGGCTGTCCATGTGCATGGATGACTGCTGTTCCTCTTCATCGCGTCGTGATTTTCTCAAGCTCGGTGCCATGCTCACGGCCGCTGGCGCGCTGCCATTGCTCTCGAGCCTGCAAGCCCGTGCCGCTTCCGAGCCGGACGCGCCAGTGCGTATCGGCTACCTGCCAATCACAGACGCCACGCCATTGCTGGTGGCGCATAACAACGGCCTGTTCGAGGCCGAAGGCATCAAGGCCGAGCGCCCGGTGTTGCTGCGCAGCTGGGCGCAGGTGATCGAGGCGTTCATCTCCGGGCAGGTCAACGTGATCCACCTGCTGTCGCCGATGACCGTGTGGGCGCGTTATGGCAGCAAAGTGCCGGCCAAGGTGGTGGCCTGGAACCATGTGGGCGGCTCGGGCCTGACCGTGGCGCCCGATATAAGCGACATGAAACAGCTCGGGGGCAAAACCGTGGCCATCCCGTTCTGGTATTCGATCCATAACGTGGTGTTGCAGCAGATGCTCAACGACAATGGCCTGACGCCTGTGTCGAAGCCTGCCAATGCGCAGTTGGCCGCCAACGAAGTCAACCTGCTGGTGCTGCCACCATCCGACATGCCGCCAGCCTTGGCCAGCAAGCGCATTGCCGGCTACATCGTCGCCGAGCCGTTCAACGCCCTGGCCGAGAACCTCAAGGTTGGCCGCGTGCAGCGCTTTACCGGCGATGTGTGGCGCAACCACGCGTGCTGCGTGGTGTTCATGCATGAGCATGACTTGAACAATCGCCCCGAATGGTCGCAGAAGGTGGTCAACGCCATCGTCAAGGCCCAGCACTGGACCCGCGACCACCGCGCCGAAGCAGCCGCGTTGCTGTCCAAGGCCGGCCCCAACAAGTACACCCCGCACGAGCCCGCGGTGCTGGCCAAGGTACTGGCCCCGGCCGCCGAGGACCGTGCCGGCTACATTGCCAGTGGCGCCATTCGCCATCAGCAGTGGGACGAAAAGCGCATCGACTTCCAGCCATACCCGTTCCCCAGTTACACCGAAGAGCTGGTCAAACGCCTGAAAACCACCCTGATCGAAGGTGATAACGCGTTCCTTGCCGGGCTTGATCCGGCGCAGACCGCCCGCGACCTGGTCGACGATCGCTTCGTGCGCAATGCCATCGCGGCGGTCGGGGGGCCGTCGGTGTTTGGCATCGCTGACAACTTCGAGCGTAGCGAGGAGTTCGCGGTCTGATGCGCACGCATGTCGTACATGCCGGCCTTGGGCTGGCCGGGTTGTTGGGTTTGTTGCTGTTGTGGTGGGCTGGCGTTGCCGTGTTCGGCGAGGCCGACGGCCTGTCGGCGCGCTTTTCACCGGCGGCAACCTTGGCCAGCCTGGTCGAGCTGTTGGGGCAGGGCGAGGTTTACGGGCACATCTGGGTCAGCCTCAAGCGCATCCTGGTCGGGTTGCTGCTGGCGCTGCTGATCGGCGTGCCGCTGGGCTTGCTGGTGGGCAGCTACCGGCACCTGGAGGCGGCAACCACCCCGGCGTTCCAGTTTCTGCGCATGATCTCGCCCTTGTCGTGGATGCCGGTGGTGGTGATGTTGATGGGCGTGGGTGACCAGCCGATCTACTTCCTGCTGGCGTTTGCCGCGTTATGGCCGATCTTGCTGAACACCGCGGCGGGCGTCAGGCAGTTGGACCCACGCTGGCTGCAACTGAGCCGCAGCTTGAGCGCCACGCGCTGGGAAACCTTGTGCAAGGTGATCGTGCCGGGGGTGATCGGTCATGTGTTGACCGGCGTGCGCCTGGCCATCGGCATTTTGTGGATCGTGCTGGTGCCGTGCGAAATGCTCGGGGTGAGTGCTGGGTTGGGGTATTTCATCCTCGATACCCGCGACCGGCTGGCGTATTCCGAACTGATGGCGATGGTGCTGCTGATTGGCGTGCTGGGGTTCGTGCTCGATGCCCTGGCGCGTGCGCTGCATCGGCGATGGGTGCATGGCTGAAAGGCCAATGCGGCTGCTTCGCGGGCTTGCCCGCTCCCACAGGTACATCATCGGCCTTGGGCCTTACGGTAATCCTGTGGGAGCGGGCAAGCCCGCGAACAGGCCATCAAATCAATGCACGGTCTTGCGCTGCCGTACACACTCTAGCGCTTGGGCGGCCAGCTCATCCAGCCGTTCATCGCGCATCTGCTCTGCTTCGATCATCGCATCCTCACCCTGCTGGTTAAGCAGGTAGGTGTGAATCTGCATCACTTCAGCGGTTTGATAAATCGGCGCAATATCCAGGCGCCCGATCAACGCACCACTGGCATGGCCGGTACTGCTCATCAGCACCTGCGGCCCATTGGCGGCCACCACCTGCATGCCCATCGCCTCGAACCACGGCACCTGGCTGGCAAAGGCGTTCAGCTCCACGCAGGCATGCCGAGCCTGCAGGTCGCCCAGCAGGGCGCGGGCGATGCCCTGGCGGCGATGGCTGGCGCGCACGGCAAGAAATGCCAGTGAACACGCCTGCTCATCGTCGTCGGCCGGCAGCGACAGGGCAAAGCCCAGCAACTGGTCCGGCGCCTCTGCATCCAGTGCAAGGGTCAGCGCCACGGCAAGGCCGCGGGTGCCATCCAGTGCTTGCAGGTACTGGTGCACCTCCATGCCGACGCCGTACTGGTACAGCGGGTACAGCGGGTTTTCGGCGGTAATGGCGACACTGCTCAGTTCGCCGACATGGTGGATCACCAGCTCGCGGATCTGGTTCTGGAAAGATTCGGGCGGCACGCTGTCGAGGCGGCTCAGGATGAACATCGGGGGGCGGGCTCCGGCGGGTGGGAATACAGCCCGGGCCAGGTTGGCGCGGGCTGTACAGTTTAACCGGTTTTGCCGTATCAGCCTTGTTGCTGTAATGCACCAAGCATCAGGTCGAGGTTTTGCACCGCCGCGCCGGAGGCACCTTTACCCAGATTATCAAACACTGCGGTCAGCAAGACCTGGCCATGCTCGGGGTTGGCATACAGCGCCAGGCGCAGGTCGTTGCTGTCGTTCAATGCCTCGGGGTCAAGGTTTGCAGCTGCGCCTTGCTGATGCAGCGGCATCACCTGCACATGGCGTGCGCCCTGGTAATGCCGCTCCAGGCAGGCCTGTAGCTGTTCGGCGCTGACCTGGCCCGGTAAGAGTCGCAATTGCAGTGGGATACTCAGCACGATGCCCTGGCGGTAAGCACCGTAGCCTGGCATGAACACCGGCCGTGCCAACAGCCCGGCATGTTGCTGGATTTCGGGTACGTGCTTGTGCGCCAGCTCCAGCCCATAAAGTTGCAAGACCGGTGCATTACCGGCACCGGGTTGTTCGTGGCGCTCGACCGCCGCGCGGCCACCGCCGGAGTAGCCGGAAATGGCATGGATGCCCAGCGGGTAGTCGGCTGGCAGTAGCCCGGCCTTGACCAGCGGGCGCAGCAGGGCGATGGCGCCAGTGGGGTAGCAGCCCGGGTTGCTGACGCGCTTGCTTTTGGCAATGCGTTCGGCCTGCTGGTCGTCCAGTTCTGGCAGGCCATAGACCCAGCCCGGGGTGGTACGGTGCGCCGAACTGGCGTCGATCACCCGCACCTGCGGGTTGTGGATCGCTGCCACGGCCTCACGAGCGGCGTCGTCGGGCAGGCACAGCAGGGCGATGTCGGCGCTGTTGATGGCCTCGCGGCGGCGCTGCGGGTCTTTGCGCTCGGCCTCGTGCAGGGTGAGCAGGCGCAGGTCGCTGCGGCCTTGCAGGCGGGCGTGGATCTGCAGGCCGGTGGTGCCTTGGTCACCGTCGATGAAGACAACAGGGGTATGCATGGTCAGGGTCCGGTCGGGTTGGGATGGCCCATGCTCGCCTGTGGCTGGACTAAAGGAAATTTGAATATCATGATGCTGATGTTCATTTATTCTGAATGTAGGCCAATAAAGACCATGCGCGAAATCAGCCTTGACCGCCTCCGCACCCTGGTGGTCATAGCCGACCTGGGCTCTTTTGCCGAGGCCGCCCGCCAGCTCAACCTGGCACCGCCCACCATCAGCCTGCATGTGGCCGAACTGGAGGCACGTATCGGCGCCCCGTTGCTCAGCCGCACCCGCGGCCAGGTGCGCCCCACGGCCATTGGCGAAACGCTGCTGGCGCGTGCCCGGCGCCTGCTGGCCGACGCCGACCTGGCGCTGGACGAAGTACGCCGACAAGTAGAGGGGCTGACCGGCCGGGTACGCCTGGGGGCATCCACCGGTGCTATCGCCCACTTGCTGCCGCAGGCGCTGGAGCACCTGCGTGCGGACCATCCGGGGATCGACGTGCAGGTACAAGTGCTGACTTCCCAGGCATCGCTGGGGCGATTGCGCGAGGGGACGCTGGACATCGGCCTGGTGGCCCTGCCGCAGGTCGCCGGCAAAGGGCTGACAGTTATTCCCTGGCGGCGCGACCCGATCCTGGCCTACGTACCGGCTGACTGGCAGCCGCCGACGAAGGTCACACCGGCCTGGCTGGCGCAGCGGGCGTTGATCCTCAACGACAGCAGTACCCAGCTGTCACGGGTTACCGGGGAATGGTTCGCGGCAGCGGGGTTGTACCCCGAGCCGCGGATCGAGTTGAACTACAACGATGCGATCAAAAGCCTGGTCGGGGCGGGGTACGGCGCGACGTTGCTGCCGCAGGAAGGCGAGGCCGCCGAACTGGACCGGCGCATTGCGCGCCGGCCGCTGCGCCCAGGGTTGTGGCGGCAGTTGGGTATCGCCTGCCGGGAGGGCCAGGTGGAACGGGCCACGGGGTATGTGTTGCAGGCGTTGGAGCGCTTGCGACAGTAGGGCACAGGCGTCGTACATGCCGCTGCGAGTGCGGGTTTTCATCGATTTCCTGTTCGCCGAGACCGGTTTACCGCTGGGCTGAAGCGCTGCGATTCAAGTTTCGGCCAACTATGCTGTTTGCTGCGTCGAGCAAGATACCCCTCGACGAACCCTATGGTTTTCCAGGAGAACGCTCCATGAAATCCACGAAATGCATACCCTTGTTGGTGATTGCGTCCGTCCTCAGCTTTGCCGTACACGCAGACCCTGCGAGCAACTGTGAGGCCAAGATCAAGGAACTTGAACATTTCCACAAGGCCAGCGGCCAGGCGATGCATGGCGGCATGGCTCATGACTTCAAAGTCCACCTGCAAAATGCCAAGGATGCTCAGAGCAAGGGTGATTTTACCCAGTGCCAGTCCTCGGCGGACCAAGCCAAGACCATCTATAACAAGGCGCGTAGCAAGTAAGCCCTTACTGGCTTCTTCGCGAGCATGTCGGATCGCCGCACCGCCGCTCCCACAGGTACTGTACAAGCCTTGAATCTGTTGCAAATCCTGTGGGAGCGGGTTTACCCGCGAAGAGGCCAGCGAAGGATGGTCAAGCTGTCAGAACCAGCGATCATTCTTCTTCCGCCCACGGGTCAACGCCGGCAAGATCAGCCCGGCCAGCAAGCCCGCACCGGCAATGCTGCCGCCATACACCATGTAGCGCATCATCACCTGCTTGTTCTCGTCACCCAGGCGCGCCTGGGTATCGCGCAGCTCCGACTGGCTCTGGTCGAACTGTTCATTCAGCGCCTTGTTGCGCGCTTCCAGTTCGTCGATGAGTTTTTTCCGTGAGTCGAGGGTTTCCTGCATGCCCTGTACCCGGCTCTTCCAGCTGTCGTCGATGGTCTTCAACTGCCCGGTCAGCTCCACGACCTGGGCGTCGAGTTGCGGCAGGCGCTCGTTCTGGCCCGGCACCGCTTGCAAGTCGTTGCTGAGTATCCATACCACATCGCCATTCTGCCCACGCACCTGGCTGTAATTGCCCTGGGTGCCGAGCAGGGTCAACTGTTGCCCCGACTTCAGGGTACCGACGATGCGGTGGCCGTCGGTGGGGCCGCTGCGCACATAGGTACTCAGGCTGTCGCTGACCCAGCGTGCGTCGCTGGCGGGCTCTTCGGCGTGCACCGGCGCAGCAAGGGCCACCAAGGCGGCAATCAGGCCGCCGCGCAGGGCAGGGAGGACGGAAGCGGTTGGGCGGGATTCGGGCATGTTGGGTCTTCGCTGAAACAGGACAAAAGTAGGCCCGATGACTGGGCCGATGAACCGGTCGCTGAGTTGACCGTCAGCCAAAGACCCTTTTTTTGTAGGCAGGTTCACTACCTGATATCGGAAATGTCTGCAGGATGTTGCGGAAACTCGCCCCAGAGCGCTTCGCCTGCGATGACGCAATTGTAATGCACGGATCACCTTGGCGTTATCTGCCGGCCGTCAATCTCGGCCAGCCGACACAACTATAAAGATGACGTACAAGGAGCATCGGATGACCTGCAGATCACCCCTGAAACTGGCTGCGTGCATGGCGCTCTCCGGCGTCGGCAACCTGGCGATGGCGGCGGACGAGGCCGCGCAAGGCTTTATCGAGGGCAGCACGCTCAGCGTGCTCAACCGCAACCTCTACTTCAACCGCGACAACCGCGATTCCGCAGCCCCCACGCACAACCCCGGCAAGCAACCCGATAACGGTTATTCCGAAGCCTGGGCCCACGCCGTCATTGCCCGGTTCGAGTCGGGTTTTACCCAGGGCACCGTGGGTGTTGGCCTGGATGCGTTCGCCATGCTCGGCCTCAAACTGGACACCGGCGGCGGCCGCAATGGCGGGCGCAGTTCGTTCGATGTGTTGCCGGTAGACCATGACGGCCAGGCCCGAGACGCGTACACCAAGGTGGGTGGCGCGGCCAAGGTGCGCCTGTACGACACGGTACTGAAGGTAGGCGATGTGTTCCCGGCCAACCCGGTGGTGGCCGCTGGCGACTCACGGCTGCTGCCGGAAAGCTTCCGTGGCGTGACCCTGGAAAACACCAGTATCAAGGACCTCACCTTGCAAGCCGGGCGCCTGCATGCCATGAGCCAGCCGGTGTCCAGTGATCTGCGGGAGAACTTCGTGACCTTCTATGGCGGCCCGGTCGATTCGCCGTGGATCGCCTATGGCGGCGGTGACTACACGCTCGACGAACATGTCAGCGTCAGCCTGTTCAGCAGCCGGCTCAAGGATGTGTGGAACCAGTACTACGCCGGCACCAGCCTCAGTTGGCCATTGAGCGATGAGCTGGCCCTGATCGGCGGCTTCAACTATTACAAAGCCGTGGATGAAGGGCAGCAGCGGCTGGGCGCCTTCGACAACGACATCTGGAGCGCCAGGCTGGGTGTGAGCTTCGGCGCCCACACCCTGGCGCTGACTCACCAGCGCAACAAGGGCGACGATGACTTCGACTACCTGCGCCAGTCCGACTCGATCTTCCTCGACAACTCCATCCAGTACAGCGATTTCAACTCGCCCAAAGAGCGTTCGTGGATGCTGCGTTATGACCTGAACATGGCCGCCTACGGTATTCCCGGGCTGTCGTTCATGACGCGCTACGGCAAAGGCACCGATGCCGACTATTCCAACGCCAACGCTGTGTACATGCGTCGCGATGCCGACGGCAACCCGCTGACCGACCAGAAGCGCTGGGAGCGTGACATCGAGGTCAAGTACGTGGTGCAGACCGGCGCGGCCAAGGACTTGTCGCTGCGCGTGCGCCAAGCCACCACCCGGGCCACGGCTTTCGAGTCGGACCTGGACGAAGTGCGGCTGATCGTGGAGTACCCATTGTCGATCCTGTGAATTCACCTGGGTAGCGCTGCAGCTCCTTTGGTTTGGGTGGATGTTTTGGCGCTCCGTATGGGGCGCTTTTTTTATGTTCAAGGGTGCGGGCTAGACTCAAGGGTCCACACCCTTCATGGAGCACGGCCATGACTGCCAAGAACACCATCTGCCTCTGGTACGACAACGATGCCGAGGAGGCCGCCAACTTCTACGCCAGCATCTTCCCGGACAGCAAGGTGATTGCGCTGCACAAGGCGCCAGCTGACTACCCTTCGGGCAAGGAGGGCGATGTCATCACTGTCGAGTTCACTGTCATGGGCATACCCTGTGTGGGGCTCAATGGCGGCTCGACGTTCAAGCACTGTGAGGCGTTTTCGTTCCAGGTCAGTACCGAAGACCAGGCCGAAACCGACCGCTTGTGGGATGCGATCATCGCGAATGGCGGCGAGGCCAGCGTGTGTGGCTGGTGCAAGGACAAGTGGGGGATCTCCTGGCAGATCACCCCCCGGATCCTGATCGAGGCGATTGGCCACACCGACCGCGCGGCGGCCAAGCGGGCATTTGAGGCCATGATGCAGATGGGCAAGATCGATGTGGCCAGGATAGCGGCGGCATTGAAGGGGTGAACCGCAGGCGTTTCATGGGCTGTGGTTATCGATTTGCCCTGGAAAATCGCTTATCGAGGGGGCGCTGTTCCATACCTCAAGTGGCGCCCCCGAACCAGACGCTGTACCCGCCCGCTCCTGCAAGGGACCGGGCGGGGCTGGCGTGTCAGGTTTCGGACACTTCGCTCGCTGCTGCCGCCTGCTTCACCGCAGCCTTCTTCTCCTGCACAACGATGTAGAACTCCTCACCATGCTTCACCGCCCCATACAACACGGCCTTCTCGATCAGCTCGTTGCCGCGCAGGTGACGCAGCATCATCGGGTCCTTACGCAGGTCGCGGTACAGCGCCAGGCACAGCAGCACCATCACCACCACAAAGGGCAGGGCCACGACGATGGTCAGGTTCTGCAGCCCGGTCAGCGCCTCGCCCGGGTCCCGCGGGTCGCCGATCGCCAGCATGATCGCCGCCACCGTCCCGGTCAGCGCGCCCCAGAAAATCACCGTCCGCCGCGATGGCGCGGTGGTGCCGTGTTCCGACAGCGTGCCCATCACCAGTGACGCCGCATCGGCACCGGAGACGAAGAAGATGCCCACCAGGATCATCACCAGCACAGAGGAAACCGACGCCAGCGGGTAGCTGTCCAGCAGCTGGTACAGCGCGTGGTTGCTGTTGACCGCACCGTTGGCCAGCTGGAAGGCGCCTTCGCGCAAGGCATCGATGGATGCACCGCCGAAAATGGTGAACCACACCAGGCTGACCAGGCTCGGCACCAGCAGTACCCCGGTGACAAACTGGCGAATGGTGCGGCCGCGGCTGATGCGGGCGATGAACATGCCCACGAACGGTGTCCAGGAAATCCACCAGGCCCAGTAGAATACGGTCCAGCCGGCCAGCCAGCTGTTCATCTGATCGCCTCCGCTGGCGTTGGTGCGGGCCATCATTTCCGGCAGCATCTTGATGTAGATACCGATCGAGGTCGGCAGCAGATTGAGCATGAGCAGGGTAGGGCCGACCATGAACACGAACGCCGCCAGCACAAGTGCCAGCACCATGTTGGTGTTGGACAGCCACTGGATGCCCTTGCCGATGCCTGACACCGCCGAGGTGACGAAGGCAATGGTCAGCAGGGTGATGATGGCGATGTAGAACAACTTGCCGGGGCTTTCGACCCAGCAGTTGTATTCCAGCCCGCCGGCAATCTGCAGCGCACCCAGGCCCAGCGAGGCCGCCGAGCCGAACAGCGTGGCAAAAATTGCCATCATGTCGATCAGGCGGCCGAGCGGGCCGTTGGCGTGCTTGCCGATCAACGGCCGGAATGCGGCGGATATCAGCTGCGAGCGGCCACGGCGGTAGGTGCCGTAGGCAATCACCAGGCCGACGATGGCGTACATCGCCCAAGGGTGCAGGGTCCAGTGGAACAGGGTGGTAGCCATTGCCACCTGCATCGCTTCGCTCGTCTGCGCGGTGGCCGAGCCGGGTGGCGGCGTCACATAGTGCGACAGCGGCTCGGCAACGCCGAAAAACATCAGGCCGATGCCCATGCCGGCGCTGAACATCATTGCCACCCAGGACACCGTGCGGAATTCTGGCTGTTCGCCATCACGGCCCAGTGGCACCCGGCCATAACGGCTGGCGGCCAGCCACAGCACGAACACCACGAAAAGCGTCGAGGTGAGCACGAAGAACCAGCCAAAGTTGAGAATGACCCAGGATTGCGCGCTGGAGGCGCTGCTGGCGAGGCTGGCCTGGTTGAGGAAGCCCCAGAGGACGAACGCGATCGCCAGAAGGCTGGTGAAACCAAAGACAATCCAGTCGAGTTTGCCCTCGAAATGCCGGTCCTGGCGGGCTTCTGCGGTTTTCGAGGGGTCTGTCACGCCAAGGTCGAGTGTTTCGGTGATGTGTTCCTTTGCCATGAATGATGAGGCCCCTTTGTGGTTTACCTGCAGGCGCAGGCTTCTTGTTGTATGGGCGACCGAGTTCGATGACGGCCTCGGCGGGGAGATTGCCGGCCGATTATCCTGTGCCCGAAACGGCTGTACCTGTCCCGTAAACGTCTTGGGGCGTCCATTGCGCGACCTGCCAAATACTTTTAGTTCTGGGGGCGGTGGCCCTTTCTGCCTCGCGTTCTGGTACCCTGTGGGCATTACCCTGGCCTGCACATCCGGGCACCGTAGAAGCGTTGCTGCTTGTGGGCCAGGCCGCACCAGGAAACGGAGATTCGTCAATGGCCACTGACCGTGTGAGCCTGATTCATTTCGATAAATTGAGCATGAGCCCTGCCGCCGCCGATCGGTTCCAGAAAGCCCTCGATGCGCTGGCAGCGCTCAAGCTGCAGGACCGTTACGTGTACCTCATCGCTCCTTATCTGGGTGATATCGCTGACGCCTCTGACGCTGAGCAACTGGACACCGCCCTGGGCCAGTGCATTCGTGTGGTCGATGAATTGCTGGCTGCCAGGTCGGTCAGCAAAGCCAAGTCCGAAGAAGTACGCCAGGTGTTCCAGAGCGCTGCCGAACGTGCACGGGCAGAAATGCCCGGCTGAGTGGTGGCATGGCCAAGGATATCGACAACCCCTGCGTTTCGTTATGCCAGCTCAACAGCGAGCTGTGCGTGAGCTGTGGCCGTACCCGTGACGAAATTCGCAAATGGCGGGGCATGAAACGCCCGGAAAAGATGGCCACCGTGCAGCGCGCGGCAACGCGCATGAAAGCTATCGCCAAGAAGGCAGCCAAGCGGCAGAATGCTGGCTGATCCTGCGTGCCCTGCACGCGGCCTAGCCTGATTTGCCTGACGAGCCTGAAATGGATTCTCACTCGCTGCTTGCCTTTACCCTTGTCGCTGCCATCGCGATCGCCAGCCCTGGCCCCGCCACCCTGATGGCCATCAACAACAGCCTGGCCCACGGCCAACGGAGCGCGGTCTGGTCGTCGCTGGGCAATGGCTCGGGCCTGTTCTGCCTGTCGGCTGCGGCCATGCTCGGGCTGGGCGCGTTGCTGGCCAGTTCCGAAGTCCTGTTCAACGCCGTGAAGATCCTGGGGGCAGGCTATCTGTTCTACCTCGGTGCGCGGCAGTTGCTGAAAAAAAGCCCGATGCTGGAGCAGGGCGCTGCTGAGGGCGCTGCCAAGGTAAGGCCCACACCGCTGAAGTTGTACAAATTGGCTTTCCTCACAGCGGTGACCAACCCTAAGGCAACCATGTTCTTCACTGCGCTGTTCCCGCAGTTCATCGACCAAGGGGCGGCACTGTTGCCGCAGTTCCTGACCCTGACGGGGATTTTCGTGGGCTTGTCGCTTGCTTCGCTGAGCTTGTATGCCGCACTGGCGGCGCGGGCCAAGGGTGTGTTGACCCAGCCGTCGATGTCACGCTGGGTGAGCCGCGTGGTGGGCACCACCTTTATCGGCTTTGGTGCGGCGATTCTGGCGATGCGTCGGCAAGGGGCCTGAGGCGCGACAGCTCGAACCGGGCGTCGGTTGATAACTGGCGTCGTGGCCGGCCAAGATATTGGGTTGGCCTGTTTCTTGGCTGGCCGATGAAAGGCAGCCCCACTAACAACTCTTAGTCCAGACTGTCTATAGCACGCGCAGATGAATGCTGCGGTCGAGCACGGGATGTGGCAGCCTTTGGCCACCACGCCGGGTCGCCGGATGTTACATGTGCCGAGGGTTGTAGATGATCCAGCGTTGCTTGAGCAAAGCCTTGCTGCTGTTGCCTTGCCTGTTGCTGCCCCTGGCGGCCGCAGCGGACGAGCCATGCCGACGGCTGACCGCGACCGGCAACCCGGAATACCCCCCTTACCTGTGGCGCGACCCGCAGAACCCTCAGCAACTGATCGGTGCCAACGCCGACCTGCTCAAGTACCTGGGCAAGCAGTTGGGGCTGGACATCGAGTTGGTGTACGGCGGCCCCTGGTCGCGGGCGCAGGAAGAAGTGCGCACCGGCCGGATCGACCTGCTGGCCGGGTATTTCATCACCCAGGCCCGGAAGCAACAGATGGACTTCATCGCCCCACCATTCCTGAGTACTCCCAGCGTGGTCTGGGTACGCCAGGACAATGCCTTTGCCTACCACCAGTGGGCAGACCTCAAGGGCCGCAAAGGCGGGACCCTGGTCAACAACAGCCATGGCCAGCAGTTCGATGAATACGCCCAGGCCAACCTCATCCTCGAAGCGGTGCCTGGCGCACGGCAGGCGTTCGAGAAGTTGATGCACAAGCGCAGTGATTACGTAGTGTACGAGCAGTACCCCGGCATGGCGTTGGCGCGCACCCTGGGCATTGCAGCCACTGTGCAGGTGTTGCAGCCCCCGGTGTCCAGCGAAGGGTTGTACCTGGCGATTTCGCATGATTCGCCCTGCAACAAGCCACAGCTGCGTGAAGCGCTGGCGCGGGAGATGGCGAAGATCGTTGCCGGGGCGCTGCCCGAGCAGATGCTGAAGCAGAACCTGGAGCCGTGGCAGTAACAGCCCCGTACGTGCTCCTACAGGGACCCCGCTTCCTTGGCCTGGCTCACGTTGACCGCACCTGGCAGGGTGACGGCGTTTTTTGCCGCGAGAATCTCGGCCATTACACTGACAGCGATCTCGGCCGGCGTCTTGCTGCCAATGTAGATGCCAATCGGGCCATGCAGGCGCTGCAGCGAGGTCTCGCTTTCGCCGAAGTGTTCGATGAGGCGCTCGCGGCGCAGCTGGCTGTTACGCCGCGAGCCGATGGCGCCAATGTAGAACGCAGGGCTGTGCAAGGCTTCGAGCAGGGCCAGGTCGTCCAGTTTGGGATCGTGACTGACCGCGACGATGGCGCTGCGAATGTCTGCGGCGAAGGCGCGGACCACGTCGTCCGGCATGCCGGGCAGCACGTTGACCCCGGCGATTGCCCAGCCTGCCGTGTACTCCGGGCGCGGGTCGCACAGCGAAACATTGAAGCCGTTGAACAGGGCCATGGTGGCGAGGTACTCGGCCAGTGCGCCGCCCCCTATCAGTAGCAGGCGGTAGCCGGGGCCGAGGGTGCTGAGCATGCGCTGGCCGTCGAAGCTGAACAGTTCGGGTGTGCCGGTGGCACAGAGGCTGGCTTCGCCGCTGCGCAGGTTCAGGTCACGGCGCACCAGGCTTCCGCGGCCGAGGCAGGCCAGCAGTTGGTCCAGGTGCGCCAGTGCCGGGGCGAACTCCAGCACCAGTTCAAGGGTGCCGCCACAGGGCAGGCCAAAGCGGTGGGCCTCGTCGGCGCTGACGCCGTAACGTACCACCTGAGGCTGGCCATCGGGCATGCCGGGCCCGCCGTATGCGGTGGTGTAGCGGTGGATGAGGTCGTCTTCGATGCAGCCGCCGGAGACACTGCCGGCCACGCGGCCGTCGCTGCGCAAGGCCATCATCGAGCCGACCGGTCGGGGGGAGGAGCCCCAGGTACGGGCGACCGTGGCGAGCAGGACGCGGTGACCGGTGGCGAGCCAGTCTCGGGTGGTGCGCAAAACCAACAGATCAATGCTTTCCATTGGGGGTCCATTAAACCTGATGTTCAAGGGTGGCTGTGCTGGCCTCTTCGCGGGTAAACCCGCTCCCACAGGTATTACACCCATTCACAGGGCGGCGTGTTTCCTGTGGGAGCGGGCATGCCCGCGAAAAGGTCGGTGCATGAACCACGGCAAATCAGCGCATATGCAAGATGATCGGGCTGCTGCTGGCCGGGTCGGTATGACCACGCAGTTTGCCTACCGCCTGCGCATCCACCTCACCCCCCTGGTTGCCCCAGGCCGTACGCACGAAGCTCAGCACCTCAGCAATGTCCTGGTCACGCAATTGCGCGCGGAAAGCCGGCATGCGATAGGCATCCGGCACACCGGCAGCCACCACCCGCTGCGAACCATTGAGGGTGATATTGATCGCCGAGGCGTTCTCCTTGGCCAGTGCCGAGGTGGCGCCTGCCAATGGCGGCATCCATTCGGCCTGGCCTTTGCCGTCCAGACCGTGGCAAGACGCGCAGTGGGTCACATAGGTGTGCGCCCCCGGGCTGTCGAGCCGTGCAGCTGCCGATTCGGCCTGGTATTGCCATGGCGCGCCGTCACGCTGGGGATCGCCGGGCAGTGATTTCAGGTAGTGGGCAATGGCGGCCAGGTCATCGTCGTGCATGAACTGCGTGGAATTGTTGAACGCCTCGGTCATTGAGCCGAACACCACGGCATGCCGGTTGCGCCCGGTTTTCAGGAACTGCGCGATTTCTGCCTCGCTCCAGCGCCCCAGCCCGGTGTTGTGGTCGGCGCGCAGGCTCGGTGCGTACCAGCCGTCGAGCAGGGCACCGGCCAGGAACGGCTTGCCGCCTTCATCCAGGGCCTTTTCGTTGAAGGCCAGGCCGCGCGGGGTGTGGCAACTGCCACAGTGGCCGGGGCCCTGGACGAGGTAGGCACCCCGGTTCCACTGCGCATCCTGCCCTGCCTTGGCGGTGTAAGGCGTGGTGGCCGCGAACAGGCCATTCCACAAGGCGATTGGCCAGCGCAGGTTCAATGGCCAAGGGATGTCGCTGGCCAGGTTGGCCTGTTGCACCGGTTGCACACCATGCATGAAAAACGCGTATAGCGCCTTTACATCGTCATCGCTGAGCTTGGCGTAGGACGGGTAGGGCATGGCCGGATACAGCCGGCGGCCACCGGGCGCGACACCCTGGCGCACGGCACGGTCGAAATCGGCCAGGCTGTAACTGCCGATACCGCTGTCGCGATCGGGGGTGATATTGGTGGCGTGGATGGCACCCAGCGGGGTGGCCATTTCCAGCCCGCCAGCGAAGGGCTTGCCATCCGGCAGGCTGTGGCAGGCAACGCAGTCACTGAGGCGGGCCACGTACTCGCCACGGCTGACCAATGCCGGGTCAGCGGCAGTGGCCTGTACGTCGGCAAACGGCGTGGCCGACTCGCGGGTGACATACCAGGCCAGCAGGCCTGCCGCGACCAGGCACGGCAGCGCCAGCCAGCCAGCGGTTCTTGCGAAACGATGGGTCATGGGGCGTCCCTTGTGCGATCAGCTGAAGGTATGGCGGCTCAGTGGCAGGCTGCGTACGCGCTGCCCGGTAAGCTGCGCGACTGCGTTGGCCACTGCCGGGGCGACGGCGGGTAGCGGTGGCTCGCCGATACCGCCCATCTTCGCGCCGCTTTCGACTATGCGCACATGCACCCGGGCCATGCGCGAGGGCGGCAGGATCGGGTACAGGTCGTAGTTGCGTGCGCGTGGCTTGCCATCCACGTATACCGCTTCCTCCACCAGCGTCTGCGACAGGCCAAGGGCAACCGCGCCGTTAACCTGGTGTTCGATGATCGCCGGGTTGACGATGCTGCCCGGGTCGATGGCCTCCCAGATGTCGTGCACCTTGACCTGGCCGTTCTCGATCGATACCTCGGCGATGACTGCCGCCTCCGAGCCGAATGGTGAGGCCATGGCCACGCCGCGTGCCCGTTTACTGCCATCCTCGGCGGTGAACGGCCCGCGTTTCCAGCCACCGGACAAGTCGGCGACCGCGTTCAGCAGGTTGGTCAGGCGCGGGTTGTCGCGCAGCAGGTGCAGGCGTAGCTCGAACGGGTCCTTGCCGCCTTTGTCGGCCAGTTCATCCAGGAATGATTCATAGAAGAAGTCGTTCAGCGAGTTACCCACCGAACGCCAGTAGCCGAGCATGGCTGGGCCTTTGACGTAGATCTGGGCAATGCGCTTGTTGCCGATGGCGTACGCCTTGCCTGATAGCCCCTCAAGCGCGGTCGGGTCGATCTTTTCCCCTTGTTTGCCAGCAAGAGCCTCGGTTGGGCCTTCGGTGGCGCTGACCGCTTCGAGGGCCACTGGCATGCCATCGGCATCCAGCCCGGCGCGGAATTTCACCACTGCGACCGGGCGCAGCACATCACGCAGGAACTCTTCTTCGCGGCTCCAGATGAGTTTTACCGGCCGGCCAACCGCTTTGGCCAAGGCAATGGCTTGCGGATAGGGGTTGGCCGAGTCGTACAGGAAGTGGCGGCCAAAGAAGCCGCCCAGCAGTGGCGAGTGCAGGTTGATGTGCGCAGGCTCCAGGCCGGTACGCTTGGCAATGTCGTCACGGAACATGTCCGGGGCCTGGTTGGGCAGCCAGACGTCCAGGGTGCCATCCGGGTTGAAGCGGGCGAGGGCGGACGGTGGCTCGAGCTGGGCATGGTTCAAGTACTGGTTGTGGTAGCTGGCTTCGACCTTGGTCTTGGCATTGCTCAAGGCGCCGGCGATATCGCCTTCGTTCTCTTCATCACGGGCCGGGCCCTCAACCGTTGCCAAGTGCTCGCGCCAGGCGTCGCTGGAGAAATCGGCCGGCATCGGCCGCACCTTGCTGTCGGCGGTCGGCTCTTGCCAGTCAACCTGAACCGCCTCCACCGCACGCTTTGCGTGCCACCAGCGCTCGGCCACCACGGCCACGGCGCCAGGCAGTTGGTGCACTGAATGCACACCTTTCATGGCCTTGACCTGCTCTTCGTTGCGCAGGCTGCCCACCGTCATGCCCAAACGTGGCGCGTGCTGCACGGCGGCGTGGAGCATGCCGTCGACCTTTATGTCGATGCAGTACTGGGCCTTGCCGGTGGACTTGTCGTAGGCATCCAGTCGGCGAACGGGTTTGCCAATCCAGCGAAACTGGCTGGGATCCCGCAGCTTGACACTGGCCGGGTCGGGTACCGGCAGGTCCATGGCGCGCCCGGCGAGGTCGCCGTAGGGTATCGAACGCCCGCTCGTGGTATGAACTACGTTTCCTGGTGTGGTCGAGAGTTCGTCGACCGGCACGCCCAGTTGTTCGGCGCCCGCCTGCAGCAGCATGGCCCGGGCAAGGGCGCCCAGGCGGCGCATGGTCGGGTAGCTCATGCGCACCGACATGCTGCCGCCGGTGATGCGCATGCCGTTTTCCATCACTACATAAGCTTCGCCCGGTGGCGCGCTATCGACCACGAAGTTGACGGGGTCGACATCCAGCTCTTCACCCACAATCTGTGCCATGGCGGTGAAGGGGCCTTGCCCGCCTTCCATGAAGGGGCTCAGCAGGCGTACCGTGCCGTCTGGGCGAATCTCCAGAAACGCCGGCACCTGAGTGCCGCGTTCTGCGGTTGCCGCGGCCGCGGCCTGCACGCGGGCCGAGCCCATGGGCAGGCCGAAACCCAGCACCAGGGCGCCGACTGCGGTGCCGGCAAGAAAGCGCCGCCGCGACAGGTTGACGGTTTCGCCCAGTTGCAACTTGAGCAGCTCTGCGGGGCTATCGACTGGCGTGTTCATCAGGCCTGCTCCCCTTGGGCCAGGTCATGCACGGCAGCATGGATGGCGTTGTAGGTGCCGCAACGGCACAGGTTGACCATGGCCGCGTCGATCTGCGCATCACTGGGCTTGGGGGTGTGCTTGAGCAACGCCGTGGCGGCCATGACCTGGCCAGACTGGCAGTAGCCGCACTGGGCCACCTGGTGCTCGACCCAGGCCGCAACCACCCGTTTGCCAACGGCATCGGCTTCGATTGCCTCGATGGTGGTGACCTCGCGCCCCACCACACCGGCCACCGGGGTGACGCAAGCGCGGACCACGTTGCCGTCCACCAGCACCGAACAGGCGCCGCACTGGGCCAGACCGCAGCCGTACTTGGTGCCGGTCAGCCCCAGGTCATCGCGGATCACCCACAGCAAGGGCGTGTCGGCGTCCGCCTCGACCTGGTAGGTCTGCTGGTTAATGCGTAGTTCCATGGTTCACCTGCCAGTCATCGGTTGCTGTCGCTGTGTTTTTTCTGTGTGGGAATACGTTGTTCCCCAGAGGAGAAACGCTAGCACAGGGGGATGACCGCTGGTCTGGAGGCGAGGGCAGGTTCAGAGGATCAGGCAAGCAATCCGGTGGAATGCGCAAGTCTGTACTGGCCCCATCGCCGGCAAGCCAGCTCCCACAGGTCGGCGTAAGCGTTGAAAGATATGTAGTCCCAGTGGGAGCTGGCTTGCCGGCGATGGGGCCAGGCAGGCAAACAGGACTTCTGGCGTAAAAACCCGGATAATGCCGGCCAATTTCGTTTTGCACGCTTAAATCACGGTAACCCCGCATGGAAATCAAGGTCAATTTTCTCGACAATCTCCGTCTCGAAGCCAAGTTCGACGACTTCACGGTGATCGCCGACCAACCGATCCGCTACAAAGGCGATGGTTCGGCCCCAGGCCCGTTCGACTATTTCCTGGCGTCTTCGGCCTTGTGCGCGGCTTACTTCGTCAAGCTGTACTGCCAAGCGCGCGACATCCCCACCGAGAACATCCGCCTGTCGCAGAACAACATTGTCGACCCGGAAAACCGCTACAACCAGATCTTCAAGATCCAGGTCGAGCTGCCCGAGGACATTTCAGACAAGGACCGCCAGGGCATCCTGCGCTCAATCGACCGCTGCACGGTCAAGAAGGTTGTGCAGACCGGCCCTGAATTCGTGATCGAAGTGGTCGAAAACCTCGATGCCGACGCCCAGGGCCTGTTGATGCCGGTGGCGGACAGCAGCACCTACATCCCAGGCAAAGACCTGCCGCTGGAGCAGACCATCGCCAACATGTCGGGCATCCTCGCCGGGCTGGGGATGAAGATCGAGATCGCTTCGTGGCGCAATATCGTGCCCAATGTGTGGTCGCTGCATGTGCGCGACGCGCAGTCGCCAATGTGCTTCACCAACGGCAAGGGCGCGACCAAGGAAGCGGCGCTGGCCTCGGCGCTGGGCGAATTCATCGAGCGCCTGAACTGCAACTTCTTCTACAACGACCAGTTCTGGGGCGAGGAGCTGGCCAACGCGCCGTTCGTGCACTACCCGAACGAGCAGTGGTTCAAGCCTGGCCCGCGCGACGCGCTGCCGGCCGAGATCCTCGACGAGCATTGCCTGGAAATCTACAACCCGGACGGTGAGCTGCGCGGTTCGCACCTGTACGACACCAACTCGGGCAATACTGCGCGCGGCATCTGCTCGCTGCCGTTCGTCCGCCAGTCCGACCAGCAGGTGGTGTACTTCCCGTCCAACCTGATCGAAAACCTGTTCCTGAGCAACGGCATGAGCGCCGGCAATACCCTGGCCGAGGCGCAGGTGCAATGCCTGTCGGAAATCTTCGAGCGCGCCGTGAAGCGCGAAATCCTCGAAGGCGAGCTGTGCCTGCCGGACGTGCCGCAGGAAGTGTTGGCCAAGTACCCGGCCATTGTCGCCGGTATTCAGGGCCTGGAAGAGCAGGGCTTCCCGGTGCTGGTCAAGGATGCCTCGCTGGGTGGCGAGTTCCCGGTCATGTGCGTGACTTTGATGAACCCGCGCACCGGTGGCGTCTTCGCCTCGTTCGGTGCCCACCCGAGCCTTGAAGTGGCGCTGGAGCGCAGCCTCACCGAGTTGCTGCAGGGCCGCAGCTTCGAAGGCCTGAACGACCTGCCGCAGCCGACCTTCGAGAGCCATGCGCTGACCGAGCCGAACAACTTCGTCGAGCACTTCATCGACTCCAGCGGCGTGGTGTCGTGGCGCTTCTTCGGCGCCAAGGCCGACTTCGAGTTCGTCGAGTGGGACTTCTCCGGCCATGGCGAGGACTCCAATGTTCAGGAGGCCGCAACCCTGTTCGGCATTCTCGAAGACCTGGGCAAGGAAGTGTACATGGCGGTGTACGACAACCTTGGCGCCACTGCCTGCCGCATCCTGGTGCCGGGCTACTCGGAAATCTACCCGGTCGAGGACCTGATCTGGGACAACACCAACCGCGCCCTGTCGTTCCGCGCCGACATCCTCAACCTGCACACCCTCGAAAGCCGCCCCCTCAAGTTGCTGCTCAAGCGCCTGGACAACTGCGATGTGGATGACTACACCACCATCACCACGCTGATTGGTGTGGAGTTCGACGAGAACACCGTGTGGGGCCAGCTGACCATTCTCGAGCTGAAACTGCTGATTTGCCTGGCGGTGCAGCGTTTTGAGGAGGCCAAGGAGCTGGTCGAGGCATTCCTGCAGTTCAACGACAACACCGTCGAGCGTGGCCTGTTCTACCAGGCGCTGAACGTAGTGCTGGAAGTGCAGCTGGATGACGAGCTGGAGATGGATGATTACGAAGCCAACTTCCGCCGCATGTTCGGCAATGCGCGCATGGACGCAGTATTGGGTTCGCTGGACGGCAGCGTGCGTTTCCATGGCCTGACCCCGACCAGCATGAAGCTCGAAGGCCTTGATCGCCATCTGCGCCTGATCGAGAGCTACAAGAAGCTGCACGCAGCCCGGGCCAAATTCGCCTGATAGCTGCTGTCCCACTCGTTACTTTGTGCTGGCTGCTGGCCCAATCGCCGGCAAGCCAGCTCCCACAGGTACTGCACCCTTGTGGGAGCTGGCTTGCCGGCGATTGGGCCAGCAGCGCTCATATAGCACTTTGATCCTGGCGCTATCCCCAAAACGTCTTTCCGCTTCGCCTGACAGGCGAGTAAATTAATTCCCCCCAATATATGGCGCGTTAACCGCCAGAAGGACCTCGGCCGCGCACGACAAGAAGGCGCAGACGATGAGCACCCCTTTGGACACCAGTGCCCTTAAAGCCCGTCAGCAGGCCGCGTGGGCCAGCGGTGACTACGCGGTAATCGGCACCACCCTGCAACTGGTTGGCGAACGCCTGGCCGAGGCCTGCGACTTGCGCTGGGACGAGCAGGTGCTGGACGTTGCTGCCGGCAACGGCAACGCCACCTTGGCCGCTGCCCGGCGCGGCTGTCGCGTCACCTCCACCGACTATGTGCCCGAATTGCTCAAGCGCGGCGAAGAGCGCGCGCGGGCCGAGCACTTGAATGTGTTGTTCCAGGCGGCCGATGCCGAAGCGTTGCCGTTTGCCGACGGAACCTTCGATGCCGTGCTTTCCACCTTCGGCGTGATGTTCGCCCCTGATCAGGCGCAGGCCGCAAGCGAGCTGGCCCGGGTGTGCCGGCCCGGTGGCCGCATCGGCCTGGCCAACTGGACCCCGCAAGGCTTTGTCGGGCAGATGTTCAAAATTCTAGGCCGGCATGTGCCTCCACCCCCCGGTGCCTTGCCGCCTTCGCGCTGGGGCGATGAGGAGCAGTTGCGGGTAATGTTCGAAGGGGCGCTTGGCGAACTGAAAGTCAGTCGTCAGCAGTTCAACTTCCGCTATCGCTCGGCGGCGCATTTCATCGAGGTGTTCCGCACCTGGTATGGGCCGGTACACAAGGCGTTTGCTTCATTGGGGCCAGAGGCGGCCAGTGCGCTGGAGCGGGATCTGACCCAATTGCTGGAGGAGAACAACGTCGCGGGGCCTTCATCGTTGGTGGTGCCGAGTGAATACATTGAGGTGGTGGTCATTCGGGGCTAGCAGGCGCTTCTTCCAATGCCTCCGCGGGTGGGGGGGCTGCACGGACATTGAAAAGCTTGCAGACGAAGTACCAAGCGATCGCGACCGTTAGGTTGTAGGGGAACAACACGGCCCAGAACGGCAGTTGCCAGTTTTTCTTGCCCTGCATTTCACCGGGCTCGCCGGTACGCCAGGGGGCATAGTGGCGCCAGGCTTCAGCCGGGGTCAGGCAGATGGCGTGGAGTGGCTTGTGCCACCAATTGGGCTCGCCGGGGGGCGGAAGCTTGTCTGGACCGTGGTTCATGAAATGGCGAAGGTACTCCCACACTTCGGCGACGTGTCTGACCCCGGGCTCGGTGGGTTCGTTGCTGTCGACCCAGAGGCAGTCTTTTTGGTGGAGGCTGCCATCCGCTCGGCGAGGGGCGAAGGCGAGGGCGTAGCTGGTGCTGAAGGATGAGCCGCCAAACTCAACGCGCTTGAAAATACCCCCGCCCATATTATCCCAATCAAAAACCAATACCCTGTTCAGTCGTTGGTAGTAAATCTTTCGTGTTGATCGGTTGAGGTAGATGTTAGATAAGCCCTTTATGAGAAATATCCGGTAGATGAGGAAGGGGAGGAATATGAAAGGGGTGAGTGCGAATCCGATAGTAAGTATTGGGTCAAATGTGTGCGGATTCCAGGCGTCACTTGAAAAGAAAGAGGAAGGGTAGATGCCGGTCATTACTATCAGGATCGATGCGCAGTACAATTTCCCCATGAAAACAGAATCTGTCACCCACGGGTTTCTTAAGCATAGGTTGTTTTTATATGCTTTTAAAAGTTGACCGCCAATAGCGGCTTTGTGCCCTGAATCTGACGTTGAATTGAATAACCAGATGGTTGTCATGATCAGCGTTCCAAACGAAAAATCGACAGGGTCTCATTGTCTTCGTCCAACCCCTGATTGGCGCTGTAGGCGAGATGCAGTGAGACATGATTTTGGTTGGTTAGCGTGTTCTCAAAATGTAGAACCAAACCAGCACCTACGATGTGGCCGGTTGGGGCGATTGGGAAAACGTCCATTCCTTGGCCGTCACGGAGGGCGCTCAAGCTCCCTGACCATTCGCTTACGCCTAGCCTGAAGCCAGGCAGTAGCACTGTGAACTCGACACCTGGTTGAGGTGTGGCTACTTCGTTATGTGTGATAGCGGTCCAGTTTGGCGGAGACCAGAGATGATCTTGATGCCATCGGGTATCGACTTTAGTTATACCGAGTGACAGGGCCTGCTCGGCGGAGAGTAGTTTAGGGCCGTAGTGTTCGTTGTACCAAGCTTTGATTTCGGTTTTTAGCGAAGCAAAAGCAGGAAGTCTATTTTCGTAGTCCAAGTTAATTCCAGCGTGCATCTCTCCATCGTTGATGCGATTGCCGAACACGCAACGTGCTGCCCAAAGCTCTATCGGGCTGTGCTGCCGCTCATGTGCCTTGGCGTGAAGGTACAGCCCTCCTGCAATGATGGCTACTCCCACCAGGACAAGTGCAGCCGCGGCCCATCCGGCGAACGGTACAAACGAAGTAACACCTGCAATTGACAGTCCGGCTTCAAGTACGACGATTGAGCCAGCGGCCATCGTTACTCCGCCAGCCATTGTGTATCGGGCTGCAATTTGGTCGCCATTAGTGCGCTGCCGCTGCGACTTGAATATGTCAGAAGTTAATCCGCTAATTATAGCGGGGTATCCCACTAAGCGTGCGTAGAGATTACTGCTTAAAAACTTCATGATCCCATTGCCAAAGGCCATGCCTGGTGCGGTCGGACTCAATTTCAGCATTACAGCCTTCTGCGTTGCTCGCACGCTGACCATCGTCGCCGCCGCTGCACCGATCACTCCGAAAATCGATGAAGCAAAGCCCAAGGTGTATTCCGGTGCATCGTTCTTTTGCAGGCTGTTAAAGGCCGTTTTGAGCGATAAGATGTTGAACCACAGCATCCCCGCGTTCAAACCACCGCCACCGCCCGAGGTGAGCAACCCGAGAAAGTTGGGCTTCACTCGCGCAGTGGTGGTCAGTTCTATCGATATTGTCCGGCTACCCGAGATGCGCAGTCGTTTCATTTCCTCAACCTGCGCCATGCCGCTCTTCAAATACTTCTGTGCCTCCTGGCTAAATGGATTGTCCGTGATGGCCTGTTCGGTGATTCGATAGCGCGCCACCAACAGCCCCAACGCCTTCTCGGCATTCGCCTCCCTTGCCGCCAACAGCACCTGCTGACGCAGCCCATGACTGGCATCCCACCGTGTCTGGCCATGCAGGCGCTTGAGCACTACGGTATTGACCGCCTGGGCAGTGAGGTCGGTGATGTCGGCCATGGCCGGGAAGCGACCCGCCAATCCTTCGATTACGTTGTCGCTGGCGCCGAACAAAGAGCCGGTCGAATCCGCCTTGTCCTTGAACGGGTTGAACGGCGCCAAGGCGGTGTACAGCGGGCTGTCGTGCTGGTCCAGCCATTGCTCCAGGCGTTTGAAGCGTCGGTCATGCTCTTCGGTGCCGGGTGTCGGCTGGCCCATCGGGTGAATCAGCAAAGCCAGCGAGATTTCCAGGCCGCGGGCGGAGGTGCGTTCGTAGCGGTCGTAACACGCCAGAGCGGCTGCCAGGCTGTAGGGGTTGTCGATATGTTGCGATTCGGCAGTTGCCAGCCAGGCGTCATGATCATTGCTGGCTTGCAAGGCCAGGTTGCGCAGGGCTGCAATACGCCCTTCCAGTTCATCGCGTTCAGCGAGGAAACGCCGGTATTTGGCGATATCGATGCGCTTCGCCAGGCGTGCGCCGTGGGGGGAGTAATCCTCATGGGTGAGGGCCTGGAAATGTGACTCGGCCGCAGACAGCGCAGGGCCACGCCGCTCCGTGCCAAGCCTGAAGGCGGCCAGTTCAGGTGAAGGCGCATCGGCCGGGTACATGCTTTCCAGCGTCTTGTTCAGCAGCATGCCCACCAGGTTGCGATGGTGGAAATCGCGGCTTTGCACGCTCAGTTGCTCGGCATCCAGGCGGTAGCACGCCGGCACGCGTTCCTGGTCGGGAGGTTGCGCGGGTTTTGTGTGTGCCAGTTGCTCGGCGGGCATCAGGTCGCGCATTTGATGCTGGTAGGCCGAGACTGACAGGCTCAGGTCCAGGGCCATGCCTTCGGCGTCGGCGAGTGCTACCACCACCGGTACCCCTTCGGTTGGGTCCAGGGGTAGTGACGCGCCACGGCGACCAGGTTGCCGATAGGCAAGGTTTCGGTGACCGGGTCGCTGCTCCAGTTCAGCGGCATGCGCCGTTCGGTTGGCTTGAAGTCTTCGACCCAGGTTTGCAGGGCACTGACCGGCAACACATGGGGCTGGGTGGACGGCGCCTGGTTGCCGGCGATCAGTTCGGCCATGTCCAGCTGCCGCATGTGCCGTTTGCGCAGGGCTGATGAGCCGGTGATGCGGGCGGTCACGGCGTTGGTCCACAGGTGCGGGCTGTAGCCGATCCACACCTCCTTGGCGGTATCGGGGCAGGTATCGGCCCATACCCAGCCCATGCTCCGGCTGGAGAGGTAGCGATCACGCAGGTGGTAGTTCTCCAACCCTTTGTAACTCAGTTCTTTGTAAAGGCCCGCGCCAACGTACTCATGGATGACCAGCTTTTCACCCGTCGGGCCTTTCATGAACACGTAGACATAGCCCGGGCGCAAGGCGCGCAGGGTGTAGGCGGAGTGCTGCAGGGGGGCGAAGCCTTGTTCCAAATTGAAACCTGCACTGGCATAACGGCAGGCGGGCGTGTCGCCGGTGCGTGGCACGATGGCATAGCGCACCGGCAGGATGGGGATGCGTGCGCTGCAGGCAGGGCCGGAGGTGGCACTGCTAACGGAAGCATTGCTCATGCGAGTTCCTTGCTCAGAGAGCAGTCTTTTCAGACCAAACGCGTAGAACGGCCTGTTCCAGTGCAAATAACGACTGGAAGGGAGTTGGCTGAGGCTAATGCTGTAGGAAATATCTTCCTTGTTTTAGAAGATGAAAAAAACGTTCCGCTTGTTACGGCTCAGGCGACAGACAATGCCTCGATTTCTCCTTCTTGGTCGAGGCTGAAAGTGTAATATTTTATTTGAATGTTTTTTGTGTTTCGCGAGTGTGGTTTATAAGTGGAAAGTTTGACCTTTGCTGTAGGAGTTGTCTTGCATTTTAGGCGGTCTTTAAACTTTCAGTTCTTGCACTTGGCCATCACTACTTGGCAAGTTTGGGGTGCGCCCCCCGAGCGGCCGGCATAGCGTATGCAATTGTTCATGGATTTTTGCCGCGCAATGCTCAGGGTATTGCCCCAGGCCAGGCCGCCTTCGCCGGTCGTGGGTACGGCTTTGGCGAAGCAGTTGGAGCCTACCGCAGGCGTGGCGTACCGCGCCTTGCTGCCTTTGCTGGAGCAACCAGCGGTGAGCGCCAGGCTGAGGGCGAGCAGGGTGGTCAGGGCCCAGGATGCGTTTGGTCTGCTCACGTGTTCCCCTTCTGCGCTTGGCAGCAAATGCCTTGCAGGATATTTCATTGTAGCGAAGCGGTGAACTATCGCGTCGTGACGGGGCTCCTTTGCTAAGCGCACCCTGCGCTCACCTGATGGCGCAAGCCCATCAGCCCCCTGGGTCACTGAATGAAAAGGAGGCACTGTGACCGCCACTGACCAAACCCTCTACCGCTGTACCCCCAGCCCGCTGCACGCCCTATTGCTGGCAGGCAGTGTCCCGTTGTTCCTTGGCGCGCTGCTGAGCGATATCGCCTACTTCAACAGCTACCAGATCCAGTGGAGCAACTTCGCCGCCTGGCTGATCGCCGGCGGCCTGGTGTTCTGCGGGTTAGCCCTGTTGTTTGCGCTGGCCAACCTGATCCGCGCCGAACGCAAGGGCGGGCGCGCCACACTGTACTTCGTGCTGCTGCTGGTGACCTGGGTGCTCGGCTTGATCAATGCGTTCGAGCACGCCAAGGACGCCTGGGCGGTGATGCCCTCGGGGCTGGTGTTGTCGGTGATCGTGACCGTGCTCTCGGTGGTGGCTGCCTGGACCGGCTTGAGCAACCTGCGTTCGGGAGGTGCAGCATGAAGCCTTTGCATGCCTTGAGCTTATTGAGCATGGCGGTGTTGCTGAGTGCCTGTGGGGGTGACGGCGAGCCTACCCAGGCCCATGGGCCGGACCCGAAGCTGCCCGATCCGCAGCGCGGGCTGCTGCCGAGCATGAAGATTGCGCAGCCGGTTGCGTGGGGCGAGCAGAAACCGGCCGTGCCGGAGGGTTTCAGCGTCACGGCCATTGCCACTGACCTGAAGATTCCGCGGCAGAGCCTGGTGCTGCCCAATGGCGATATTCTGGTGGCCGAGGGCAGGGGTGGCAGCGCGGCCAAGCTCAAGCCCAAGGATGTGATCGCCAGCCAGATCAAGGCCAAGGGCAATACGCAGGTCAAGGGTGGTAACCGCCTGACCCTGTTGCGCGATGCCGACGGCGATGGCACCTACGAGGTGCAGACCGTGTTCGCGGAAAACCTCAATGCACCCTATGGCCTGGCGTTCGCCAACGGCAAGCTGTATGTGGCCAACCAGGATGCGCTGGTGCGCTTTGACTACAAGGAAGGCCAGACCCAGGCCGACGGCCCGCCCTCCAAGGTCACCGACCTGCCGGCCGAGATCAACCACCACTGGACCAAGGCGCTGACGATCAGCCCGGATGGTCGCTACCTGTACGTGGGAATCGGCTCGAACAGCAACATCACCGAGCGCGGCCTGGAGGTAGAGATTGATCGGGCCATGGTCTGGCAGGTCGATGCCGAAACCGGCGCGCACCGGCCTTATGCCACCGGCTTGCGCAACCCGACGGCATTGACCATTCAGCCACAGACCGGGCAGTTGTGGACGGTGGTCAACGAGCGGGATGAGCTGGGCCCCGACCTGGTGCCGGACTACCTCACTTCGGTGCGCGAAGGTGGCTTCTATGGTTGGCCTTACAGCTACTGGGGGCAGAATGTAGATGATCGGGTGCGGCCGCAAAACCCGGACAAGGTGGCTGCGGCGATCAAGCCGGACTACAGCCTGGGCTCGCATGTGGCTGCACTGGGTGTCGACTTCTCGATCCCGGCAATGGGCAAGGAGTTTGCCGACGGAGTGTTCGTGGGCGAGCACGGCAGCTGGAACCGGCCCGATCCGGTTGGCTACAAAGTGATATTCGTGCCGTTCAGCAATGGCAGTCCGGCAGGTGAGCCAATCGACTTTGCCACGGGCTTTCGCGATGAGGATGGCATGACGCGTGGGCGGCCGGTGGGGGTGACCGTGGACCCGCGCGGGGCGTTGATCATTGCCGATGACCTGGCCAATACGGTATGGCGGGTGACGCGTAACCGTTGAATATTGGTCTGGCCCAAATCCACTCCCCTGTGGGAGTGGGTTCATCCGCGAAAAAGCCGGCGAGGTGATGGCACCGGCAGGGTGGCGGGCAACGTCTATGCTTGTTGGCGCGTGAACCATTCGCGCCCTTTTCTGGTTGATCACATGGAAGCAGGTCTATGAATCCGATTCGCTCACTCGCTCGTGCTGTTGCCCTGGCCACGCTGGCATCCGCTGCCAGCTTCACGGTGCACGCTGCCGATATTCCGATTGCCAGCGAGGCACTGGAAAGCCATGTCACCACGCAGGTCACAGCCATCGACCTGGCCAACCGCCAGGTCACGGTAAAAGGCCCTGATAACAAGAAAGATGTGACGTTCCAGCTTACGGAAAACGCGAAGGCTCTGCCTAACCTCAAGGTTGGGGACCAGGTCGATATCTTCGTTACCCGCGCTGTGGCTTATGTGCTCAACACCGATGTGGGTGGGGCGCCGAAGGCCAGCGAGGAATCCGGCACCATTCGCGCCACTGCACAAAACCCCAACCCGGGCGGAGAGGCATTCCGCCAGGTCCGGGTCACCTCGCAGATCAAGAAGATCGACCTCAAGACGCATGAAGTGAGCCTGCTGCCACCCGAGGGCAAGTTGCAGGTGGTCAAGGTCGAAAACCCGGACTTGCAGGCACGCATGAAGAATCTCAAGGTCGGCCAGACGGTCGATGCGATCTTTACCGAAGTGCTGCGCGTCGAAACCTCCCGCTGAGCATTTCCTGAGACAGGCTACGGGTTGCCCGTACGTGAATCCGTCGTGATGCCTTGCATGACGGCGGATGTTGTAGGCGACCCGAGCACGCAAAAATCCTCATCGCGAGCGAATCGCAACCGCTGCGAACATGCGCCTGACGAATAATCCACGTGCATACGTTCAATTTCCATCAATGGAGAGAATTTTCGATCATTGCCTGAACATTTTGAGTAATGAGGGCTGCCATGTTCAGTAAAACGCTGTGCCTTCTGGTGCTTCCCTTTGCTTTGGCGTTGCTTGCTGGGGCAGTGCTGCCGTTCCAGGCTGCGGGTAATGCCGCCGTTGGCCGTGCCCTGGGGCATTGGTTGTGGGGGGCATTCACTTCGTTGACGGTGAGTTCGCTGGTGGTAATCGCCGCACTGCTGATTCTCAGGGTGCCGGTACCAGACCTGGGCAAAGCCCTGCAGGGGCCTTGGTGGCTGTGGGTTGGCGGTGTGCTGGGGGCAATGTATGTGGCTGGTGCTGCAGCGCTAACGCCCAAGCTGGGCGCGGCGGGGTTCCTGGTGTTGGTGGTGGCGGGGCAGATCATAACAGCGGTGCTTGCCGACCACTTCGGGGTGATGGGGTTGGGAGGCAAGCCGCTGAGCCTTGCCAGGGTGGCAGGCGTAGTGCTGATCCTGTGCGGCGTACTGTTGGTGCAAGGCACCTGGTCGACGGCGCCAGCGACCAGTGCAATCACTGCGGTGAAGCAGCCAGAGGGCTGATCAGCGCCCCGGCTGACTGCAGGCCCACACGGTTTCGCGCAGCCAGCGGTGCCCGGGGTCGCTGTCCTTGCGGCTGTGCCAGGCCTGCTGGTAGTCGAACGAGGGGATGGCCAGGGGCGGCCTGAACTGGCGCAGTGTCTTGTGCTGGCGCAAGGAGCCCACTGCGCGGCTGGCTACTGTCAGGATCAGGTCGGTGCCAGCAAGTACCTCTACTGCCGCGCTCCAGTGTGGCAAGGCCAAGGCAATACGGCGGCGCAGGCCTTGGGCGGCCAGCGCACGCTCGATCTCGTCGAAGGCATCGGGGCGCATGGCCATCAACACATGCGGGCGTGCCAGCCAGTCTTCAAGGGTAAGGCCGCCGCTGGGGGGCAACACCTGGCGATCGGCAACGCTGATGAAATGGTCGGCAAACAGGGGCTGGGCGGTGATGTCCTGAGGCAGCTCGGGGAACAGGCCCAGTGCCAGGTCCAGTTCCCCATCGAGCAGTTGCGCCAGCATGGTTTCGCGGCTGGCCTGGCTGATGGCCAGGTCCACCCCGGGTGCTACCTGGCGCAGGTGGCGCAGCAGGGGCGGCAGAATGATGCGCGAGGAGTAGTCGGACAGCGACAGCCGGAAACGGCGCTGGGCTTTGGCTGGCTCGAACTGTGGGGTGGCCAGCAGGCCGTTGAGATTGCTCAAGGCGTCCTGTAGCGGTTTTACCAGCGACTGGGCACGGGCGGTGAGGGCCATGCCGCCGCCTTGGCGTACCAGCAAGGGGTCGTCGAAGTGCTTGCGCAGTTGCGCCAACGCGTGGCTAACGGCGGGTTGGCTGCGGTGCAGGCGCAGGGCGGCCCGGGTCACGTGCTTTTCACTGAGCAGGGCATGCAGGGCGAGTAGCAGGTTGAGATCGATCTTGCGCAGTTCATCCATGGGGTGAATAGCCTTGGTCAATTCCGGCGGTGTTTATTAGCTTAACAAGCCTTGCGCAGTCGTTGTGGGAGCAGCCTTGTGTCGCGATGGGCCGCAAAGCGGCCCCGACGATATCTGCTACGGAGGTTAAAAGCGGAGGGCCCTTCGCGCCCCATCGCGACGCAAGGCCGCTCCCCCAAGGCTCGCGTTGACCGTTGGGGTTATACTCCCCGTCCGTTTTACTGTTATCCGAGTACTCCGATGGGTCTTTCTGCAACTGCCACACCCGAACCGCGTCGCCTGGGCGCCCCTTTGATCGCCATGGCTTTACTGCTGGCTGGCGCCTGGTTCCTCAATCTGAATGCCGGCTTCAAGCAGGTATTGCTGCTGCTGATCGGTGTAGCGCTCGGCCTGACCTTGTATCACGCCGCCTTTGGCTTCACCTCGGCGTGGCGGGTGTTCATCAACGAGCGACGAGGCGCGGGCTTGCGTGCCCAGATGGTCATGCTGCCCCTGGCGGTGCTGCTATTCTTCCCGGCATTGTCAGATGGCAGCCTGTTCGGCAACCCGGTCACTGGCCTGGTGGCCCCGGCGGGTGTCTCGGTCGTGTTCGGTGCGTTCATCTTCGGCATTGGCATGCAGCTGGGCGGCGGGTGCGCTTCGGGCACGCTGTTCACCGTTGGCGGTGGCAATGCGCGCATGCTGGTGACCCTGCTGTTCTTCATCATCGGTTCTGTAACCGCCACCCATCACGCTGACTGGTGGTTTGCCTTGCCGTCGTTCCCGGCAACCTCGATCGTGCAGGCCTGGGGTGTGGGGCCGGCGCTGCTGGTGAGCCTGGCAGTGTTCGGGCTGATCGCCTGGGCTACAGTGGTGCTGGAAAAGCGCCGACACGGCGCGCTGGAAGCGCCAGTTGCCAGCGAACACCAGGGTATGCGTCGCTTCCTGCGTGGCCCTTGGCCGTTGCTGTGGGGCGCTATCGCCCTGGCACTTCTCAACTATGCGACCCTGGCGCTGGCGGGGCGGCCGTGGGGCATTACTTCCGCCTTCGCCTTGTGGGGTGCCAAAACCCTCAACGGCCTGGGCGTGGATGTCGGCAGCTGGGTGTTCTGGCAGGCGCCGGCCAATGCCAAGGCTTTGGCCTCGCCGTTGTGGCAAGACATCACCACGGTGATGGACCTGGGCATCGTGCTGGGTGCGCTGCTGGCGGCCGGCCTTGCCGGGCGCTTTGCGCCAAGCCTGAAAATTCCGCTGCCGTCGCTGGTCGCCGCGGTCATCGGCGGCCTGCTGTTGGGCTACGGTTCGCGCCTGGCTTATGGCTGCAACATCGGCGCGTACTTCAGTGGCATTGCCTCGGGCAGCGTGCATGGCTGGCTTTGGTTGGTGGCGGCCTATACAGGCAACCTGATCGGCGTGCGCCTGCGCCCGTTGTTTTTCGCCGGTGAGCGGCGCCCTGCGGTGCTGACGGGCTGCTGAAGCACCGAGTGAATTGCTGCAAGAGGTGCAGAAATCATCTGCACCTCGCCTGATTGTTCAACTTTTCCCACCTGATTAGCCTGACTCGAACACCCATCCAGCAGGATTCGAACATGGCTACCCGTATCACTCTCAATTGCACCGGCAGTGCCGACGTCATGCAGCCTGAACACGTGCAAGCACAACCCCCGGGGCCCGGCCAAGTCTGGCTGGAGCAGACAGCCATGGGCGTGAACCCGCTGGACCTGTTGCAGCGCAAGGGCGGTGCCCCTCTGGCCTTGCCTTCCGGTCTGGGGCTGGAAGGCGCCGGGCGAGTCACTGCCGTCGGTGATGGGATACACAACGTGCAGGTGGGGGACCGGGTCGCTTATGCCATGGGGCCGGTCGGTGCCTATGCCAGCGGCCGGTTGTTCCCGGCCGAACGGCTGGTCAAGCTGCCGCCGCAGCTGGAGGACGAGGCCGCAGCAGCGGTGCTGTTCAAAGGCATCACGGCGCAGTACTTGCTGAAAACCACCTACGCTGTGGGCCCGGGTACCCAAGTGCTGTTGTACGGCGCCGCCGGTGCCCTGGGCCAGCTGATGGCGCCTTGGGCGCGGCATCTCGGGGCGACGGTGATCGGCGTGGTATCACGCCCGCAAAGTGTGACCAGGGCCCAGGCGGCCGGTTGCCACCATGTGCTGGTGTTCGACGCGGCAACGCTGGCCAGCGATGTGCGCAAGCTGACCCAGGGGCAGGGCGTGGATGTGGCCTATGACTGTGTCGGCAAGGTGTCGCTGGAAGCTTCGCTGGACAGCCTGCGGGTGCGGGGCCTGCTGGTGTCGTTCGGGGGCGCTTCCGGTGCGCCGGCGGCGATCGAGGTGGCCACGCTCAATGCCAAGGGCTCGCTGTACCTGACCCGGCCGTCACTGGCGGCACATACCCGCACGGTAGAGGAGTACCAGCAGCGCGCCGCCGATGTGCTGGCAGCCGTCGCCGAGGGTATCATCCAGCCTCGGGTCTGGCGTCGCTACCCGCTGGCCGAAGTGGCCAGGGCCCATCGGGACCTGGAACAAGGGCTGTCGGAGGGCGCGCTGGTCCTTACTGCCTGATGCCCGAACCCTGCCACCGAGCATAGCCATGGATGCCTTCGCCAGTCGCCGCGCCGATGAACTTGCCACCTTGCTGGCCCTCCACGAGCAGGGCTCGTTTGCCGCTGCCGGGCGGCAGCTGGAGCGCCACCCCACGGTGCTGTCGAAGCGCCTGAGTGCGCTGGAGGCGCGGTTGGGCATTCGCCTGGTGGAGCGCAGCACGCGGCAGCTGCGTTTTACCGATGAAGGCGAGCGGCTGGTGGCCAAGGTACGCGAGGCCAACCGGCTGATCGCCGAGGCGGAACAGGAAGCTGCCGAGGGTGCGGCAACAGTACGCGGGCGCTTGCGCCTGGCATTGCCGGCGGCCATGGGGCGGCGCTGGTTGAGCGGGATGCTGGCCGACTTCGTGCTGGCCTATCCGCAGGTGACGGTGGAGGCCGAGTATGCCGACCGTTTTGTCGACCTGATCGGCGAGGGTTTCGATGCCGCCATCCGCATTGGCGAGCTGGTGGACAACCGCCTGGTGGCCAGGAAACTGTGCGATCACAGGCGCATCCTGTGTGCGTCGCCCGAATACCTCGCTCGGCATGGCGTACCGGTACAGCCTGAACAATTGATTGATCATAATTGTTTGTGTTTCAGTGGCTTACGTTCATTTCCTGAATGGCGCCTGATGAGCGGTGAGCGGCAGGTGAATGTGAAAGTCGCCGGCAGCCTGCGCAGCAACGACAATGAGGCATTGCTGGAGGCGGCGCGGCGCGGCGTGGGCATTCTTGCCGGCGGGGACTGGCTGATGGGTGAGGACCTGGTCAGCGGCCGCCTGGTACGGGTGCTGCCGCAATGGCAGCTGGACGTGGCAGCGGGCATTTACCTGGTACGCCCGACCGCTCGGCTGAACACTGCGGCCCTGGGCGCTTTCAAGGCCTGGCTCGAAGACCGCTTCCGGGCCGGGGCACCGTGGCGGTCTTGATACTCTTATGCAAATTTAACGCATAACCTTCTGATAAATAATAGATTATCGTTTGGCTACCGCATGCTGAACACACTGCTCATAGTAAGTTTGCTTGATCGCTGCAGGCTTCAACCGCGAGCGGCTGTTGTAAGTCTGCTCGGTAATACCGAAGGCGGTCATGCGCATCCAGGGTTTGGGGAATTTGCGTACCTGCAGCTTCTTGCGCGTGGCATACAGGGTCACCCCGGAAAGCTTGGCCTGCTGGGCCTCGGCCGCTATCTGCGCACCCCAGCCGCAGGTGTGGCGATCATTCTGGCTCAGCGCCCGGGCCTGGGCGCCGAAAGCCAGCGTGGCCAGCAAGCAACCGGCCATCGTTGCTAGAAATACTCGCATGTTGCTGTCCTAAGCATCTGAAGAAAAACGGAGTTTGCCTTCGCTTTCCGATGCTGGGGGCCAGCAATTTGCCGTCAGATCACCGCCATGCGCAGCGGGCTGTCCGCTGGTGTGCGCAGGCTTGCCCAGGCCAGGCTGGCAACCCAGATCACCGACACACCATAGTTCAGGCGTTGATACAGGCCGAATAACTGGCCGTTTTGCGCTGCCTGGCCCATCAGCGCGACGGTAATGATCGCCAGTACCACACAGGCCAGGGAAAACAGCGCAAAGGCCCGCGAGCCGGCAATGCGATTGCCTAGCCACGCCCACAGGGCACTGGCCAGGGTCAGCGAGAGGAACATCAGCAGGCCGGACAGGTTATGCAGTTGCTGTGAGGTGGACGGCTGCGCCGGTGTGCAACCCTGGTCACAGGGGAACCAGCCGGTGCCCAGGCTACCGACACCATGAAGTAAGACAAGGGCTGCACTCAGCATTGCCAGTTTCGAACCACGCCAGCGCCGCGCCAGGCCCCAGGCAAACAGCGCGAACAGCGCGGCCAGTGGGAAGTTGTTTACCAGTGGCGACCAGCTGTGGGTTGGCGCGCCTACGGCGCCGAGCTGGCTCATGGCCTGTTGCAGGTGGTTATAGCCGGGGTAAGCCTGGGCGGTGAGCCAAACACCTGCCAGCAACCAGAGGGGTATCAGCAGGCCGCTGGCGAGCAATAGGCGGTCGAGGGGTTTCATGCGGCATTTTCCTTCCATGGATGAGTGAGCGCAAAAGGCGCACAGTACAGGCTTGCGCGGCCTCTGGGCCAGCACTTGCGCCGGCTGTTTCATAGGCGTGGCTTGCGAGGGAGAGCAAGAAATACCGCACCGGGTGTATGTGATCGTACAACTGCTTGCGCTATGATGAGCGCTGTCTTTCTAGGTGAAATACAGGGCAATGACAGAGCAACAGGTACAGGCAAGGACCCGGCGCAAGCCGCGTAGTCTGGCCCAGGAACTGGTCACAGTGCTGACCGAACGCATTCGCAGTGGCCAGCTCAAGCGTGGCGACAAGCTGCCGACCGAATCGCAGATCATGGTCGAGGAGGGCGTCAGCCGCACCGTGGTGCGTGAGGCAATCTCGCGGCTGCAGGCCGCCGGGCAGGTCGAGACCCGCCATGGCATCGGCACGTTCGTGCTGGACGCGCCGGCGTCGGGGGGCTTTCGCATCGACCCGGCGACTGTGGTCACCCTGCGTGAAGTGCTGGCGGTGCTGGAGTTGCGTATTGCCCTTGAAATCGAATCGGCAGGCTTGGCGGCGCAGCGGCGCAGCGATGAAGAGCTGGCGGGCATGCGTGCGGCGCTGGACGAACTCAACGAAGGGGCGGCCCATGCCAATGATGCGGTGTCAGCGGACTTCCAGTTCCACCTGCGCATTGCCCAGGCCAGCGGCAACCACTACTTCGCCGACATCATCAACCACTTGGGCACCAGCATCATCCCGCGTACCCGGGTGAATTCGGCGCGGCTGGCCCGTGATGACCAGGCGCATTACATGAGCCGGTTGCGGCATGAGCACGAGGCGATTTATGAAGCAATCGCCCGGCGTGACAGCGAAGGGGCAAAGATGGCCATGCGCATGCACCTGAGCAATAGCCGGGAGCGCTTGCGTCAGGTACATGAAGAGGCTGAGGCGCAAGGGGTCTGAGGCGTTTGTGACCTGTACCGGCCTCTTCGCGGGCATCCCCGCTCCCACAGAATCACCACAAGGCCTGAAAATTGTGCAAACCCTGTGGGAGCGGGTTTACCCGCGAAGAGGCCGCCAATAGAAAAGCCCCGCCATGTGCGGGGCTTTTTTGTTTCAAGCGCTCGATCAGATCGCCTCATCACTCCATTGCCCGTTCACCAGCCGGCGCAGCCCCAGCGGGTTGCCATCGCGCAGCGCCTCAGGCAGCAGGGCCTGCGGGTAGTTCTGGTAGCACACCGGGCGCAGGAAGCGGTCGATGGCCAAGGTACCCACCGAGGTACCGCGGGCGTCCGAGGTCGCAGGGTAAGGCCCGCCGTGGACCATGGCATCACATACTTCGACACCGGTCGGGTAGCCATTGATCAGGATGCGCCCGACCTTCTCCTCCAGCAGCGGCACCAGCCAGGCGTAGGCCTCGAAATCTTCCGCTTCGCCGATCAGGGTAGCGGTCAGTTGGCCACGCAGGCCCAGCAGGGCGGCGCGCAGTTGTTGGTCGTCCCGCACTTCCACGGCGACGGTGGTAGGGCCGAACACTTCTTCCTGCAGCAGTGGGTCAGACTCGACCAGCAGGCGGGCATCGGCCTTGAACAGCTGGGCGCGGGCCTGGCTGCCTTCCTGCGCCTGGCCGGCCAGGTGCTCGATACCGGTATGGGCCTGCAGGTGCTCAAGGCCGCCAACGTAGCTGCGCAGGCCACCCGCGTTGAGCATGGTTTGCCCGGCCTGCTGATCCAGGTGCTGGCCAAGGTCGGCCAGTAGCTGGCTGTACTGTGGCGATTGCAGGCCGATTACCAACCCCGGGTTGGTGCAGAACTGCCCGGCGCCCATGCATACCGAGCCGGCCAGTTCGCGGGCAATGGCCTCGCCACGTTTGGCCAGGGCGCCTGGCAGGATGATGACCGGGTTGATGCTGGACATCTCGGCGAACACTGGAATCGGCTGCGGGCGTTCGGCTGCCATGCGGCACAGGGCGTCGCCGCCTTTGAGCGAGCCGGTGAAACCGACGGCCTGGATGGCCGGGTGCTTGACCAGCCATTCGCCCACACCACCACCGAACACCATGTTGAATACGCCCTTGGGCATGCCGGTGCGCTCGGCGGCGCGTACGATGGCGCATCCCACCAGGTCGGCGGTGGCCATGTGGCCGCTGTGCGCCTTGAACACTACCGGGCAGCCAGCGGCCAGTGCAGCAGCGGTGTCGCCACCGGCGGTAGAGAAGGCCAGCGGGAAGTTGCTGGCGCCGAACACGGCGACCGGGCCGACGCCAATGCGCATCTGGCGCAGGTCCACGCGCGGGAGCGGCTGGCGCTCGGGCAAGGCCAGATCGATACGCGCACCGAGGAAGTCACCACGGCGCAGCACCTGGGCGAACAGGCGCATCTGGCCGCTGGTACGGCCACGCTCGCCTTGAATGCGGGCAGCGGGCAAGGCGGTCTCGCGGCAGACGATGGCGACGAAGGCGTCGTCCAGCTCATCCAGTTCGGCGGCGATGGCGTCGAGGAATTCGGCGCGGCGAGCCGGGGCCAGTTGGCGGAATTCAGCGAAGGCGGCAGCGGCGGCCTTGGCGGCCTGGTCTACTTCGGCTTCGCTGGCTTGAGCGAAGCTGTAGGGCAGGGCTTCGCCAGTGCTGGCGTCCAGGCTCTGCAGGCGCTGTGGGCCAGCGGCGCTGCGCTGGCCGGCGATGAAGTTGTGGCCGAGGATTTCAGGCATTGGGGTGCTCCTGTTGGCTGAAAAAAATCTGGGGGGTAGTCGCATGGGCTGTGGGAGCGGGTTTACCCGCGAAGAATCCAACGCGGTGTATGGCACCGGCCTTGCCGGTGTTCGCGGGTAAACCCGCTCTTACAGAGGACGCGAAATACCGGGAAAAAGTGTGAATCCTTGGCATCAGGTAATCGGTGCCGGGTTGAACAGGGTGATGTCGTTGTGCAGCCGGTGCTGTTCGGCCCAGGTCTGCTTGCGGCCGCTGGCCACGTCCAGGTAGTAATGGAACAGTTCCCAACCCAGTTCTTCGATGCTCGAACGGCCTGTGGCGATGCGCCCGGCGTCGATGTCGATCAGGTCGGGCCAACGCTGGGCCAGTTCGCTGCGCGTGCACACCTTGACCACCGGCGCCATGGCCAGCCCGTAGGGCGTGCCTCGGCCCGTGGTGAACACATGCAGGTTCATGCCGGCGGCCAGCTGCAGGGTGCCGCAGACAAAGTCGCTGGCCGGGGTGGCGCAGAAGATCAGGCCCTTGCGCATTACCCGCTCGCCCGGGCCAAGCACGCCCTGGATGGCGCCGCTGCCGGACTTGACGATCGACCCCAGCGACTTCTCGACGATATTGGACAGGCCGCCTTTCTTGTTGCCCGGCGTCGTATTGGCGCTGCGGTCGGCGGCGCCTTGCTGCAGGTAGCGGTCGTACCAGTCCATTTCACGTATCAAGGCACCGGCCACCTCCTGGTTTTCGGCGCGCGAGGTCAGCATGTAGATGGCGTCGCGCACCTCGGTCACTTCCGAGAACAGCACGGTGGCGCCGGCGCGTACCAGCAAGTCGGCTGCGTACCCCAGCGCCGGGTTGGCGGTGATGCCCGAGAACGCATCGCTGCCACCGCATTGCATGCCAAGGATCAATTCGCTGGCCGGTACGGTTTCGCGGCGGCGCTGGTCGAGCTTCTTCAGGCGGGTTTCGGCCAGTTCCATGATCTGTTCGATCATTTCCACAAAGCCCAGGCTGGCGTCCTGCAGGCGGTACAGCCACGGCTCGCTCAGGTCTACCGACGGGTCGTTGTCGTGCATCACCTGGCCGGCTTGCAGCTTTTCACAGCCGAGGCTGATGACCAGCGCCTCGCCACCCAGGTTGGGGTTGCGCGCCAGGTTGCGCACGGTGCGGATCGGAATGTAGGCATCGCGGGCGTTGATGGCCACGCCACAGCCATAACTATGGGTGATGGCCACCACGTCATCGACGTTGGGGTACTTGGGCAGCAGTTCGCTGCGAATGCGCTTGACCGCATGCTCCAGCACGCCGGTCACGCACTGCACGGTGGTGGTGATACCAAGGATGTTGCGGGTGCCGACGGTGCCATCGGCGTTGCGGTAGCCTTCGAACGTGAAGCCTTCGAGCGGCGGCAGCGGTTGAGGGACAGCGTCGCAGCGCGGCAGGCTGTCCAGCTCGGGCGCGGCCGGCATGGCCAGCTGGCTTTCCTGCACCCAGCTGCCTTGGCGCAGGTCTTCCAGCGCGTAGCCGATGATTTGCCCGTAGCGGCGCACGGGCTCGCCCTTGGCGATGGCCACGGTGGCCACCTTGTGGCTTTGAGGCACGCCTTCGACAAGGGTCAGGCCGTCGGCAAAGCGGGCGCCTTCGCCCAGGCCGCCGTCGTTGACCACCACCACGACGTTATCGTCGTGGTGCAGGCGGACGTAGCGGGGCGAGTCGGAATGTTCGATCAACTGCATGTTTGGGCCCTACTTGTCAGGTTCTCAGGCTTTTTTGTACATCCGCCCGCACCGGTTGCCCCGGTGCGGGCGTGTTCACTCAGTGACGCGAGCTGGCCAGTTCGCCGTTGGCGGCAGGCTCAGCCTGTGGCTTTGGGGCATCTTCGCGCAGCTCGATACGCTTGATCGGGCCGACGATCACCAGGTAGCTGAACACCGCTACCAGGGCGTTGGCACCCACGTACACCAGCGCCCACTTGAACGAGCCGGTGGCGCTGATGATGTAGCCGATCACGATAGGGGTGGTGATCGAGGCGATGTTGCCGAAGGTGTTGAACAGGCCACCGGACAGCCCGGCGATCTGCTTGGGCGAGGTGTCGGCCACCACCGCCCAGCCCAGCGCGCCAATGCCTTTGCCGAAGAACGCCAGGGTCATGAAGCCAACCACCATCCACTCGGCGTCGACGTAGTTGCAAAACACCATGGTGGTCGACAGCAGCAGGCCGCACACAATCGGCAGTTTGCGCGAGAAGGTCAGCGAATTGCCACGGCGCAGCAGCCAGTCGGAGATCACGCCACCCAGCACGCCACCAATGAAGCCGCAGACCGCCGGCAGCGAAGCGATGAAGCCGGCCTTGAGGATGGTCATGCCACGTTCCTGCACCAGGTACACAGGGAACCAGGTGAGGAAGAAGTAGGTGATGGCGTTGATGCAGTACTGGCCCAGGTACACGCCCAGCAGCATGCGGCTGGTCAGCAGTTGCTTGATGTAGCCCCATTTCGGGCCGGCGTTGCCGCGCTTCTGGTCCATGTCCACCAGGCCGCCGTTCTGCTCGATGTGTTCAAGCTCGCTTTGGCTGATGCGTGGGTGCTGGCGCGGGTTATGGATGGTTTTCAGCCAGACCATGGAGAACACGATGCCCAGTGCACCCATGACCACGAATACGTGCTCCCAACCGAAGCTGAATACGATCCAGCCCATGATCGGGGCGAACAGCGCCGTGGCGAAGTACTGCGCGGAGTTGAAGATGGCTGAGGCAGTGCCGCGCTCCTGAGTCGGGAACCAGGCGGCGACGATGCGCGCGTTGCCCGGGAACGACGGGGCTTCAGCAAAGCCGACCAGAAAGCGCAGGGTGAAGAGGGTGACCACGGCCCAGGCAACCGGCAGGCCACCGACAAAACCCTGCAACAGGGTGAACAGCGACCAGGTGAAGATGCTGAAGGCGTAGACGTTCTTGGAACCGAAGCGATCGAGCAGCCAGCCACCAGGAATCTGGCCAGCCACGTAAGCCCATCCAAAGGCGGAGAAGATATAACCGAGGGTAACGGCGTCAATGCCGAGGTCTTTCTGCAGGCTGGAACCTGCGATGGCAATGGTGGCGCGGTCGGCATAGTTGATCGTGGTCACCAGGAACAGCATGAACAGGATCAGGTAGCGCACATGCGTCTTTTTAGTCGCTTGCATGCTGGCAATACTCCCACTAGTTATTTTTGTGCGGGCTCACGAATTGTAACCGGAGCGGGGCTGGCCCGCTCCGGGCGCGGCACTTGGCAGGCCGCGGGCGATACTTACTGCGGGCCCATCTTGTCCATCAGCGCGGCGAGCATCTCGTACTCTTCTGCGGTGAGGTCGGTGAGCGGCGTACGCACCGGGCCAGCGTCGTAACCGGCAATCTTGGCACCGGCCTTGACGATGCTCACGGCATAGCCAGCCTTGCGGTTACGGATGTCCAGGTACGGCAGGAAGAAATCGTCGATCAGTTTGGCCACGGCGGCGTGGTCGTCACGGGCGATGGCGTTGTAGAAGTCCATGGCGGTCTTGGGCACGAAGTTGAACACGGCGGAGGAGTACACCGGCACGCCCAGGGCCTTGTAGGCGGCAGCATACACTTCGGCGGTCGGCAGGCCACCCAGGTAGCTGAAGCGGTCGCCCAGGCGGCGACGGATCGACACCATCAGCTCGATATCACCCAGGCCATCCTTGTAGCCGATCAGGTTCGGGCAGCGCTCGGCCAGTTTTTCCAGCAGGTCGGCATTCAGGCGGCAGACGTTGCGGTTGTACACCACCACGCCGATCTTCACCGATTTGCACACTGCTTCGACGTGGGCGGCGACGCCGTCCTGGCTGGCTTCGGTCAGGTAGTGCGGCAGCAGCAGCAGGCCCTTTGCACCCAGGCGTTCGGCTTCCTGTGCGTATTCGATGGCCTGGCGGGTGGAGCCGCCCACGCCAGCGAGGATAGGTACCGAGGTAGCGCAGGTGTCGACGGCAGTCTTGATCACCTGGCTGTATTCGCTGGCGGCCAGGGAGAAGAACTCACCGGTGCCGCCGGCTGCGAACAGTGCGCTGGCGCCATACGGGGCCAACCATTCCAGGCGCTTGATGTAGCCAGCCTGGTGGAAATCGCCCTGGGCGTTGAAGTCGGTGACCGGGAAAGACAGCAAGCCGTGAGAGAGGATGGATTTGAGTTCTTGTGGATTCATTGTTGTAGGCATCCTGTGGCGCTTGGGTGAAGGGTGTTGTTTTGCGTTGGAGGTAAGTTATCGTACAACATGCGCGATGACTAGTCCCCTTTGCGAGATTTTTTTGCAGTGAGGCAGGGAGGACAGGGTATTGCCTGTGCTGGCCTCTTCGCGGGCGCGCCCGCTCCCACAGGTACGTTAATACGTTCAAGGACAGTGGAAATCTCTGTGGGAGCAGACGTGCCCGCGAAGAGGCCAGCACGGGCGACCAATAACGGAAGGAAAAGACACCGATGGCGGATTATCCGCAATCAGTCATCGTATCTCTTGATGGGGAAGGAAAAAAACGATCGCGGAGACAGGCACTAAGCCGCCGCCCGATTCCACGGGAAGTGTTCTGGGACCAGCAGAGGGTGACCGGGGAAACGGGGGCGGCCTTGCGCCGCCCCGCGATCAAAGCAGAGGAAACTGAGGGTCAGGCAGCGTGCTGGCGCTTGATTTGCGCCTTGCGTACCTGGGCACGGCAAGCATCGCCGAAGGCCTGGAACATCTTGATCGAATCTGGGTTCTTCGCAGCTTGCCACTCGGGGTGCCACTGTACAGCGAACAGGAAGGGCGAAATGCTCGGGGCGTGAATGGCCTCGACCAGGCCGTCTTCGGCCAGGGCGATGGCTTCGATGCCGGCGCCAAGGGTGCGCAGGCCTTGGCCATGCAGCGAGTTGACGCGAATTTCGTCGGTACCCAGGGTGTCACGCAGCCAGCTGCCTGGCTTGATCTTCACACCATGTACCTGGGCGTACTGCACTTCAACCGGGTCTTCCGGGTTTTCCCGGTGGTCGTTGAAGCCAGGCTCGGCGTATACCTTCTGGTAGATGTCGCCACCCAGGGCCACGTTGATTTCCTGCATGCCACGGCAGATGCCGAAAATCGGCAGACCACGCTTGATCGCCGCTTTCACCAGCGGGATATCGAACAGGTCGCGGTTCTGGTCCTGGCCTTTGCCTGGGGTTTCGTTCTCCTGGCCGTACAGGGCCGGGTCGATGTTGCTGCCGGCGCCGGTCAGGTACACGCCGTCGGCCATGTCCAGATAGGTGTCGAGGTCTTCAGTGCCGCAGCAGGTGGGCACCAGAACCGGGACGCAATCAGAGAACTCGACCAGCGGGGTGATGTATTTGTGGGTCATGACCTGATAGTCATGGCCTTTGCGCTCTTGGCTGCCCATGGTCATCAGGACGACGGGTTTGCGCAGGGAAGGTTGCTTGTTGCCAATGTTGCTGTTGGACATATGTCACCTTGGGACAGGTTCAGCCTGTCGTTGTTGTGCAGGTGCACGGCGCGGGGCCCTGAGTGCAGCCTGAAGCTCCGAGCACTGCCGGCTCGTCAGAGGCGACGATTCCGGTCGGGGCATGTAGATAGCTTGCCAGAGCCGTTCGATATGTCAAACGACGGAAGAGGGCTTTAACGCGGGGAATGCACCGGTTTTTGGGGGCTGAAACCGATGCGGGCCTGTGGCGGCGTGGGTTTGGCGGGGGTGTTGGTCAATAATATTTAACGACGCAGTTGGCTCTTTGCAGCGGTGCAATGAAGGGGGCTGGAGTTTGTGCTACTGGCCCTATCGCCGGCAAGCCAGCTCCCACAGGATATCTGCAGCTTTCGAAGGCGGATGCAGTACCTGTGGGAGCTGGCTTGCCGGCGATAGGGGCAGCACAGGCATCAAACATTTTGCTCAGTGCAGTATCTGCGCCAGGAACGCCTTGGCGCGCTCGGTACGCGGCTGGTTGAAGAACACCTGCGGCGGGCTGTCTTCGATGATCTGCCCACCCTCAAGGAACAGCACCCGCTCGGCCACTTGCCGGGCAAAACCCATTTCATGGGTGACGCAAAGCATGGTCATGCCCGTGCCGGCCAGCTGCACCAGCACATCCAGCACCTCGGCGACCATTTCCGGGTCCAGCGCCGAGGTAGGCTCGTCAAACAGCATTATGCGCGGCTTCATGCACAGGGCCCGGGCAATCGCCACGCGCTGCTGCTGACCGCCTGACAGCTGGTTGGGGTACTTGTGTGCCTGGCTTTCGATACCCACCTTGCTCAGGTACATGCGCGCCCGTTCTTCGGCGTCCTTGCGCGACAGTCCGCGTACGCTGGTGGGGGCCAGCAGGCAGTTGTCGAGCACGCTCATGTGCGGGAACAGGTTGAAATGCTGGAACACCATGCCGATGTCGCTGCGCACCTGCGCCGCTTCACGGGTAGTGGCCGCCAGGTCGATGCCGTCCACCTGGATGTTGCCCTGCTGGGCTACCTCCAGGCGGTTGATGCAGCGGATCAAGGTCGACTTGCCCGAGCCGGACGGCCCACACAGCACGATGCGTTCGCCTTCGCGCACCTGCAGGTCGATGTTGTGTAGCACCTGGAAAGCGCCGTAGTGCTTGTTCAGGCCTTCGATGCGGATCAGCACCGGGCGTGGGTCGGGCTCGGGGGCAAGGCTTGCAAGGCTCAGTGGTGCGGTCATGTTGTTGTTCTCCCGCGTGGGTTCAGTCGAAACGAGTCGCGCTGTAGGGCGCGGGGTCGGTGAAAGGGCGCTCTCCAGTGATCAGCTCGGCCACCAGCCGGCCGCTGACCGGGCCCAGGGTGAGGCCGTGGTGCGCGTGGCCAAAGTTGAACCACAGCCCCGGGTGGCGGGCTGCCGGGCCGATCACCGGGCGCATGTCGGGCAGGCATGGGCGGCGGCCCAGCCAAGGCGTGTCGTCCAGGCGTTCACCCAAGGCCGGGAACAGCTTGCGCGCCAGGGCCTCACAGCGGCCCAGCTGGATCTGGTTGCCCGGCGCGCTGCTGGCGTCGAACTCGATGCCGGTGGTCAAGCGCACACCGCGCGCCATTGGCGCCAGCACGTAGCCGCCCTGGGTGTCGCAGATTGAATGCTCAAGCATCGCACCGTCACGGGTGCTGTAGTGCATGTGGTAGCCGCGCTTGATCGCCAGCGGAATCTGGTAGCCCAGGCCGCTGAACAGGTCGGCCGACTGCGGGCCGAGGCAGGCCACCACCTCGTCGGCGGTAATCGGGCCACGGCGGCTCTCTACCCGCCATTTGCCGTTGGCCTGGCGCAGGCTGCGCGCATCACCATGCAGGAACTGCCCACCGCGCTGCTGGAACAGCGCCGCATAGCCGCGGGTGAGGGCGCCGGGGTTGTTCACGGTCTTGGGGTCGAGCCAGTGGATGCCGCCGACCACGGTGGCGTCCAGCTGATGCTCGCGGGCCTGCAACTGCCCGCATTCGAGGATTTCAAATTGCAGGCCATAGCGGCTCAGGCCTTTGGCGTCGGCCTTGGCCTGCTCGAACAGGGCCGGGTCGCGGAACACTTCGATCCAGCCTTTGGCCTGCACCAGCCCTTCAAGGCCGGCGGCTTTGATCAGCGCGTCGTGTTCTTCGACGCAGCGCTGCACCAGCGGCAGCATGTCGGCGGCGGCCCCGGCCAGGCGCCCGGGGGCCGACTGGCGCCAGTAGCGCCACAGCCACGGCGCGGCCTTGGGCAGGTGTGCCAGGCTGTAGCGCACGTCGGGCTGGCGGTTCAGGCCGTAGCGCAACAATGCGCCGAACTGCCGGGGAAAGGCGTAGGGGATGACGCTGGAGCGCTCGATCAGCCCGGCGTTGCCGTGGCTGGTGCCGCTGCCGGGTTCATCGCGGTCGATCAGGACGACCTGGCGCCCGCGGGCCTGCAGGTGCAGGGCGGTGCTGACGCCGACGATGCCGGCGCCGAGGACAAGGGTCTGGCAATGCATGGAACGTATCCTTCGGTCAGTTCAGGTGGCGGCCCAGGCGGCCTTCCAGATGTTTCAGCAGGCGCCGCACCAGTTCGACGATCACCAGGTAGAGCACGGCGGCCCACAGGTAGATCTGGAAGTCGAAACTGCGCGAGAACGCCAGTTTGGTTACGCCCATCAGGTCGTAGATGGTCACCAGCGAGGCAATTGCGCTGGCCTTGATCATCAGGATCAGTTCGTTGCCCAGCGGGCCGATGGCCACCAGCAACGACTGCGGCAGAATTACCTTGAAAAAGGTGGTCGAGCGCTTCAGGTTCAGTGCCCGCGCCGCCTCATGCTGCCCCGGCGCGACGGCCATCAGGCTGCCGCGGAAGATCTCCGCCTGGTAGGCAGCGGTGTTCAGAGTGAAGGCCAGCAAGGTGCAGAACCACGCTTCGCGGAAAAACCACCACAGGCCGACGTCCTGCCAGAAGCCCTTGAGCGAACCCAGGCCGTAGTACAGCAAGAACAGCTGGGCCAGCAGCGGCGAGCCGCGGAAGAAGTACACGTAGCCGGCGGCCATGCGCTGCAGCAGCAGGCTGCGCGACATGCGCGCCAGGGCTAGCAACAGGCCGAGTACGGCGCCCAGGGTGAAGGAAATGGCCACCAGTTTGGCGGTTACCAGCAGGCCGTCGAGGAAGCGCGGGCCGTAGCGTTCCAGCAGGTCTGGGTCCACCACCAGTGCCAGCAGTTGTTCAAAGCTCATGCCCGTGCTCCTAGCAGGTGGCGGTTACTGCGCCGTTCGATGAAGGCGAACACGCGCCCGGAAAGCGCTGCGAACAGCAGGTAACCCAGGCAGGCGACGCCATAGAAGAACATCGGCTCCTTGGTCACGCTGACGGCCAGGTTGGTCTGGCGCATCAGGTCGACCAGCGAAATGGTCGACACCAGCGAAGTGTCCTTGAGCAGCGACAGCCAGTTGTTCGACAGGCCGGGCAGGGCGATGCGGGTCAGTTGTGGCAGCAGCACCTTGAAGAAGGCGGTGCGCTTGCTCAGGCCCAATGCCGAGCAGGCCTCCAGCTGGCCCTTGGGCAGGGTCTTGAAGGCGGCCAGCCATATCTCGCTTGAGAACGCGGCGAACACCAGGCTGAAGGCGATCATCGCGGCGAGGAAGGTGTTGATCAGGAATTCACCCTGATAGCCCATGGCCGCGAGGATTTTCTGCGCGGCGATCTGGCAGCCGTAATAGATGATCAGCAGTGTCAGCAGTTCGGGCAGGCCGCGGAACACCGTAGAGAATGTGGTGGCCCAGGCCCGTGGCAGGCGCTTGCGCGAGCGCGCTGCCAGCGCTACCAGCAGGCCCAGCGGCAGACCGATGGGCAGGCAGGCCAGTGCCAGTGAAACAGTCACCAGGGCGCCGGCCAGCAGCGCCTGGCCCCAGCCTCCGCTGGCGAAGGACAGCAAGGACAATTGATCGAGCATGACGAACACCTTGTGTTGACCTTACCGGCCTCATCGCCGGCAAGCCAGCTCCCACAAGAGACTGCACATCTGTCAGGCCTTGTGCGGTTATGTGGGAGCTGGCTTGCCGGCGATAGGGCCGGATCAGGCGAGCCGGGCTCTAAGGTCAGTTGTAGATATCGAAAGCGAAGTACTTGCTGGCGATCTTCTGGTACGTGCCGTTGGCCACGATCTGTTGCAGCGCGGTGTTCAGGCGCTGGCGCAGGGCTTCGTCGTCCTTGCGCACGGCAATGGCGGCATCGGCCTTGGTGTCGGCCACGTCGCCGAGGATCTTGCAGCAATCCCCGCCGTTCTTGGTCATCCACTCGTGCAGCGGGAATTTATCGGCAATTACCCCGTCCAGGCGCCCGGCGGCCAGGTCGGCGTTGGCTTCATCCATGGTCGGGTACAGCTTCACATCGGCCCCGGCCTTGCCATACACGTCTTCGGCGTAAATAGCCTGGGTGGACGACGACTGGGCACCGACGGTGTAGCCGACGAAGTCGGTCTGGGCGCTGTCGATCTTGCTGTCCTTGGCGACTGCGACGGTCAGCGGGGTGCGGTAGTAGTGGTCGGTGAAGGCGATTTTCTTGCGGCGCTCTTCGGTATTGATCATCGACGCGACGACGGCGTCGTACTTGCGCGCCATCAGGGCGGGGATGATGCCTTCCCAGTCCTGGGCCACCAGCGTGCACTCGACTTTCATCTGTTCGCACAGGGCATGGGTGATGTCGATATCGAAGCCGTGCAGCTTGTTATCGGCGTCTACATAGTTGAAGGGCGGGTAGGCACCCTCGGTGGCGAAGCGCAGGGTTTCGGCACTGGCGGCACCCGTCAGCAGCAGGGCACACGCACCCACCAAGGCCATGGTCTTGTTCATCTCGCACCTCATTGCACTCTTGCTATTGTTGTTTGCCCGTCGGCCACGAGGTGTAGCCGACGAATTCGTTATGTAGAGCGGCAGTCGCTTCCAAGCGTTTTTCAACATCAGGCCCGAGTTTCTTGCAGACCTCGTTGACCATCAGGTGTACCCACGACAGCATCGTCGAGGTGGATTCCCAGAACAGATTGAACTCGGTGGGGATGCGGAACACCTCGTCGGCGTTGGCATCGGCCCAGTCACAGAAGGTGTCGGTCACCAAGGTGACCGCAATGCCCGCCTCGCGTGCCTTCTGGCACAGCAGCAGGGCGTGGCGGGAATAACGGCGCGCCTCGAACACCACCAGGGCGCTGTCTTCGGCACGGCCCAGCAGCACCTCGCCGAAGTGCCCGGCGCTGATGTCCACCAGTTGCACGCCATCGCGCAGGTACTGCAGCAGGTGGCTCATGCACATGGCGATGCCGCGCTCGGTCTGGAAACCGGCGATGAACACCCGCGGCTTGCTCGCCAGGCGTTGCGCTACGCTGTGCCAGGTGGGGCTTTGGCGGTACTCGTGCACACGCATCAAGGCGGCGATTTCCAGCTCCAGGCTGCCCGCGTTGTCACTGGCGTCCTGGTTCTGGCGGTAATCTTGCAGGCGGTCGCCCACCAGCCATGGGCCGTCGCCCAGGTCGTTCTGCAGGTCTTGCTTAAGCGCCTTGAGGTGGGCATAACCGAGTGAGCGGCAGAAGCGCCCGACGCTCGATTCGCTGACGCCCAGCTTGGCGGCAATGCTGGCCGAGGTCTGGAACGGCAGTTCGTGCAGGTTGGCGAGCATGTAGGTGGCGATCTTGCGGCCCGAGGCAGCGGCCCCTTCGAGGCTGTTTTCCAGGCGTTGCTTGATCGGTTGGCTCATGCTGCGGCTCCAGGGGTAAGGCTTGGGAAGAAAATGAATGTTTTCTGTCATCAAGTCAACATTTGACAGATTGCTGTCACATGCCGGAAAGTTTTTGTCGTTGCAACGCTGTAGCCATTCCAATACCAACAAGGAGCTTCAGATGTCCGCACCTTCCACCAGCACCGTCGTGCGTATGCCTTTTACCGAGCTGCAGGGTCTGTTGCAGGCCATTTTTCAGCGCCATGACTGCAGCGAGAGCGTGGCCCGGGTGCTGGCTTACAACTGCGCCAGCGCCCAGCGCGATGGTGCTCACAGCCACGGCGTATTCCGTATGCCTGGCTACGTCTCGACGTTGGCCAGCGGTTGGGTCGATGGCCAGGCCACACCGAAGGTCAGCGACGTAGCGGCCGGTTATGTACGTGTCGATGCAGCGGGCGGCTTTGCCCAGCCGGCGTTGGCAGCGGCCCGTGAGCTGTTGGTAGCCAAAGCGCGCAACGCGGGTATTGCCGTGCTGGCGATCCACAACTCGCACCACTTCGCCGCGCTGTGGCCGGATGTAGAACCGTTCGCCGACGAGGGCCTGGTGGCACTGAGCGTGGTCAACAGCATGACCTGCGTGGTGCCGCATGGCGCACGCAAGCCCCTGTTCGGTACCAACCCCATCGCTTTTGCGGCGCCGTGTGCCGAACACGATCCGATCGTCTTCGACATGGCCACCAGCGCCATGGCCCACGGTGACGTGCAGATTGCCGCGCGTGCCGGCCAGCGACTGCCGGAAGGCATGGGCGTGGACGCCAATGGCGAACCGACCACCGACCCCTTGGCCATTCTCGAAGGCGGCGCCTTGCTGCCGTTTGGCGGGCACAAGGGTTCGGCGTTGTCGATGATGGTCGAGTTGCTGGCGGCGGCGCTGACCGGGGGTAATTTCTCTTGGGAATTCGACTGGTCGGGCCACCCGGGGGCGAAGACACCCTGGACCGGGCAGCTGCTTATCGTCATCGACCCCGGCAAGGCAGAAGGCGAGCAATTTGCCCAGCGCAGCCGCGAACTGGTGGAGCAGATGCAGGCGGTGGGCCTGACGCGTATGCCGGGTGAGCGGCGCTATCGTGAGCGCGAGGTGGCCGAGGAGGAGGGGGTGGCGCTAACCGAGCAGGAGCTGCAGGGGCTGAAAGCGCTGCTTGGCTGACCCGGCCTCTTCGCGGGTAAACCCGCTCCCACAGGTACTGCACAGGTTCCAAGGGCAGTGGTACCCGTGTGGGAGCGGGTTTACCCGCGAAGAATCCAGCACAAATCCCAAGCCATGCAATGTTGCATAGACAACCTTGCACAATAGTGGATGTTCCTGAGCGCACACTCCGGGTATGCTCAGGTCTGCCTTTTCGAACTGTCCTGATCCAAGGAGCTGCACGCTGTGTTCAAACATGTCGATGCCTATGCCGGCGACCCGATCCTCTCGCTGATGGAAACCTTCAAGGCCGACCCGCGCGCCGACAAGGTCAACCTGAGTATCGGCCTGTATTACGATGAGGCTGGCGTAGTACCGCAACTGGCGGCTGTGGATGCGGTGGAAAAACGCATTGCCGGCCAGGACCACGAAGCGTCCCTTTACCTGCCGATGGAAGGCCTGGCCAGCTACCGCCAGGCCATCCAGGCGCTGCTGTTCGGTGCCGATCACCCGGCCGTGACCGGCGGTCGCGTGGCCACTGTGCAGACTGTGGGTGGCTCCGGCGCCCTGAAAGTCGGTGCCGACTTCCTCAAGCGCTACTTCCCGCAGGCCGAAGTCTGGGTCAGCAACCCGACCTGGGACAACCACCGCGCCATCTTCGAAGGCGCCGGCTTCAAGGTGCACACCTACCCGTATTTTGACCAGGCCACCCGTGGCGTGGACTTCGACGGCATGCTGGCTACCCTGCAGACCCTGCCGGCCAACAGCGTGGTACTGCTGCACCCGTGCTGCCATAACCCCACCGGTGCCGACCTTACGCAAAACCAGTGGCAACAAGTGGTCGAAGTGGTCAAGGCACGCCAGCTGATCCCGTTCCTCGACATCGCCTACCAAGGCTTCGCCGAAGGCCTGGTGGAAGACGCCTACGCCATCCGCGAAATGGCCCGTGCCGGTGTGCCGTGCCTGGTCAGCAACTCGTTCTCGAAGATCTTCTCGCTGTACGGCGAACGGGTAGGGGGCCTGTCGGTGGTCTGCGACGATGACGCCACTGCCCAGAGCGTGCTTGGCCAGCTCAAGGCAACCGTGCGCCGCAACTACTCCAGCCCGCCCAATTTTGGCGCCCAGCTGGTTGCAGGCGTGCTCAGCGATGCAGCCCTCAATGCCCAGTGGGCCGAGGAAGTCGAAGTGATGCGCAAGCGTATCCTCGACATGCGTCAGGCGCTGGTCGATGCCCTGGCCGTGCTGCTGCCAGGCCAGGACTTCCAGTTCTTCCTGCGCCAGCGTGGCATGTTCAGCTACACCGGCTTCAGCGTCGAGCAAGTGCGCCGCCTGCGTGACGAGTTTGGCGTGTACCTGATCGACAGTGGCCGCGTGTGCATGTCCGGCTTGCGCCCGGCCAATCTGCAACAGGTTGCCGAAGCGTTCGCTGCTGTTCAGAAGTAACCCTGCAGGGGCCCTGCGTGGCCCTCCTGCAGAACCGCAGCCCTTACGGGCTGCGGTTCTGCAGGGAACTCTGCCCGCAAGCCTGCCGCATTCGATGTGGGAGCCGAGCTTGCCGGCGATGGGCTACGCAGCGGCCCCAAAGTCTCAAGTCAATCACAATCCGTCAAAAGGGTGTCGCCTGCGTTGGACCTGCTTCGCATCCGATCGCCGGCAAGCGCGGCTCCCACAGTCGTCCTCTACAGTATCGCTGATACACGCGTTCCAAGGAACATGCAGCCGGAATTGAACAGATCTCACAAGGTCCAAACTCCCTGTCATTTTTGCCAGTTTTGTCATAAGGTCCGGTCGCGTATATTTGCTCTTCCGTAAATTACTCCAAGTGCGAGGGCGAGTAATGAGGCTGTTTTATTGCGCGGGGCAAGCTCACACCTTCCAGGCGAAAGAGGGGGTTCAGCAAGTCATTCGCCATGATCGAGAGGTGCTCGCAGAGCGCGATTTGGTTACCCGAATTGTGTGGGGAGATAAGCAGGCCTCAGTCCTAGGATCTGTAGAGTTAGAAAGGTCTCGCAGTATTCACTACTGTGCCTATGGTGGGAATAGTGTCGCAGCCAATTCGCCAGGTCTGATCGGCTATGCCGGATACTACCTGGACGCATTTTCTGGCCACTATATACTTGGCAATGGTTACCGCAGTTACGGTCCTGGCTTAATGCGCGTCTTATCTCCCGATCATTTGAGTCCCTTTGGCCGAGGCGGTCTGAATGCTTACGGTTATTGCGCAGGGGATCCGGTAAATTATATTGATCCGGATGGGCATGCCCCAGTCACCCTCTTGAGTGTTTTCAGCAGGGTCAATAGCGCTTTTGGTCGAGTGACTGGATCTTCGTTGGTGCCAATGGTGACTGCAAAAAAATATGAAGGAAAAGTTGTATTTCGCTTAGGCAGTCTCACAGCGTTCGAATCCAATAAACGGTCTGGAAGCAATCTGCCAACCCTTTATATTAGCGCGCATGGAATGCCCGGGGCTATTAGTGTTCACCCAGATGCCAATGTGCATATTCCGGTGTCTGTTCAGAGTCTTCACGATATGCTTGTCCAAGGTGGCGTAGAGATGCGAGGAAGGCAAACACACTTTCTCGCTTGCTATTCCGCGATGAAATCTCCAACAACGGGAAAATCAGTGGCGTCTGAAATGGCAGCGCTAACAAATGCCCAGTCTTCAGGGTACACTTCAACGGTTGGAACTTGGGAAGGTGCAACAAGCGACGGGTACATGTTTACGAAGGTACATGGCCTTTTGGGTGGGACATCGAAAAAAATACGCGTAGGTACCATCAGGAATCCATACAAGTTAAAGAACAACGCAAACCATTTTGCCGAGTGGAGTAGGCAAGGGATTGTCGATAGGCCTCGCGATGCATACTGACACATGTTTACCTAAGCCTCACCACAGGCGGCCATGTAGAGTATCTGAATGCTCCCCATCTGGCGGCTCTTTATCTGTCTGTCCAAAGGTGACCCCCTGTCCGGTTTGCACCCGAGAAACCCTCGACGGGCTGCCGAAACACTCGCTGCCGTCCAGAAAAACCCTCCATGGACACTGCTCGGCTGCGCGCTTATTCGCGATACAAGGCCCCTCCCACAGCCACCTTTGCAACCCACTGGCGCGGCCTACTTGTAAAGACAAGTGCAACCGCCTCTCGGAAAAGGGCTTCGCAAGTGCAACCTTTCGGTGCACAATCGCGCCCCTCTTTTCCGGTTGAGTTGGGCGATAGCACTATTTCGCCATTCTCAGCCTGTTACAGTCTTGCGAGTGGAGCTTCACCCGGAATGAATGAGCAGGCCCCAAGCGTTGAACAACGCTTTGTAGAATCGACCCCCGCCACTCTCGGCAGCTGGGCGCGTCACGACACCACCTGGATGCTGGGCCTGTTCGGCACGGCCATTGGCGCCGGGACCCTGTTCCTGCCGATCAACGCCGGGCTTGGCGGTTTCTGGCCGCTGCTGATCCTGGCTGTACTGGCCTTCCCAATGACCTACTTCGCCCACCGCGGGTTGACCCGCTTCGTGCTCTCCGGGCGCAATGGTGGCGACATCACCGAAGTGGTCAAAGAGCACTTCGGCAGTAACGCCGGTGCCGCGATCACCGTGCTCTACTTCTTCGCGATCTTCCCCATCCTGCTTATCTATAGCGTGGCACTGACCAACACCGTGTCCAGCTTCATGGAGCACCAGTTGCACATGCAGCCGCCGCCGCGTGTGATCCTGTCGTTCGTACTGATCCTCGGCCTGCTGGCCATCGTGCGCTGTGGCGAGCAGGCCACTGTCAAGGTCATGAGCCTGCTGGTGTACCCGTTCATCGTCGCCCTGGCCCTGCTGGGCCTGTACCTGGTGCCGCATTGGACCGGTGGCATCCTCGACAGCGCCACTCAGGTGCCGCCGGCCTCGGCCTTCCTGCACACCCTTTGGCTGGCCATTCCGGTAATGGTGTTCTCGTTCAACCACTCGCCGATCATTTCGGCCTTCGCCGTCGACCAGAAACGCCGCTACGGCGAGCATGCCGACGAGCGTAGCGGCCAGATCCTGCGCCGTGCCCACCTGCTGATGGTGATGATGGTGCTGTTCTTCGTGTTCAGCTGCGTGCTCACCCTGAGCAGCGCCCAACTGGCCGAAGCCAAGGCACAGAACCTGTCGATCCTGTCGTACCTGGCCAACCACTTCAGCAACCCGACCATCGAGTTCGCTGCGCCGCTGATCGCCTTCGTGGCCATCGCCAAGTCGTTCCTGGGCCATTACATCGGTGCCAGTGAAGGCCTCAAGGGCATTATCGCCAAGACCGGTACACGCCCGGGTGCCAAAACCCTGGACCGCGTGGTAGCCGCGTTGATGCTGGTGGTGTGCTGGATCGTTGCCACCCTCAACCCGAGCATCCTCGGCATGATCGAATCGCTCGGCGGCCCGATCCTTGCGGTGCTGTTGTTCCTGATGCCGATGTACGCTATCCACCGTGTACCGTCGATGCGCAAGTACAGCGGTGCAGCCTCCAACGTGTTCGTTGTAGTGGTCGGCCTTGTTGCGTTGACCTCGGTGGTGTACGGCCTGCTGGGCTGATTCGCTGCCTGAAATAAAGAATGCCCGGGTCGCTTGTCGCAACCTGGGCATTTTTTTGTCCACAAAAATTGTCCGGCAATAGAACAATTTCACCTGCCCCCATAGGCACCCGGCCGCCTTCATGCTTAACTCAGTGTCCTTTTCAAACCCAGCATAAGGATTTCGTCATGGCTCAAGTGACTCTCAAAGGCGGCCCGGTTCAGGTCAACGGCGAACTGCCGAAAATCGGCGCCCAGGCTCCGGCATTCTCCCTGGTCGGTGAAGGCCTGGCTGACAAGTCGCTGAAGGACTACGCCGGCAAGCGCAAGGTGCTGAACATCTTCCCGAGCGTTGACACCCCAACCTGCGCCACCTCCGTGCGCAAGTTCAACGCCCAGGCCAACGATGTGGCCAACACCGTGGTGCTGTGCATCTCCGCCGACCTGCCGTTTGCCCAAGCACGCTTCTGCGGTGCAGAAGGCCTGGAAAACGTGAAGAACCTGTCGACCCTGCGTGGCTGCGAGTTCCTCGAAAACTACGGCGTTGCCATCGCCGACGGCCCGCTGGCCGGCCTGGCTGCCCGTGCCGTGGTGGTGCTGGATGAAAACGACAAAGTGCTGCACAGCGAACTGGTTGGCGAAATTGCTGACGAGCCGAACTACGATGCAGCGCTGGCAGTACTGAAGTAAAGGTTGCGGGGCAGGGCGGCTGAGTCCTGTGGTGGCCTCTTCGCGGGTGAACCCGCTCCCACAGGTAAAGCACAGCTTTTGAAATCTGTGCGGTACCTGTGGGAGCGGGTTCACCCGCGAAAGGGCCAGCCCAGGCAACCGAAACCTTTCAGCCCGCCACTACTCCAAGCAACACCCTGAAACGGCCCGGAACGCTTTCCGGGCCGTTTTCATTTAAAGTTCAGCGTCTTGGCAACGTCAGCCAAAGGTAAACCTCTGGTAAAGGCCCTTTGCTAAAACGATGCCATTGCTTATCGTTCACCCTCCCCAAGCCGCCATTCCGAACAAGGTTCGTTCAACCCATGCAAGTGTCCAATTCCCGTTCCCCCCGTCGCTGGCTCGTCGGCCTGCTGATCCTGCTGCTGGTGGCTGCCCTGGCCTGGTGGCTGTGGCCTGCAGCAACGCCTGCGCATAAAGAAGCCGGCGGCGGCGGGCGCGGTGGCAAGGGCATGGGCATGATGGGCGGCCGCCCGGGCTTCGGCGGCTCCAGCGAAGCGGTGCCGGTGCGCGTCGAACCGGTACGCGTGGGTGACTTCCCCCTGTATTACAAAGCCCTGGGCACAGTCACTGCCACCAACACGGTCAATGTGCGCAGCCGTGTGGCTGGCGAACTGGTGAAGATCCACTTCAAGGAAGGCCAGCAGGTCAAGGCCGGCGACCTGCTCGCCGAAATCGACCCGCGCTCGTACCGCATCGCCCTGCAGCAGGCCGAAGGTACGCTGGCGCAAAACCAGGCGCAGCTGAAGAACGCCCAGGTGGATGTAGCCCGCTATAAAGGCCTGTACGCCGAAGACAGTATCGCCAAGCAAACCTTGGACACCGCCGAAGCGCAGGTGGCGCAGTTCCAGGGGCTGGTCAAGACCAACCAGGCACAGGTCAACGACGCCCGGCTGAACCTCGACTTCACCCAGATCCGTGCGCCGATCAACGGCCGCGTGGGCCTGCGTCAGCTGGACCTGGGCAACCTCGTTGCGGCCAACGACACCACGGCACTGGTGGTGATTACCCAGACCGAGCCGATCAACGTCGCCTTCACCCTGCCGGAAACCGAGCTGAGCACCGTGCTGGAACGCTACCGCAGCGGCGCCAGCCTGCCGGTCGAGGCCTGGGACCGCAGTGACAGCAAGCTGCAGTCCACAGGCGTGCTGGGTAGCATCGACAACCAGATCGACATTACGACCGGTACGCTCAAGTTCAAGGGCCGCTTCGAGAACAAGGACCTCGCCCTGTTCCCCAACCAGTTCGTCAACGTGCGCCTGCTGGCCGATACCCTCAAGCAGGTGATCATGGCCCCGGCAGCGGCCATCCAGTTTGGTAACGACGGTACCTTTGCCTATGTGGTAAACGCTGAAAATACGGTGAACGTGCGCAAGCTCAAGGTCGGCGCCAGCGATGGCGAGAACAGCGTCATCCTCGAAGGCCTGAAGGCGGGTGACCGCCTGGTGCTGGAAGGCACCGACCGCCTGCGCGAAGGCACCAAGGTGGAAGTGGTCGAAGACAGCTCGCAAGTACCGACCACCCCAGGCCAGCACCTGCAAGGCCAGGAAGCCAAAGGTTCGGCGCACACAGGTGAAGCGCAGCCTGGCAACGCAGCAGGCAAGGCGGGCGCATGAACCTCTCGCGTCTGTTCATCCTGCGGCCGGTCGCCACCACGCTGAGCATGCTGGCCATCGTCCTGGCCGGCCTGATCGCCTACAAGCTGCTGCCGGCTTCCGCTTTACCGCAGGTGGATTACCCGACCATCCGCGTCATGACGCTGTACCCCGGTGCCAGCCCGCAGGTGATGACCAGCGCGGTCACCGCTCCGCTCGAGCGCCAGTTCGGCCAGATGCCGGGCCTGAGCCAGATGGCCTCGACCAGCTCCGGCGGGGCGTCGGTGCTGACCCTGCGTTTCAACCTCGACATGAACATGGACGTTGCCGAGCAACAGGTGCAGGCCGCGATCAACGCCGCCAGTAACTTGCTGCCCAGCGACCTGCCGGCACCGCCGGTGTACAACAAGGTCAACCCGGCCGACACCCCGGTGCTGACCCTGGCCATTTCCAGCAAGACCATGCCGCTGCCCAAGCTCAACGACCTGGTCGATACGCGTGTGGCGCAAAAGCTCGCGCAGATCAGCGGCGTGGGCATGGTCAGCATTGCCGGCGGCCAGCGCCAGGCGGTACGTATCAAGGTCAACGTCGACGCCCTGGCGGCCAATGGCCTGAACCTGGATGACGTGCGTACGCTGATCGGTGCCTCGAACGTGAACCAGCCCAAGGGCAATTTCGATGGCCCCACCCGGGTGTCGATGCTCGATGCCAATGACCAGCTGCGTTCCCCCGAGGAATACGCCAACCTGATCCTGGCGTACACCAACGGTGCGCCGTTGCGTCTGAAAGACGTGGCCGAAATCGTCGATGGTGCAGAAAACGAGCGCCTGGCTGCCTGGGCCAACGAAAGCCACGCGGTGCTGCTGAACATCCAGCGCCAGCCAGGCGCCAACGTCATCGAAGTGGTCGACCGCATCAAGGAACTGTTGCCGTCGATCACCGACAACCTGCCGGCGGGCCTCGATGTGTCGGTGCTGACCGACCGCACCCAGACCATTCGCGCCGCAGTCAAGGACGTACAGCATGAACTGCTGATCGCCATCGTCCTTGTGGTAATGGTCACCTTCGTATTCCTGCGCCGTTTCAGCGCCACCCTCATTCCGTCGATTGCCGTGCCACTGTCGCTGATCGGCACCTTCGGCGTGATGTACCTGGCGGGGTTCTCGGTGAACAACCTGACGCTGATGGCCCTGACCATTGCCACCGGGTTTGTGGTCGACGACGCCATCGTCATGCTGGAGAACATCTCCCGGCACATCGAAGAGGGCGAGACGCCCATGCAGGCGGCGCTCAAGGGTGCCCGGCAGATCGGCTTCACCCTCATTTCGCTAACCTTCTCGCTGATTGCAGTACTGATCCCGCTGCTGTTCATGGCTGACGTGGTCGGCCGCCTGTTCCGCGAGTTCGCCATCACCCTGGCGGTGGCCATCCTGATTTCCCTGGTGGTGTCGCTGACCCTGACGCCGATGATGTGCGCGCGCCTGCTCAAGCGCGAGCCCAAGGAAGAAGAACAAGGCCGCTTCTACCGCGCCAGCGGCGCCTGGATCGACTGGCTGATCAAACACTACGGCAACGCCCTGCAGTGGGTGCTCAAGCACCAGCCGCTGACCCTGCTGGTAGCCGTGGCCAGCCTGGTGCTGACCGTGTTCCTGTACATGGTGGTACCCAAGGGCTTCTTCCCGGTGCAGGACACCGGGGTGATCCAGGGCATTTCCGAAGCACCGCAGTCCACTTCGTTCGCCGCCATGAGCGAGCGCCAGCAGGCCCTGAGCAAGGTGATCCTGCAGGACCCTGCCGTGCAGAGCCTGTCATCCTACATTGGCGTCGATGGCGACAACGCCACGCTCAACAGCGGCCGCCTGCTGATCAACCTCAAGCCACACGGCGAACGCGATGTCACCGCCACTGAAGTGATCAGCCGCTTGCAGCCGCAACTTGACCGGCTGGTGGGCATCCGCCTGTTCATGCAACCGGTGCAGGACCTGAGCATCGAAGACCGGGTCAGCCGTACCCAGTACCAGTTCAGCCTGTCATCGCCGGACGCCGACCTGCTGTCGCAGTGGAGCGGCAAGCTGGTGCAGGCGCTGCAGCAGCGCGCGGAACTGGCCGACGTGGCCAGTGACCTGCAGGACAAGGGCCTGCAGGTGTACCTGGTGATCGACCGTGACATGGCCAGTCGCCTGGGCATCAACGTGGCGCAGATCACCAACGCCCTGTACGACGCCTTCGGCCAGCGGCAGATCTCGACCATCTACACCCAGGCCAGCCAGTACCGCGTGGTGTTGCAGTCGAAGGACGCGGCAGTCATCGGCCCACAGGCGCTGGAGTCGATCCACGTCAAGGCCGCCGATGGCGGCCAGGTAAGGCTGTCGGCACTGGCGCGCATCGAGCAGCGCCAGGCCCAACTGGCCATTTCCCACATCGGCCAGTTCCCGGCGGTGACCCTGTCGTTCAACCTGGGCCACGGTGCATCGCTGGGCGAGGCGGTGCAGGTGATCGAGCAGGTGCAGAAAGACATCGGCATGCCGCTGGGGGTACAAACCCGCTTCCAGGGCGCGGCGGAGGCTTTCCAGGCGTCACTGTCGAGCACCTTGCTGCTGATTCTGGCGGCGGTGGTGACCATGTACATCGTGCTGGGCGTGCTGTACGAAAGCTACATCCACCCGGTGACCATCCTCTCGACCCTGCCGTCGGCGGCGGTGGGGGCCTTGCTGGCCTTGCTCATCAGCGGCAACGACCTGGGCATGATCGCCATCATCGGCATCATCCTGCTGATCGGCATCGTCAAGAAGAACGCGATCATGATGATCGACTTTGCCCTTGAGGCCGAGCGCCATCAGGGCATGAGCCCGCGCGATGCGATTTACCAGGCGGCGCTGCTGCGCTTCCGACCGATCCTGATGACCACCCTGGCCGCGCTGTTTGGTGCCGTGCCGCTGATGCTCGCCACCGGTTCCGGGGCCGAGCTGCGCCAGCCGCTGGGCCTGGTGATGGTCGGCGGGTTGCTGGTCAGCCAGGTGCTGACGCTGTTCACCACGCCGGTCATCTACCTGTACTTCGACCGCTTGGCCCGCCGCTGGCGCCCGGCCACCGACGTGAAGCAGGCCGAGGCATGAACCTGTCTGGTCCGTTCATCCGTCGCCCTGTAGCGACCATGCTGCTGAGCCTGGCGATCATGCTGCTGGGCGGGGTCAGCTTCGGTCTCTTGCCTGTGTCACCGCTGCCGCAGATGGACTTCCCCGTAATCGTGGTGTCGGCCAACTTGTCCGGCGCCAGCCCGGAGGTCATGGCCTCCACCGTGGCCACGCCACTGGAGCGCAAGCTGGGCAGCATCGCCGGCGTGACCACATTGACCAGCAGCTCCAACCAGGGCTCCACGCGGGTCATCATCGGCTTCGAGATGGGCCGCGACATCGACGGCGCGGCGCGCGAGGTGCAGGCAGCGATCAACGCCACCCGTAACCTGCTGCCCAGCGGCATGCGCAGCATGCCCACCTACAAGAAGATCAACCCGTCGCAAGCACCGATCATGGTGCTGTCGCTGACGTCGGACGTGCTGCAGAAAGGCCAGCTGTACGACCTGGCCGACACTATCCTGTCGCAGAGCCTGGCCCAGGTATCGGGGGTAGGGGAGGTGCAGATCGGCGGCAGTTCGCTGCCGGCGGTGCGCATTGCCGTCGAGCCGCAATTGCTCAACCAGTACGGCGTGTCGCTGGACGATGTGCGTACTGCCGTGTCCAACGCCAACCAGCGCCGGCCCATGGGCTTTGTCGAGGATGCCGAGCGTAACTGGCAGGTGAGGGCCAACGACCAGCTGGAAAGCGCCAAGGATTACGAGCCGGTGGTGATCCGGCAGCAGAACGGCACCATCCTGCGCCTGTCCGACGTGGCCACCATTACCGATGGCGTGGAAAACCGCTACAACAGCGGTTTCTTCAATGACCAGAGCGCGGTGCTGCTGGTGGTCAACCGCCAGACCGGTGCCAACATCATCGAAACGGTCGACCAGATCAAGGCGCAGTTGCCAGCGCTGCAGTCGTTGCTGCCAGCCAATGTGCAACTGAACGTGGCAATGGACCGCTCGCCGGTGATCAAGGCCACCCTGAAGGAGGCCGAACACACCCTGCTGATCGCTGTGGTGCTGGTGATCCTGGTGGTGTACCTGTTCCTCGGCAGCCTGCGCGCCTCACTCATCCCCAGCCTGGCAGTGCCAGTGTCGCTGGTGGGGACTTTCGCGGTCATGTACCTGTGCGGCTTCTCGCTCAACAACCTGTCGCTGATGGCCTTGATCCTTGCCACTGGCCTGGTGGTGGACGACGCCATCGTGGTGCTGGAGAACATCTCGCGGCACATCGAGGACGGGCAGCCGCCGATGAAGGCGGCCTTCCTGGGGGCCAAGGAAGTGGGCTTCACCTTGCTGTCGATGAACGTGTCGCTGGTGGCGGTATTCGTCTCCATCCTGTTCATGGGCGGCATCGTGCGCAACCTGTTCCAGGAGTTCTCGATCACACTGGCGGCGGCGATCATCGTGTCGCTGGTGGTATCGCTGACCCTCACGCCGATGCTGTGCGCGCGGTGGCTCAAGCCACACCAGGCCGAGCCAACCCGCGTGCAGCGCTGGAGCGACAAGGTGCACCAGCGCATGGTCAACGCCTATGACCGCAGCCTGGGCTGGGTCTTGCGCCACAAGGGCCTGACCCTGCTCAGCCTGCTGGCGACCATTGCTATCAACATCGCCTTGTATGTGGTGGTGCCCAAGACGCTGATGCCGCAGCAGGACACTGGCCAGCTGATGGGCTTTATCCGCGGTGATGACGGCCTGTCGTTCAGCGTGATGCAGCCGAAAATGGAGATCTACCGGCGCGCCTTGCTGGCCGACCCGGCAGTGCAGAGCGTTGCCGGTTTCATCGGTGGCAACAGCGGCACCAACAATGCCATGGTGCTGGTGCGCCTGAAGCCGATCAGCGAGCGCAAGATCGATGCGCAGAAGGTGATCGAGCGCCTGCGCAAGGAAATGCCCAAAGTGCCCGGAGGTCGGCTGTTCCTGATGGCCGACCAGGACCTGCAACTGGGTGGCGGCGGGCGTGACCAGAGCTCGTCGCAGTACCTGTATACCCTGCAGAGCGGCGACCTGGCGGCATTGCGCCAGTGGTTCCCCAAGGTAGTTGCGGCGCTGCGTGCACTGCCGGAGCTGACCGCCATCGACGCCCGTGACGGCTCCGGTACCCAGCAGGTGACGCTGGTGGTCGACCGTGACCAGGCCAAGCGCCTGGGCATCGACATGGACATGGTGACCACGGTCCTTAACAACGCCTACAGCCAGCGTCAGATCTCCACCATCTACGACAGCCTCAACCAGTACCAGGTGGTGCTGGAGATCAACCCTAAATACGCCTGGGACCCGAGTACGCTGGAGCAGGTGCAAGTGATTACCGCCGACGGCGCTCGCGTACCGCTGTCGACCATCGCCCGCTACGAGAACAGCCTGGCCAACGACCGGGTCAGCCACGAAGGCCAGTTCGCCTCGGAAGACATCGCCTTCGACGTCGCCGAAGGCTACAGCCCCGACCAGGCCATGGCGGCGCTGGAACGCGCGGTGGCCAAACTGGGCTTGCCCGAAGAGGTAATTGCCAAGCTGGGTGGTACGGCCGATGCCTTCGCCAAGACCCAGCAGGGCCAGCCGTTCATGATCCTTGGCGCACTGCTGCTGGTGTATCTGGTGCTGGGCATTCTTTATGAAAGCTACATCCACCCGCTGACCATTCTCTCGACATTGCCTTCGGCAGGTGTTGGTGCCTTGCTGACGTTGTACGTCACCGGTGGCGAATTCAGCTTGATCTCGCTGTTGGGGTTGTTCCTGCTGATCGGTGTGGTGAAGAAGAACGCCATTTTGATGATCGACCTGGCCTTGCAGCTGGAGCGCCATCAGGGCATGTCGCCGGAAGAGTCGATCCGCCGTGCCTGCCTGCTGCGCCTGCGACCGATCCTGATGACCACCCTGGCCGCCATCCTTGGCGCCTTGCCGCTGCTGCTGAGCCATGCCGAAGGCGCGGAAATGCGCCAGCCGCTGGGCCTGACCATCATCGGTGGCCTGGTGTTCAGCCAGGTCCTCACCCTTTACACGACGCCGGTTGTCTACCTGTACCTGGACCGCCTGCGCCACCGTTTCAACCGTTGGCGCGGCGTGCGCACCGACGCCGCCCTGGAAACCCCGCTATGACTTTTGCCCAGACCCCACTTCACCGTGCGCTGCAAGCGCTGACCCGTGGGCGTGGCTCGCGCCTGCTCGGCGCCGGGTTGTGCGTGGCCTTGCTCAGTGCCTGTACCCTGAGCCCGGACTACCACCGCCCCGAGCTGAACAGCCCGGCGGCGCAGTTCAAACACGCCGAAGGCTGGAGCCAGGCCACGCCATCCGATGCCATCGCCCGCGGCGCCTGGTGGGAAATCTACGGCGATACCGGGCTGAATGCGTTGGTCGAGGAGCTTAACCGCAGCAACCAGACCGTGGCGCAATCAGAAGCGCAGTACCGCCAGGCCCAGGCGCTGGTGCGCAGCAGCCGTGCGGCGCTGTTCCCCAGCCTGGACCTGAGTGCCAGCAAGAACCGCTCGGCGCAGGGTACCGGCAGCTCCAGTTCCAGCTTGTCCAACAACAGCAGCGGCATCCGCAATACCTACAACGCCCAGCTCGGTGTAAGCTGGGAAATCGACCTGTGGGGCAAGTTGCGCGAAACCATGAATGCCAACGAGGCCAGTGCCGAAGCCAGCCTCGCCGACCTCGCTTCGATCCGCTTGAGCCAGCAATCGGAGCTTGTGCAGAACTACCTGCAATTGCGGGTCATCGATGAGCAGAAGCGTTTGCTGGAAGCCACCGTGGCGGCCTATGAGCGCTCGTTGCGGATGACCGAAAACCAGTACCGCGCTGGTGTCTCTGGCCCGGATGCCGTCGCCCAGGCGCGTACCCAGCTTAAGAGCACCCAGGCTGATTTGATCGACCTGATCTGGCAGCGTGCGCAGTTCGAGAACGCCATCGCCGTGCTGCTGGGCAAGACCCCGGCCGATTTTGCCCTGGCTGACAGCAAGGCCATCCCGGCATTGCCGCAAATTCCGGTTTCGCTGCCGTCGCAGCTGCTGGAGCGTCGGCCGGACATCGCTGCTGCAGAACGCAACGTGATGGCGGCCAACGCCAATATCGGTGTGTCGCGGGCCGCGTACTTCCCCGACCTCAGCCTGAGCATGAGTGGTGGTTATTCCAGCAGCAGCTTCAGCAACTGGATCGAACTGCCCAACCGCTACTGGTCGGTAGGCCCGCAGCTGGCGCTGACCCTGTTCGACGCCGGCAAGCGCAGCGCCGAGGTGGACCGTACGGTGGCGGTGTATGACCAGACCGTGGCGCAGTATCGCCAGACCGTGCTGGATGGCTTCAAGGAAGTGGAAAACCTGTTGGTGCAGTTGAAGGTGTATGGCGATGAGGCCGTGGTTCGCCAGGAGGCGCTGGACGCTGCCCGCGAGTCGCTGCGCCTGACCGAGAACCAGTACCGCGCGGGGCTGATTGGCTACCTGGATGTCGTCAACGTACAGACCACGGCGCTGAGCAACGAGCGCAGCGTGTTGAACCTGCTGCAAGGGCGCCTGGTGGCCAGTGTGCAACTGGTGGCCGCGCTGGGCGGCGGCTGGGATGCGGAGCAGGCGTTTGCCGAGCAGGACTGAAGTGAACGCACGCTTTTGTGGGAGCGGCCTTGTGTCGCGAAAGGGCCGCGAAGCGGCCCCAGATTATCAGCACAAACATCAATATTGCCGGGGCTGCTTCGCAACCCTTTCGCGACACAAGGCCGCTCCCACAAAGTACGCCGCAGATCTGCTTAGGGCTCGCATTGGATCCATTCCCATTCGCAAAAACCCCGTGCGTTTCGCCTAAGCTTGAGTACAATCGTCAGCTTTTGCCGGGCCCCCTGTCCCGTCGCTGGAATTCCCAATGCTGACCGGTAGCTACTCCTCTTCGCTGGTGTTGATTTCGCTGTGCGTGGCGATTCTGGCGTCCTATACCGCCCTTGACCTGACCGGCCGTATTGCTACGGCCAAGGGGCGGGCGTCGTACTTGTGGATGGGAGGCGGCGCGCTGGCCATGGGCATAGGCGTGTGGTCGATGCACTTCATCGGCATGCTCGCGTTCAGCCTGCCCATCGACCTGGGCTATGACCTGGCCCTTACCGCGTTCTCGCTGCTGATCGCCGTCCTGTCCTCGGGTTTTGCCCTCTGGCTGGTGAGCCAGCCGAGCTTGCCGTGCCTGCAACTGGGTTTTGGCGCGCTGATCATGGGCGCCGGCATTGCCTGCATGCACTACACCGGCATGGCTGCGCTGCGCATGTTGCCGGGCATCGACTACGACCCGGCGCTGTTCGGGGCCTCGCTGCTGATCGCCGTGGGCGCCTCGGCAGCGGCGTTGTGGATCGCCTTCCGTCTGCGCCGGCACACCCCCTATGTGCGGCAGATCCGTGGCCTGGCGGCGGTGGTGATGGGCATCGCCATCGTTGGCATGCACTACACCGGCATGGCGGCGGCGAATTTCCCCGAGGGCAGCTTCTGCGGTGCTCTGGGCGGCGGGCTGCAGGGCGACGGCCTGGTCTATCTGGTGCTGATCACCACCCTGGCGGTGCTGGCGGTGGCCTTGCTGACCTCGGTGCTGGATGCCCGCCTGGAGGCGCGCACTGCCGAGCTGGCCCGTTCGCTGACACTGGCCAATCAGGAACTGACCCAGCTGGCCCTGCACGACACCCTTACCGACCTGCCCAACCGTACCCTGCTGGCCGACCGCATCGAGCAGGCCATCGCCAAGGTGGCGGAGCAGGGTGGCTGTTTTGCCCTGATGTTCATCGACCTGGACGGCTTCAAGCCGGTCAACGATGCCTTTGGCCATCATATCGGTGACCTGCTGCTCAAGGCCGTGGCGTCCCGCCTGCGCGGCCACCTGCACAGCCAGGACACCCTCGCGCGTATCGGCGGCGACGAATTCGTGCTGCTGGTAGAGCTGCAGGAGCCTGACGATGCCATGGACGTGGCGGTCAAGCAGGTGAACCTGGTGTCACGGCCATTCCGCGTGGCCGAGCATGACTTGCAGCTGTCGGCGAGCCTGGGCATTGTCCTGTATCCCGGCAACGGCCAGGACCAGCACGAGCTGCTGCGCAATGCCGATGCCGCCATGTACCACGCCAAAAGCGCTGGCAAGAACGGCTACAGTTTCTTTGATGTGTCGATGAACAGCAACGCACGCCAGCAACTGCAACTGCTGCAGGACCTGCGCCAGGCCCTGGAGCAACGCCAGTTCCGCTTGCATTACCAGCCCAAGTTCGACGCCCAGGCCTGCCTGCCGATCGGTGCCGAGGCGTTGTTGCGTTGGGAACACCCGCAGCATGGCCTGTTGCTGCCCGACCGCTTCATCGGCCTGGCGGAAAAGACCGGCCTGATCATCCCGATCGGTGAGTGGGTGCTTGACGAAGCCTGCCGGCAGATGCGGCATTGGCTGGATCAGGGGCACCAAGGCTGGCGCATGGCGGTGAACCTGTCGGCCATCCAGTTCTGCCATGCCGGGCTGGTCGAGAGCGTGGCCCGGGCCTTGAGGGAGAACGGGCTGCCGGCCAACTGCCTGACCCTGGAAATTACCGAAACCACTGCCATGCACGACGCCGATGCCAGCCTGACGGTGCTGCAACGCCTGTCCGACATGGGCGTGGACCTGTCCATCGATGATTTTGGCACTGGCTACTCCAGCCTGATGTACCTCAAGCGCCTGCCGGCCAATGAGCTGAAGATCGACCGTGGCTTCGTGCGAGACCTGGAGCAGGACAGTGACGATGCAGCGATTGTTTCGGCAATCGTCGCATTGGGCCAGGCGCTGGGCCTGCGCATCGTTGCCGAAGGGGTGGAGACCGACAAGCAGCAAGACTTCCTGACCCGTCTGGGTTGTGATTCGCTGCAAGGTTACCTGCTGGGGCAGCCGGTACCAGCCGAGCAATTCATGGGCAAGTTGCAGGCCTTGCACCAGGAGAAGAGCGCCTTGGTCTAGACAGCGTTGCGCAAGGTGAAGGCGGGGATGAAAGCGTCCATTTCCGCTTCGACAGCTTCGATGATGCGCTCTACATCGGCTGCGGCCATGATTGCCGCACACGGGATGCCGGCGATGGCCATCAGGGTTTCGCCGGTGGCGCGGTCGAACAGCCGCGCGATCATGCTGCGCGGCGCATCCATGGTGGCTTCGAAACCCAATGGGTGGAAATGCCAGCGCATCACCTGGCAGGCGTTGGGGAACGTCATCTTGTTCATGCCTGCCTCCTTGGTCCGTGCCTGGACATGGTCAACACCCCGCCACACACGTGGTGGCTGCCGGGAATGTAAAGATAGCAGCTGTCACGGGCGATTCTCGGCTGCAAACATGACAAATGTGCCAATCCATGACAGCGGTCACATCCGGGTCACCATGCCGATGTGACGTCGGCTTTCAGGCAAACGTTTTCCTGGCACGATCGCGCCCGTTAGCCTGTCCAATCAAGTAGATCTCACGGTTTGTTGGTGAAGTGTTTTTCGGACGAGCGGCGCAGTCACCCAAGCAGCCCCGCAGCAATGTTGATGGTGAATCCCAAAATCGCCGTATTGAACACGAAACCCACCAGCGAATGTGCCAGCACCACCCGGCGCAGTTGCCTGCCCGCAACGCCTACGTCGGAGGTTTGCACGGCCACGCTGATGGTGAACGAGAAGTAGTGAAAGTCCCAATAGTCCGGGTTGCGTTCGCCGTCGGCGAAACGCAATGGTGGTTCATGGTTGTGCCCGGTATAGAACAGGCGGGCGTAATGCAGGCTGAAGATGCAGCCGATCAACAGCCAGGAGCCGGCCACGGTCAGGCCGGTGTAGAGGTAGTGCAGGGCCAGTGCCGTGCCCTGCAGGCCTTTGCTGGACACCAGTTGCAGGGTGACCGCAGCGAGGCTGGCGATGGCCGCGATGCACACGGTGAACAAGACCATGCCTGCGTTTTCGTCTTCGACGCGGGCAACCTTGCGGACCTTTTCCGGGCCGGCGTCCCAGGTGAGGTACAGCACCAGCAGCAGGTACAGCCATACGCCAAGGTTCCAGCCGGCGAGAATGTGCTGCACGGTGTCACCGGCGGGGATCAGCGAGGCGCCGACAAGGCCGACTGCGGCGGCGAAACTCAGGCGGGGGTGGGTTCGGGTCAGGCGGTGGAAAGCCATGGGGCCTCATTTACTGGGGGTGTGGCTACTACTCTAGACGGTTGCGGCCGGAGTACTGGTTTACACGGTCTTTGTGGGCGTGTTGCCTGCGGTTTTCTTTAATGTCGCCCATCGCATGGCATTGCAACTCTCAGTACACTGCATGCTCAAACACCAACATCCGTTGAACTCGAGGTTTTTGCATGACGCTCAGTCCTTTGGCAGGCAAGCCGGCTCCGGCCAGCGTGCTGGTCGATATTCCCCGACTGCTCACCGCCTACTACACCGGCCGCCCCGACGCTGCCGTGGCGGCCCAGCGGGTGGCCTTCGGCACTTCGGGGCACCGGGGCACTTCGCTTGAATTGAGTTTCAACGAATATCACGTGCTGGCCATTACCCAGGCCATCTGCCTGTACCGCCAGGAAAAGGGCATCGATGGCCCGCTGTTCATCGGCGCCGACACCCACGCGCTGTCGGCACCGGCCACTGCCAGCGCCCTGGAAGTGCTGGCTGCCAATGGCGTGCAGGTGATGCTGTCCAAGGACGACGAATACACGCCCACGCCGGCCGTGTCCCACGCCATCCTCTGCCATAACCGTGGCCGCCAGCAGGGCCTGGCCGACGGCATCGTCATCACCCCATCGCACAACCCGCCGCAAAGCGGTGGCTTCAAGTACAACCCGCCCAATGGCGGCCCTGCCGACAGCGACGTGACCAAGTGGGTCGAGGCCAAAGCCAACGAGTTGCTGGCAGCGAACCTGGCAGGCGTCAAGCGAATGGACCATGCCCAGGCGCTGCAGGCGCCGACCACCCACCGCCACGACTACGTGAGCAGCTATGTGGCGGACCTGGAAAACGTCATCGACTTCGACGTCATCCGCAGCGCCAAGCTGCGCCTGGGCGTCGACCCGTTGGGCGGGGCAGGGGTGCGCTACTGGTCGGCCATTGCCGAGCACTACAAGCTGGACCTGGAAGTGGTGAATACCGAGGTGGACCCGACCTTCCGCTTCATGACTGTCGACTGGGACGGCCAGATCCGCATGGACCCTTCCTCGCCATACGCCATGCAAGGCCTGATCGGCCTGCGCGAGCGCTTCGACGTGGCCTTTGCCTGCGACCCGGACCACGACCGCCACGGCATCGTTACCTCGGACGGCCTGCTGGCGCCGAACAACTACCTGGCCGTCGCCATCGACTACCTGTTCCGCCACCGCCCGCAATGGCGCACCGACGCCGCGGTGGGCAAGACCGTGGTGTCCAGCGGCCTGATCGACCGCGTCACCCAGCGCCTGGGCCGTGAGCTGTACGAAGTGCCGGTGGGCTTCAAGTACTTTGCCCAAGGGTTGTTCGACGGCTCGCTTGGCTTTGGCGGCGAAGAGAGCGCCGGTGCGTCGTTCCTGCGCCGTGATGGTTCGGTCTGGGCGACCGACAAGGATGGGTTGATCCCGGCCTTGCTGGCCGCCGAGATGACCGCCCGCACCGGGCGCAACCCGAGCCAGGCCTATGCCGACCTGACTGACGCGCTGGGCAAGCCGTTCGCCACCCGCGTCGAGGCCAAGGCCGATGCGCGGCAGAAGGCGTTGTTGAGCAAGCTGGCGCCGGAACAGGTGAAATCGACCGAACTGGCGGGTGAGCCGATCGTGCAGATCCTCAGCCACGCACCGGGCAATGGCCAGGCGATTGGCGGGCTGAAGGTGATGACCGCCAATGGCTGGTTCGCCGCGCGGCCGTCGGGCACCGAGGACATCTACAAGATCTACGCCGAAAGCTTCATCGACGAGGCGCACCTGCAGCGCCTGGTGCAGGAAGCGCAGGTGCTGGTGGATGCGGCGATTGCCTGATCGGTAACAAACCGCTTGGTGCTGCGGCGCAACGTAAATTAGAATTAATCCTATTTACGCCGCCGCAGGGCCATCCCCATGATCGACGCCGCGCCGCCACCGGAGCCTAGCCTGCCTGCCCTGTACCGGGAGCATCGCAGCTGGCTGGAAACCTGGCTACGCCGTCGCCTGGGCAATGCCTGGGATGCCGCCGACCTCAGCCAGGATACCTTCCTGCGGGTACTGACCAGTGCCCAGCCATTGGCAGACATTCGTGAGCCACGCGCCTACTTGCTGACCGTGGGCAAGCGGCTGTTGAGCAACTTCTACCAGCGGCGCAGCCTGGAGCAGGCCTACCTTGATGCCCTGGCGCATCTGCCCGAGCAGCACGTGCCCTCGCCAGAGCAGCGCTGGGTGTTGCTGGAAACCCTGCAAGCCCTGGATGAGCTGCTCGATGGCCTGAAGGCGCCGGTGCGCAAGGCCTTTCTCTGGAGCCAGCTCGAAGGCCTGGGTTACGCCGAAATAGGCAAGCGCCTGGGCGTTTGCGAACGCTCGGTCAAACGTTACATGGCGCAGGCCTACGAACATTGCCTGCTGGCCGAGTTGCAATGACTACCCCCTCACCCGAAACCCGCGAAGCTGTGCGTGCTGCCGCCCGCTGGCTGGCGCTGCTGGATTCTGGCAACGTCAGCGAGACGGACTTGTTGCGCCTGGCGCAATGGCGGGCCAGCAACAGGCTGCACGAAGACGCCTGGCAAAAGGCTTCAGTGCTGCGCGAGCGTTTTTCCGGATTACCCGGTGCCTTGGCCCTGGCCACTCTGGACCGCCCTGACCCCGGCCGCCGCGCGCTCCTCAAGCAAGCCCTGGGTGTAGCAGTATTGCTACCGGCCGCGTGGCTGGCAAGCCGGGAATTGCCGCTGGAGGCCTGGACGGCCGACATGCGCACCGCAGTAGGGGAGCGCCGGCAGGTGCTGCTGAGCGATGGCACCTTTGTGCAGTTGAACACTGACAGTGCGGTGGACGTCGACCTGGCCGCACGCCGGCTGACGCTGTTGCGCGGTGAAGTGGCGATCAGGGTACCCGATAACCTGAGCCTGGCCGTGCAGGTGCCTTACGGCCAGGTTGCACTTGGCGGTGGCGGCTTCAATGCGGGCGAAGTGTGCTTGCGCCTGGTCGATCAGGCCTGCCGGGTTTCGGTCGTCACGGGGCTGGCCAGCCTGCAGCCACTGCGTGGCCCGGCCCGGGTGGTGCAGGCCGGGCAGCAGGCCAGCTTGCAGGTGGCAGACGTCGGGCCGGTCACAGCCCTGGACGAATGGTTGTTGGGTTGGCGCGAAGGCGTGCTGCGGCTGGATGACCGCCCCTTGGGCGAGCTGTTGCATGAGCTGCGAAGGTATCGCCAGGGTGTGCTGCGCTGGGCGCCGGAACTGGAACGCCTGCGGGTGACTGGCACTTTCCGCCTGGACGATACCGACCGGGTGCTGGCCTTGCTGGCCGCCAGCCTGCCATTGCAGGTGCAGACGCGCACGCGTTACTGGGTGAGCCTGGCGGCGCGAGAAAATCGCGCATGAGGCTGTCCCCTTTTTTTCACTCGCCGGTCATTACCGGTAGCAGAAACTAAAGGGGAGCCTTGTTCAATGCCTGCAGTAATGTCTTGCCGCCTGCGCCCACTGGTGCGCGCAGCGCGTCCGTTGTTTGCCATGAGCCTGTTGTTGTGTGCACCCGCCTGGGCCGATGAAGCGGCGCGGCGTGCCTATCAGGTGCCAGCCGCCAGCCTGGGCGCCGCACTCACCCGGTTTGCCGACCAGGCCGGCGTCAGCCTTTCGCTGGACCCGGCATTGGTCCAGGGCCGGCAGAGCAATGGCCTGTCGGGTCGCTACAGTGTCGAAGAAGGGTTCTTGCAGCTGCTGAGTGGCAGCGGCCTGCAATTGCTGCCCGTGGGTGAGGGCGCGTTCACTCTGGTGCCGGCACCCCAGGCGGGTGGCGCGCTGGAAATTGCCCCTACCAGTATTGTCGGCGGCCTGGCGGCAGGCGTTGAAGCACAGCCATATGCCGGTGGGCAGGTTGCGCGCCAAGGTGCACAGGGCCTGCTTGGCGCACGCGATTTCATGGAAACCCCGTTCAGCATCACCAGCTACACCAGCGAGCTGGTGAAGAACCAGCAAGCACGCACCTTGGGCGAGCTCATCGCCACCGACCCCTCGGTGCGTGCGACCAACCCGGCGGGTGGGCGTTTCGAGCAGTTCACCATTCGCGGCTTCAGCCTGTTCAACAGTGACGTGGCGTACAACGGCCTGTACGGCATCTTGCCGACCTACTCGATCGACATGGAAATGGCCGACCGGGTCGATATCATCAAAGGCCCCAGCCAGTTGATCAACGGCATTTCACCGCGTGGCAGCGTGGGCGGCGGCATCAATGTGCAGCCCAAGCGGGCCGGCGACAAGCCGATCACCGAGTTCACCGGCAGCTATGCGTCGGCTGGCCAGGCAGGCGGCGCAGTGGACGTTGGCCGGCGCTTTGGCGAAGGCCAACAGTTTGGCGTGCGCTTCAACGGTGTGAAGCAGGCGGGCGATACCGAATGGGACCACCAGCGCGTCGAGCGCGAAATGGCGGTGCTGGGCCTGGATTTTCGTGGCGAGCGCCTGCGCTTGTCGGCAGACCTCGGCCACACCGAGCGTGACACCGATGCGCCGCAAGAGCGTGTGCTGGTCGGTGCCAACGCCAAAGTGCCGGACGCCAACGATGTACGCCACAACTATGCCCAGGCCTGGAGCAAGGCGCGCACCAACGACACCTTTGGCGCACTGCATGCCGAGTACGACGTCAGCGAGTCGCTGCTGGCCTATGGCGCTATCGGCGCGCGCAAAAGCAACCATGACTTCCTGCGGCACAACGTGTCCATCACCAACGATGCCGGTGACTTCACCGTGCAGCCGCGCGACTTTACCCGCGATGAAACGGTGCGCACCGCCATGGCGGGTGTGCGCAACTGGTTCCACACCGGGCCCGTCAGCCACGAGCTGAACCTGGCCGCTACCTACTTCTACATGGACTTCACCAACGGCGGCGCGCGCTATGCTTCGGCGCCCAGTAACCTCTACAACCCGGTAGCGACACCGACGCCTGGTACGCCCACCCGCATTGATCCAGAGGTCTACACGGAAAACCGCTTCTCTGGCGTGGCTTTGGCCGACACCCTCGGGTTTTTCGATGACCGCCTGTTGCTGACCCTGGGGGCACGTTGGCAGCGGGTGCAAGTGGATGACTGGAGCGATGGCGTCAAAGGCGACACTGCCTACGACGAAGAAAAGGTCTCGCCTTCTGGCGGCGTGTTGCTCAAGGTTACCGACCAGCTGTCGTTGTACGCCAACTACATGGAAGGCCTGAGCCAGGGCAAGATCGCACCGTCGACCTCGGTCAACGAAGACCAGATCTTCCCGCCGTTCACCAGCCGCCAGGTCGAGGTGGGGGCCAAGTACGACCTGGGCCAGGTCGCCTTTACCGCCAGTGCCTTCCGCATCCGCCAGCCGGCCTACGAGACCAACGCCACTTCGCGGGTGTTCGGCCCCAATGGCAAACGCGACAACCGTGGTATCGAGCTGAGCGTGTTCGGTGAGCCCGTACAAGGGGTGCGGGTGCTGGGTGGGGTGATGTATATCGACAGCGAGCTGACCGATACCGTGGGTGGCGCCGTAGATGGCAACCGCGCGCCGGCCACGCCCGAGTATAACGTCAACCTCGGCGCCGAATGGGACGTGCCGGGGGTGAGTGGCCTGACCCTGACGGCGCGGGGCATTCACTCCAGCTCGCAATACCTGGACCAGAACAACAGCAAGCAGATCGATGGCTGGGAGCGCTACGACCTGGGGGCGCGCTACGCCTTCAACGTGGACGCTACCGAGGTTACCTTGCGGGCCAGTGTCGAGAACGTGCTGGATGATCGCTACTGGAGCTCGGCCGGTGCCTCGGATGACAGTGAGCCGGGGCTGACCCTTTCCACGCCGCGGACCTACCTCCTATCGGCAACCGTAGGTTTCTAGCTCAAGCAGCCGGGGCCGCTTTGCGGCCCATCGCCGGCAAGCCAGCTCCCACACTGTTCGCGCCAGCCGGGAACAATGCCATCCTTGTGGGAGCTGGCTTGCCGGCGATGGGCTGCGCAGCAGCCCCAATGGCCTCACCAGCCTACATCGCCCGCCCAAGCTTTTGCGCCTGGCCCTGCAACACGCGCATCAGGTGCATCGCCGCATGCGATGGCGGCTCGAAGCGCGAATAGACAAAGCTGATGTCGAAGTGAATTTCGTCCGCCAGCGGCACCACCGCCAGGCCGCTGTCCTGCGCCACGAATTCGTCGATCACGCTGATGCCCATGCCTTGCTTGACCAGCGCCACAGCCTCGTTGGCATTGGTGAACGACAACAGTGACGGCAATTGCGCGCCGTGGCGCTCGATGTGCTCGGCAAGCAGCTTGCCAAACGGCATGTCGGGCCTGAACAGCAGCAGCGGATGGCCTTCCAGTTGTTGCAAGGTCAGCGAGGTATGCCCGGCCAACGCGTGCTCGGGTGGCATCACCACCACCATGCGCCCGCGCATGAAGGGCTGCGAATGCAGGTGATCGTGTACCACGGGCAGGGCGGCAATCGACAGGTCGACCTTTTTCGACAGGATCTGGTTGGGCATTTCGCCCATCAGCGAAGTTTGCCACTCGATGTTCAGCGAAGGCGCCTCACGCTTGAGTTGGGCCAGGGCAATCGGGATGACCACCGTCGACAGCGAAGCGCTGCACGAGATTCGCAGCTTGCGGTGGCCGCCTGCGCCCAGTGACAGGGCGCATTCGTTGACCTCCAGCGCTGCCTGGTACACCCGCTCGACTTCGCGGAATAGCACCTGCGCCTCGGCCGTGGGCACCAGGCGGTTGTTGATGCGCTCGAACAGGCGGTAGCTCAAACGCCCCTCGATGTACTGGATCAGCTTGCTGACGGCCGGCTGCGACACGTACAGCAGCTTGGCCGCCGCGCTGATCGAGCCGGTCAGCATTACCGCACGGAACACTTCCATGTGCCGCAGCTTGAACACCATGGGGCTTGCGTCTGCGCCTTCATTGCCAAGCAGCATATCTATTACCTTCGGTTATGGTCTTTGCAATCTGGGTATGAGCGCCAAACCCGGCCACGCAGTATCTTGAACCCAGCCAAATTGCCCTTGCGGCGCACAATAACAAGATCTGAAGGCAAGCGCAGTGGCGCTGCCGGGAGTGCTGCGTGAACATCTTTGACGAACCGAAGATCGATTGCCATAACCATTTGTTTGACCCCGCCCGTTTCCCTTACCACCCCGACGCACCCTATTCCCCCTCTGGCCAGGAAGTCGCCACCCAGGAACAGTTCACCCGGGTGATGGACACCTATGGCGTGCAACATGCCTTGCTGGTGGGCCCCAACAGCGGCTACCACACCGACAACCGCTGCCTGCTGCATGCCTTGGCCACCGGGCAAGGGCGGTTCAAGGGCGTGGCGGTGGTCGAGGTGGATATCCAGCTCGATGCGCTGGCTGCGCTGCAGGCGCAAGGGGTGGTCGGCGTCGCCTTCAATCCCGCGCTGTACGGGGTAGCCAGTCTCAAGGACGTTGACGACCTGTTGGGCAAGCTTGCCGAGCTCGACCTGTTCGCCCAGGTGCAGGTGTGCGAAGACCAACTGCTTGAACTGCGGAGCCTGCTTCAGGGCTCGCGTGCACATTTGCTGATCGACCATTGCGGCCGGCCGGACGTGGCGGCTGGCGTGCAGCAGCCGGGCTTCCAGGCGCTACTGCAACTGGCTGACAGTGGCCGCGCCAGCGTCAAGCTGTCTGGCATGCAGAAGTTCGCGGCGGCCGATGCGTTGCTGGAGCAAAGCGGTGCCTACGTGCACGCCTTGCTCGAAGCCTTCGGTGCGGATGCCTGCGTGTGGGGCTCGGATTGGCCGTTCATTCGCCAGCGCTCGCGGGTGGACTACGGCCCGTTGCTGAAACTGGCCGAGCGCCTGATGCCGGATGCCCGGCTGCGCCAGGCAGTGATGTGGGACACCCCACGACGTCTGTTCGGGTTCGCCTAGAACCCCGTTTTGCCATTCCAATAACAAGAGAGCAACCGTCATGAACACTGAACAGAACGCCAGCCTCGGGGTGTTTGACACCCCGGCACGCGCGCAGCAACGCACCCGCACCCGCTTCATGATCCTGGCGCTGATTTCGGGCGGCACCATGATCAACTACCTCGACCGCAGCGTGATGGGCATTGCCGCGCCCAGCATCAGTGCCGACCTGGGCCTGAACGCGGCGATGATGGGGGTGATTTTTTCTGCCTTCTCGTGGACCTACGCTGCCGCGCAGATCCCCGGTGGCATCCTCATCGACCGGTTGGGCACCAAGCTCACCTACTGGCTGGCACTGACGTTGTGGTCGCTGTTCACCGGCCTGCAAGGGCTGGCGCAGGGCTTTCTGTCGTTGCTGGGCATGCGCTTTCTGGTGGGCATGACCGAAGCACCGTGTTTCCCTACCAACAGCCGGGTAGTGGCTACCTGGTTCCCGCAGAGTGAGCGGGCCAGGGCGACCGGTATCTACACCTTTGCCGAATACACCGGGCTGGCGTTCCTGACGCCGCTGTTGTTCTGGGTGCTGCATGCCTATGGCTGGCGCTTTCTGCTGCTGGCCGTGGGCCTGATGGGCATCCTCTATGGCCTGGTGTGGTGGCGCAAGTACCACGAGCCGCACGAGTCGACCACCGCCAACCAGGCCGAACTCGACTACATCGCCGCCGGTGGCGGGGTGGTCGATGGCGGGCAGAAAGCCACCCAGTTCCGTTGGTCGCAGATCCCGGCGCTGCTCAAGCACCGCAACATGCTGGGCATCTGCCTGGGGCAGTTCGCCTGCAACTCCACCAACGTGTTCTTCCTGACCTGGTTCCCCACTTACCTGGTCACCGAGCGGCATATGCCCTGGCTCAAGGTCGGCTGGGTGGCGGTGCTGCCGTTCATTGCCGCTTCGCTGGGCACGCTGGTCGGCGGCTGGCTGTCCGACGCCTTGCTGCGCCGGGGTTACTCGCTGAACGTGGCGCGCAAGCTACCGGTAATCGCCGGGCTGCTCACCGCTTCGGTGATCGTGCTGGCCAACTATGTGGAGTCCGATGCGCTGGTCATCACCATCCTGTGCATTGCCTATTTCGCCCAGGGCATGTCGGCGCTCGCCTGGATGATCGTCTCCGACATTGCCCCCAAAGGTTTGCTGGGCCTCAGTGGTGGCCTGTTCAACCTGTTTGCCAACGCGGCGGGCATCGTTACCCCCCTTACCATCGGCATCATCGTTTCGATGACTGGCTCGTTCGTCTGGGCCTTGGCGTTCGTGTCGTCGATCACCGTGCTGGGGGCGCTGTGCTACCTGTTCATGGTCAGCGACCTGCGTCGCTTGCCAGAAATTCCTTCTGTCGAAAATGGAGCTAAACAATGAGCCAGTACCTGCAAGGCCAGACCGCAATCGTGACCGGTGGCATGCGTGGCATCGGCCTGGCAATCGCCCAGCGCCTGCATACGGCCGGCGCCCAAGTGGTGATCTGGGACCTCGCTGTCGACGGCTGGGACAGCGTGGAAAACGGCTTTGAGCCGGTGCTGCGCCAAGCGGTCGATGTGTCGTCGCTGGCCTCGGTCGAGGCGGCTTTTGCCGAGACGCTGGCGCGCTTGGGCCAAGTCCAGATCCTGGTCAACAATGCCGGCATCAACGGCCCGGTGGTGGCGTCGTGGGAGTACCCGCCAGAGGCCTGGGACAAAGTCATCGCCATCGACCTGAACGGTGTGTTCTATTGCTGCCGCACCGCCATCCCGCACATGCGTGAACGTGGCTACGGGCGCATCGTCAATATCGCCTCCATGGCCGGCAAGGATGGCGTGCAGTACATCTCGGCCTATTCGGCCGCCAAGGCCGGGGTCATCGCCTTCACCAAGGCGGCGGCCAAGGAGCTGGCGCAGGACGGTGTGTTGCTCAACTGCGTGGCACCGGCCATGGTCGAGACGCCGCTGATGGCCGAGATGACAGCGGAACACATTGCCGCGAGCAAGGCCAAGATCCCCATGGGGCGCTTCCTCAAGGCCGAGGAGATCGCCAATATGGTCAGCTGGATTGCCGGGCCCGAGTGCAGCTTTACCACCGGCTTTGTCTTCGACCTCAGTGGTGGGAGGGCGACCTATTGACTGGCCTGGGCGTGGCACACCTGACGGCGCTGCAACTGGCGCCGGCGAGGCTGGTACGCGAGGCGCGCCACGCCGGGTTCAGTGCGGTGGGGCTGCGCCTGCACCCGGTGATGGCGGGTGCACTGGCCTACCCGGTTGCGGCCGGTAGCCAGGCAATGCGAGAGCTGCGGGCTGTGCTGGCTGGGGAAGGCGTGCGGGTGACGGACATCGAGTTCGTGTCGCTGACGGCGCAAACCCGGGTGGCTGACTACCAGCCGCTGCTGGCGGCAGGTGCCGAGTTGGGCGCGGTGAGCCTGACAGTGTCCGGCGACGATGAGGATGTTGCACGGCTGACCGGCAACTTTGCAGCGCTTTGTGAGATGGCGCGTGGCCATGGCCTGCGTGTGGACCTGGAGTTCATGCGCTGGCGGCCGGTGGCGACTTTGCAACAGGCTTGCGCGGTGGTGACGGGAGCGGGGCAGGCCAACAGTGGCGTGCTGGTCGATGCCTTGCACCTGTTCCGCTCCGGTGGCCAGGTGGCCGACATCGGCGCAGTCGACCCGCATTTGCTGCGTGCGGTGCAACTGTGTGATGCACCGATGCTGGCGCCTGCAGAGGCGCTGATCATCGCGGAAGCGCGCGAGGGCCGCTTGCTGCCGGGCGAAGGGCAGCTGCCGCTGGCAACGTTGCTGGCGGCGTTGCCGGGGGACGTGGAGATCAGTGTGGAGGTGCCGTGCGCCGGCTTGCCCGCCGAGCAGCGGCTGCAAGCGGCGGCACAGGTAACCCACGCCTGGCTGCACGGCAGGCGACCTGTGTCACCCGCTGTGCAGGTTGCCGGTCACTGCTGATCCGGTACCACGGCGATCACGTCGATCTCCATCAGCCACTCGGCCTGGGCCAACCCGGCCACCACCAGCCCGGTGGAGATCGGGAACACGCCCTTCAGCCACTTGCCCACTTCCTTGTACACCGGCTCGCGGAAGCGTGGGTCGGTGATGTAGGTGGTGGTCTTGACGATGTGCGACAGGTCCGAGCCCGCTTCTTCAAGCAGTTGCTTGACGTTCTTCATCGCCTGTTCGGTCTGCGCCTGGGGGTTACCCAGGCCCACCAGCTTGCCTTCGAAGTCGGTACCGACCTGGCCGCGCACATAGATGGTGTTACCGGCCCGCACGGCCTGGCACAGGTCGTTGTCCAGGGTCTGGTTGGGGTAGGTTTCCTTGGTGTTGAACATGCGGATGCGAGTATGGGTAGGCATCAGTGGGCTCCGAGGGTGCTGACGTTGCTGATCGTGTTGGTTTGCTGCTCATCCGCCTCGCGCTGTTCGCGGTCGCGGTAGGCCAGGTAGGTGCGTTGCGTGGCGATGTGGCCGGCGACGTGCTTGGCGTCGTGCCACACGCCCCAGATGAACGACGAACCCCGGCGCGACAACCACGGCAGGCCAAGGAAGTACACGCCAGGTTCGCGGGCAACGCCGCGCTGGTGCTGGGGCTTGCCGTTGGCATCGAAGGTGTCCACCTGCAGCCAGCTGAAGTCCACGCCATAACCGGTGGCCCAGATGATGCTGGTAACGCCGGCCTTGGCCAGGTCCAGTTCGCGCAGCGGGTTGCTCATGCAGGCCGGGTCGGCCAGGCGAGTGCGGGCTTCGGGTTCTTCCGGCAGGTCCAGGCCGTTGCTTTCGATGTAGGCATCGGCGGCATCCAGCAGGGCCAGGTAGTTTTCATCGCCGCGGTTGATGTTCTCGACCAGGTTGTCCTGGAAACGCGCCACGCCGTTCTCGAACGACTGGGTAAGGCCGACCAAGGTCATGCCTTGATGGGCGAGGGCACGGAAGTCCACGGTGTGGCCGCCACGGGCGCCGCTGACGGCGATGGTGACGTGCTCGCGACCGGGCTTGGCGATTTCTGCGTCCCACTCACCCAGCACACCCAGCCACCAGCAGAAATCGCGGTTGCGGTAGGCCCGTGGCGGGCGGTCGTGGGCACCGACCGACAGGTACACCTGGCGGCCTGCGCGCATCAGTTCTTCGGCAATCTGCACGCCGGAGGAGCCTGCGCCCACCACCAGCACTGCGCCCTCAGGCAACTGCCCGGGGTTGAAGTAGGCGGCGGAGTGGATCTGGTGCAGGTTGCTGTCTTTCGGTGCGATGGCCGGGATCACCGGCTTCTGGAACGGGCCGGTGGCAGCGACCACACGGTTGGCGCGGATCACCCCTTCATTGGTTTCGATGGTGAAGCCAGGGCGGTCGCTGTTGCGCACCACGCGCTTCACTTCGATGCCGGTGCGCACTGGCAGGTTGTACTTACGTACGTACTGCTCGAAGTAGTCGGCCACTTGGTCCTTGCCCGCGAAGGCGTCGGCGTCGAGGTTGAATTCCAGGCCTGGGAAGCGGTCGTGCCAGACCGGGCCGTTGGCCACCAGCGAGTCCCAGCGGCCGGTGCGCCAGGCCTCGGCGATGCGGTTGCGCTCCAGCACCAGGTGCGGCACGCCAAGCTTGTTCAGGTGTTCGCTCATGGCCACGCCGGCCTGGCCGGCGCCGACGACGAGCGTGTCGATTTCGAGGTTGTTCAGTGTCATGTCCGAGCCCTTGTTCAGGCGGTTTTTGTAAGGTCGGTTTGGAGGACCGCCGTTGCCTGGAGCCAGACTAGGGATGCTGCACAAATGGCGAAAATAGTATTTAGCTGGTGCTTGCCGATAAAACGGCGAAGGCCTTGAATTCTGTGGCTTGTAGGTGTGTTGATCCCGTGTATGTCGTGGCTTTTTTGGGGGGCGGAAATCGAGCGCCGCCCGCGCGGCGCGCGATCTCTGCCACAGCAAAGTTTTTTCCTGCCTAACCCCTCGGAAAATGTTGGTTTCGTGGGCTAGAAGGTTGCGCCCAGAATGCCCTGCATCGCACAGGACAACAGGAGCATTACCATGACCTTCTCCATCATTGGCCGCTGCCAGGAAACCGGCCAGGTCGGCATCGCCATCAGTTCGTCGAGCATCGCCGTGGGGGCCCGCTGCCCTTGGGTACGTGCGGGTGTTGGCGCTGTTTCCACCCAGAACATCACCTTGCCGGCACTGGGCCCGCAGATTCTCGATGCCCTGGAGCAGGGCCAGTTGCCGCCTGCGGCTGCGCTGGACCGGGTACTGAGCGCCAATGGCTGGAGCGAGTACCGGCAGGTCACAGTGATCGACAGCCAAGGCCAGGTGGCACTGTTCACCGGTCGTGAGGCATTGGGCACGCACAATGCCGTGGCCGGTGAGCAATGCGCGGCGGCGGGTAACCTGTTGTCCTCGACCCAGGTGATCGAAGCGATGGTCCTGGCCTTTGAAGAGGCCGGCGGGCACCTGGCCGACCGCTTGCTGGCTGCCATGCATGCGGCGATGGCCGCAGGTGGCGAGGCCGGGCCGGTGCACTCGGCAGCGTTGAAGATCGCTGGCGAGCTGACCTGGCCATTGGTGGACCTGCGCGTGGACTGGGCCGATACCGACCCGATCGGTGTGCTCGATGGCCTGTGGCAGGCGTACCGCCCGCAGATGCAGGATTACGTTACCCGCGCCCTGAACCCGACGGCCGCGCCCAGCTACGGGGTGCCGGGCGATGAGTGATTTTGCCAGCCGCGCGCTGCTGGCCCGGCTGGTCGGCTTTGCAACGGTCAGCCGGGACTCCAACCTTGAGCTGATCGGCTTTATCCGTGATTACCTGGCCGAGCAGGGGGTGGAAAGTGAATTGTTCCATAACCCCGAAGGCACCAAAGCCAACCTGTTCGCCACCATCGGCCCCCAGGGCGTTGGCGGCGTGGTGCTGTCGGGGCATACCGATGTGGTGCCGGTGGACGGCCAGGCCTGGACCGTCGAGCCGTTTGCCCTGAGCGAACGTGACGGGCGCCTGTATGGCCGCGGCACGGCCGACATGAAAGGCTTCATCGCGTCGGTGCTGGCCGCGGTGCCCGCGTTCCTTGCCCAGCCGTTGCACCTGCCGGTGCACCTGGCATTTTCCTACGACGAGGAAGTGGGTTGCCTGGGTGTGCGGTCGATGCTGGCCGCGCTCGAACAGCGCCCGCACAAGCCACGCCTGTGCCTGATTGGCGAACCCACCGGGCTGAAACCGGTGCTGGGGCACAAAGGCAAGCTGGCAATGCGCTGCCAGGTGCAGGGTGCGGCCTGCCATTCGGCGTATGCGCCGTATGGGGTGAATGCCATCGAGTATGCGGCGAAGCTGATCGGCAAGTTGGGTGACATCGGTGACGCGCTGGCATTGCCGGTGCATCACGACGTGCGCTTCGACCCACCGTTCTCCACGGTGCAGACCGGGGTGATCAAAGGGGGCAGGGCGCTGAATATCGTGCCGGCAGAGTGTGAGTTCGATTTCGAAGTGCGCGCGCTGCCAGGTTTCGAGGCACAGGCAGTGGCCGACCAGTTGCAGACTTATGCAGAGGCCGAGCTGCTGCCGCGTATGCGCAAGGTCAATGCGGCCAGTGACATCCGCCTGCAACCGTTGAGCGCCTACCCAGGGCTGGCGACATCGGCAGACAGCGAGGCTGCGCGGCTGGTGGCGTTGCTCAGTGGCACGGATGAATTCGGCACGGTGGCGTTTGGTACCGAAGGCGGCCTGTTCGACCAGGCAGGGATCCCGACCGTGGTGTGCGGGCCTGGCAGCATGGACCAGGGGCACAAGCCGGATGAATTCGTCAGTGTCGAGCAGTTACGGGGGTGTGATGCCATGCTGCTGAGGTTGGTGGATTACCTGCGGCAGGCTCCCGTCTGACAGGGTAAAGAACGTATGCAGGAGCGACCTTGTGTCGCTCCTGCAGGGATCGGTGTCTGCTTCAGGTTAGAAGCTGGCCTTGACCTGCAGGCCAACCACCAACGCGTTGTCGATCTTCTTCCCCGAGAACGCCCCCGGCTCGATGATGTACTGCACATCCGGGCGCAGGTTCAACCATGGCGTCGCCTGGTAGCCATAGCTCAGTTCGATCAACTGCTCGGCGCTGTCGATGTCGGGGAACTGCTGGCCAGCGTTGAAGGCGGCGTCTTCCAGCACATCGCGGCTACGCGGGTTAGGCACGGCACGGCCGTAACCCAGCGCCACCGTATCTTTCGGGCGGCCTTCGAACGGCTTGTACAGCACCACGCCGGCGCCATACCACTTGGTGAACGGCGAGGCGGCCTTGCTGGATGCCGAGTACTGGCCGAAGGCATGCAGGCTGCGGCCTGGCGAGCTTTGGTCGTTCCACACGGCCTGGTCGATCAGCAGGTAGTGGCCGCCACGGCCGGATACTTCGTCATCGCTGCCGATGCGTTTCACGTCGGAGCTGTCGTAGTAGTAGCCCAGCTTGTACTCGCCGGGCAGTTCACCCTGTAGCTTGTACACCAGCTCCACCGGTACCACGGTGCCGGTGGTGTGCTTGGGGCCCAGGTGCCAGGCGCGGCTGGAGTTGCCATTGCTTTCGGGGTCGACGTTGAACGCCGCCACGCGCAATTGCCAGGCAGGCGACAGGTCGTACTTCACCCGCACGCCCAGGTGAGCGTTGGGGTAGTTGGTCCAGCCGCTGCCACCGGACATGTTCAGCGGGTGGCCGCAGAAGCCGGCGTTCATGAAGTTGCACAGGATGCCGCTGTCCAGGCCGCCCAGGTCGTTACCCATGGCCATGTAGCCCAGCTTGACGTTGAGCGCCGGGGTGAACAGGGTGCGCTCGTAGCTCAGCTCGGTCAGGCGGGTGTACAGGCCACCGAAGTTTTCCTGGATCGGCAGGCGGTTGCCTACCAGGTCTTCCGAAGCACTGTTACCACGGCGGTCGTTGATGGTCAGCTGGACCTTGCCGCCGTTGTCCAGGCCGTACAGTTTCGACAGGTCGAACTGCACGCCCAGCTTCAGGTTCTGCGAATAGCGCGCCGAGCGGTGCAGGCCGCCGTGGGCGTTGTAGGCGGTTTCGCCGCTGTAGTCGCCGGTGAACTTCACGCCGTCGTCTTCAAGCTGGTGGCGCAGGCCGCCCCAGTCACCGGTGAGGGTGCTGCGGGTCATCAGGTCGCCGTCGGCCAGGGCGGTGGTGCTGGCCAAGGCCAGCAGCAGGGTAGGGGTAATGCGAATTGCGGATGGCATTGCTGTGTCTCGGGTTGTTATTCAGGGCCATTCACGGCTGAACCCGCGCCCGCATGGCCAGTGCTGACCTTGTGGGAGCGGGTTCACCCGCGAAGGGGGCGACGCGCTCTTACGGCAAGGCGTAAGAAATCACGTAGTCGCCGCGGTCAGTCGACTGGCGGGCGCCGCCAGCAGTGACGACCACGTACTGCTTGCCGGTCTTCGGCGAAACATAGGTCATCGGGCCGCCCTGGCTGCCCACTGGCAGGCGAGCCTTCCAGATTTCGTTACCGTTGCTGCTGTCGTAGGCGCGCAGGTAGAAGTCCTGGGTGCCGGCGATGAACACCAGGCCGCCTTGGGTCGACAGGGTGCCGCCCAGGGTTGGCAGGCCGATCTTGATCGGCAGGTGCATGCGGATACCGAGCGGGCCGGTGTCTTCAACGGTGCCCACCGGTACTTGCCAGGCCACCTGGCGGGTCTTCATGTCGATGGCGGTCAGGGTGCCGAACGGTGGTGCCTGGCACGGGATGCCGGCTACCGACAGGAAGCGGTTCTTGTTCACCGCATACGGGGTGCCCTTGAGCGGTACTGCGCCCATGCCGGTGTTCAGCGCTTCGCCACCGGAAGATGCACCACCTTTGTTCTGCGACGGAATCATCTGGATCCACAGGCCCAGGCGCATGTCGTTGACGAAGATGAAGCCATGAACCGGGTCGGTGGAAATGCTGCCCCAGTTCATGCCGCCCAGCGAACCCGGGAAGCTCAGCGACAGGTCGGTGCCCGGCGCGGTGTACAGGCCGTCGTAGCGCATTTTCTTGAAGTCGATGCGGCACAGCAGCTGGTCATACGGGGTGGCGCCCCACATGTCCGACTCGGTCAGGGTTTGCGCGCCGATTTGCGGCATGCCCACCGACTTCGGCTGGGTTGGGGAGTACGGCTCGTTCGGGATGTTGCTTGGCTTGACCGGTACTTCCTCGACCTGGGTCAGCGGCTTGCCGGTGGCGCGGTCGAGCACGTAGATCTGCCCGGCCTTGGTGCCGATCACCACCGCAGGAACCGACTGGCCGTCGTCCTTGGTAAAGTCGATCAGGCTCGGCTGCATCGGCAGGTCGAAGTCCCACAGGTCGTTGTGCACGGTCTGGAACACCCACTTCTGGTTGCCGGTGGTGGCGTCCAGGGCCAGCACCGAAGCGCCGTAGGTGTGGTCCAGCTTGCTGCGCTCTACACCGTAGATGTCGGTGGACGACGAACCCATTGGCAGGAACACGGTGTTCATTGCCGGGTCGTAGGACATCGGTGCCCAGCTGTTCGGGGTGCTGCGCACGTAGGTGCTGTCGCCCTGCGGTGCCTGGCGGTCTTCCGGGTTGCCCGGGTCGAAGGCCCAGCGCATTTCACCGGTGATCACGTCGAAACCACGGATCACGCCGCCTGGCATGTCGGTCTGGACGTTGTCGGCAACACGGCCGCCGACCACCACGGTGGTACCGGCCATCAGCGGTGCGGAAGAAAGCTGGTAATAGGAGTCCGGCACATTGCCCAGGCCGGTCATCAGGTTGACCTGGCCGTTGTTGCCGAAGCCCTGGCAGAACTCGCCATTGTCGGCGTCGACGGCAATCAGGCGGCCATCGATGGTGTTGGTCAGCAGACGACGCTGGCAGTTGGCACCGGCCGGCACGCTACCGGCGGCGACCGGCGAGCTGTTCGGCTGGGTCGGCTGGGCGATAGCTGCAGTGGCGTCGAAATAGGCCATGCCACGGCAACGCTGCCAGACCTTGGACTGGGCGTTGATTTCGTTTTTCCACAGCTCTTTGCCGGTATCGGCATCGAGGGCGATCAGGTTGTTGTGCGGGGTGCAGATGAACACCTTGTTGCCGATCTGCAACGGGGTCAGCTGGTCCTCGGCACCATTGCCGTCGCTGAGGGCCACGTCACCGGTGTGATAGGTCCAGGCCACTTTCAGCTTGTTGACGTTGTCGCGGTTGATCTGGTCCAGCGCGGCGAAGCGGCTGCCACCTTCGGTGTTGCCGTAGTGGGCCCAGTCCTTCTGCTCTTTGCCAGCCTCGACCGGGGTCATGCCCGGGCCTTTGCCGGTAGGGGCGACGCTTGGGTGGGCGACGAACATGTTGCCGGCGGCGATCACCAGTGCAACGGCGATCACCCCGGCAACACCGTAGGCACCACGGCCGGCACTGGCGCCGTTGGCACGGGCCAGCAGCGGGTAGACCAGCGCCACGACCATGCCGATCGCAGCAAACATGAACAGGCGCGAGAACAGTGGCCAGAACACCAGGCCGGTGTCGATCAGCGCCCAGATCGCGGTACCGACCAGGAACGCTGCGTACAGCCAGGCACCGGCCTTCTTGCGGCGGGCGATGAGGACACCGGCGATGGCCATGGCCAGGCCGCCGATCAGGAAGTACAAGGAACCGCCCAGGCCGGCCAGCTTGATGCCGCCAGCAGCCAGGAGGAGGCCGAGCAGGGCGATGATCACGCCCAGGCCGATCAGGATGATGTTTGTGGCGCCAGAAGCGCGCGGTGTTTCGTTCATGCCAGGGATCTCAGCAGGTGGAATGCGCGCAGTCTAAGCCCTTAGCTTGCTAATTAACAAGTTGGTACATAATTTTATGAGGCTGATTGTCGCAGGGCTGATCGTGCGATGGTGTGGCTAAAAGTGTAGATCAGGCGTTTAAAAATGCATTAAATGGGGGGTTCATGCGCGTTGTGTAATATGCATTCATACTTTGGTCGAGTAAAAAATGGCCAGGTATCACGCTGGCCACGGGGTGGAGCTGGTGTAGAACACTGCCAGCCAGATGGTGGCTGTGCCGGGGGCGGTCCACTCCACGCGGTGGCGGGAGTGGGGCGGGATGTCCAGGCAATCGCCCGGCGCCAGCAAGCGGGTGTGGTGCTCGTGCTCGAAACGCAGGCCCGCAGCACCGCTGAGCAGCACGATCCACTCGCCTTCGGCCTGGTCGTACCAGAAACCGGGCGGGCTGGCCTGGCCGCTGGAGACACTACGTTCCACACGCACGCCAGGGCGGCTGAGCAGCTCGTCGACACGTTCGGCACTGGTGGGGTCGCAGGGAGGCAGGGCAGTCAGCAGGTTATTCGGTGTCATGGAAAGCCTCGCTTTGAAGGTGTGTTGCCACTATGGACGCAAATACCCTGCAGCGCGCTTCTTGACCCGCCCGGCTGTTTGTAAGACCTTTCCGAGATTTGGATGACGGGCAGCAAATGGACAAACTCCAGGCGATGAAGATGTTCGTGGCCACTGTCGATGCTCAGGGCTTTTCTGCCGCTGCGCGCAGGCTTGGGCTGGCCACTTCGTCGGTAACGCGCCTGGTTGATGCGCTGGAAACGGCGCTGGGCACCACGTTGCTCAACCGCTCGACTCGCCAGGTCAGCCTGACCGAAGCCGGCGCCCGTTACTATGAGCGTGCGCGGGGCATTTTCGAGGCGCTGGATGAGGCCGATGCCAGTGTTGCCGACCGTGGCGAGGAGCCTGTCGGCGTGTTGCGCCTGTGCCTGCCGGTGGAGTTCGGCAGGCGGGTCATCGCCCCGCATCTGGGGCCGTTTCTGGCACGGCACCCGGCGCTGGAGCTGGACATCGACCTCAGCGACCGCCTGGATGACCTGCTGGACGGGCGCTATGACCTGTCGATTCGCCTGGGCGACCCGTCGGCCAATGACGAATTGGTGTGTCGCCAGCTCGGCTGCTTCGAGCGTTGGCTGGTGGCCAGCCCGGCTTACCTGGCCGGGCGAGATACGTTGCAGCACCCCCGGCAGTTGCTGGAGCACGCCTGCCTGCGTTTTCGCTACGGGCAGAAAGCGCGCCCCTGGCGACTGGTGCTTGGCCAGGAAAGCCTGGAGTTGAACGTAAGCGGGCCGCTGCGCAGTGCCAATGCCGACATGTTGCGCGAAGCCGCACTGGCGGGCACTGGCATCGCGCTGCTGGCCGACTGGCTGGTGCGCGAGGATGTGCTGGCCGGGCGCCTGCTGCGGGTGTTCCCAGATTGGCGAGCCAGCCCTGGCACGGCCAATGACAGCATCAACGCCCTGTACCTGCCCAACCACCGTAGTTCGCGGCGGGTGAATGCGTTTATCGATTTTTGCGCAGGTTTATTAGGCCGGCACGGCTAGCGTTGCGCTGTGCGCAAAGGCGCGTTGCGCCAGGGTTGGATTCCCGGCTTTGACGCGCTTGGTTAAGGTAGCCGGCATATTCCACCCCTTGTCGAGGAACCTCGCATGAATCCCTCCCTTGCCGCCGCGCAACCTGCAGCCACCGGCCTGAGCCGGGCACTGGTCGTGCTGCTGGCGTTCTGCTGCGGCGCGATCGTGGCCAACATCTACTACGCCCAGCCCATCGTCGGTTTGATCGCCCCGGACCTGGGGCTGTCCACCGAGCATGCCAGCCTGATCGTTTCACTCACCCAGCTGGGTTATGCCCTGGGCCTGCTGTTGCTGGTGCCGCTGGCTGACCTGCTGGAGAACCGCCGCTTGATGGTCGCCACCGCAGTGCTGGCGTGTGTCAGCCTGCTGCTGGCAGGGACCAGCAGCAGCGGCCAGGGCCAGTTGTTCCTGGGCTATGCGCTATTGATCGGGTTCAGTTCGGTGGCGGTGCAGATGCTCATTCCGCTCGCGGCGCACCTGGCGCCGGAGCAGCAGCGTGGCCGGGTGGTGGGTAACATCATGGGCGGGTTGCTGCTGGGGATCCTGCTGGCGCGGCCGTTGTCCAGCCTGGTGGCCGACCATTTCGGCTGGCGCGCGGTGTTCATTGGCGCTGCCGGGGTGATGCTGGCGATCATCCTGCTACTGGCGCTGACCTTGCCGCAGCGGCGGCCTGAACACAAGGCCAGCTATGCCGGGTTGATGCTGTCGTTGCTCACACTGTTGCGCCGCTATCCGCTGCTGCGCCAGCGCTCGTTGTACCAGGCGCTGATGTTCGCAGCGTTCAGCCTTTACTGGACGGCGGTGCCCATGGCGCTGGCGGGTGAGCACGGCCTGTCGCAAAGCCAGATCGCCGTGTTCGCCCTGGTGGGCGCGGTGGGCGCCTTTGCCGCGCCCTTGGCTGGCCGCCTGGCAGATGCCGGGTATGCACGGGCCGGCTCGCTGCTGGCGCTGCTGCTGGCTCCGGCGGCCTTGTTGCTGGGCTTGACGACGCCGGGCTACAGCGTGATCGGCCTGGGACTGACCGGCGTGCTGCTGGACTTTGCGGTGCAGATGAACATGGTCATCGGCCAGCGCGAAGTGTATGCACTGGACCCGGCCAGTCGCGGGCGGCTGAACGCGGTGTACATGACCAGCATCTTCCTGGGTGGGGCGCTGGGGTCGGCAGTGGCCAGTGCGCTGTTCAGCCAGTTTGGCTGGCAAGGTGTGGCGCTGGTGGGGGCAGGGTTGCCTGGCCTTGGATTGATCGCTTTTATGGCCAAAGCTTCCCGATCCTGACCGGTATGCGGTCCTACAAAGACCGTGCATATTTGTCCAGGTGCTATCGGCCAAGCGGCAGCGCCACGCCAATCAAGGCAAACAGGCTGCCGCAGCAGCGATTGAAACCTTTGCCACCCTTGGCCAGCCACGGCCGGATGCGAAACGCCAGGCGGGCCAGCACGTACTCGACCAGAAACTCCACACTGGCAAAGGTCGCCGCCATCATTACGAACTGCAGCATCAGCCCGCGTTGCGGGTCGATGAATTGCGGCAGGAAGGCACCATAGAACAGCAGCACTTTGGGGTTGGCCATGGCCGACAACAAGCCTTGGCGGAACAAACCCGCATTGCCGAGCCGTGCACTGCGCTCGGTCAATTCCAGATGCAGGCCCGGGCTGCGCCACAGCTGGATACCCAGCCAGACCAGGTAAGCGCCGCCTACCCACTTGAGCACGCTCAACACCGAAGCCGAGGTTTGCAGCAAGGCGCTGAGGCCAAACATGGCCAGGGCGATAAGCGCGCTGAAGCCAAACACGCCGCCAACAATGGTGAACAACGTACGGCGGGCGCCATACAGGGCGCCATGGGTCAGGGCTAGCAGGCTGTTGGGGCCTGGTGTCAGCGACAGGCCGATGCTGGCCAGCAGGTAGATGAGCCAGGTGTCGAGTGCCATGGTGCAACGCCTTGTTGATTTGAAGAGTGCCAGTCTAGGGCGCGGTACCCAGTCAGCAAGGGTATGATCTGGACATTGAATAGTCGTTTCTGGACGCAATGCCATGTTGCCTGATATTCGCCTGCTGATCTTGCCGTTACCGGATTTCGCCCTGCTGCCATTCGGCGGCTTTCTCGACAAATTGCGTTTCAGCGCCGACGACGAAGACTACAGCCAGCAGCGCTATTGCAGCTGGATTGTGGCCGGGCTTACGCTCGACCCGGTACCGTCGAGCAGCGGTGCAGTGGTGCAGGTCGAGGCGGTGGCCGGCCAGCTGGAACTGGCCAGTTTCGACTACCTGGTGGTGTTCGGCGGCCGCAATGCCATGGCTACAGCTGCGTTGGCGCCGCGCTACCAAACCTTGCTCAGGCAGGCCGGCAAAGCCGGGGTCAAGCTGGTGGGGGTCGACAATGGCGCATTCCTGTTGGCCGCGTGCGGGTTGTTACGGGGGCACAAGGTGGTCGTGCACTGGCGTCACGAAGCCGAGTTTCGCGCCGCGTTCCCACAGTTGCAGGTGCTGCGCGATCAACTGTATTGCATCGACGCAAACCGTATCACCTGTGCTGGCGGCACGGCGGCCATCGACCTGGCGGTGGCGCTGTTGTCACAAGCCTGTGGGCGGAGCCGGGCGCTCAAAGGGCTGGCCGACATGCTGGTGGACGAAACCCGCGACAGCCGCCATGCCTTGCGTTCGCTGGAACTGGGCGCTGGCCAGGCGCGCCAGGTACAGCGGGCACAGGCCCTGATGCGTCACCACCTGGGCACCCCGCTGGCGGTCGAGCAACTGGCCGCTGAACTGGGCATCAGCCGGCGCCAGCTGGACCGGCAGTTCCACGCCAGCTACGGCATTAGCGCCAAGGCCTGGTGGCTGGAAATGCGCTTGCAGCAGGCGCGCTGGCGCTTGCTCAACTCAAGCCACAGCCTGGCGCAGATTGCCGATGAGGTGGGGCTGGGCGATGCCAGCTACCTGGGTAAATGTGTGCGGCGGCGGTTTGGTTGTTCAGCCCTTGAGTTGCGGGCAGGCAACCCCCCAACCTGAAGCCGCTGCAAAGTTACTGCGGCGTCCCGAATAACCCCGTCCAGTAAATCCCTGCGTCACTCTTCGGGTCCACGGCATAGGCGGCACCCAGCTCACGGAAATCCGGGTTCATCAACGTGGCGCAATGCCCCGGGCTCTCCAGCCAGCCATCAACCACCTTGTGCGCGGTGTCACGCCCGGCGGCGATGTTTTCACCGACTTGCTGGTACAGGTAGCCAGCCAGCTCCGCCCGGTCGCCGGGGGTGCGGCCATCCTTGTCGATGTGGTCGAAGAAGTTCTGGTTGGCCATGGCCCGCGTGTGGTTGGCGGCGGCCCCGGCCAGTACCGTGCTCCAGCTTAGTGCGGGGGCTGCGGCGTACGGCTGGCCGCCGCATTGGCGCGGCACCTTGCGGGCAGCGTTGATCTCTTGCAATACCTTCTGCCCCTCGGCCTGCCAGTCGCCCAGGCGACCGCTGAGCAGCGGCCGGGCCAGCACGATGCGCCAGTCGCGGCCCTCCTGGCTGACGCCGATATCGACGAACTGCGGGTCTAGCACCACTTGGCAGAAGCTTTCTTCGATGGCATGCATGGCCGCGCGCGCATCGCGTGGCCCCGACAGGCTGATGGCCTGCACGTTGACCATGGGGTAGGCGGCGCGGGTCATGGCCTGCTGCAAGTCACGGGTGCCCTCTGGTGACAGTGCCAGGCGGGTGTCGCTGTTGAGCGGTGGCAGCTCCAGCGAGGCTTCGCCACCGCAGGGCTGGGCCTTGCTGCGGTAGACATTGATCGAATCGATCAGCTGCGCCTCTTCGCCGGTGACAGCCAGTACCCCGGTCGAGACGACCAGGCCCAGCGACAAGGCGGCAAGGGATGACAGGACGCGCATGTGGATCTCCCTATGACTGGCAGCGTCGTGGTATGCGCTGCTCATCCTACACAAGCTGGGGGCTTTTGGCCCTAGCGGGTGCAAAGCAATGAAAACGCCGGCAATCGTTGCTGGCGGCAAAAGAGGGAGTAGACCACTGGTCGCTGGAAAAGTGCGATGAGTTGCTAATCATTCGTATCGAGCCAGGGCTTTCAGCCGTCTTGGCATCAACGGGCCAACGCGGGGTTCGGCTTGTAGAACAGGAAGTGCGTGGTCTGCGCAGTTTTGCGGTAGGCCTTGGCCCAGTCGGGGTGGACCGTACGGTCGTGGAAGTACAGCGCACCGCCGGTGGGGTCTTTCAATTGCTGGTTGAGCGCCTTGCGTGCGATCTCCTTGGCCACATCGTAGCGTTTCGCTTCCTCGACCTGGTCCGGGCGCCCGTCGCACCACCAGGAAAACTGGCAGGCCTTGGTCTCGACGCCCTGCTTGACCACGCCGCAGATGGTGTCGGGGAAACCATCATGCCCAAGGCGGTTGAGCACCACGCTGGCCACCGCCGACATGTCTTCGGCATCGGCGCCCTTGGCTTCCCAGTAGATGGTGCGGGCCAGGCAGGTGATGCTGTCGTCCAGGGGCGCCTGGCCGGCCGGGTCGACTGCCTGCGTTTCGCTTGAGGTCAGTTTTTCTGTTTTTTTTGGCGGCGGGGCATCGTTGACCACCTTTTTTTCCAGTACTTCGGCCTTGTCTTCGGCCACTGCGGCCTTGGCCGTGTCGGCTGCGTGCAAGGGGCCTGCGAGCAGGGCCGAGGTCAAGCCGATCACTATCCAGACAGGGCGCATGGCGAGGCATCCGAGTGGGGGCTGATTGCCAGTCTAGCCAAGCGTAAGCATTAATACCAAAGGCAGGGTGGCGGCGGCCGCTACGGTCTGCAGGGCAATAATGGTGGCCATCAGCGGGGCGTTGCCACCCATTTGCCTGGCCATTACATAGGAGGACGAAGCAGTCGGCAGGGCCTGGAACAGCACCGCCACCACGGCTGCCTGGCCACTCAGGCCCAGCACGCGGCACAGGCCCCAGGTGGTCAAGGGCATGATCAGGAACTTGAATGCTGACGCCGCCATCAGCGGCCGCACCTGCTGGCCCAGGCTGGCCCCACCCAGCGCTGCGCCCACACATAGCAGGCCCATTGGCAGGGCGGCCTGGCCCAGCGCCTTGACCGTGGGTTCGATGCCCGGCGGCAAGCCCTGCCCCGTTACCCGCAGCAGCAGGCCGCCGGCACAGCCGACGATCAACGGGTTGGCGAAGATTGCCCGCAGCACCGTGGCCGGTGAGCTGTGGCGGGCGCTGAAACGCGCGAACACCAGCACGCAGAGCAGGTTGACCAAAGGCACGATGGCGGCATTGGCCACTGCTGCAAGGGCAATCCCGGCGCTGCCGTAGAGGCCGGCGGCCAGGGTAGCGCCGATGTAGTTGTTGAAGCGGATACCGCCCTGGAAGACCGAGGTGAAGTCAGCGCCGTTGTGGTTGATTGCGCCCTGGTACAGCACCAGCAGCACGGCGCCGGCGAGGGTGGAGAGCATCAGCACGCCGACCATGCCCATCACCGGTACGCCATCGAGGTTGGCCGTGGCCAGGCCGTGCAGGAACAGCGAAGGTAGCAGTACGTAGTAGCTCAGGCGCTCGGCGCCGGGCCAGAAACTCTCGGCCAGAAAGCCGCGCAGGCGCAGGAAAGTACCCAGGGTAATCAGCAGGATGATCGGTAGCAGGGTGGTCAGCAGCAAGTGAAGCATGGTCGACGTTCCGTGGCCGGGTACGCGCACAGACTACTGCTGAGGACTGATCTGTAAAAACGTTGTTTTCTGCACTGACTGTTGAGAAAAAATGCATGGTTTAGGCATTACGCGCTCTCACAGAGATCCCGCCAGGACAATCACTGCTTGCAACTACGCCTCAAGCGCAGTCTTCAACACCGCGCTCAAATGCCGCCGTTGGCTTTTCTCATGCTCCAGCAACACCACACGGCGGGTCATTTGCGGTTGGCCAAACGGCAGGCAGGTGGCCGGCGGCAGGCGTTTCAGGTCGTCGTCTGCCATGGGGATGATCGCGACACCCAGGCCCATGACGGCCATGCTTGCCAACGCTTCCTGGCTGTCCAGTTCCATCTGTTCGCTCACTTGCAAATGCTGGCGGCGCAGTTCCTGCTCGATCTGCCGCCCGGCCCAGGCACGCTTGTCGAAGCGCAGGAACGGTTGACTGGCGAGCAGCTGCGGTACGCTGTACCCGGCCAGTTCGGGGCTGGCGATGGCCCAGAAGCGGTCCTCGAACAGCGGTGTGAAATCCAGGCTTTGTGGGTATGGGCTGACCGGCTCAGTGGTGATTGCCGCGTCCAGCTCACCGTCCTCCACGCGGCGTGCCAGCTCCGCCGACATGCCCGAGGCCACGCTGATGTGCAACTGTGGGTGGTTGGCCTTGATCCATACCAGCGCCTTGGGCAAGCGCCGCGCCAGCACGGTATGGATCGCCCCCAGGCGCAGGCGGCCGCGCAGGCTCGGGCCGCTGGCCACAGCGTCGGCCAGTTCGTCGTAGGCAGCCAGGATGCTCTCGGCGCGGGCCACCGCCAACTGGCCTGCTTCGGTCAGCACCACCTGCCTGCGGCTGCGGTCGAACAGGGGGGCCTGCAACTCGTCTTCAAGGGTCTTGATGTGCAGGCTCACCGCCGAAGGGGTGAGGCTGAGCAGGTCGGCGGCACGCGCAAAGGTGCCGTGGCGGGCGATGGTTACCAGGGTGCGCAAGGCTTTGAGAGACATGCGGAGGAGGTCCGGTTACAAGCTGACAGGGCGGTATTGTCAGGCCCGGCCCTATCGCCGGCAAGCCAGCTCCCACAGGTACTCCACCGGCAGCGGCCATTGTGGTGACCCTGTGAAAGCTGGCTTGCCGGCGATAGGGCCGGTACAGGCCACATTGTTCAGCGCTCAATACGCCCATACGCCTGGCTGATCCGGTCGATCACCATGGCCAGGGCGACGATCGCCAGCCCGGCCTCCACACCTTGGCCGACATTCAAGGTCTGGATCCCCGCCAGCACATCCTCACCCAACCCGCGGGCACCGATCATCGATGCCACCACCACCATCGACAAGGCCATCATTACCGACTGGTTGAGCCCGGCCATGATGCTTGGCAGCGCCAGCGGCAGGGCAATGCGCCGCAGCCGCTGCCAGCGGGTTGCCCCCAGGCCGTGTGCGGCCTGCAGCAACGAAGGGTCGATCTGGCTCAGGCCCAGTTCGGTCAACCGTACCAGTGGCGGCAGGGCGTAGATCAGCGTGGCGAACACGGCGGGTACCTTGCCCAGGCCAAACAGCATCAGCACCGGGATCAGGTAAACGAAGGCCGGCAGCGTCTGCATCACATCCAGTACCGGTAACAGCAGCCGCCTCGCCAGTGGCCGGGAAGCCAGTAGTATGCCCAGCGGCACGCCCACCAGCACGCACAGGCCGGTACTCACCAGCACCAAGGCCAAGGTTTGCAGCAGCTTGTCCCACAGCCCGAGCATCCCGATCAAGGCCAGCAGCGCCACCAGCACCGCGCTGCGCAGCAGGCTGCGGCTGGCGTGCCAGGCAAGCAGGCCAACCAGTAGCAACAGCAACCACCAGGGCAGCAGGCGCAGCAGGTTCTCCAGGCCGACCAGCAGTTGCAGCAGCTGGTCAGAAACCGCGCGCAACTGATCGCCGTAATTCAGCACCAGCCAGTCGACCAGCCTGTTTACGCTGTCAGCGAAAGAAAACTGCAGGGCTTGGGGAAAGCCGTTGCTCACAGGCTGCCCTCAACCTTGGTGGCAACCTCGGCAGGCAGCCAGGCTTTCCACACCTCTGGGTTGTCACGCAGGAAGGTGAGGGCGGCCTCGCGCGGTGGCGTGCGCTTTTCGCTCATGACGGCCAGCGCCTTGTTGAGCCGATCGATCGGCAGGTCGACCTGCTCGAACACCGCGACCAGGTCCGGGTAGCCATCACGGAAGGCCTTCGAGACACCAATCGACAGCTTCGCGGGGAGTGAGCGGCTGCCCTTCGGGCTGGGGTTCCCGGGATCGGTCAGCGTGGCCCACGCCTCGGCATCGAACGCTGGCTCTTGCAGGCGGATGAGTTTGTATCGCCCCATCAACGGGGTCGGGTTCCAGTAATAGAACAGCACCGGCTGGCCACGGCGGATGGCCGAGCCGATTTCCGCATCCATCGCTGCACCGGAGCCACTGCGGAAGTTGGTATACAGCTCATCCAGGCCATACGCCTTGAGTTTCTGACTGTTGACCGTTTCCGATGTCCAGCCGCTGGGGCTGTTCAGAAAACGGCCCTTGTCGGGTGACTCGGGGTCGCGAAATACCTGCGGGTAGCGCTTGAGGTCGTCGACGCTGCGTAGGTCGGGCGCCAAAGGCTTCAACTTGCGAGCAGCGTCGCCTTCGATCACGTACGCGGGTACCCACCAGCCTTCTTCTGCATGCTTGACCGTGTCGCCCAGTGCGAATACCTGGCCTGCCTGCTCGGCCTTGACCCAGGCAGGGCTGCGCCCGGCCCACTCTTCGGCGATCACCTGGAGGTCGTTGCGGGCCAGGGCCACTTCCATACTGACGGTGCTGCCGGGGAGGGTATCGGTGGTGTAGCCATACCCGCGCTCCACGATCAGCCGCAGGATTTCGGTGGTGAGGGCACCGCTTTCCCAGCCGATGGCACCGAAATGGATCGGTGGGCGTTGCTCTGCCGATACAGCGTTGTGGGTGTTGGCCAGGCCTACGGCCAGCATCAGGCCGGCCAGCAGCGTTGAAAACTTGTTCATCCAGACCTCGTCGTTTGCCGCGCCTTGGGGGTGGGGGCAAGTGTAGACGACGAGCTGTTGGCGGGGCTCGGGGCCGCGCGGGGCGGCCCCGTTTGCCTCAGACGCGGAACTGGTCCATCAGCGCCTGCTGCTGGTTGGCCAGGCTGTTCAGGGACTGGCTGACACGCGCTGACTCGTTGGCCTGCCCCGACAGCGATTCGGTGACATCGCGGATGGTTGCCACGTTGCTGTTGATCTCTTCGGCCACCGCGCTTTGCTCTTCGGCGGCCGAGGCGATCTGCAGGTTCATGTCGGTGATCACCGTCACCGCCTGGCCGATACGCTGCAACGCAGTCACGGCCTGGCCAACCTGTTCGACACCTCCCTGGGCCTGACGGTGGCTGTTGTCCATGGCACCGACCACTTCGCGGGTGCCGTCCTGCAAGGCCTCGATCACCTGGCGGGTTTCTTCTACCGACTCCTGGGTGCGTCGGGCCAGGTTGCGTACTTCATCGGCAACCACGGCAAAGCCACGGCCGGCTTCACCCGCGCGGGCTGCCTCGATGGCGGCGTTGAGCGCCAGCAGGTTGGTCTGTTCGGCAATCGAGCGGATCACTTCCAGCACCGAACCGATCTTTTCGCTGTTCTGCGCCAAGCCTTCGACTTCGGCCATGGCGTTGCTCATGTCGGCGGCCAGGGCATCAATGCTTTGGGTGGTGCGGTCGATCACTGCCAGGCCTTCGCGGGTGGCCTGGTCGGCATCGCGGGCGGCCTGGGCGGCTTGCGAAGCGCTGCGCGCCACGTCCTGGGCCGTAGCGCTCATTTCGTGCGAGGCCGTGGCCACCTGGTCGACCTGGCGGTATTGCTGCTCCATGCCGGCGCTGGTTTGCGTGGCAATTGCCGAGGACTGGTCGGCGGTGCCTCGTGCAGCCTGCACCGAGCGTTTGACCTCGGCGATGGTCGGCTGCAACTTGTCGAGGAAGCGGTTGAACCAGCCGGCCAGTTCACCCAGCTCGTCCTGCTTCTGGTAGGTCAGGCGGCGGGTCAGGTCGCCTTCGCCGCTGGCAATGTCCTTGAGCATGGCGGCCACGCCGAGGATCGGCCGGGTAACGCCGCGGGCCATCAGCCACACCATCAGCAGGCCGGCAATGGCTGCCGCCAGGCCCAGGCCCAGCTCCAGCAGGGTGCCACTGGTGTTCAGCGCGTCCAGTTCCTGCTTCAGTGTTTCGGCAGGCCCGGTCAGGGCATTTTCCGGCACATCCAGCAGCACGCCCCAGGGTTGCGCGTCGGGGATCGGCCGGAACGCGGCCAGCACCTTCAGACGCTGCTGGTCGTGCAGGATGGTCATCTTGCCATCAGCCAGCTTGCGTACCAGTTCGGCGCCCTTGGCCGAGTCCACCTGGTCGAAGCGCTGGGCCAGCTTGCTGGCATCGGCGCTGTAGCCGGCCAGCAGGCCGACCGGGCTGAGGATACCGACAGTGGTACGGCCCTCGTACAGGCTGCGGCTGGCCTCTTGGCTCAGGGCCTGAAGGCTGTTGAGGTTAATGTCGATGGACAGGGTGGCAATGATCTTGCCGTTGACCGCCAGCGGGAAGACGATGCTGGTCATCAGCACCTGCTGGCCATTGATGTCATAGAAATAGGGCTCTACCACGCACACCTTGCCGGTCGTACGCGGGCACACCCACCAGGTGTTGGCCGGCTGGCCGCTGGGGCCGATCTCGGTGTTGGCCATATCGTGTTCAGGCAGCGCCATGGCGGTCAGCTGGCCAGCGCGCGGCTGCGACCAGTACAGGGCAAAGCGCCCGGTTTCGTTGCTGCCCAGCTCTGCCTTGCCGGCGAACAGGCTGTCCTTGGTGTCCAGCGCGTTGGGCTCGAACACCAGCGACAGGCCGAGCAGGTCGGGGTTGGCCTGCAGGGCGGTGCGTACCTGGCGGGTCATGTCTTCACGCAGGTCAAACGCGTCGAGGTAGCGCTTTTCTGCCTGTTCGCGCAGGAACAGCACCTGGCGGGCGAAGCCGGCGCCGTACTGGTAGGCGTCCATGAACTGGCGACGGATGTTCAGCGCTTGCACTTCACCCTGCGACTCGATGCGTGATTGCGCCGCCTCGGTCAGCATCTGCATGCTGCTGGCCTTGACCAGGTCCGAGCTATGGTCCATCCGGTACAACGACAGGCCGACGAGCAAGGTGACGATGCCAGCCAGGCAAAGGCCGGCGAGCAGGGTGATCTTCCACTGGATGGAAAGTTGGCGCAAAGGCATGGGGGCGGATCCCTTTTTTTGGGCACTAAGGGTTATGGCTTTGGGGCTAGGTTGGGCGGGAAGCCCAACAGCTTATCGGCCCTTTCATTTTTTTCTTTATTCAAACATTCAATTTAAAACCGACCTTCTGTGAAATCCGCCGCAACATGGCGCTTTTGACATCTGCCGCCCACTGCTTCAGAGTGCGCGCTTTTTTCTGTCGTAATGAGGTAAGCCAACCATGAATGCAGTGATCGCCGCGGTCGGCATCATGCTGATACTCAGCCTGTCCCGCGTGCACGTGGTCATCGCCCTGATCATCGGTGCCCTGGTAGGTGGGCTGGTGGGCGGCCTGGGCATCGAAGGCACGCTCAAGGCGTTCAACGGTGGCCTGGGCGGTGGCGCCACGGTTGCCTTGTCCTATGCGCTGCTGGGCGCTTTTGCCGTGGCCATTGCCAAGTCCGGCCTGGCCCATGCCTTGGCTGACCGTGCACTGGCCATGATCGATCGCCAGGGCCACGCCAATGGCGGCAAGGTCAAATGGTTGATGATCGGCCTGATGCTGGTGGTGGCAGTGTCGTCGCAGAACATCCTGCCCATCCATATCGCCTTCATTCCGCTGCTGGTACCGCCGTTGCTGTATGTGCTGACCCGCCTGCGCATCGACCGTCGGCTGATCGCCTGCGTGATCACCTTCGGCCTGATCACCCCGTACATGTTCCTGCCGGTGGGCTTCGGCAACATCTTCCTCAACGAAATCCTGCTGGCCAACGTCGCCCGTGCCGGTGTCGACGTGAGCGGTGTCAACGTCACCCACGCCATGGCCATCCCGGCTGCGGGCATGTTGGCCGGCCTGCTGCTGGCAGTGTTCATCAGCTACCGCAAGAAGCGTGACTACGACCTGGCGCGCATCGAACAGGTGGAGCAGGTGAGCGTGCAGTACAACCCGCTGACGCTGCTGGTGGCGGGGCTGGCAATTGCCGCAGCGTTCATCGTCCAGTTGTTGCTGGACTCGATGATCATCGGTGCCATGGTCGGCTTCCTGATTTTCTCGCTGTCAGGCATCGTCAAGTGGAAGGACACCGACGGCCTGTTCACCGAGGGCATGAAGATGATGGCCATGATCGGCTTCATCATGATTGCCGCCTCGGGCTTTGCCGACGTGATGAAGGCAACCGGTGAGGTGAAGAGCCTGGTGGAAGCCTCGGCCCAGTGGATCGAGCACAGCAAGGGCATCGGTGCCTTGCTGATGCTGCTGGTGGGCTTGCTGGTGACCATGGGCATCGGCTCGTCGTTCTCCACCGTGCCGATCCTGGCCGCGATCTTTGTGCCACTGTGCGTGCAGCTGGGCTTCGACCCGCTGGCCACCGTTTGCATCGTCGGTACTGCCGGTGCCTTGGGGGACGCAGGCTCGCCGGCCTCGGACTCGACCCTGGGGCCGACCTCGGGCCTGAACGTGGATGGCCAGCACCACCATATCTGGGACACCGTGGTACCGACCTTCATCCACTACAACCTGCCATTGCTGGCGTTTGGGTGGGTGGCGGCGATGACGCTGTAAGGGGCGAGGGGGTCAGCCCTTGTCGGGCGGCGGCGAGATGCGGTTGAGCACGGTGCTGCCGTCCTTGCTGCGGGTGAGGTAGACCGGCAGCACCTTGGGCAGGTTGTTGACCAGGCGCGCGACCTCACGGGTGTTGTAGATACCACTGATGCGAATGCGGCCGGTGCTGGCATCTGCCAGCTGGAGCGGCGCGTCGAGGTAGCGGTTGATCACCGGCAGCGCCTGCTCCAGGCTCAGGTTGTCGAGCACCAGCTTGCCGCTGCGCCAGGCCAGGCTGTTGCTGTAGTCGTCGCTCTGTTCAAGCTGCGGCTCGAAGTCGCCCTTGTGATAACTGGCCTGCATCCCAGGGCCCAGACGGTAGCCACCGGTGGTGCCGTCGCTGGACACCAGCACCGAGCCTTCCACCAGCGTGACCTTGACCTGGTCCTGGTATTTCCACACGTTGAATTGGGTGCCAGTGACTCGGGTCTGGCCCCGGCCTGCATGCACGATGAACGGGTGGCTGCTGTCGTGCTGCACCTTGAAGAACGCCTCGCCGCGCTTGAGCGTGACCTGGCGCTGGTCCTTGTAGTTGAGGTAGGTCAGCTCTGTGTGGAGGTTGAGCTGTACGGTGCTGCCGTCGCTCAACTCCACGGTCTGCATGCGGTCGCCGGCTTCGAAATGCTGGTAGTGGTTGGGCAGCCAGCCTTGTTCCCAGCCCATCCAGCCGGCCAGCGGCAGCACGGCCAGGGCGATGGCGGCGGCAGATGCCAGCGGGCGCCAGTTGCGAGGGCGGGCAGGTTGACGGGTGGGTGGGTTGAAGTCGACGACGGTGGCGTTGCGTGGCAACAGGTCGGCGGTTTGCCAGATCTCCAGCATTGCCTGGTATTCCTCGGCATGCCGCGGGTCCGCCGCCAGCCAGCGGGCAAACGCCTCGCGCTCGGAAGCCGTGCAATCATCGGCGTGCAGGCGCATACACCAGTGCGCGGCGGCGTCGGTGATGGCATCGTCAGGGCTGATGTTGAGGCGGTCGTGATTCATTGCGGCTCCGGATTTTGCGTATTCTACCCTTGCTGGAGGGCTCCCGAGAACCGACGTAATGGCGAATGACTATCAGTTGTGACTGTTTTTCGTCAGATTTGCAACGGTTTTTCAGCGTTTGAGAACCCTTCGCGGGCGGCAAGGGAGGATGAAATCCCTGGCGCTGCCTTGCAGCCCATCGCGACACAAGGAGTCGCGTCCCCTGTAGGAGCAGCCTTGCGTCGCGAAAGGGGCGCGAAGCGCCCCCAGAGGTCTTTCAGAACTGCGCCGCCTCCAGCCCATAAAGGCTGCCGCTGCCCGCCCTGATACTGGCTTCCAGCCCCAGACCACGCGGCAGCACACGCTGGAAGAAGAACGCCGCACATGCAAGCTTGGCCCCATGAAACGCATCATCTTCCTCACGCCTGGCCAAGGCCACTGCCGCCATCCGCGCCCACATGTAGGCATATGCCGTCAGCCCGAACAGCTGCAGGTACTCCACCGCCACCGCACTGACCAGGTTGGCATCCTCGCCTGCCCGTGCCCGCAGCCAGGCGCTGGTAGCCTCCAGCCGCGCCAGGCTCGCCTGCAAGGCCTCGCGGTGCAGCGGTGCATCTACACTGAAAGCACGTACTTCGGCGGCGAAGCTGGCCAGTGCCTGGCCACCGTCCCCCAGTACCTTGCGCCCCAGCAGGTCGAGCGCCTGGATACCGTTGGTACCTTCATAGATTTGCGCAATGCGCACATCGCGCACCCGCTGCTCCTGTCCCCATTCGCGGATGTAACCATGGCCACCGTATACCTGCTGGCCGAGCACGCAGCTTTCCAGGCCGTTGTCGGTGAAGAAGGCCTTGGCCACTGGGGTCAATAGTGCCACCAGGCGCTGAGCGTGCTCACGTTCACCGGCGTCTTCGGCGTAACGCGCCAGGTCCAGTTGCTGGCCGACATAGGCGGCAAACGCCCTGCCACCTTCGGTTAGGGTGCGCATGGTCAGCAGCATGCGCCGTACATCACCGTGGTGGATGATCGGGTCAGCAGCCTTGTCCTGCGCCTGCGGGCCAGTGGCGGCGCGGCTTTGCAGGCGCTCGTTGGCGTACCGGGCGGCGCTCTGGTAGGACGCTTCGGCACAACCGATGCCCTGGATGCCGATGGACAGGCGCTCGTAGTTCATCATGGTGAACATGGCCGCCAGGCCCTTGTTCGGCTCGCCCACCAGGTAACCCTCGGCATCATCGAAGTTCATCACGCAGGTGGCCGAAGCCTTGATGCCCATCTTGTGCTCGATCGAACCGCAGTGGGCGGCATTGCGCGCGCCCAGTCGGCCATCGGCCTCGACCCGGTATTTCGGCACAAGGAACAGCGAGATGCCTTTGGCGCCGGCGGGCGCATCCGGCAGCTTTGCCAGCACCAGGTGGATGATGTTCTCGGTCAGGTCCTGCTCGCCGCCGGTGATGAAAATCTTGCTGCCGCTGATGCGATAGCTGCCGTCGGCCTGGGGTTCGGCGCGGCTGCGGATCAGCCCCAGGTCGGTGCCGGCGTGAGGCTCGGTCAGGCACATGGTGCCGGCCCAGCGGCCTTCGTACAGAGGCGGCAAGTAAGTTGCCTTGAGCGTTTCGCTGGCGTGGGCATCGATTGCCAGGCAACTGCCCGCGCTCAACGCCGAATACAGGCTGAAGCTGCAGTCGGCGGCGTAGAGCATTTCTTCGAACAGCACCCCTAGCATTTTCGGCATGCCCATGCCGCCAAATGCCGGGTTGCCGCCCAGGCCGACCCAGCCGCCTTCGCGGTAGGTCTGCCAGGCTTCGCGAAAACCGTCTGGCGTGGTGACCTGGCCGGCGTCGAAGCGCACACCTTGCTCGTCGCCGTTACGGCTGAGCGGGGCGATCAGCTGGCCAGTCACTTTGGCTGCTTCTTCCAGGATCGCGTCGGCGGTGTCGGCATCGATGCGCTCGGCCAGGGCGGGCAGGCGGGCCCACAGGGCCGGGGCGTTGAACACGTCATGCAGGACGAAGCGCATGTCGCGCAGGGGGGCGGAGTAAGTGGTCATCAGGGGCTCTTGAAGTGAAGAGGATATCTGTGAAGGTTGCGCCGTACCCGTGTAGGAGCAGCCTTGTGCTGCGAAGGGCCGGCAGGGCTGAAGGTCGTCTTCGCCGGTGAGGGCCTCTTCGCAGCACAAGGCTGCTCCTACAGAGAAAACGTCGAGGCCGTTACGGCTTCAGAGGGCTTTGGCCCGGTCGCGCAGGACGTACTTCTGGATCTTGCCGGTGGAGGTCTTGGGCAACTCGCCAAACACCACGGTCTTCGGCACCTTGAAACCGGCCAGGTGCTCGCGGCACCAGCCGGTGATGTCGGCTTCGCGGGTGTCCTCCCGGCCTGGCTTCAGGGCAATGAACGCGCACGGGGTTTCTCCCCACTTTTCATCCGGGCGCGCCACCACGGCGGCTTCAAGCACTGCCGGGTGTTTGTACAGGGCGTCCTCGACTTCAATGGTGGAGATGTTCTCGCCACCGGAAATGATGATGTCCTTGAGGCGGTCCTTGATCTCGACATAGCCGTCGGCATGCCACACGGCCAGGTCACCGGTGTGGAACCAGCCGCCACGGAACGCTTCGGCGGTGGCTTCGGGGTTTTTCAGGTAGCCCTTCATCACGGTGTTGCCGCGCATGAAGATCTCGCCCAGCGTGTTGCCATCGCGTGCCACCGGCTCGAGTGTCTGCGGGTCGGCCACCATCAACCCGTCCAGGGTCGGGTAGCGCACGCCCTGACGTGACTTGATTCGCGCACGCTCTTCCAGCGACAGTTCGTTCCACTCGTCATGCCAGGCACACACGGTCACCGGGCCATAGACTTCGGTCAGGCCGTAGGTGTGGGTGACGTGGATGCCCATCTCTTCCACGGCGCCAATGACCTTGGCCGGTGGTGCGGCGCCGGCGACCATGGCCTGTACCGGGTGCTCGATGGCGGCTTTGGCTGCCTCGGGCATGTTGACCAGGGCGTTGAGCACAATCGGGGCGCCGCACAGGTGGGTGACCCGGTGTTCGCGGATCAGGGTCAGGATCTTCTGCGGGTCGACCCGGCGCAGGAACACGTGCGTGCCGGCCAGGGCGGTGATGGTCCAGGGGTAGCACCAGCCGTTGCAGTGGAACATGGGCAAGGTCCACAGGTACACCGGGCGGTGGCCCATGGCCCAGGTCATCTGGTTGCCCAGCGCGTTAAGGTAGGCGCCGCGGTGGTGGTAGACCACGCCCTTGGGGTTGCCGGTGGTGCCGGAGGTGTAGTTGAGCGAAATGGCCTGCCACTCGTCATCCGGCCATTCCCAGGCAAATTCCGGGTCGCCTTCGGCGAGCAGGGCTTCATAGTCCAGCGCGCTGACCGCACGGCCTTCGCCGTACTCCGGGTCATCCACATCCACCACCAGGGGCGGGTGCTCGAGCAACGCCAGGGCGGCCTCGATCACCGCATGGAACTCGCGGTCGGTAATCAGCACCTTGGCTTCACCATGCTGCAGCATGAAGGCGATGGCCTCGGCGTCCAGGCGCACGTTCAGGGTGTTGAGCACGGCGCCGGTCATGGGCACACCGAAGTGCGCTTCGAGCATCGCCGGGGTGTTGGGCAGCATCACCGCCACCGTGTCGCCACGCCCTATGCCACGGCCTGCAAGGGCGCTGGCCAGGCGCCTGCAGCGTTGGTAGGTTTCTTGCCAGTTGCGGCGGATGGCACCGTGGATCACCGCCGGGTAGTTGCCGTACACGGCGGCGGTGCGTTCGATGAAACTTAGCGGGGTGAGGGCGACATGGTTGACGGCAGCGGGCATCAGGCCCTGGGCATAGATCGACATGCGGTAATCCTGTAAGGGAGGCAGGCGCTGCTTGTGCGCTTGGCCCCCGATGGCTGATTGTTAGCTCTGTTCAGGGTGCAGGGAGGCGGACGGTGGGTCGCTCCCTCTGTCGCAGTTTTACGCGAGTCGCTATGGTAGTAGGAATATCGACTATAGCAATATAGTAAAACTACTATAACAACGAGCCGCCTACCGTGGACGAGACTGCTTACCCCTTGCTTGCCAAAGACCCACAACCCAGCCTTATGCTGGCAGCCGACGCCAAGCCACTGGTACTCAACGCGGCGCTGCAAGCGTGGATTGACGAAGGCCCGGCGCTGACCAGCTGGCTGCCGGCCAACTGTGCCGCCCTGGTGCGTGCGTGCTTGCGCCAGAACCGGGCGATTGCCGACGTCGAGGTGCAAGTGGGGGAGCGCACCGTGCTGTGGTCTTTCATTCCGGATGACCAGGGCCAGCAGGTGCTCGGGCGCTGTCGCGACGCCAGCGAAGAACGCCGTGGTGCACGCGAGGCCAGCCGCGCCCGGCGCCTGTATCGGCTGATCATTGAAAACACCACCGACCTGATCTCCCGGCACAGCCCGGATGGCCGTTTCCTGGATGCCTCGCCAGCAGCGTTTCGCCTGCTCGGCCTGTGGCCCGAGCAATTGCGTGGCATAGCCGTGCATACCCTGCTGCACCCGCGTGAGCGCCGCCAGGTGCTGCGCCAGGCGGCCGCTGCCCTGGACCACGATGGCTATCACACAATGACCTGCCGGGTGCGCCAGGCCTGTGGCGGCTATCGCTGGTTTGAAATTGCCAGCCGGGCCATCCGCGAAACCTACACCGGCTCGGTGGTGGAGGTGGTCAGCGTGTCCCGCGACATCACCTTGCGCATCGAAGCCCAGGAAAGCCTGGCGCACAGTGCACGGTTGGCCACCCTCGGCGAGCTGGCTTCAGGCATTGCCCACGAGATCAACCAGCCACTGGCGGCGGTGGTCAACTACGCCAACGCCAGCCAGCGTTACCTGCAGGGCCTGGAGGGTGATCCCCAGGCCCGCGAGCGGGTAGGGCAGGGCCTGCTGCGTATCCGCGAGCAGGCCACCCACGCCGCTGAAGTGATCCGCCGCCTGCGCGCCTTCCTGCGCAAAGGGCCACGGCGGCTGCAGGCGCTGGACGTGGCCGAAGTGGCCGGCGAAGCCATGCGGCTGTGCGCCTGGGAGGCCGCGCGCGACCAGGTGCTGGTCGAGCTGCGCGTGAGTGCGCAGCTGCCTTCGGTGTATGCCGACCGGGTATTGCTGGAACAGGTGCTGCTTAACCTGTTGCGCAATGCCATCGATGCCAACCGTGAGCTGCACGGCGACCAGCCGTCACGTATCCTGCTCGGCGCCGCGCGGGACGGCGATGGTGTGGTGGTCGAGGTGGCCGACCAGGGCCCGGGTGTAGCGCCGGAGCGCCTGGATGAAATCTTCACGCCGTTCACCACCAGCAAGGCTGACGGCCTGGGCCTGGGTTTAAGCATGAGCCGCAGCCTGATCGAAGGCTTTGGCGGCAGCCTGTGGGCGCGCGCGGGTGATAACGGCGGTTTGGTACTGTGCTGCCGGCTGGCAGTCAGCAGGGCGTAAAGGGGGCGGTGGTGCAAGCAAAAGTGTATGTGGTTGATGACGACCAGGGTATGCGCGACTCGACAGTCTGGCTGTTACAGTCGGTGGGCCTGCAAGCCTTGCCGTTCGCCAGCGGGCAAGCGTTTCTCGATGCCTGCGTCGACGATGGACCCTCCTGTGTGCTGCTGGATGTGCGTATGCCGGGGCTGGGCGGGTTGGCCGTGCAGCAGGCGATGCGCGATCGCGGCCTGTCGCTGCCGGTGATCTTCGTCAGCGGCCATGCCGATGTGCCGATCGTGGTGCGGGCATTCAAGGCTGGCGCCTGTGATTTCATCGAAAAGCCCTACAACGACCAGTTGCTGCTCGACAGCGTGCAGGCGGCGCTGGAGCACGCCGGGCGGGCGCGGCAGGGCGACCAGGCGCTGGCCTTGGTGCAAGTGCGCATCGACGGCCTGACGCCGCGTGAGCGCGACGTTTTCGTGCCGTTGGCCCAAGGGTTGAGCAACCGCGAGATTGCTGAGCAACTGGGCATCAGTGTGAAGACCGTCGACCTTTACCGCGGCCGGGTGATGAAGCGGCTGCAGGCGGGCAGCCTGGCAGAGCTTGTGGGCATGGCGATTGCCTGCGGGGCGGTTGAGGCGCTGGGCCTGCGGGCGCATTAACCGCCCTGACGCAGGCCCTTGTAGGAGCGGCCTTGTGCCGCGATGGGCGGCAAAGCGGCCCCAAAAATTGCTGCCCTGGCACAAAACTGGGGCCGCTTCGCGCCCCATCGCGGCACAAGGCCGCTCCTACAAGGGCCGTATTTCAGGCTCAAAGCATGAAATTTTCCATAGCTAGCTAATCAAAGCTTTGACATTCACTGCCTAGGCAGTAATATTTTCACACAATTGCCCGAGCAGCCTCCGATGGCCCACTTCTCCCCCGAAAACTTCCAGACCTGCGCCATCGGCATGCTGCTTGGCCGCGCGGCAATCCTGAAGGACCGCATTCTCGACTGGCACCTCGAATCAGAGGGCGTCACCGCCGCGCAGTTCAAGGTGCTGATCATCGTCACCCAGTACCAGGTGGATACCCCGGCCGAGCTGTGCCGCTACCTGGGCCTGGACAGCGGTTCGATGACCCGCATGCTGGACCGGCTAGAGCAGAAGGAGCTGATTGTGCGCAACCGCTGCGCCGACGACCGCCGCCTGGTGCGCCTGGCGCTCACCGCCGATGGCCAGCGCCTGGCCGACCGCCTCCCGGAAATTGGCGCTGCCGCCATGAACGAGTTGTGCGGCGTGCTGGCGCCCGATGAGCTCAAGGCCCTGGAAGGCCTGCTGGCCAAGGTCCTGCTCGGTGCTGGCGACCCGTTGACGATCCGCCGCTTTGGCGACCGTTGAACCCTGTCACGAATTATCCAAGGTATTGTCATGGCTACTCCCGCAGATACCCCGACTCCCTCCGCCGCGCCCGAGCCGTCGCGCAAGCGCAAGGCCTGGCTGCTTGGCCTGCTGCTGTTGCTGGTACTTGCCGGTGCATGCACCTGGGCCTGGTACAGCCTGGTGGGGCGCTGGCACGAAAGCACCGACGATGCCTACGTCAACGGCAACGTGGTGGAGATCACCCCGCTAGTCACCGGCACCGTCACCAGCATCGGTGCCGATGACGGCGACCTGGTCCATGCCGGCCAGGTGTTGCTGCAATTCGACCCGGCCGACAGCGAGGTGGCCCTGCAGTCTGCCGAAGCCAAGCTGGCACGCAGCGTGCGTCAGGTGCGCGGGCTGTACAGCAATGTCGACTCGCTCAAGGCCCAGCTGGAAACCCGCCAGGCCGAACTGCGCAAAGCCCAGCAGGACTTCAACCGGCGCAAGGTGCTGGCAGATAGCGGGGCGATTGCTGCAGAAGAGCTGTCCCACGCCCGCGACGACCTGAGTGTCGCCCAGGCCGCTGTCAACAGCGCACGTCAGCAGCTCAGCACCAGCAGCGCGCTGGTCGACGACACCGTGGTTTCCTCGCACCCCGAGGTAATGGCCGCCGCCGCCGACCTGCGCCAGGCTTACCTCGACCACGCTCGCACCACCCTGGTGGCACCGGTTACCGGTTACGTTGCCAAGCGTACTGTGCAACTGGGCCAGCGCCTGCAGCCAGGCACCGCGACCATGGCGGTGATCCCGCTGGACCAGGTGTGGATCGACGCCAACTTCAAGGAAACCCAGCTGCGTGAGATGCGCATCGGCCAGCCGGTGCAGATCAGCGCCGACCTCTACGGCAGCGAGGTCAAGTACAGCGGCACGGTCGACAGCCTTGGCGCCGGTACCGGCAGTGCCTTCGCCCTGTTGCCGGCACAGAACGCCACCGGCAACTGGATCAAGATTGTCCAGCGCGTCCCCGTGCGTATTCACCTGAGCCCCGATCAGCTCAAGGACCACCCACTGCGCATTGGCCTGTCCACCGTAGTAGAAGTCGACCTGCATGACCAAAGCGGCCCGGCCCTGGCCCAGCAGCCCCCACAGCAGGCCAGCTACACCACCCAGGTGTATGACCGTCAGTTGGTCGAAGCCGACAACCTGATCGCCCGGTTGATCCACGACAACAGCGCAACCGGCAAGACGGCCCAGCGATGAGCAACAACGCCGCTGCCCAGTTCACGCCGCCGAGCCTGCTGCTGACCACCATCGGGCTGTCGCTGGCGACGTTCATGCAGGTGCTCGACACCACCATCGCCAACGTGGCATTGCCGACCATTTCCGGCAACCTGGGGGTGAGTTACGAGCAGGGCACCTGGGTCATTACCTCGTTCGCGGTGAGCAATGCCATCGCCTTGCCGTTGACTGGCTGGCTCAGCCGGCGGTTTGGCGAAGTGAAACTGTTCATCTGGGCCACGTTGTTGTTCGTGCTGGCGTCGTTCCTGTGCGGTATCGCCCAGTCGATGCCCGAGCTGGTCGGTTTCCGCATATTGCAGGGCGTGGTCGCCGGGCCGTTGTACCCAATGACCCAGACTTTGCTGATTGCCGTCTACCCCCCGGCCAAGCGGGGGATGGCCCTGGCGCTGCTGGCGATGGTAACGGTGGTGGCGCCCATTGCCGGGCCGATCCTGGGGGGCTGGATCACCGACAGTTACAGCTGGCCGTGGATCTTCTTCATCAACGTGCCCATTGGCCTGTTTGCCGCCGCTGTGGTGCGCCAGCAGATGCGTGCCCGGCCTGTGGTCACCAGCCGCCAGCCGATGGACTACATCGGCTTGCTGACGCTGATTGTCGGTGTCGGGGCGTTGCAGGTCGTGCTCGACAAAGGCAACGACCTGGACTGGTTCGAGTCGTCGTTCATCATTATCGGTAGCCTGATTTCGGTGGTGTTCCTGGCGGTGTTCGTGATCTGGGAACTGACCGACCGCCACCCGGTGGTCAACCTGCGCCTGTTCGTGCACCGCAACTTCCGCGTCGGCACCATCGTGCTGGTCGGCGGTTATGCGGGGTTCTTCGGTATCAACCTCATCCTGCCGCAATGGTTGCAGACGCAGATGGGCTACACCGCCACCTGGGCGGGCTTGGCGGTGGCGCCGATCGGCTTGCTGCCGGTGATCATGTCGCCGTTCGTGGGCAAGTACGCGCACCGCTTCGATCTGCGTGTGCTGGCGGGGCTGGCGTTCCTGGCGATCGGCACCAGTTGCTACATGCGTGCCGGGTTCACCAGCGAGGTGGACTTCCAGCATGTGGCCTTGGTGCAGCTGTTCATGGGCATTGGCGTGGCGTTGTTCTTCATGCCGACCTTGAGCATCCTGCTATCCGACCTGCCGCCGCACCAGATTGCCGACGGTTCGGGGCTTGCGACCTTCCTGCGTACCTTGGGCGGGAGTTTTGCGGCGTCGTTGACGACGTGGATCTGGATTCGCCGGGCGGACCAGCATCATGCTTATCTCAGCGAAAACATCAGCCAGTTCGACCCGGCGACGCGGCATACGCTTGAGCAGTTGGGTGGGGCCAGCCCGCAGAGTTATGCGCAGCTGGAGCAGATACTCAACGGGCAGGCTTACATGATGTCAACAGTGGACTACTTCACCCTGATGACCTGGGTGTTTGCCGGGTTGATCCTGCTGGTGTGGTTCGCCAAGCCACCGTTCACTGCCAAGGCCGGGCCGGCATCGGCGGGGCATTGAGCTAAAACACACGGTCACGGTTGTGTGAGCTGACCTCGGTCATTCCCATCTGTAGCCTTTTCGCCTATTGTCGATCCTCCCTTTCCCAAGCGATTGGCATAATCATGGAGAACGTCATCGTCATCACCGGCGGCAGCCGCGGTATCGGTGCCGCCACGGCGCTGTTGGCGGCCCGCCAGGGCTACCGCATCTGCATCAACTACCACGCCGACGACCAGGCCGGCGAAACCCTCCTCGGCCAGGTCCGCGCCCTGGGTGCCGAGGCTATCGCCGTGCGCGCCGACGTCAGCGTCGAGGATGAGATCATCCACCTGTTTCAGCGCGTCGACGAAGAGCTCGGCCCGGTCACCGCACTGGTCAACAACGCCGGCACCATCGGCCAGCAGAGTCGCGTCGAGGAAATGTCCGAGTTCCGTCTGCTGAAGATCATGAAAACCAACGTCGTCGGCCCCATGCTCTGCGCCAAGCACGCCTTGTTGCGCATGGCGCATCGGCATGGTGGGCACGGCGGGGCCATTGTCAACGTGTCATCGATGGCTGCGCGCCTGGGCTCGCCCAACGAATATGTCGACTATGCCGCCTCCAAGGGCGCGCTCGACACCTTCACCATCGGCCTGGCAAAAGAAGTGGCAGGCGAGGGCGTGCGGGTCAATGGCGTTCGCCCAGGCTACATCCACACAGGGTTCCATGCCTTGTCCGGCGACCCCGACCGGGTCAGCAAGCTTGAGCCCGGTTTGCCCATGGGGCGCGGCGGGCGCCCCGAGGAAGTGGCCGAAGCCATTCTCTGGCTGCTCTCGGACAAAGCGTCCTATTCCACCGGCAGTTTCATCGACCTGAGCGGCGGGCGCTGAGCGCGCCCGTCAATCCCCCAGCAGCTCGCGTACCCGCTCGGCGAGTGTGTCCAGCTCGAACGGCTTGGTCAGCACCGAGGTACCCTGCAACAGCTGGCCGTCGCTGAGCGCCGCGCTCTCATCGTAACCGGTGATGAACAGCACCTTGAGGTCTGGGTAGCGCACACGGCAGCGCTCGGCCACCTGGCGGCCATTTAGGCCACCCGGCAGCCCGATATCGCTCAGCAGCAGGTCTGGCCGTTCGCCGCTTTGCAGGTGGGCGAGGGCGGTCGGGCCATTCTCGAAGGCGTCCACCCGATAGCCCAGCTCTTCCAGCACTTCGCCCACCACCAGGCGCAAGGCGGTCTGGTCTTCGATCAACAGAATGCGCTTCGCAGCCGCGCTGCTTCTTTGCAAAGGCGTGCGCTGCGGTTTGCCGGCAGGGGCCTTGGGTTGCTCGTCGTGGCGGGGTAGCAGCAGCTCGATGCGGGTGCCTTCGCCAAGCACCGACAGCACGCGTAATTGCCCACCCGACTGACGCACGAAGCCGTAAGTCATGGACAGACCCAGCCCGGTTCCCTGGCCCATCGGTTTGGTGGTGAAGAACGGGTCGACTGCGCGCTCGGCCACTTCAGCCGACATGCCCTTGCCGTTGTCGAGGATACTCAGCCGCACATACTCGCCGCCTGGCAGCTCCACTGCCTGGGCCTGCTCGTCGTCAAGCATCAGGTTATCGCCAATGATCTCGATCACACCACCCGCAGGCATGGCATCGCGGGCGTTGATGCAGATGTTGAGCAGGGCGCTTTCCAGTTGAGGCGGGTCGATGAAGGTTGGCCACAGCTGGCTGGCGAAGCGGCTGCTCAGGCTAACGGCAGGGCCGATGGTGCGCCGCAGAAGGTCCTCCATGCCGGCAACCAACGTGGCCACTTGTGTGGAGCAGGGCTGCAGAGTCTGCTGGCGAGAGAACGCCAGCAGCCGGTGCACCAGCGAAGAGGCCCGCCGCGCCGAGCCGCTGGACAGCTCCAGCAAGGGCTCCAGGGCGTCGAAGCGTGACTGGTCCAGGCGTTGACGCATCAGTTCCTGGGCGCCAAGGATGCCACCCAGCAGATTATTGAAGTCGTGGGCAATGCCGCCACTGAGCTGGCCTACGGCCTCCATCTTCTGTGCCTGGCGCAGTGCTTCTTCGGCCTTGGCCAGGCGTTCCTGCTCTTGCACCCGTTCACTGATGTCATAAGCAAACAGGAACGCGCCTTGTATCTCGCCTTTTGGGTCGCGCAAGGCGTTGAAGCGCAATTCGTAATGGCGCAGCATGGGAGGCTTGCCGAAGGTGCCAATTTCGATGAACTGCTCGCCAGCCAGGGCGCGCTGCCACATTGGCAGAATAGGTGTCTGGCCAGCGCCTCCGTCTTCGAACAGCCCGGGCAGGTAGTCGCCGATTTCCGGTGTCCTTCCGTACAGCAGGTGGAAGTCATCCTTGGCCTGGCGGTTCACAGCCAGCCAGCGCAGGCCCTTGTCCACCACATGCACATTGACCACGCTGTGATCGACCAATTCGGCAAACAAGCGTCGCTCCGCCAGTGCGGCATTCACCCGCTGTTCCAGTTCTTCGTTGAGGCGCTGCAGGGCCTGCTCTGCACGCCGGCGTTCGGTGACATCCTTGAACAGCACGGCTACCTGGCGTCTCTCTGCAGGCTCTACGCGAAACGTGGTCACCGACAGCACATGGCCGGTGGCGACCAGCTCCTGCTCGAAGTGCAGCGGTTCGCCTGTGCGAAGCACTGCGCCATAGCGGGCCACCCAGTCATCGGCCTCATCAGGCACCATCTCGCGCAGTTTCTGCCCGACCACGTCGGGGATGCCGGCGTGCTTGGCATAGGCCGCATTGGCTAGCACATGCACATAGTCACTCAGCGGGCCATGTGGGCCGTCAAAGAACTCGATGATGCAAAAGCCTTCGTCCATGGTGTCGAACAACGACCGGTAAAAGTCCTGATCCTGGTCTTGAAAGCTGGCGAGCTGTGCTTCCAGCAGCGCGTTGCGCCGTTGCAGGGCTTCGACTTGTTGACGCAGTGTGAGCAGGTCACGGGATGGCATGCCGACGTCCGACGAAAAAGGATGCGCAGACTTTAACGCGTTCACCCGCAGGCGGATAGGCGGATAGGCGGTCAGCGTCGCGGCGTGGCAATCCCCAACAGGTGGTCAATTCGCTGGCCAAGGCTTTGCAGGTTGCACGGTTTGCACAGCACCTCGGTGCGCCTGTCCGGCCGGCTACTGATCGGGATCTCGGCAGGGTCATAGCCGGTAATCAGCAGAACGGGCGCTTTGGCTACAAGCGTTTGAAACGCTTCTGCCAGCTGATATCCGTCGATTCCACCGGGCAGGCCGACATCCGTGATCAGCAAGTCCGGAGGTACGCCCGCATGCATAGCCTCAAGCGCCGGGCGCCCACGGTCGAAAGCCTGTACTTCATGGCCTAGTTCAGTCAGTACTTCGACAAGCACCAGGCGCATGGCTGGCTGGTCTTCCACCAGCATGATTCGCTGCACGCGGGGGGCAGAAAGCTCGACGCCGGTGGTGAGTGGCACAGGCTGGCTGCAGGCAGCGATGCTTGCCTCCAGGGGGAAGTACAGATGAACGCAGGTGCTTTGCCCAGGCGCGCTTTCGATCTGCAACTGCCCGCCGGACTGGCGGACAAAGCCATAGACCATGGACAACCCCAAGCCGGTACCTTGACCGAGTGGCTTGGTGCTGAAGAAAGGGTCCAGGGCGCGCTGGCGCACCGTGCTGGACATACCCATGCCGGTATCGGCAACGCGAATGTGCAAGTAGCGCCCGGCAGGCAGGTCCAAGTGACCGGCCTCAGCCACGGCGAGGTCGCTGTTTGCACAAGCGATGCTGAGCGTACCGCCCAGGGGCATGGCATCGTGGGCATTGATGCACAGGTTCAGCAGAGCATTTTCCAGCTGCTGCGGATCGACGTGAATTGACCATTGCCCGGCCAGTGTTCGGTCGTGAAAGTCAATGTGCTGGCCAATAGCGCTGACGATCAGGTCTTGCATGCCCGCTACCAGGCATTGCACATCAACCGGTTGCGGCACCAGCGTCTGCTGCCGCGAGAAGGCCAGCAGACGCTTTACCAGCGCAGCGGCGCGCAAGGCAGTACTGCGGCAGAGTTCGAGCATGCGGGCGGTGTCGGCATGGCGTTGTTGGTCCAGGCGCCGTTCGGCCATTTCCACTGCGCCGAGCAGGCTGCCCAGCAGGTTGTTGAAGTCGTGGGCAATGCCGCCGGTCAACTGACCGACCGCTTCCATTTTCTGCGACTGGCGCAGAGCCTCCTCGGCCTGGCGCAGGCGTTGCTGTTCGGCGAAGCGCTCGGTGATGTCATAGGCAAACATGTATCCGCCCTGGATCCGCTGCTGCGCATCGCGCATCGGGTGGTAGCGGATTTCGTAATGGCGCGGCGCATCAGGTGGACCGAAGGTGACGGTATCGACAAACGCTTCGCCGGCCAGCACACGCGGCCAAACCGGGGCCAACCGATTCATGATATCGGGCTGATTGGTCAGGAACTGCGGCACGTAATCGCCGATCTGCGGCAAGAAGCCGCGGTGGCGCTGGAAGGTTTCGCGAGCCGTTCGGTTGATGGCCACCAGACGCATCGTACGATCGGCGGCAAACACGTTGGCCAGGCTGTTGTCGAGCAGTTCACCGAGCAGCTTGTTGTGTGCATGGGCGCTGTCTTCGCGTTCTGCCAAGCATGCTTCCAGTTCTGCGACACGCGCCTGCAGTTGGGTGATCGATGGAAGCGAATCTGGCTGCATGACCCAAGCCCCATGAACGGATCGGGCAACTATAGTCCCCCTTCAGGCTTGTAGCGATCAGAACGAGCGAATGATTCGCCCGAGCGTCTCCATGGCCCGTTCGGCACCGTCATGCCAGGGGCTGCCGTAGTTGAGGCGGATGCAGTTGCCGAAGCGGCGGGTGGGCGAAAAAATCGGCCCCGGGGCGATGCTGATGCCCTGGGCCAGGGCCATGTGGAACAGCTTGAGGGCATCCATCTGCTCGGGCAGTTCCAGCCACAGGAAGTAGCCACCCGAGGGCTGGCTGACCCGTGTCTGCGCCGGGAAGTGGCGGGCGATGGCGGCCAGCATGTTGGCCTGTTGGCCTTCAAGGGCGTAGCGTAGCTTGCGCAGGTGGCGGTCATAGCCACCGTGTTGCAGGTAGTCGGCTATCGCTGCCTGGGCCGGCATCGAGGCACACAGCGAAGTCATCAGTTTCAGCCGCTCGATCTTCTGCGCAAAGCGCCCGGCCGCCACCCAGCCAATGCGGTAACCGGGCGCCAGGCTTTTGGCGAACGAGCCGCAGTGCATGACCAGGCCTTGGGTGTCGAAGGCCTTGGCCGGTTTGGGCGCCTGCTGCGAGTAGTACAGCTCGGCGTACACGTCGTCTTCGATCAGCGGCACCTGGTGACGCGCCAGCAGTTCCACCAGCGCCTGCTTCTTGGCCTCCGGCATGCTGGCGCCTACCGGGTTCTGGAAGTTGGTCATGCACCACACGGCCTTTACCGGGTGCTTTTCCAGCGTCTGTGCCAGTACCCCCAGGTCCATGCCTTCGCGCGGGTGCACGGGGATTTCCACAGCCTTGAGCTTCAGCCGCTCCAGCACTTGCAGGCAGGCATAGAAGGCGGGGGCCTCGATGGCCACCAGGTCGCCCGGTTGGGTAACTGCCTGCAGGCACAGGTTCAACGCTTCCAGTGCACCGTTGGTGATCAGTAGCTCTTCCATCGGCAGCATCAGCCCACCGACCATGTAGCGCAGGGCAATCTGCCGGCGCAGCTGCGGGTTACCGGGCGACAGGTCGGTGACCACCATGCGAGGGTCCATGCTGCGGCTGGCGCTGGCCAGCGAGCGCGACAGGCGCTGCAGCGGAAACAGTTCGGGGCTGGGGAAGGCTGAGCCGAACGGTATGGTGTTGGGGTCCTTGATCGAGTCGAGGATCGAGAACACCAGGCCGCTGACGTCCACGTCCGTCGACTCGCTGACCGGCTGCAATGCCTGCGGCTCGCTGAACTGGCGCGGGGCGTGGGCGTTGACGAAATAACCCGAGCGCGGCCGGGCACGGATCAGCCCGCGCCGCTCCAGCAGGTAGTAGGCCTGGAACACGGTGGACGGGCTGACCCCGTGGGTCTGGCTGGCGTAGCGTACCGAAGGCACGCGTTGGCCGGGGCCCAGGACCCCGGAGCGGATCAGTTCGGCAATGTCGTCGGCGAAGCGTTCGTAGCGTTTCATTCTGGCCTTCTGTCGAAGCCTGGCAGGCAAGGTGGAGTCAGTGTAAGGGATCAGCGGTTCATCGGTGCGACGAAGCGGCTTTGGGCCACGCTGCGGATGGCAGGGTCGTCGCGCTCGCTGATTTCGAAGCTCAGCGTTTGCGAGCTGCTGGCCGGGCGCTCAGCCAGCATCGCCACCGATACCGGCAGTTCGCTCATTTCGCCAGCCGGGATCACCAATGCGGTGGTGCCCTGCAAGGTGAAACCGTCAGCGTCCAGCAGGCGCAGCGCATAGTGCTGGGTGCGCTCGGTCTTGTTGATGACCTTGAGCAGGTAAATGTTCTCGATCTGGCCCTGGGCGTTTTCCCGGAACAGGCCGCGGTCCTTGATCACGTCCAGCGAAACCATCGGGCGCATCTGCAAGGCCACCACCAGTGCTGCGATCATCACCCCGAGCGCAGCGACGTAGCCCAGCAGGCGCGGGCGCAGCCAGTGGGTGGTGCCGCCCTGCAAACTGTGTTCGGACTTGTAACCGATCAACCCGCGGGCGTAACCCATCTTGTCCATCACCCCGTCGCAGGCGTCGATGCACGCCGCGCATCCGATGCAGGCCATTTGCAAACCATCGCGGATATCGATGCCGGTAGGGCACACTTGCACGCATAGCGTGCAGTCGATGCAGTCGCCGAGGCCTTGTGCGCCAACGTCACTGCCTTTCTTGCGCGGGCCACGGGCTTCACCACGGCGCGGGTCGTAGGCAACCGCCAGGGTGTCCTTGTCGAACATCACCGCCTGGAAGCGCGCATACGGGCACATGTGCAGGCACACCGCTTCGCGCAGCAGGCCTGCGTTTATGTAGGTGGCAGCGGTAAAGAACAGCACCCAGAACAGCGCCACGCCGCCCAGTTGCAACGTGAACAGTTCTGCGGCCAGTGGGCGGATTGGGGTGAAGTAGCCGACGAAGGTCAGCCCGGTGACTACACCGATGGCCAGCCACAGGCTGTGTTTCAGGGTGCGGCGCGCCAGTTTGTTCAGGCTCCACGGCGCGGTGGCAAGCTTGATGCGCTGGTTGCGGTCACCTTCTATGACCTTTTCGCACCACATGAACAGCCAGGTCCAGGTGCTTTGTGGGCAGCTGTAGCCGCACCACACGCGGCCGGCGTACACGGTGATGGCGAACAGGCCGAATGCGCAGATGATCAGCAGCGCCGACAGCAGGATGAAATCCTGTGGCCAGAAGGTGGCGCCAAAGATGTGGAATTTGCTTTCACCCAAGTCCCACAGCACGGCTTGGCGGCCATTCCAGTTCAGCCAGGCAGTGCCAAAAAACAGCACGAACAAGGCCCCGGCAAAGCCGATGCGCAGGCTACGGTACAGCCCGGTAAAACTGCGGGTGTGAATGCCGCTGTCGATGCGTCGCGGTTGTTGGCTGGCTGGGGCGGCGGCGATCTCTGTAAAAGGGATTCTGTTATTCATGGTTCGGTGCTCATCAGGCCTCGATCAGGCATGAGCACTATGGCCCTGAGGCTGTTATCAGCACAGGCTCAGATTTTGCGATAAAAACCGTATCAGATTAACCGCTCGGCCCCGTCAGGCCTTAGATCACCGAGCCTGGCACGCTGGTCTTCAGATGCCTGCGGCTATCCACCGCACCCGCCACGGTCAGTGCATCGGCCTCGGATTCGGTGATGGGCACGCGTTGGCCTGCGAGCAAGGCCACAGACATGCGCAGTTGTTCGTCGGTGATGATTTCGATATCGGGGCCATCACCCTCGATGCGCAGGTCTTCGCCGATCAAGGTGCAGCGTTGGGTGGCTTCGTCGATTTCAATGGGCATGGTGACGTGCTCCTGCTGGTGGTTACAGGGTGGACCACAGTGAGGGGCTGGTTGCTGCATCGACAGGCTGAGCGGCACTTTGCCCTGTGTACAGAGGTCAACCCTTGCATAGGGCTGGCCGGCCGCTTCGCGGGCACGCCCGCTCCCACAGGTCACCACACATATCAAGAACTGTGCATTACTTGTGGCAGCGGGCATGCCCGCGAAAAGGCTGGACCTGGCCACACAATGCTCAGCATGGGGACAACTGTAATGGACGTCATCTGGCAAGCTATCCAGGCCGAATTCGCCGATGTCACCGATGAGCGCGAGGTCACTCGCATTCTCGTGCGCCTGCTGATGGCAGCCATACTTGGCGCGGTGCTGGGCTTCGAGCGCGAACACAAGGGCAAATCCGCCGGGGTACGCACCCACATGCTGGTCTCGCTGGGCGCCGCGCTGTTCGTGCTGGCACCCAGCATGGCCGGGGCTGATGAGCAGGCGCTAAGCCGGGTGATCCAGGGTATCGTCGCCGGTATCGGCTTTCTGGGTGCAGGCACCATCCTCAAGGGAAACGGCCAGGACACCAGCCATGTGAAAGGCCTGACTACCGCCGCAGGGCTATGGATGACCGCTGCCATCGGTACGGCTGCGGGCATGGGCCGCGAAGCCACGGCGTTGATCAGCACGGTACTGGCCCTGCTGGTACTGGGCACGATGCCGTTGCTGGTGGAGAAGGTCGAAGGACAGAACGAGGAGAAGCAGGAGGAGGAGGAGGGCAGGAAGCACTAAGGCAGGAAGCACTAAGGGGAGCCGAAGCTCCCCCCAAAGCGTTGCTGCTTGCTCTTTTTTTATTATTGAGACCGGCTTTTTGTTGTTTTTGTCAGCCTGCCTTGGTGTTGCGAGCGACCCCCATGCGGGGTCAAGAGCAAACGTATTTTTTTGAGCGCTGACCTGCTTTCATCATTGATCCGAACCTGGCTGTAGCTACCTTGAGGTAGTTTTATTGTTCTGTGCCAGACCGCGGGGCGTACCCCTGAAAAGCGTGTCGACTCCAAAAAGATCTGCTTGCTACGCCTCTGCCGTGTTGTTCTTGTTATGTCAGAGCCGTTACCTGTTGTTTTTATTGGGTGTCACATTTTTTTTGTTCTTGTACCAAAGATATAGCAGGGTGCGTGCCAACTTTTTGAAGTCCTTTAAAATCAAGCACCTAGCGATTTCGTCGAAATCGCCGGGCCTGAAATTTTGTCGATTTGTTTCCCTGTTACCCGATTTTTTGCTGTGGAGCGTGGGGCCGGTAACACTTCACCCACATGTATGTGACACCCGTGTGACTTACTGCGCGTTACTGCGCGTTGCGCGCCCGCGCTACCCGCGACCCATTGCCGCGGCCGAGCACATCGCTGATGCGTTGGCCGGCGGCGATCAGCCGGTCCAGGTCGATACCGGTAGCAATGCCCAGCCCCTGCAGCAGGTACACCACATCTTCCGTGGCGATGTTGCCGGTAGCGCCTTTGGCATAAGGGCAGCCACCCAGCCCTGCCACCGAGCTGTCGAACACATTGATACCTTCGAGGAGGCTGGCATAGACGTTGGCCAATGCCTGGCCATAGGTATCATGGAAGTGCCCGGCCAGTTGCTCGCGCGGTACTAGGGCCGAAACCACCTCGAAGAGGCGCCGGGTATCGCCGGCGGTACCTGTGCCAATGGTGTCGCCCAGCGACACCTCGTAACAGCCCATGTCATGCAGGGCGCGGGCCACCGGGGCCACCTGTTCGGCGCTGACCTTGCCTTCATAGGGGCAGCCGAGTACGCACGACACATAGCCGCGCACGCGTACACCATGGCTGCGCGCGGCCTCCATGATCGGTTCGAAGCGCTTGAGGCTGTCGCTGATCGAGCAGTTGATGTTGCGCTGGGAGAACGCTTCAGAGGCCGCTGCGAACACCGCCACTTCCTTCACCCCTGCAGCCAGGGCGTCCTCGAAGCCGCGCAGGTTTGGCGCCAGCGCCGCATATGTCACACCGGGGCGCTGCTGGATACCGGCGAACACCTCGGCGGAACCGGCCATCTGTGGCACCCACTTGGGCGAGACGAAGCTGCCCACCTCGATATAGGCCAGGCCCGCTGCGGTGAGGTCGTCCACCAGGCGCACCTTGTCGGCAACGCTGATGGGCTGGGCTTCGTTCTGCAAACCGTCGCGGGGGCCTACTTCGACCAGACGGACTTCTTTGGGCAAGGACATGGCGGGTTTCCTGTGGCGTTCAGCGGTTGTCTTTGTTGTTCAGGGTGGCAGCCAGGGCTTGTTCACAGCGCTCCTGGGCGGTGTCCAGTTCCAGCTGCATCTGGTGGATGTCGAGCATCTGCTGTTCCAGCTGGGCGCGCCGTTCGGCGATTTTCGCCAGCATGCTGTTGAGCTGTTTGAGGTTGCCGCTGGTGGGGTCGTACAGCTCGATCAGCTCGCGGCACTCGGCCAGCGAAAAGCCGATGCGCTTGCCGCGCAGGATGAGCTTGAGGCTGACCTTGTCGCGCGCCGTGTAGATACGTTCCAGGCCTCGGCGTTCGGGGCTCAGCAGGCCCTGCTCCTCATAGAAACGGATGGCACGGGTGGTGATGTCCAGCTCGCGGGACAGGTCGGAGATGCTGTAGGTCTGGGTGCTCATGCTGGGGCTCGGCGTGGGGTATGCGGTTATCCTGACTGCAGGTTGACGTATACGTCAAGCAGGGGCTGAAGATGCGTGTTGCCTTCTTCGCGGGCCTGCCCGCTCCCACAGAAGTGCGACGCTTGCGGGCCTGACGCAATCCCTGTGGGAGCGGGCAGGCCCGCGAAGAGGCCGATGCAGGTAACCACATTTCATTCTGGCTGCACCGACCGACGATAGCCATTGGGCGTCTGCCCACTCAAGCGCTTGAACCAGCGGGCAAAGTACGTCGGGTCGGTGAACCCCAGGCTGTCCGACAGCTGCCCGATGCTCATCCGCGTGTAAATCAGGTTGCGACGCGCCTCCAGCAACAAACGCTGGTGCAGCACCTGCAGCGCAGTCTGCCCACTCAGCGCCCGGCACAACTGGTTCAGTTGCAGGCTCGGAATATTCAGTCGCGCGGCGAAGTCCTCCATCGACAGGTGCTCGCGGTAATGCGCTTCGACCAGTCGCAGGTACTGCCCCAACAACTGGCGGTCACGTTCATCCCGATTTCGCGGCGCTTGACCCAGCTGCTGGCGGCGGCTGATCCACACCATCAGCGCGGTGACCAGCGCTTCGAGCATGGCCGCCCGCGCGGGGGCATTGCCCTGGTATTCCTGCTGCAAGGTGCTGATCAGGCTGCGCAGGTGCACGCGGTCCTGGCCCAGCGGGTAACACGCCGGTTTCGCAAGCACCGTCAGGGGCGCGCCCAGGCGCTGTTCCAGGTTCGCCACCAGTGCGGTGCCAAAGGTCAGCACATACCCCTGGATATCGGCACTGAAGCGAAAGCCATGCACGGTCATCGGCGGCACCACCTGGATCGCCGCCTCGCCGATGGCACTGCGCACGCCTTCGACCTCAACCTGGGCCTGGCCGCGCTGTACGTAAAGGAGCTGGAACAGTTCGGCATGCTGATGCGGCTTGATTTCCCAGTGGTGCAAACGGCTACGTGCCGGGATGGACTCGCAGTGCAACAGGTCGGTGCCGGGCCAGGCCGTGTTTTCACCATACAGCTTGAACAACGGGACGCCGGGGAGGGTGGATTTCATGCGGGCAAGCCTGTCCGTTAATCGAACGATTTTTGTAAAAGTGCAGGTTATTCATGGAATAGCACACTTAATGGGCATTTTTTGCCAGTAAAAATGCAAGGGCAAACCCTAACAGCAGATGCCGCCCCACTGCCAGTCCAGGGCCGGCATCGTCCGAACAGAGACAACAACAATGAAAACTCAGGTTGCAATTATTGGCGCAGGCCCGTCTGGCCTGCTGCTAGGCCAACTGCTGCACAAGGCCGGTATCGATAACGTCATCGTAGAGCGCCAGACGCCCGAGTATGTACTTGGCCGCATCCGCGCTGGTGTGCTGGAGCAAGGCACGGTCGATCTGCTGCGCGAAGCCGGTGTGGCCGAGCGCATGGACCGTGAAGGCCTGGTGCACGAAGGTGTCGAGCTGCTGGTTGGCGGGCGCCGTCAACGCCTGGATCTCAAAGCCCTGACAGGTGGCAAGACGGTGATGGTGTACGGCCAGACCGAAGTCACCCGTGACCTGATGCAGGCCCGTGAAGCCACAGGTGCACCGATCATCTATGCCGCCAGCAATGTCCAGCCGCATGAGCTTAAGGGCGAGAAGCCATATCTGACCTTCGAAAAAGATGGCCGGGTGCACCGGGTGGACTGCGACTATATCGCTGGCTGTGACGGCTTCCATGGCGTTTCGCGACAGAGCATCCCCGAGGGCGTGCTGAAGCAGTACGAGCGGGTTTATCCATTTGGCTGGCTGGGCCTGCTGTCGGACACACCGCCGGTCAATCACGAGCTGATCTATGCGCACCACGAACGTGGCTTCGCGTTGTGCAGCCAACGTTCGCAGACACGCAGCCGCTACTACCTGCAGGTACCTTTGCAGGACCGTGTCGAGGCGTGGTCTGACGAGCGTTTCTGGGACGAACTCAAAGCCCGTTTGCCCGCCGACGTAGCAGCTGATCTGGTGACTGGCCCAGCGCTGGAAAAAAGCATCGCGCCGCTGCGCAGCCTGGTAGTCGAACCCATGCAGTATGGCCACCTGTTCCTGGTAGGTGACGCCGCGCACATCGTCCCACCCACCGGTGCCAAAGGCCTGAACCTGGCAGCCTCGGACGTCAACTACCTCTACCGCATTTTGGTCAAGGTATACCGCGAAGGTCGTACCGACCTGCTTGAGCAGTATTCGCCGCTGGCCCTGCGCCGGGTATGGAAAGGCGAGCGTTTCAGCTGGTTCATGACCCAGCTGCTGCATGACTTCGGCAGCCACAAGGATGCCTGGGACCAGAAGATGCAGGAGGCTGACCGCGAGTACTTCCTGAACTCCCCGGCGGGCTTGCTGAACATTGCCGAGAACTATGTGGGGCTGCCGTACGAAGAAGTAGTCTGAGGTTCTGTGCTGCCTGTCCTGGCCTCATCTCCGGCAAGCCAGCTCCCACAGGTACTGCACATGACTTGAATACTATGCGGTCAACGTGGGGGCTGGCTTGCCGGCGATCAGGGGCGAAGCCCGTGCCATGCAAACCTTGCCTACTGGGCCAGCAACGCCTCCATCTCCCGGTACCCTCGCTGGCGCGCATGCTCCAGCGCGGTGACCCCATCCTTGTCGGCAATCTGCCGGTCCGCCCCCGCCGCCAGCAGCCGGCGCACGATCTCCACATGCCGCGGTCCGCCATCCCCCAGGATCACTGCCTCCATAAGCGCGGTCCAGTGCAGGCGGTTCAGGTGGTTCACGTCCACCCCTGCATCGATCAGCATCTGCACCGTCTCGACATGGCCGCGCTCGGCCGCAGGGATCAACGCAGTCCCCCCGTAGCGGTTGGTGCTCTTGAGGTTGGCACCGTGGCTCAGGGTCAGCCGCAGGATATCGTTCAGGCCTCGGGCGCCGGCATACAGATAAGGGCTGTCATTGATGTTGTCTTTGGCGTTCACGTCGGCACCGGCCTGGATCAGTGCTTGCGCCGCCGCCACCTGGTTGCCGTGGGTGGCCACCAGCAGGGCAGTGCGCCCCTGCTCATCACGGCTTTCCAGCCGGGCACCTTCTGTCAGCAACTGTTGCAGGGTGCGCACGTCGTCCTGGCGGGCGGCGTTGTGCAGGCGGTTGTCCAAGGTGGTGTTCTCGGCGTGGGCGGCAAGGCTGGTGAGCAGGGCGAACAGCATGGTTGTGAGTGATCTACACATGGGGTGGCTCCTGATTGACCTGCCTGCATCCTAGAAAAATCGCACAAAGTCTTGAAGTTAAGTTTGCGCATGACCGACAGTGGTCTGCTGAATAGACAAAGCAGGAAGCAAAACGATGAAGTTCTCCTCACCGCTGATGAGCGCGCTGTGCCTGGCGATCGCGAGTGGGTGGGCCTGTGCCGAGCAAGTGTTGCCCGCGCCACCCGAACTGGCCTCCGGCTACCGCACTGGCTTGCAGCCGGTGCACGCCAGCCGGCATATGGCCGCCGCTGCCAACCCGCTGGCCACCGAAGCGGGGCGGGCGATGCTGCGTGCCGGTGGCAGCGCCATCGACGCGGCCATCGCCATGCAGATGGTGTTGACCTTGGTCGAGCCGCAATCCAGCGGCATTGGCGGTGGAGCCTTTATCCTCTACTGGGACGGCACGCGCGTGCAGGCTTTCGACGGCCGCGAGGCAGCCCCGTCGCAGGTCACGGAAAAGCTGTTCTTGCAAGCCGATGGTTCACCGATGCCGTTCCGGTCGGCACAGATCGGCGGGCGTTCAGTGGGTGTGCCTGGGGTTCTGCGCGCGCTGAAGCTGGCCCACGAGCAGCACGGCAAGCTGCCTTGGCAGCAGCTCTTTGCCCCGGCCATTGCGTTGGCACGTAACGGCTTCGCGGTTTCCGAACGCCTTCACACACTGGTGGCGGGCGACCCGTATATTGCCCGTTCACCGGCCATGGCTCGCTACTTCCTGGATAAAAACGGCAAGCCGCTGGCGGTGGGCACGACGTTGCGCAACCCCGAACTTGCGCAAACGTTCGAGCAGATTGCCGCGCACGGTCCGCAGGCGTTCTACACGGGTGAGATCGCCCGGGCCATCGTGGCCAAGGTGCGCAGCCATGCCAATGCCGGGTACCTGTCGTTGCAAGACCTTGAACAGTACAGCGCCAAGGAGCGCGAGCCGGTGTGCGGCACCTACAAGGCCTGGCGCGTCTGCGGCATGCCGCCGCCCTCGTCGGGTGGGGTAACTGTGTTGCAGACGCTGGGTATGCTTGAAGCCGTGCAGCGCGCCACGCCAGAGCGCGATCTCGCGGATTTGCGGCCCCTGACGAACACGTCCCCGTCAGGCCTGGAGGCCTCGCCGCTGGCCGTGCACCTGATCGCCGAGGCAGAGCGCCTGGCCTACGCAGACCGCGCTCAGTACCTGGCCGACAGTGATTACGTGCCGGTCCCGGTCAAGGCCCTGACCGACCCCACCTACCTGGCCAGCCGAGCAGCGCAGATCGGCGAGCACAGCATGAAGCGTGCTCGGCCGGGCCAACCGCAAGGCGCCGACCTGGCCCTGGCTCCCGACCGCTCGCCATTGCGCATTTCTACTTCGCACCTCAGCGCAGTGGATGACAGTGGTCAGGCACTGGCCATGACCACCTCGGTGGAGGCCGCGTTCGGTTCGCACCTGATGGTCAAGGGCTTCCTGCTCAACAATCATCTGACGGACTTCTCGTTCATCCCCCGGGAACACGGCAAGCCCGTGGCCAATCGGGTGCAGCCGGGCAAGCGGCCACTGTCAGCGATGGCGCCGACGCTGGTGTTTTCGCGGGCCTCTGGCGAGCTTGTGGCCAGCCTTGGTTCGCCAGGGGGCTCGCAGATCATTGGCTACGTGAACAAGGCGCTGATCGGCTTGCTGGATTGGCAGCTCGACCCGCAGCAGGCGGCCGGCCTGCCCAACTTCGGCAGCCGCAATGCCGGCACTGAAGTGGAAGCCGGGCTGGCCAGCCAATCGCTGATCCGCCAATTGGCAGCCTGGGGCCATGAGGTCACGCCGATGACCATGACCAGCGGCATGCAGATCATCCAGCGCAGCGGCGATGGCTGGTCCGGTGGCGCCGACCCTCGGCGGGAAGGTGTGGCCCTTGGCGACTAGCCGTGATAGAACGCAGTCTTGCCATTCAGCAGTTGAATACCAAGATGTCTATCAGCGTGAAATCGAATAGAGCCCTGTTCGACCTCGACCTGCTACGCGCCATTGTGGTGGTGGCCGATTGCGGTAGCTTCACCACGGCGGCGGCGCGCCTGCACTCGACCCAATCGACCATCAGCCAGAAGGTGCGCCGCCTGGAAGACATGGTCGGCCATCGCCTGTTGGTGCGGGGTAACCGCGATGTGCTACCAACCGACGCCGGGCAGACCTTGCTGGGCTACGCGCGGCACATGCTGGCGCTGAATGACCAGATGCTCGAAGCCCTGGCCGGGGCGATGGTCGGCACCACCGTACGCCTGGGCGTGCCCGAGGACTTCGTTGGCGGGCGCACCACCAATGCGCTGTCGGCCTTCAGCCGGCTGCACCCGCAAGTGAAACTGGAAGTGACCAGCGGCCTGTGCCGCGACCTCAGCCAGGCCTACGACAACGGTGAACTCGACCTGGTGCTGCTCAAGCAGCGGCGCAACACCCGGGAGGGCGTGGCTTGCTGGCCCGAGCGCCTGCAATGGATCGACAGTGCGCGCACCCCCGCCTTCGAGCTGGACCCGATCCCGCTGGTTACCTTCCCGCCGCGCGGCTTGTACCGCGAGGACATGATCAACGCTATCGAAAGCATGGGCCGGCGCTGGCGCATCAGTTTCACCAGTTCCAGCCTCAGCGGTATCCAGGCGGCAGTTGCCGATGGCATGGGCATCAGCCTGCTGCCACCAAGGGCAGCCACGGGTGAGCACCGGGTGCTGGGAGCAGGGCAGGGGCTACCGGAGGTCGACAGCTATGAAATCGTCATCGTCCACCGGCCGACAGCGGATGTGATGGTCAAGGCGTTGGCCGAGGTCATGACGCAACTGCTGGCGGGCGGCGGGATCTGACACGGCCTTACGAACTGACGCGTTCTTTGTGGGGGCGCCCCGGCAGGGCCGCTCCCACAGGAGATCGAGTCGGCCGAGGGTGGATGGGTCAGGCGCAAGCCGCCGCCAGGCGTGGCGACAGGTGAATGCCGGCAATCATGCAGCGCACCGAGCCGCCGGCCATCTCAATGGTCGGCACGTCCAGTGGCACCAGCCGCGCCGAGCGCTCGATGCGCCGGCGTTGCTCGCTGGTCAGGCTGTCGAAGGCCTTGCGTGACAGCGCCAGAATACGCCCGTCACGCCCGGACAGTTCGATGGCATTGCCGGCAAACTGGCCGATCTGCTGGTTGCTCAAGTCAATCACATCGCGGCCCGATTCGATCAGCCGCATGCGCACTTCCTCGGCCCGCGCCTTGTTGGTGAACGTGCCAAAACCCACCAGTGCAAACTCGGTCGCCACGCACATCAGTACGTTGGTGTGGTAGATCGGCGTGCCTTGCTCGTCGGCAGTGTCGAATACCATCGGCTCGAAGTTGAAGTGCGTGCTGAAGCGCTCCAGGGCAATCGGGTCGGCACGGTTGGAGCGTGCGGTGTAAGCCACCCGCGACAGGTGGTCGAATACCATGGCGCCGGTCCCTTCGAGGAACAGCTCGTCCTGCTCCAGCCCTGAATAATCGATTACATCCTGCACGCGGTACTCATGCTTGAGCATCTCGATCACATCGGCGCGCCGCTCGCGGCGGCGGTTGCGCGAGTACATCGAGTAGATCGCGATATGTCCACCGGGGTGGGTCGAGAACCAGTTGTTGGGGAACACCGAGTCCGGGGTGTTGTGCTCGCCAAAATCGTCGAACAGGTGTACGCGCACGCCTTCGGCCTCGAGGCGGCCGACGGCCTGGGTGACTTCATCACGGGCAACCTCGGCGAGCGCCTGTGCGGCGAGGCTGGGGTTGCTGCGCTGGAATGAGTTGTCGGCTGCGGTTTCCGGGTTGGGGGTGAACGCATGTGGCCTGACCATGACCACTGCTGCAGGTGCTTGAATCGAACGCGTCGGGAATGCCATCTGGAAGTACCGGGTAGGAAGCGGGGTTAGGCAACGCGTCGGATGCGGCTTTTGGCAGCGCGGCCGCGGGTGTGGCTGAACAGGTCTTTCGGGTCGTCTTCCACCCATGGCACCAGGTCGATCTTCGTGCCCATGCCGCGCTTTTCGGCCTGCTGTAGTACGTAACGTAGTACGGTGTAGTCCTCCAGGGCGAAGCCCACCGAGTCGAATACGGTGACCTGGCTGTCGCTCTGGCGCCCCTCGGTCTCGCCGCGCAGCACACGCCACAGGTCAACCACCGGGAAGTCAGCGGGCAGCTGCTGGATGTCCCCTTCGATACGGGTTTGCGGCTCGTACTCGACGAACACCCGGGCGTTGCGCAGCACATCGGCGTGCAGTTCGGTCTTGCCCGGGCAGTCTCCCCCCACGGCATTCAGGTGCATGCCGGGTTCGAGCATGTCAGGGGTGATGATGGTGGCGTAGGCCTTGTCGGCAGTGACCGTGGTGATGATGTCCACGCCTTTCACCGCCTCGGCCACCGAGCCGGCCCGGCGAATGGTGAGGCCGCTGTATTCCTTGAGGTTGGCAATCAGCTTGGCGGTGGCCAGCGGGTCGGTGTCGTAGGCGACGATTTCTTCGATGCCCAGGTGCTTGTGGAAGGCCAGCGCCTGGAATTCGCTTTGCGCGCCGTTGCCGATCAGCGCCATCTTGCGCGAGTTCGGTCGGGCCAGTGCCTGGGCTGCCATCAGCGAGGTAGCCGCAGTGCGCAGGGCGGTGGCAATGGTCAGTTCGGACAGCAACACCGGGTAGCCGGTTTCGACATCGGCCAATACGCCGAAGGCCATCACGGTATGCAGGTCACGCGCGGTGTTGGCCGGGTGGCCGTTGACGTATTTGAAGGCGTAGCGGCTGTTGTCGGCGACCGGCATCAGTTCGATCACACCCACTTCCGAATGGCTGGCAACCCGTGCGGATTTATCAAACTCCTGCCAGCGTTTGAAGTCTTCACGAATGGCCGCAGCCAGCTCGCCTATGAACGGCGCTACGCCAATGTCGTGCACCAAGTCCGACATGGTTGGAACATCAATGAAATACGTCATGCTCTTGCACCTTGTTATTGTGCGCTGCCCTCTGGATATTGCAGGGTCAGCGCTTAGGGTTATCGAAGTGTCGCCGGCTCGAATATTTTGATGAAAGGTTGCGTCAACAGGAAGAATGCAGGTTGCCAGTTTCGCCAACTTTCTAGACAATCTGCCACCCCAAAGTAGCAATATGATTATTTGGCAGGCATATGGACACTATCGATCGGGAACTGATTGCGCTGTTGCGGGACAATGCACGTACCCCCGTGCTGACCTTGGCAAAAAAACTCAAGGTGGCCAGGGCAACGGTGCAAAACCGCATCACCCGCCTCGAAGAGCAGGGCGTGATCATCGGCTACACGGTACGCTTGCGCTCCGATGCGCTGGACCAGGGCGTGCGGGCGATCACCAGCATCGGCATCAGCGGCCACCACGCCGCAGAGGTCAAGCACGCGCTGCGTGGGCACCCCAACGTGGTGGCCATTCACACCACCAATGGCCGCTGGGACCTTATGGCAGAGCTGCGCGCAGACACCCTTGAAGCGTTCGACCGGGCGCTGAACACCATTCGCTCCATCCCGCACATCGAGAATACCGAGACCAGCATCCTGCTCTCCACCTACAAGATGTGACCGCTGGGTCAGGCCATTTGACAGGCACATTGCGCAAACTGTCACCCAGGCTTCCCACAGTGCAAAAAATCCCTTTGGCTGTGTGCATTCTGTAGCGTTCCGCTTGGCCCGGGCCACTGGCAGAATGAAACTGTTTTCGTGCAACGGTACAAGGCGCACCACCCAGGGTGCGTTTCAAACAATAAAAAAGCCCGCAGCGAAGTTGCGTCGGGCGTGAGTGTACGTTTTCGTTATTACCTGCGCTTTTATCATTTTCAATGACAGTGAACTTGCACCTTGGTGCCAATTAAATGGTGCGGCGCGGGGCGCTGAAGTTTTACCAAAAAAGAATAAGAGGTCGACTATGCATCAAACGTGCAATGCGCAAAGCGCAGCTCCGCAAGAGGGCCGAGTGCTCAAGCGACGGCTGGAAAACCGACACATACAGCTTATTTCGATCAGTGGCGCCATTGGTACCGGTTTGTTCATGGGCTCGGGCAAGATCATTGCGCTGTCTGGCACTTCAATCATCCTCGTCTACGCCATCATCGGTTTTTTTGTGTTCTGCATCATGCGCGCCATGGGCGAGATGCTGCTGGCCAACCTGCAGATGGAATCGTTCGCCGACCTGGTGCACAACTACCTGGGGCCACGGGCCGGTTACATTCTCAGCTGGTCGTACTGGCTCAGCTGGGTGGTGGCGGCGGTGGGCGACGTTGTGGTGGTCGCAGGGTTCGTGCAGTACTGGTACCCCGATGTGCCTACCTGGCTACCGGCTTTTGGCACCATGTTCCTGTTGCTGGGCCTGAACATGCTGGCGGTGAAGGCCTTTGGTGAAGTGGAGTTCTGGTTCGGCCTGATCAAGATCGTCGCCATCGTGCTGCTGGTGGTAACCGGCCTGGTGATGGTCGCCACCTCCTATACCTCGCCGGGCGGGGTGACGGCGTCGTTCAGCCACCTGGTGGCGCCTGGCGTGGTCATGCCGCATGGCATCCTTGGCTTCCTCGCCGGGTTCCAGATCGCTATCTTCTCTTTCGTCGGCACCGAGCTTATCGGCACCGCAGCGGCCGAGGCTAAAGACCCCGAGAAGACCCTGCCCAAGGCAATCAATACCATCCCCGTGCGTATCCTGCTTTTCTACATCTGTTCGCTGGTGTGCATCATCAGTGTGGTGTCCTGGGCCAATGTGCCGGCCAACCGCAGCCCGTTCGTTGAATTGTTCCTGCTTGGCGGGTTGCCCGCTGCTGCTGGCATCATCAACTTCGTGGTGCTGACCTCTGCGGCCTCGTCGGCCAACAGTGGCGTCTACTCGGGCTCGCGCATGCTCTACGGCCTGTCGCACCAACAACAGGCGCCGACGGCGTTCGGGCGCCTGTCCGGCTCGGGTACGCCGGTGCGGGCGCTGGTGTTTTCCGGGGTGTGCATGGCGATTGCGCTGACGCTGCTGTTCGTGATCCCGGAAGTGATGACCGTGTTTACCCTGGTGTCGACCATTTCCGCGGTGATGATCATCGTTACCTGGTCGCTGATCCTGCTGTCCTATTTCGCTTACCGCCGACAGAATCCGCAGGCGCATGAGCAGTCCAGGTTCAAGCTGCCCGGCGGCAAGGTCACCGCCGCGCTGGCGCAGCTGTTCCTGATTTTCGTGCTGTGCCTGCTGGCCCTGGAGCCGGACACCCGCACGGCGTTGTACGTGATGCCGTTGTGGTATGCGGGCCTGTTGCTGGCCTATCGACGCAGGACCAAGGCCTCTGCGCAACCGCAGACAGCGACTGCTACATAGCACCATGGGGCTGCTGTGCAGCCCATCGTTGGCAAGCCAGCTCCCACTTGGACTGCGCGAGTCGCACGATTCGCGCTGTACCTGTGGGCGCTGGCTTGCTGGCGAGACCCCTCAAGGCTGGCGTTCAGCAACCGCCCGCAACGTCCGCAACGTCACCACCGGTGCATCCACCACGAACCGGTTGGCCAGCCAGCCGGGCACATCGCCGGCAGGGTCGGCCTGCAACTGGTAGGTCACCTCCGTCTCGCGCTCGCCCAGTGGTTTCATCCGCCACTCACCGCTCAGATGCTGCACCCGGATCAGGCCGTCCACCTCGGGGATCCTGTCGGGCTCGGCACTCAGGCGCCGCAGCAGGGTGCCGTCATCCAGGCGTTCGCTGGTCACTTTCAGCACAATGTCCCGCGGCATCGTCGGCCACGGCAGGTTGGTGGTCAGGTACACCCAGGTATTGGCGCCATCTACTTCCAGCAAACGCATCTGGTCACAGGCGTATAGCCATTTGCAGGCTACCCGCAGGTTCTCTTGTAGGTCGGTGAGGGTGCGCACGCTGGCTTTCATGGTGCTCACACCACGAAACTGCTGGTAGGACGAGTCAGCCGCGCCACTGAGGTACACGCGGATGCCTTCGCGGTCGTAGGCCAGGTTCCAGTCATCGGCGGCCGGGGCAGGGGTACACAGCATCAGTGCAGTGAGCAGCAGGCAGCGGTTCATGGCCGGTACCGCGCGGGGGGGTAGGTGTTTGAGTATGCGCGGCAAACAGAAAGCCCGCCAGGTTGGCGGGCTTGCGGGCATCAGCCTGGGCTTAGCGCTTAGGGTTCAGCGTCAGGTGCACGTGACGGTTCACGTCTTTGTACAGCAGGTAGCTGAAGTTGCCTGGGCCGCCGGCGTAGCAGGCTTGCGGGCAGAAGGCGCGCAGCCACATGAAGTCGCCGGCTTCCACTTCGACCCAGTCCTGGTTCAGGCGGTACACCGCCTTGCCTTCCAGTACGTACAGGCCGTGTTCCATCACGTGGGTTTCAGCGAACGGGATCACGCCGCCCGGCTGGAAGGTGACGATGTTCACGTGCATGTCGTGGCGCATGTCGGCCATGTCGACGAAACGGGTGGTTTTCCAGCGGCCTTCGGTGCCCGGCATCTCGATGACGGTGGCGTTGTCGCGGTGGGTGACGAACGACTCCGGTACGTCCAGGCCTTCAACTTTCTGGTAGTGCTTGCGCAGCCAGTGGAAGGTGACGTTGGACTTGCTGTTGTTGCGCAGGCTCCACTCGGCGCCCGGGGCCAGGAAGGCGTAGCCGCCTGGTACCAGGGTGTGGTGTTTGCCTTCAACGGTGATGTCCAGCTCGCCTTCGACAATGAACACCACGGCTTCGGCGTTAGGGTCCAGCTCAGGACGCTCGCTGCCGCCTTCCGGGGCCAGCTCGACGATGTACTGGGAGAAGGTTTCGGCAAAACCGGTCAGCGGGCGGGCGATGACCCACATGCGCATCTTGTCCCAGAACGGCAGGTGGCTGGTGACGATGTCACGCATCACGCCCTTTGGGATGACGGCATAGGCTTCGGTGAACATGGCACGGTCAGTCAGCAGCTCGGTTTGAGCTGGGTGCCCACCGTGGGGGGCGAAGTACGAATGGTTCGACATGGACAATCTCGACTTGTTGTTCTCTCCCCGTGCCGTGAACCGCACCGGCCGGTGCGGCGCAGGGGATGTGGCAACAGAATAGGGTCGAGCGCGCGCCATCCACAAATTAAATGTTGGAATACCCGGTATTTGATCGCTGAATGTCGACCTGGCGTCCGGCGTGCTGTTCCGGCAGCCGATCGCCTTGGCCGAACAGTTTGTGGCGCAGGGTGCCTTCGGCGTAGTTCGACGGGTAGCGGCCGCGGCGTTGCAGCTCGGGCACCAGCAACTCGACCACGTTGGCCAGGTCGTCCGGCTGCACGGCGTAGGTCAGGTTGAAACCGTCGATGCCGGTCTGGTCCAGCCAGCTTTCCAGCTGGTCGGCGACCTCGCTGGCGGCGCCTATCAGTACCGGGCCGCGACCACCCAGGCCAACGAACTCGGCGGCCTCGCGTACGGTCCAGCGGCGGTTCGGGTCGGCGGCGGTAAACGCGGCCAGGGCGGCGCGGCCGGCGTCGTTTTCGACGTACTCGATCGGCGCATCGGGGTCGAGGCCGGCAAAATCGATGCCGGTCCAGCCCGACAGCAGCGCCAGGGCGGCATCCAGGTCGACATAGCGACGGTATTCGGCGAAGCGGGCCTCGGCCTCTTCCTTTGTAGGGGCGACGATCAACAACGCCTGGGCATAGATCAGCACCTCATCACGACCCCGCCCGGCGGCCTCGCTGGCCTGGCGAATGCCGTCGGCGTAGCGGCGCAACACGGTGGGGGTCGGGCCGCTGATGAACACGCATTCGGCGTGGCGCGCGGCAAACTGCTGGCCGCGTGCTGAGGCACCGGCCTGGAAAAGCACCGGCGTGCGCTGCGGTGACGGCTGGCACAGGTGCATACCGGGTACCTGGAAGTGCTCGCCCACATGGTTGATAGGGTGCACCCGGGTTGGCTCGATGTAGCGCCCGCTGTCGCGCTCCAGCAGCACCGCGTCGTCGTCCCAGCTCTTCTCCCACAGCTTGTACAGCACCTGCAGGTATTCCTCGGCCAGGTCGTAGCGCTGGTCGTGGCCCAGCTGACGCGCCAGGCCAAGGTTGCGGGCGGCGCTGTCGAGGTAGCCGGTGACGATGTTCCAGCCGACCCGGCCATTGCTCAGGTGGTCGAGTGTGGACATGCGCCGGGCGAAGGGGTAGGGGTGTTCGTAGGTGAGCGAAAAGGTGACGCCAAACCCTAGGTGCTGAGTGACGCCGGCCATGGCTGGCACCAGCAGCAGCGGGTCGTTGACCGGTACCTGCACGCCACCGCGCAGGGCGGCTTCAGGGCCGCCCTGGTAGACGTCGTAGATGCCCAGCACATCGGCAATGAACAGAGCGTCAAACAGGCCGCGTTCCAGCAGGCGGGCCAGGTCGGTCCAGTAGCTCAGGCGGTTGAAGGCCACACTGGTATTGCGTGGGTGGCGCCACAGGCCGGGGGACTGATGGCTGGCGGCGTTCATGCTGAACGCGTTGAAGCGGATCGGGCGGGGCATGTCAGGTGCGCTCCGCTCAAGGCAACACGGAAGCCGGGTAGACCGCGTCGGCCACCTGCAACTTGTGGGGAATCAGGCCCAGGCCCTGGAAGGTGTCAGCCAGTTTCTGTTGTTCGGCGACGATCTGCGGGGTGATGGCCACGGCGTTGTAGTTACGGCGTTCGCTGGCCACTTCAAGCACGTTGGCGTTGATGCCCAGCTGCGGGGCCAGCAGTGCGGCGACCTCTGCAGGCTTGGCGTTGGCCCACTGGCTGACTTTGCCCAGTTCGGTAAAGAAGGTTTTCAGCAGCGCACGGTGCTGGTCGGCATAGCTGGCGGTGGACAGGTAGAAGGTGCGGTTGTTGGACAGGCCGCTGCCGTCACGCAGGTTTTTCAGGCCTGGCTGGCTTTCTGCTGCGGCGAGGAACGGGTCCCACAGGGTCACGGCCTGCACGCTACCCGACTGCAAGGCGGCCACGGCATCGGCGGCATTGTTCACGTAGGCGGGGGTGATGTCCTGGTAACTCAGGCCGGCCTGTTCCAGCGCGACGGCCAGCAGGTACTGGGCATTCCAGCCGCGACCGGTGGCGACGCGTTTGCCTTTCAGGTCCTGCACCCCGGCCACATGGTCCTGCTCGCGTACCACCAGGCCGATGCCGCGTGGATAAGGCTGCTCGGCGGCCAGGTACACCACCGGTTTGCCGGCCGCCTGGGCGAACACCGAAGGTGCGTCGGCGGCGTGGCCGAGGTCGATGGCGCCGGTGCTCAGGGCTTCGAGCAACTGCGGGCCGGCGGCAAATTCGTGCCAGCTGACCTTCACGCCTTGCGGGGCCAGGGCCTTTTCCAGCGCGCCGCTGCCTTTGAGGATGTTGATGCTGTTGAACTTCTGGTAACCGATGCGCAGGGTCTTGGCGTCGTTGGCCAAGGCTTCGGACCAGGGCAGCAGGGCACTGGCGACACTGGCCAGCAGGCCGCCGATCAGCAGGCGACGAAGCGGGGAGAAGGCACGGATTGGCATGGGTTTGCTCCTTGAAACCGGGTGGGAAGCGATGCGCCCAGACTAAGGAGATGGCGTTTGGCTTTCAATTATTATATTCCGTTTCGTTAGATTGTTTTGTTATTTTTATATCCTTTTGTTTTGTAACGCTTTGCATTCTTCGACATTTTTTTCACATTCGCTTGCTAGCATCGCCGGCATTCCCAAGGAGCCCTACATGCCGCAATTCCTGCGCAAGCGCAGCACCCGCATCGCCCTTACCGCCACTACCGGCGTGCTCACCGCCACTTTGGGTTTCTTTGCATGGCAGAGCTTCTACCCGGTCCAGGCCGCCTCCGGCTGGGATGTCGAAGTGCTGCATCGTGATGTGGCCAAGGCCGCATCGCTTTTGCCGCAAGCGGATGGCAGCCTGCTGGTCAGCCGCGAGCTGGATGATGGCCGCGGCAGCATCCTCAAGATCACCGCGACCGGTGACCGTGTCGTGGTGGTCGACAATCTTTCCAAGCCCGATGGCATGGTCGCGGCACAAGGCGGATGGGTGTTCAGCCAGGAAGGCGGTCAGGCGCCTGTGAGCCTGGCCCGCGATGGCCAGGTTACCCACCTGTTCGACGGTGAAAGCGTGCAGGGCCTGTGGAATGACGGCAACCACCTGTATGCCATCGAAGACCGCAAGGGCAATGGCCGCCTTATGCGTTATGATTGGGCCAGCGGCCAGCTTGATGTGCTGCGTTCCGGCCTGACCGAAACCGAAGGCCTCACTCGCTGCAACGATGGGCGCTTGCTGTACACCGAAAAAGCCAATGGCAAGGTTCGCGCCCTGTCTGACGATGGCAAGGACCCGGTGGTGGTCGATGGGCTGCTCAACCCCACCTTCCTGTTCTGTGACCAGCGTGGCCTGTGGGTCAGCGAAGACAACACCCACCGCGCACGCTTGTTGCTCATCGACGCTGACGGCGTCCAGCACGCCATGCTGACCTTCCTGAAGGCGCCGCAGTCGATCGTGGCGGACGGCAAGGGCGGCTACCTGTTGGCCGAGGGCGGGCGTAACCGCGTGCTGCACCTGACCCCGCCACCCGCGCACGACACCGCCCAGCGTTAGCTGGGCAGGCGCCGCTTGCGCGCTGGCAGCAGGCCCAGCACCAGCATGCAGCCGAGCAGAATCACCAGGCCACCCGCCGCCTGTAACAGGCTGAGCGCTTCATTGAGAAACAAGGCGCCCACCAGTACCGCTACCAGCGTGACCACGAATTCCACGCTAATGGCGCGGGTGGCGCCGATCCGTGCCACCAGGCCGAAGTACAACACGTAGGTGGTGGCGCTCATCACTGCGCCGCTAATCAACAGGTAAAGCCAGTCGCCTGCTTGTGGCATGCTGGGCACCGGTACCACCAGCAATAGCGGCAGGGTCAGCAGCCCGCCAGCCAGGAACGCGCCGCAGGTGACCGTCCACGGGTCCTGGCCGCGCAGGTGCAGGCTGGCGTAGTTGCTGCCATAGGCGGCGCTGATGGCGCCAAGCAGCGAGGCGATGCAGCCGTGGATGAAGTTGTCATCGACCGCGCGGGCCGGAAAACCGACCAACATAGCGATGCCGGCAATGCCCAGCAGCAGCCCGGCCAGGCCTTGCGGGGTTATTTTCTCCAGCCCCCAGACCCGCCCGATCAGCATCGAGAACAGCGGAATGGTGGCGACAAAAATCGCCGCCATCGCCGTACCGATGCGTGGGGTGGCGTACGACATGCCGATCAGTTGCCCGGCCACCGTGGTCGCGCCTACCACCAGCAAGGGCAACAGCAGCGGGCGCAGGCGCAGCGGGCGGCCCAGCAGGGCTGCGAGGGCCGCCAGGGTGCCGCTGGCAATCAGTGCCCGCAGGCTGACCGCGCCCACCCAGCCAAAGGCATGCACCACCTTGAGCAACACCAGGAACGAAAAGCCCCAGGCGATGGCCAGGAACATATAGGCGGCGAGGTCGCGCGGTTGCATGAGGCAGGGTCCATCCAGGGGAGGGGCAGGGGCAGGGGCAGGGGCAGGGGCAGGGGCAGGGGCAGGCTAGCGGGTTGCACGGCGCGATAGCAAGGCCGGCCACCCGCAATGCATTATGGCTACCCGACCAACAGCGTGCTTCCCTGCATGGCTGCGCTCGCGGATAATCCCCCGTATTCCAATAAATAGCCTGTGAGTGGGTATGAGTGATTCCGTAGTCAGCCTTGGCCAGCCTGAAACTGAAGGGGGGCGCAAAACGCGCAAGAACAACCCCGAGAAAACACGCGAGGACATCCTCCAGGCAGCCATCAACGAGTTCGTCCAGCAAGGGCTGGCCGGCGCGCGCGTCGACGCGATCGCCGAGCGCACCGCTACCTCCAAGCGCATGATCTACTACTACTTCGGCAGCAAGGAGCAGCTGTACTGCGAATGCCTGGTGAAGTTGTACGGCGATATCCGCAAGACCGAGCAAAGCCTGGACCTGGAGTCGTTACCGGCTGAACAGGCGATCCGCCGGCTGGTCGAGTTCACCTTCGATCACCATGACCGCAACGTCGATTTCGTGCGGATCATCTGTACCGAAAACATCCACTATGGCGAGTACGTCAAGCAGTCGCCGGCGATCCGCGAAATGAGCAGCCTGGTGCTCGAAGCCTTGGGCAACACCCTGCGCCGTGGCGTGCAGGAAGGCGTGTTCCGCGCCGGCATCGAGGTGATCGACCTGCACATGCTGATGAGCTCGTTCTGCTTCTACCGGGTGTCGAACCGCCACACCTTTGGCGAGATCTTCCAGATCGACCTGTCTGATGACCAGGTCAAACTGCGCCACAAAGCCATGATCTGTGACGCCGTATTGCGCTATATCTGCGCCTGAACCCCGCTTACTCGCCCAGCCGTTGCTCGCGTGACGGCGGGTAGCCGAAGTACGCCGCATAGCACTTGCTGAAGTGCGACACCGAAACAAACCCGCAGGCCACTGCAACTTCCATCACTGACAAGTCCGAATACTGCAGCAGCCGGCGGCTTTTGGTGATGCGCAGCTCCATGTAGTAGCGCCGTGGCGAGGTGCCCAGCTGAGCCTGGAACAGGCGGTCGATCTGCCGGCGCGAGCGCCCGCTGTAGGCGGCCAGCTGGTCGAGGCTGAGGGTTTCCTCCAGGTTGTTCTCCATCAGCTCGACGATGGTGCGCAGGTGCAGGCTCATGGACTTCTTCGCCCCTGGGCCAACCTGGCGGTAGCGGGCCCCGGAGAACGACAGGATTTCCTCCACGCCTTCGGCCAGCCCGTCGCCATACAGCCGGCGTACCAGGCCCAGCATCAGCTCCATGGCACCATTGGGGCTGGCGGCGCTGAGGCGGTCGCGGTCGAGGGTGAAGCTGGCCGGGGTGATGCGGGTTTGCGGGCTACGCTCGGACAGGCTGGCGCGCTGCTCGGGGTGGATACTGCAGCCATAGTCGTCCAGCACCCCGGCGCGGCCAAGGAACCAGGCACCGTTCCACAGGCCGCCCAAGGCCATGCCGTGGGCGGCGCAGTCGTCCAGCAGGCGGTCGAGTTCAGGGTACTTCAGTGGGGTGCGCAAGCCGCCGCAGATCACTAGCAGGTCCAGTTCTTTCAGCGCCCCGGCGGACAGCTCGGTGGCCACCAGTTCCAAACCCAGGTCGCTGGTCACCCGGTCGCCATCCATCGACAGCGGGGTGAACTGGAAACTGTCGGCGCGCAGCAGGTTGGCCGTGACCAGCACGTCCATGGCCACGGTGAAGCTGGCCATCGAGAAATGTTCGAGCAGGACGAAATCAACCCGATAGGGGGCCTGGGCATTGGCGCTGGTGGATTTCAGCCGCAGCATGTTGCTGGTGCTGGTCTTCTTGCTGAACTGACGTGGCGTGGGCACTCTGGACTCCGCTTCCTGGCTGGCTCGCAGAGTGTGGCGGGTGGCCGGGGGAAAGACAATGTTCCGGGTGGGTGTGTCGTATTTCAGGTCGTGTTCAGGCAACCTGTCTGGCTTGGCCTATTGCCGCCCTGTTCCCCCCCTGTCACTGAGGACGCCCTTGATGAAGTACGCCATTGCCCTGTTGTTCAGCCTGCTGCCGCTGCTGGCCAATGCCCTGGAACCGGGTGAGAAGCTGGCCCCGTGGACGCTGCTCGACCAGCACGACCAGGCCTACAGCCTCGATACCCGCACGCACATCCTGCTGGTAGCCCGCGACATGGACGGTGCCAAGCTGGTCAAAGCTGCGCTGGGCGAGCAGCCCCGGGGCTACCTTGAAGCGCGTGATGCGGTGTTCGTTGCCGACATCCAGCGCATGCCGGCGCTGATCAGCAAGCTATTCGCCATTCCGGCCATGCGCGATTACAACTACCGGGTGCTGCTCGACCGCGAAGGGCGCGTGGCCAGCCGTTATTCCGGGCAGGATGGCCAGGTGCAGTGGTTGCAACTGCGGGAGGGTGTACTGGTGGGCCAGCATTCTTTTGCCGATGCCGCGGCGTTGAAGGCGGCGCTGGAGAACGCGCCGCAGCATTGAGGCCGCTCCTACAACTGTTCGCAGTGCCATACTGGTAGCCAAATCAATCTGAACCCTCAACGCTGTCGGTAACCCAATGCATTACATGCCAAACGGGAGAGCGCTCATGGAAATAGGAACGATCTGGATCATCATCGCAGCCTTGGTCATCCTGCTGGAAATCTGGGCCATCTGGCACATCATCGGCAGTGACCGGCGCGCCGAGCGCAAGATGCTGTGGATTGTGTTTGTCGTCTACGCACCATTCCCGGGGCTGTTGTTCTGGGCCTGGCGCGGGCCGCGGGCGGTGAAGGGCAGGGCGGTCCTGCAGGAGAAATGAGGGCTTCCGGCATCAGGCGTGGGGGCGCCTGATGCCGTCGATGTTCACTTGGGCAGGATCTGGAAGCGAATGGCTGGGCCCAGCCCATCAACCATCAGGCAGCCGTAGAATTTCACGGTCGACAATACCTGCAGCTGTTTGAGCGCTTCGTGGATGTAATCGTGCAGCAGTTTTTCAGCTTCGCGCTTGCGGTCTGCGAGGGTGGTGCTTTTAAGCGTGATCATGCCGAGCAGGGTGGTTTCGATTTGCTCGACGGTGTCCAGGCCGAGCTTCTCGCGCAGGTGCAGGCGTGCCTGCGCGGCATCGGCTTCATCGTGGGCAGGGTGGTGCGGCTTGATGGTATAGGCCAGCTGAAAATCATATTTGCTCATACGCTTTTCCTTGTGACGTACAGGCCTCCATGCCGGGTCTTGCAATCTACTGCCTGACGGCCGCGGCGCAAACATACGCGTGGTTCAAGCATCGCAATGGACTGTGCGAAATGTCCTACCCCGCGCTTGACCTCGAGTTAACTTAAGGTCCGATACTGCGCCACTCTTCCAACCGAGTGAGGGCTTGTCGTGACCCAATCAACCGCATTCCAGTTGAGCAACCCTGAAGGCCTGTACGACCCCAGTGGCAATGCCTATTCCCATGTCGCCGAAGTGCGCGCTGACAGCCGCTTGCTGTTCATCGCCGGCCAGGGCGGGGAAGACAGCAACGGCCAGTTGCCCCCACTATTCGCCGAACAGGCCCGCCAGGCGCTGGCCAACCTTGAACTGGCCCTTGCGTCCAAAGGCGCCAGCCTGGCCCAGGTGTTCAAGCTGACACTGCTGATTGTCGAGCACTCCGAACCCCGCCTGCGCCAATGGGTGGCTGAGGCCGACAGGGCCTGGGGCCCGCACATGAAACCGGCCTGCACGCTGATCCCGGTACCCCGGCTGGCGCTGGATGGCATGCTGGTGGAAATCGAAGCGGTGGCAGCGCTTTAGCGCTGAGTGATGCGGTGGTGGCGCCTTGGAAACACTTTGTTGTATATCGGTACAGGCATGGCCGCTATAACAACAATGTTCCCTCAGAGGTGACCACACCATGAGCACCGGCACCACCACACTGACCGACCGCAAGGCCAAGGCCTGGTTCTGGCCGGCGCTCTTCAGCCTCATGGCCTTCGCCGCCAACTCGGTGTTCTGCCGGCTGGCGCTGAAGGACGGGGCCATCGACCCGGCTTTGTTTACCGTGGTGCGCCTGGCCAGTGGGGCGTTGTTTCTGCTGCTGTTGATCCGCCTGCGTAAACCTGCGCTGGGCATTGGCGGCAGCTGGCGCGGTGGCTTGGCCCTGTTCCTCTACGCCTTCCTTTTTTCTGCGGCATACCTGCAGCTGGGTGCAGGTGCGGGGGCATTGCTGCTGTTCGGCGCAGTGCAGATCACCATGTTCGGCTTTGCCTGGTTCAAAGGTGAGTGCATCACCGCACGTATGCTCCTGGGCATGTTGATTGCTTTTGCCGGCCTGTTGGTGCTGTTGTTGCCCGGTGCAGCGGCGCCACCCTGGTCCAGTGCCTTGCTGATGGCCCTGTCTGGTATGGCCTGGGGCGTATACACGTTGCTGGGCAGGGGCTCGCCCAGGCCGCTGGCCGATACTGCAGGCAATTTTGCCCGCAGCCTGCCTTGCCTGGCGCTGCTGCTACCGGTGCTGTTGCTGGGCGCCGGCCCGCACCTCACGCCGCCGGGTTTGTTGTATGCCTTGGGCTCCGGCGTGCTGGCCTCAGGTGCGGGCTACGCCGTGTGGTACGGCGTGGTCAGGCAGGTGAGTGCGCAGCAAGCAGCGACCATGCAGCTTAGTGTGCCTGTGATTGCCGCACTGGGCGGTGTTGTCCTGATTGGCGAACCGCTGTCGTTGCGCTTGCTGATCGCGTGTGTGGTGGTGGTGGGCGGTATAGCCCTGGCGCTGGCACCACGGCGTTAGAAGAAACTGCGCTGCGCCTTGAGCGTGACCACACTGTCGCAATAAGTGTTGATGCCCGAATAGGCATCGCAACCGCCGCCACTGAGATTGGAGTTGCTGTAGATCAGGTTAAGGTCGATGCCCAGCCAGGGCCGCGACAGCTCCAGCGACCAGTCGGAAAAGGCATTTACCTGGCTGCCGTCGCCAATGGTGAACGGCGTGCCCAAGCGATGATGGGCCAGCTTGACGGTGAGGTCGACATCGAACAGGGGCAGTTGGCCGAAGTCGGCGAACAGGGTGCCGGTGCGGTTATCCGGGTTGTCGCGCAGCGCACCACCGAAGCGATTGCCCAACAGCGAGATGCCACCGTACAGGGCATAGCTGTCGGGGCCTGCGATAGTCGGCTGGCTGTAATGGATCAACCCCACTTCATAGCCCAGGCTGCTGTCGAATTGGTGCTTGTAGCCCAGGTAGCTGTCCAGTCGCAGGGTCGAGTTGGGGGTGACGCCCATGCTCGGGGCGTACTGGCCCAGGTACCAGCCACTGGGGTGGCTGAAGTCGAGACCACCGTGGAATGCGCCGACGGCACTGGGTGAGATAAGGCCTTGGGCCATGCTGCGCGAGGGTGTGGTGCCGAGTGTGAAGTCGAAGTCGCCCAGTTCGCGTTTTATCTGCTGGGCCATCAACACTGGGCTGAACAGCAGTGCAGCACTCAGCAACAGAAAGGGCCTGGTCATGGTCTCCGTCCTGGAAGGCTTGCGGTTGAGCGGTAGAGGATACCTGCGCAGGTGAAAGGAGGGAACCTTTGCCTGGCCCGCTCAGCCTTTGGTCGAAGGGGCTGCGTCGGCGGCTTCGGTCACCACGGGCAGGTTGCCGGCACGTTGTATCACCCGGCGTTGCTGCTCGTAGTCGTCCAGGGACAGGCCGCGGCGCTGCAACGCTTCCAGTTGCAGTTGGCGGGTTTCTTCGGCGCTGTACGCACGCAGTTCAGGGTGGCTGGCGCAACCGGCCAGTACAGCAATGCTGGCAGCGGCCAGGGCAGTGAGGAGGAGGCGGGCCTTGGTGTTCATCGAGCAGCTCCGGAATGCAGGGGATTAGCCAGGTTCGAATCGATGGAGCTAGGTTATTAAGCCGGGCCGCTCAGTAGAAATTGCCTTGTTCGATAGTCACTATTGACGCAAGCATCAGTGCTAAAAGTTTGCGCCCCCGCATCTGGCCAAACGCATCGCCATTGCTACCCTTAACCCACGCAATCTGACCTGTTGGGGATAAGCGATGCGCATGCCATTGTTTGCTTTGCTGTCGGCGCTGATGTGCCTGAACGCGGCGCCCGGCCTGGTGCTGGCGCAAGACGTACCAGCCCCCGACCCAGCCCCGCAAGCCGACACGGTCGCGGCCAAGACCCCGGTATTCACGCAAGAGCAACTCGACCAGATGCTCGCGCCGGTTGCGTTATACCCCGATCCGCTGCTGGCCCAGGTATTGATGGCGGCCACTTACCCGGGGCAGGTGAGCGAAGCGGTGGCCTGGTCCAAGGCCAACCCCAAGGCGTCGGGCGATGCTGCAGTCAAACAGGTAGCGAAGCAGCCGTGGGACCCCAGCGTGCAAGCGCTGGTGGCCTTCCCGCAGTTGCTGGCGACCCTGGGCCAGGACCCGGTGTGGGTGCAGCGACTGGGTGATGCGTTCCTGGCGCAGCCCGAGGATGTCATGGGCGCGGTGCAGCGCTTGCGTCACCAGGCACAGGCGGCCGGCAACCTGCAAAGCAACCAGTACCAGAACGTGACCGTGCAAGCCGCACCGGCGACACAGGCTGCCAGCAGCCCGCCCTCCACCATCATCATCCAGCCGGCCGACCCGCAAGTGGTGTACGTGCCCAGCTACAACCCGACCACCACCTATGGTACCTGGGCTTACCCGGCTTCACCGCCCGTGTACTACCCGCCGCCGCCCATGTACTACCCCGGTTCCGCGCTGGTGGCGGGCCTGGCCTTTGGTACCGGCGTGGCGGTTGTCGCCTCGTTGTGGGGCGACTGCGACTGGGGCCACAACGACATCGACATCGACGTCAACCGTTACAACAACATCAACGCCAACAACCGCATCACCAACAATCAGAACAAATGGCAGCACAATGCCGTCAACCGTGAAGGCGTGCCTTACCGCGATGCCCGCAGCCGCCAGCAGTATGGCCGCCAACTGGACGGCGCCACCCAACGCACTGCTTTCCGCGGCGACGACGCGCAGCGGGCGCAGGCGCGGGACAAGGCCCGGGCCTCGATGGACCGCGCGGGGATGGAACGGCCGGCCACCGACAACCGCCAGGCACGCCAGCAAATGCGCGAGGCGCAGGCGGGTAATTCGGTGGGCAACCGCATGCAATCCCGTGGCGACACTGCCAGAGCAACCGACCGTCGCCAGGAAACACGCAATAGCCAAGCCCGGCAGGTGGCACAGAACCGGCCGGCCAACAGCGCCGGCCGGGCGCGTAACAATGCCTTTGATGGCGTGCGTTCGCCGTCACGCACCAATCTGCAGGCCAACCGCGGTCGTACCAGCCAGTCGTTTGCCCAGCGGCCCAATGCATCCCGTGCTGCCGGCCACCAGATCTCCCGGCCCAGTGCGCCAGTGCGTCGTGGCGGAGGAGGCCGTCGATGAACCGTCCAGTATTTGCAGCAATGCTGCTTGCGACAGGCTTGGCATGGGCTTCCCTGGCGGCGGCACAGGAGGCATTCCCGACGCCGGAGAAGGCCGTGGAGTCCTTCATTACGGCGCTGGGCACGGAAAAGGCCGATGAAGCCCGCCTGGCCGAGTTGCTGGGTGATGACTGGCGCACCTACATACCGCGTGGTGGTGTGCAGCGCAGCGACGTGGACACCTTTCTGGAGCAGTATCGCGCGCAGCACAGTATCGACATGGCAGGCGAGGGCAAGGCCATCCTGGCGGTGGGCAGTGATCACTGGACGTTGCCCATACCGTTGACCAGAAGCAGCCAGGGCTGGCGCTTCGACCTCAAGGCCGGTAGCACGGAAATCCGCGCCCGGCGCATCGGCCGCAACGAACTGGGTGCCATGCAGGCGTTGTTGGCTTACCACGACGCGCAGATGGACTATGCCAGCCAGGACCGCAACGGCAACGGTGCGCTGGAGTACGCGCAGAAGATTTTCAGCGAACCCGGCAAGCATGACGGGCTGTATTGGGATGACGACGGCGATGGCGAGGTCAGCCCGCTGGGGCCGCTATTTGGCCAGGATGTGGTGGGTGATGACTGGTATGGCTACCACTTCCGCATCCTCGAAGCACAAGGCCCGTCCGCGCCCGGTGGCGCCTACAGCTACCTGATCGGCAACCAGATGAGCCGTGGCTTCGCCATGGTGGCCTGGCCGGCCAGGTACGACGACACCGGGGTGATGAGCTTCATGATCAGCCATGACGGCCAGGTGTTCGAAAAAGACCTCGGGCCGCACGGCGACAGGCTGGCCAAGGAGATGAAGCGCTTCGACCCGGATGACAGCTGGAAGGTGGTGGAGGTGGCAGCGGGGGATTGAGCCCGCAAATCACTGCAATCGCGCAGCCCTGACTTCTCGCGCCGTGCACCCGTAGTGCTGGCGAAATGCCCGGGTGAATTGCGCCTGGTCGGTAAAACCCCAACGGAATGCCAACTCGCCGATGGCCAGGTGGCAATGCGGGTCGCACAGTTGGCGGTGCACGGCTTCCAGCCGCTGTTGGCGCACCCACTCGCCAAGGGTGTAGGGCGTGATCGCGAACAACTTGTGCAGGTAGCGCAACGACAGCCCGCAGGCACTGGCGATGGTTTGTGGCGACAGTTCGGGGTCGCCCAGATGTTGCTGCACATACTGCTCGACCCGTGTCAGGTGCAGGGTGCTGAGGTTATTGCCTTCACTGCCCAGTACTCGCTCATCCTGCTGCAGAGCCAGCAGCAGCGTGGCCGAAGCCTGTTCCAGCAGTAAATGCCGGGCAGCGGCCGGGCTGGCGTCGAAATGGCGGGCACACAGGTCCAGTTGCTCTACAAAGATGCGCCCCAGGCCCTGGCTGGCATCGAAGCAATGCCGGGTATAGCGCTTGTGCCCGAGCAGGTGGGCCTTGAGTGCCCGCTCGGGCAGCTTGAGCACCCACAGGTCGTTCTGCGTGCCGTAATGGAAGCGGTAAGGCGCATCGCCGCGCTCGACGATGAACCCGCCCGGGCTGCAACTGAGCGGGTGGCCTTCCTGTTCGAAGTGCACTTCGCTGCTGCGCGGCACGGTCACCAGGTAGAACGCCTCATGGTCCTGGCCAACGTGCGCCTTGCTGCGCGAGTAGCCCAGCGGGCTGGAGCGCAGGCGGGAAAGGCTGAGTGGCGTGCTGGGCGTGCTCCAGCGCTGCAGGTGGCCATCGAATGGCTGCTCGCTGGCAAACTCCAGGCTCAACGGGAAATAGGTTTCACTGATGGCTTCGGCCCAGCGCGCCTGGCGTTCCGGCTGTGCCCAGCCGTGGGTCGAGATTTCTGTGGGCATGGTGGGTCCTTTTTCAAAGAGGGCAGCATTGAAAAAAGGAACTGCAGGCAAGCTACTCAAGCAGCTCTTGTTGTTGTGCAAACCGCCCGGCAGCGCAAGGCTGCCGGGCGGCTTCAGGCCCATGATCGGCGCACGCCGACGGTTTGATCAAGCCCCGCGTGTCACCCGGTAGGTGGCCGAAGGCTCCAGGCGCGCCTGCCAGCCGGGGGGCAGGACGATGTTGGTGGTGTCTTCTTCGATGACGCACGGGCCATGCACGGTCTGCCCCGGCAGCAGGCGGTTGCCGTTAAACACCGGCGTCGGCTGCCATTCGCCCTCGGCACTGAACAGCATCGGGCGGACACCTTCCGGGGCAGGCGCGGGTGGTTGGGCCGGGCCCTGCAACTCGGGCTGTGGCGGACGCGGCAGGTGACCAATTACCGAACACTCCAGGTTCACCAGCTCCACCGGGCTGTCGGGCTCGCTGTACGAGTACAGGGTCTGGTGGCGGCTGTGGAAGCGGCTGATCAGTGCGGCCAGGCCCGCGTCATCCAGTGCATGCTGCTGCAGCTCCACACTGCATTCATGGATCTGCCCCAGATAGCGCATTTCCAGGGTGTAGTGGCAGCTGCTGGCCTGGTCGCCAAAACCGTCTTCGCGCAAGTTTGCCAGGCCTTGTTGACGCAGCTCGGCAAGGGCCTGGTTGAGCTGCGCCAGGTTCACGTGCCCGGCGTCCAGCCGCATCGACAGGCTGGTGAGCTGGTCGTAGCGCACGTCGGACAGGATCTGGCCGAACGCGCACAGGCCTGAGGCCACCTTGGGGATCAACACGGTCTGCATGCCGATTTCCTCGGCCAGGCGCACCACGTGCATGCCCGCTGCGCCACCAGCGCCGATCAGGGCGAAGTCGCGCGGGTCGTGGCCGCGTTCGATGGACACGCGGCGAATGCCGTTGACCATGTTCAGGTTGACCAGGGTGGTGATGCCGAATGCTGCGCGTTCCACGCTGATACCTAACGGTTCGGCGATCTTGCTGCGGATAGCGTCCAGTGCGGCCTGGCGGTTCAGGCGGATGCTGCCGCCCAGTAGTGCGCCGTCGGGCAGGTAGCCCAGGGCCAGGTTGGCGTCGGTTACCGTGGGTTCGCTACCGCCTTTGCCATAGCACACCGGGCCAGGCATGGCACCGGCGCTGCGTGGGCCGACTTGAAGCATGCCGAACTCGTCCAGGTGGGCGATAGACCCGCCGCCAGCACCCAGGGTTTCCACCTGGATCATCGGCACGCCGATGCGTTGGCGCAGGAAGTCAACGTCCTTGCTGAAGTTGGTACGGCCGGCGTTGGTCAGGGTGATATCGAACGAGGTGCCGCCCATGTCCACGGTGATGACGTTATCGATACCGAACGGTCTCGCCACCGCCAGGCCCGCCTGTGGCGCCGAGGCGGGGCCGGAGTTGATCGCATTGACGGCGCGCTCGCGCATCAGGTGCCCGGGCGCCAGGCCACCGTTGGACTGGAAATAGCGCACTGGCTGCTGCGCGCCAAGCTCCTGGAACAGGCTGTCGATGCGCGCCACATAGCGCGCCATCACGGGGCTGAGGTAGGCGTTGACCACGGTGGTGGAGGTGCGGGTGTACTCGCGAATCTGTGGGAACACCTCGCAGCCGGTGCAGACGAACACCCCGGGCAGGCCGGCCCGTACCAGCTCGGCGGCCCGCTGCTCGTGGCTGGGGTTGCGCACCGACCACAGGAAGGAAATGGCCACGGCTTGCACGCCTTCGGCACGGAAGTAGTCGATGGCGTCATGAATGGCGCGCTCGTCCAGCGGGCTGTGCTCACGTCCATCTCCGAGGATGCGGCCACCTACCGGGCGGCGCAGATGGCGCGGGGCAAGCATGTGTGCCGGCGGATAATGAGCGTCGTAGCGGTGGCCTTCCTCCTTGTGACCCAGGCGGATTTCCAGGCTGTCCTCGTGCCCCTCGGTGCACAGCAGGCCCACTTTGACCCCGGTGCGCTCGATCAGCGCGTTGAGGGCTACCGTGGTGCCGTTGATGCACAGGTCGCAGTTGGCGATCAGCTCGGCCGGGCTGCGCCCGGTGGCGTCGGCGATCTGCGCCAGGCCGGCGCGAATGGCCAAGGTGCCATCCTGGGGCGTGGACGGGGCCTTGAACAGCTGCACGCCGCCGTCGCGGTCGGCCAGGATGAAATCGGTGAAGGTGCCGCCGGCATCGATGCCCAGGCGATATTGATTACGCATGATGGTTCTCCGGGCAGTGCGGGGCGCGGGCAAGGCGGGTTGCGGTTTCGTCGAGGCGGCCATCGTCATCGAGGACCACGCCATACTCCAGGGCTGCCCCTTGTGGCGAGACCAGGCCGTTGCGCACATCCTCCAGTACGGCGGTGACCGGGCGGCGCAGCGGGTCGCCGTAGCCACCGCCCCCCGGGTTGATGTTGATGATGCGTTCACCGGGTTGCAGGGTGAGCATCGGGTTTTGCGTATAGTGGTCTTCGCTACCGTCGACGTGGCGGTGGATCAGCCGGCCCAGCTTGGGTTCGAGCAGGGCATTGCGTGCCCCGGCGGCACCGGCGGTGGGCAGCTGGCGGCCCTCGCCGAAGCCGACCACAGTCATGGCGTGGTCAAGCGGTTCGATCTCCAGGCGGGTGCCCGAACCACCGCGAAATTCACCGGCGCCACCACTGTCGGCCATCAGGCTGTAACGGTGGATCAGCACCGGATAGGCGTGCTCGAGCAGTTCGATGTCGCCGCTCATCAGCGCCCCGAAGCAGCACAGCGGGCCGCAGGCATGCCAGCCATCCATCACCTGGTTGGCACCGGCACCGGAAATGATCGAGGCCAGCACCATCGTCACGTACTCGCTGTTGCCGTTGCGCGGGTCGTGGCCGGCGATGTTGATGCCGCTGGTGTGCCCCCAGGAGGCCGTTACCCGCTGTGGTGAGGCTTGCTCCAGCGCGGTGCGCACGGCATCGGCCAGTGTTTCCATCGGCGTGGTGGTGCAGTTGACATGGGGCGCCGGTTCTTCGGCGTTGCACAGGGTACCCCTGGGCCCAACATCGACCGTGACGCAGCGGTACAGGCCTTCGTTGTAGGGCGGTGCCACCTGGGCGAACATCATCAGCCCGAGGTACACGCCCGACACCGAATTGCCCTCGTAGGAGTTGATGAAGTACGGCACTTGCGGCGGGCTGTCGATACGCACGTGGGCCTGGTCACCACGTATCTGCACATGGGCGGTGATGGCCAGTTCGCCAAGGCCGTGGCCGGTATCTTCAAGAACGGCGGTGCCGCTGTAGTCACCGTCCGGCACATCGCGCAACAGCGCGCGCATGTGCCGGTCGGCCATGTTCTTCAGCTCGGCAATGCAGGCACGCACTTGGGCCGCGCCGTACTTGTCCAGCAGCTCCAGCAAGTGCCGCTCGCCGACCTTGCAGGCGCCGTACTGGGCATTAAGGTCGCCTTCCTGATAGGGGCGGGCGCGCATGTTGGTGAGCATGAAATTGATCACGTCTTCGCGGCGCTTGCCCTTTTCCCACAGCTTGACCGGTGGAATGCGCAGCCCTTCGGCGTAGATTTCCTTGGCGTCGGGGTTGTAACCGGCGGGTACAGGGCCGCCGATGTCGGTCAGGTGGCCTTTGCACACGGTCCAGAACACCAGTTCGCCCTGGTAGTACACCGGCTTGTACATGCAGCAGTCGAGAATATGGCTGCCCTTGTAGGCGGGGTCGTTGTGGTAGATCACGTCGCCTTCGGCGATGTCGTCGCCGAAGAAGCCGGCCACGCATTTCATGGCCGGGATCAGCGAGCCCAGGTGGATGGGGATGTCCTGGCCTTGCAGGATCATTTCCGGCAGGTGGTCGAACAGCGAGTTGGAGTAATCGTGGGCCAGGTTGAACACACTGGAGCGCCCGGTCTTTTCCAGGGTCAGGGTCATTTCGCGTTGCGCTGTCTCCAGCGCACCCCGGACAACCGCAAGGGTGATCGGATCTACTGTCTGCATAGGTCACCAACGTTTGTTCTTGTGCTTTAGGTGCGTGCCGCGGCGGGGCGGCGCGTGGTGACAGGCTAAGGGGCAGGGCGGGGGGAAGGCTTGTCGCTGGGTGTACTGGTTGTTGTGTTCTGGCGCACTACGGGGGCGCTCCCACAAGAGAACGCGACCCCCTGCAGGAGCGGCCTTGTGCCGCGATGGGCTACGCGGCAGCCCCAGATTCTGGCAGGTTAAGACCTACTGCCCCAGCATCTGCCGCACCAGCCATTGCCCCGCCGGCCCAAGCGCCCGCCGGCTCGACCAGGCCACATCCATATCCACCCGGCGCGGGTAACCCGCTATCTGCAATTCCACCAGCTCGTTGCCAAACCGCGCCACCAGCGCCCTGGGCAGTTCGGCCCAGCCAAACCCGCGCACGGCAAATTCCAGCAGGGTGAGGTAATCCGGTGCCGACCAGGCTTGGCCGCGGCCGCGGTGCAGGCTGGGGGCGTAGGTTTTGATGTACAGCTGCCGCGCGTTTTCAAGGTGTTGCGTTTGCACCGTTTTCAGCCCCGCCAACGGATGCTCGCTGGCCACATACACACCGAACTCCGCCTGCTCGGGCAAGCGCGCCACGGCAACGTCGGCGGGGTAGCTGGGCTGTGTGGCCAGAATGCCGACGTGGGCCAGGCCCTGCTGGATCATATCGATCACATCAGCGTCTTCCGCCGGGCCGCAGCGCAATTCGGTGTGCGGGTACTGCTGGGCGAAGCGGGCCATCACGGCGCCTTGGAAGGTGACGCTGTAGCTGTCCGACATCACCGCCGAGACCAGCGCCTCGACGTTTTGCGCCAGCCTGACCGCCAGGGCATCGAGCTGGGCGCTGGCGTCCAGGATCGCTTCGACATGGCTTAGCACCTGTCGGCCCGCTTCGTTCAGCGTGGGGTGGCGGCCACCGCGATCAAACAACGGGCAGCCGATATCGGCCTCGAAATTGGCGATGGCGATGCTGACCGTGGACTGGCTTTTGCGCAATTTGCGTGCCGCCGCAGAAAATGAGCCCAGCGATGCGGCTTCGACAAAGGCGACCAGGGCTTCGGGTGAGTAGCGCATGGTATTGATAAAACCGATGGTAGCTATGTCGCGAGTATCAGTTCTATCAAAGAAAATAGGAAGCACGACTCACGCAATGGATGGATTTTGCAATGAAGACGGTCTCTTTCACCGAACGCCTGGTACACGCCGTAGGCTATGAAGTATTCGCGGTGCTGCTGTGCGCACCACTGTTGTCCTGGGTGATGGGCAAATCGCTGGCGACGGCGGGTGCGTTGGCAATAACCCTATCGGTGATCGCCATGTTGTGGAACATGGTCTACAACGCGCTGGTCGATCGCTGGGTGCAGACTGAACGCATCCACTGGAAGGCCAGTGCACGCTTTGTGCACGGCCTGGGCTTCGAGGCCGGGCTGGTGGTGTGGTGCCTGCCGGTGGCGGCGTGGATGCTGGATATTTCGCTGCTGCAGGCGTTCATGGTGGAGCTGGGTTTCTTCGTGATCATCCTGCCCTACACCGTGCTGTACAACTGGGCGTTCGACAAAGCCCGGCATCTGCTGATGCAGCGTCGTGTGGCATGAGTAGCCGGCCCCGATTGCGAATGCTCACGCGTTCCCTGTGGGAGCGGGCAAGCCCGCGAAGCAGGCGACACGGTGGATGGCACCTGCTGCGCCGGTGTTCGCGGGCACGCCCGCTCCCACAGGGTCATCAACTCTGTCAAAAAAACGGGGCATGCCATCGCTGGCATGCCCCCGTTTTCATACAGCTGATGCGCCTCAGGCGACCTTGACGATCCAGCCTGCCGGTGCTTCAACATCACCGCTCTGGATGCCGGTCAGCTCGTTGTAGAGCTTCTGGGTAACCGGGCCAACCTTTTCCAGGTCGTGGAACACGTGCAGCTTGCCGTTGTACTCGATACCGCCGATCGGGGTGATCACCGCGGCAGTACCGCAAGCGCCGGCTTCGATGAAGCGGTCCAGCTTGCTGATTTCGACATCGCCTTCGATCACGGTCAGGCCCAGACGCGATTGCGCCAGTTCCATCAGCGACAGACGGGTGATGCCCGGCAGCACCGAGGCCGACTTCGGGGTAACGAACTCGTTGTTGGCGGTGATGCCGAAGAAGTTGGCCGAACCGACTTCCTCGATCTTGGTATGGGTCAGCGGATCGAGGTAGATGGCGTCGGCGAAGTTGGCCTTCTTGGCTTCAGCGCCTGGCTGCAGGCTGGCGGCGTAGTTGCCACCGACCTTGGCTGCGCCGGTGCCTTGTGGGGCGGCGCGGTCGAAGCTGGAGATCTGGAAGTTGTGCGGCTTCATGCCGCCCTTGAAGTACGAGCCAACCGGAATGGCGAAGACCGAGAAGATGAACTCGGGGGCGGTGCGCACGCCAATGTTGTCACCGGTGCCGATCACGAACGGGCGCAGGTACAGGGCGCCTTTGCCGTGCGGTGGCACGAACTTTTCGTTGGCCTTGACCACTTGCTTGCACGCTTCGATGAACACATCGGTCGGCACGTGCGGCATCAGCAGGCGGGCGCAGCTGCGCTGCATGCGGGCGGCGTTCTGGTCGGGGCGGAACAGGTTGATCGAGCCGTCCTTGCAACGGTAGGCCTTGAGGCCTTCGAAGCATTGCTGGCCGTAGTGCAGGGCCGTGGAGCCTTCACTGATGTGCAGCACGTTGTCGTCGGTCAGGGTGCCCTTGTCCCACTCGCCATTGCGCCATACGGACAGGTAGCGTTTGTCGGTTTTGATGTAGTCGAAACCCAGCTTGTCCCAGTTAATGCTTTCGTTGCTCATGACACCCTCATTGTCTTGCAAGTGCCCGATCGCTCGGGCTGCTGTTATATGCGCACCACGCCACCATAATACATCCGTCGCGGATCGGGAACGGCCAGTCACGAATTGATAGCCTGCGATGCTTTTTTTTCGGTTCCTACAACTGCAGGTACTCATCCAGTTCAAGGTTTTCCAGCAAAACCGCATCATGGGACGCCACTATCAGCGCCCCGCGAAACTGCCGGAGCATGCGCTCCAGGGCTGCCAGTGACGGCAGGTCAAGGTGGTTGCCGGGCTCATCCAGCAGCAACAGGTCAAGGGGGCGCTCGCGGTATAGGACGGCGGCCAGCGCTGCCTTCATCCGTTCGCCGCCGCTGAGCAGGCTGCTGGGCAGCTCGATACGGGCCGCATCCAGGCCCAGTTGTGCCAGGCGGCTGCGCAATTCGCCCTGGGCCAGCACCGGGTTGGCTTGCCGCAGGTGTTCAAGCACGCTGCTGTGGCCTGTCAGCGTGCTGCAGTGCTGGTCGAGCAGGGCAGTTTCGCCACTGCGGCGCAAATTGTCGGGTGATGCCGGTAATTCCCCGTTCAGCAGCCTCAGCAGCGTGGACTTGCCACTGCCATTGGCGCCGACCAGCCCCAGCCGCTGGCCCAGGCACAAGCGCAGGTCAAGCGGTTTGCGGGTGCCATGGGGCAAGCGAAGTGCCTGCAGGGCCAACACTTCGCGGCCGACATGACGCTGGGGCGTGGGGGCATGCAAGGTAATTGCAGTGGCTTGCTCGACCTCGCGGGCGGCGTCATGCACTTTGCCCAGCAGTGCTTGCCGGGCATCACGATGATCACGCCGCTGCTTGCCCGCCGTGGCCTGGCTGCGTTCCTGCTGGCGGTCGACCAGGATCTTGGCCTGGTTGGCATGCCTGGCTTGACGCCCGGCCCGGGCCTGATGGCGTTCCAGGTCTTCGCGCTGGCGCTGCAGTTCACGGGCCTGGCGTTGTTGCTCTTGCTTCAGCCGGGCAAGTTGCTGCTGGGCTTGCGCCACCTGGCTGGCTTTTTGTGCTGCATAGAAGCTGTAGTTGCCGCCATAGGCCTGCAACCCCAGGCTGGACAGTTCGACAATGCGTGCCATGTGCGCCAGCAGGCTGCGGTCGTGACTGATTACCAGCAAACCTCGGTCCCAGCCCTCGATCATGCTCAGCAGCTGGGCACGGGCGTCGCTGTCCAGGTGGTTGCTTGGTTCGTCGAGGATCATGTAGTCGGCACCGCTGAGCCATGCGCCTGCCAGCGCCACGCGCATGGCCTGGCCGCCGCTCAGGCTGCGTGCGGGCTGGTGCCAGTCAAGGTGACCCAGGCCGCTTCGCTGCAGGTGCATCTGCAATTGCTCGCGGATATCCCAGCGCTCGCCAACGGTGTCGAAATCCTGGGGGTTGATGCTGCCTTGCTCGATGCGCTCGAGCGCCGCAACCACCGCCCCCACCTGCGCCAGGTCGGCAAGTGTGGCGCTGCGCTCGATTACCTGCTGGTTCAGCAGATGGACAGGCCCACGGCGCCTGCACTGGCCGCTGCTCGGTGCACGCTGGCCGGCAAGAACCTGCCCTAGCAGGCTCTTGCCCACGCCATTGCGCCCGACCAGGCCGGTGCGCCGTTGGTCGAAGGTTTCGTTGAGGTCGGTAAACAGTACCCGGCCATCAGGCAAGGCCAAGGAGACGCTGTCCAGCGTCAGGATCGACGTGTTCGTCATGCACAACTCCACAAATGCCGCGACATCTCCGGAGCAAACCGGAGGCTGAAGACTGGCCGTCGAATGGACGGCGGCATTAATGGCGCATTGGACGAATACCTCGTACTGGCGGAGTGCGTAGCCTAACGGCCCGTTGGGGGCGGGTAAAGTACCGCCCGCCCTGTATGGGTTTTCTGCACTGGCCTCATCGCCGGCAAGCCAGCCCTCACAGGAACTGCGCTGCCTTCAGGCCGGCGCGGTCAAGGTGGGAACTGCGCTGGCTTCAGCCCGGCGCGGTCAAGGTGGGAGCTGCGCATGGCGTCAGGCCGGCGCGGTCAGGTGGGAGCTGGCTTGCCGGCGATGCGCCGCGTGAGCGGCGCCCGATCTTGACTGGCCCTGGGCTCAGCGCCCCGTCAAGCGCCTGGCCCAGTCGCCTCCGTGGCTCTGTTTGCAGGCCTCTTCGCTGTCAAACCGTACATGCCAGGCCGGGTGATCCAGTTGTATGCCGGCGTGGTCCAACGCCTGACGGGTCAGCGCAAGCATGCGTGCCTTTGCTTCACCCGCCACAGCAGCGACTTTCTCGGCCTCTTGGTCAAACACCCAAGTAATACGCAGGCTGGCCGGAAAGTTCTCAGGATCCAGGCGATGGGTGAGCCAGGTGAACCCGACGATTTCTGCCTTGGCGGTTTCACAGGCGTCCGTCAGGCACGCTACCAGCTCCCGCTCCAGGCGGGCCATTTCGCGTTTGCCCAGCGCCTTCACAGGTTGGCCTCCTCATCGATCTGCTGGCAGAAGCGCAGGCGGTTGCCGAACGGGTCGCACACCTGCATCTGCAGGCCCCAGTCCAGGCGCTCGGCTTCGGGCCGGGCGTAACCGTACTGTTTGCCTTGCAGTTCATGCTCCAGCGCCCGCAGGTCGTCGAGGCGGGCAAACACTGTAGAGCCGGGGCAGGCATCGCCATGGTGCTCGGTAAGGTGCAGGATCAGGCCATCGCGGTGAATCTGCATGTACAACGGCAGGTCCGGGCTGAAGCGGTGCTCCCAGTCCAGGCTGAAACCGAGGAAATCCATGTAGAACTCCCTGGCCTTGTCGACCGAGAAGATGCGCAGTACCGGTATGGCGGGGGCGAGGGGCATGGGGGCGTCCTTGACAGTGGGCAAAGTCGCCACTGTACCGCAGTGCCGCCAAGAGTTGTCGGCACGCCCCGCAGCAATGGTTGACCACCCGCCAGCCACTGCGTAGCCTTGCCACTTCGAGGTTCTTCGGCCAGGCCGAAGCTAAGACGGGAACGCGGTAAAAGCCGCGGCTGCCCCCGCAACTGTAAGCACCGACAACGGATCGACACAGCCACTGCGCCAACGCGCGGGAAGGCGTCATCCCGCCAGCCCGCGGTTCAACTGAACGGGGGGATGGAACGGTGCAAGCCAGGAGACCTGCCTCGCAACGTTTTCGACTTTCAACCGGGCGGGGTGATCCGGTGGCGAACAAGCCCGGCCGGCCTGGCCCGCGGCTGTCGTCCTGCATGCCCGCGCCACTCTGCCAAGGGCAATGCGACATGAAAACACTGGCCAAGCTCCCTGTTACCATCGTTACCGGCTTCCTCGGCTCGGGCAAGACCACCTTGCTGCGCCACATGCTCGACAACGCCCAGGGCCGCCGCATTGCGGTCATCGTCAACGAATTCGGCGAGCTGGGCATCGACGGCGAAATCCTCAAGCAGTGCAGCATCGGTTGCACCGAAGAAGAAGCCAGCGGCCGTGTCTATGAACTGGCCAACGGCTGCCTGTGCTGCACCGTGCAGGAAGAGTTCTTCCCGGTCATGCGCGAGCTGGTAGCTCGCCGCGGCGACCTGGACCACATCCTGATCGAAACCAGTGGCCTGGCCCTGCCCAAGCCGCTGGTGCAAGCCTTCCAGTGGCCGGAAATCCGCAACGCCTGCACTGTCGACGCGGTCATCACCGTGGTCGACAGCCCGGCCGTGGCCGCCGGCACTTTTGCCGCCTACCCGGACCAGGTCGATGCCCAGCGCAAGCTCGACCCTAACCTGGACCACGAATCGCCACTGCATGAGTTGTTCGCCGATCAGCTGGCCAGCGCCGACCTGGTGGTACTGAACAAGGCCGACCTGATCGACGCCGAAGGCCTGGCCAAGGTCCGCGCCAAAGTGGCCGAAGAACTGCCGCCGGCAGTCAAGGTGGTCGAGGCCAGCAGCGGCAAGCTGCCACTGGAGGTGCTGCTGGGCGTGGGCGCCGAGTCCGAGGCACACATCGATGGCCGCCGCACCCACCACGATTCGCACCATGACGGCGATGATCATGACGACCATGATCACGACGCCTTCGATTCCATCTCCATCGACCTGCCAGAGGCTGACGAAAGCCTGCTGCTCGACGCCCTGACCCAGCTGGTGGTGGAGTTCGGCATCCTGCGCGCCAAAGGTTTCGCGGCCATCCCGGGCAAACCGATGCGCCTGCTGGTACAAGGCGTGGGTACGCGTTTCGACAAGCACTTCGACCGCGCCTGGCGTGCCGACGAGCCGCGCATCACCCGCCTGGTGCTGATCGGCCAGGAACTGGACGCTGCCCAGCTGGAAGCGCGCCTGCGCCAGGCCTTGGGCGCCTGACCCGTGCACCTGCTGCGGACCCAGCCCGGCGGCTTCGTGCCGGACGACAGTATTGCCGATCTCGGCCAGACACCCGCCGAGCTGGTGATTCTCTGCAGCGGCGATTCGCACCTGGCGCTGCTCGCCGATACCGCCGAGCAATTGCCTGAAGGCTTCCCCAGCCTGCGCCTGGCCAACCCGATGCAGGTGCAGAACCACGCTTCGGTCGACCTGTATGTCGACCAGGTGCTGCGCCATGCCAAGGTCATCCTGGTGTCGCTGCACGGCGGTGTCGGCTACTGGCGCTATGGTGTTGAGCAACTGGTCGAGCTGGCCGCCCGTGGCGTGCAGCTGATACTGGTGCCGGGCGATGATCGACCGGACCCGGAGCTGACCCGCCTGGGCACCGTCACGGGCGACCAGGCCGAGCGCCTCTGGCACTACTTGCGCCAGGGCGGCAAGGCCAATGCCATCAACCTGTACAACTGCCTGGCCAACCAGTGGCTGGGCCGCGATTATGCCTGGGACGAGCCGCAACCCTTGCCGCGCACCGCTGTGTATCACCCGGCCAAGGGCAGTGTGGCACTGGAAGACTGGTACCCGCACTGGCACCCGGATTACCCGGTGGCGCCGCTGCTGTTCTACCGCTCCCACTTGCAGGCGGCCAACACCGCGTTCATCGACGTGTTCTGCCAGCGCCTGCAAGCCGCTGGCTTGAACCCGTTGCCGATTGCCGTGGCCAGCCTAAAGGAAAGCGCCTGCCTGGAGCAGGTCGAGGCCTGGCTGGACGAAGTGGGTGCCGAAGTGCTGGTCAATACCACCGGTTTTGCCCTGTCCAGCCCCGAACGGCCCAACCTGCGCCCGTTCCGCCGTGACATTCCGGTGCTGCAGGCCATCTGCGCGCAGGACAACCAGCCCGGCTGGGAAGCCAGCGAACAGGGGCTCGGTGCGCGCGACCTGGCCATGCACATCGCCTTGCCCGAACTGGACGGGCGCATCATTACCCGCCCGGTCAGTTTCAAGGACATGGCCTGGCGCAGCGAGCGCAGCCAGTCCGACGTGGTGTGCTACCGCGCCCACCCCGAGCGCATGGACTTCGTCGCCGAGCTGGCCCGCCGCTGGGTCGAGCTGGCGCGCCTGCCCAACGCCCAGAAACGCGTGGCCCTGGTAATGGCCAACTACCCGACCCGCGATGGCCGCATTGGCAACGGCGTTGGCCTGGACACGCCCGCTGCCGCACTGAACATTCTCAAGGCGCTGCAGACCGAAGGCTATCCGCTGGGCGATTTGCCGGACAGCGGCACGCAACTGATTCACCAGCTGCTCGGAGGCGTGACCAACGACCTTGACCACCTCGACCAGCGCCCTTGCGCCCAGAGCCTGAGCCTGGCCGACTACCAGGCCGCCTTCGAGCGCTTGCCCGAGGCCAATCGCCAGGCAGTGCTGGAGCGCTGGGGGCCGCCCGAACAGGACCCGATGTACCGCAGCGGCCGGCTGATGGTGGCCGGCTTGCGCTTTGGCCTGACCTTCGTCGGCATCCAGCCCGCCCGGGGCTACCAGGTAGACCCCAGCGCGGTGTATCACGACCCCGACCTGGTGCCGCCGCACGGCTACCTGGCGTTCCACTTCTGGCTGCGCCACGCGTTCGCCGCCGACGCGGTGATCCACGTCGGCAAGCACGGCAACCTCGAATGGCTGCCCGGCAAGGGCGTCGGCTTGTCGGCGCAGTGCTGGCCGGACGCGCTGCTTGGCCCGCTGCCGAACATCTACCCGTTCATTGTCAACGACCCGGGCGAGGGCGCCCAGGCCAAGCGCCGTACCCAGGCGGTGATCATCGACCACTTGATGCCGCCGCTGACCCGTGCCGAAACCTACGGCCCGTTGCGCCACCTGGAGCAACTGGCCGACGAGTTCTACGAAGCGCAGCTACTCGACCCGCGGCGTGCCCGCGAGTTGCAGCGCGACATCCTCGAGCTGGTCAAGGTCAACCACATCGACCGTGAGCTGCAACTGGAAGGGCAGCTGGACGATGCCGCCGTCTGGCTGCCGCGCCTGGACACCTATCTGTGCGACCTGAAGGAATCGCAGATTCGCGATGGGCTGCACGTGTTTGGCCAATCGCCAGAAGGGCGGCTGCGCCTGGACACGCTGCTGGCGCTGTTGCGGGTCGAGCGTGGCGACGGTCGTGGCGGTAATGCCAGCCTGCTGCGGGCCTTGGCCAAGGCCTTGGTGCCAGGCTTTGACCCGCTCGATTGTGAGCTTGGGCTGCCCTGGCAGGGCGAACGCCCTGAGCAGCTTCTGGCCATGAGCAGTGAACCCTGGCGCACCTGTGGCGATACCCGCGAGCGCCTGGAGCTTTTGGCGCAGCAGGTGATCGAGCAAGCGCTGGGCGGCACCCTGCAGTTGCCTGAACCGAACGAATGGCAGCCGGTGCACGACGTGGTGCAGGCTTTGCGCGAAGCGGTGGCGCCCAGCCTGGATGCCTGCGGCACTGCTGAAATGAGTGGCCTGCTGGCGGCGCTGGCCGGGCGATTCGTGCCTGCCGGCCCCAGCGGTGCGCCCAGCCGTGGCCGCCTCGACGTGCTGCCCACCGGCCGCAACTTCTATACCGTGGATGTGCGCAACCTGCCCACTACCACGGCCTGGCGCCTGGGCTTCGCCTCGGCCAGCCTGATCCTCGAGCGCCACCTGCAGGACCATGGCGATCACCTGCGCCAGCTTGGCCTGTCGGTGTGGGGCACCGCGACCATGCGTACCGGCGGCGACGACATCGCCCAAGCCATGGCGCTGATGGGCGTGCGGCCGGTGTGGGCGACCGGCAGCCAACGCGTTGACGATTTTGAAATACTGCCGCTGAGCCTGCTCGACCGCCCGCGGGTAGATGTGACCTTGCGCGTTTCGGGCTTTTTCCGCGATGCCTTCGGCAACCTTATCCGCCTGTTCGATGCGGCCGTGCAGGCGGTGGCCGCGCTGGACGAGCCCGATGATCTCAACCCGTTGGCCGCCCGTGTACGCAGCGAGCGTGCCACGCTGCAAGCGCAAGGCGTAGACGCCGAGCAGGCCGCGCGCCAGGCAGGCTGGCGGGTGTTCGGCGCCAAACCCGGCGCGTATGGCGCGGGGGTGCAGAACGCTATCGACGGGCGCCTGTGGCACAGCCGCGACGATCTGGCCGAGGTCTACCTCAACCATGGTGGCTACGCCTACGGCGGCAGCGACGACGGCACCCCGGCCCGCACCCAGTTCGCCCAACGCCTGGCCAAAGTGCAGGCGGTGCTGCAGAACCAGGACAACCACGAACACGACCTGCTCGACTCGAACGATTACTACCAGTTCCAAGGTGGCATGCTGGCGGCGTCAGAAACCTTGTCCGGGGCGCCGGTGGCCAGCTACCACGGCGACCACAGTCAGGCAGACCGACCCCGCATCCGTACCCTCAAGGAAGAGCTGAACCGGGTGATCCGCGCCCGCGCGCTCAACCCCAAGTGGATAGACGGGGTCAAGCGCCACGGCTACAAGGGCGCCTTCGAGATGGCGGCGACGGTCGACAACCTGTTCGCCTTCGATGCCACCACCCACCTGATCGACGACCATCATTACCAAGGGCTGGCCGATGCCTACGTGCTCGACCCGGCTACCCGCGATTTCATGCGCGAGCACAACCCCGAGGCCCTGCGCGACCTTACCGAGCGCCTGCTGGAGGCCCAGCAGCGCGGGCTGTGGCAGGCGCCAGGCGACTACCGCGAAGCCCTTGAGGAACAACTGCTCGACGGCGAGGAACAGGCTTGAAATGAGTGAACCCGTGCAATTTCCGCTGGCCGCTGTGGTCGGTGCCGACGACCTGAAGCTGGCACTGTGCCTGACCGCTATCGACCCGAAAATCGGCGGCGTGCTGATCGAAGGGCCGCGTGGCATGGCCAAGAGCACCCTGGCCCGTGGCCTGGCCGACCTGCTTGGCGAAGGCCCGTTTGTCACCTTGCCACTGGGTGCCAGTGAAGAACGGCTGGTCGGCACCCTCGACCTGGATGCCGCGCTGGGGCAGGGCAAGGCGCAGTTTTCCCCGGGCGTGCTGGCCCAGGCCGACGGTGGCGTGCTGTATGTCGATGAGGTCAACCTGCTGCCCGACACGCTGGTCGACCTGTTGCTCGATGTGGCTGCCAGTGGCACCAACCGCATCGAGCGCGACGGCATCTCGCATCGGCACAGCGCCCGCTTCGTGCTGATTGGCACCATGAACCCGGAAGAGGGCGAGCTGCGCCCGCAGTTGCTCGACCGTTTTGGCCTGAACGTGGCCCTTGAGGGCCTGCCTGAGCCTGAGGCCCGTCAGCAGATCATTCGCCGGCGCCTGGCCTTCGACAGTGACCCGCAGGCTTTCTGCACGCAATGGGCTGCGGCCCAGGCGCAGTTGCGCGAGCGCTGCCAGGCGGCGCGCCATGCCCTGGCCGGTATTGCCCTGGATGACCAGGCGCTGGCCTGGATTACCGAGCGTTGCTACGCCGCCGGTGTCGACGGCTTGCGTGCCGATCTGGTGTGGTTGCGTGCTGCGCGCGCCCACTGCGCCTGGCGCGGTGCGGCGGCCATCGAAGAAGTGGATGTCGAAGCGGTGGCCGAGTTTGCCTTGCGCCATCGCCGCCGCGTTGCGCCCCAGGCCAACCCGCCGTCGGCGCCGCAGCCGCCTGACCAGCAGCCCGGCCAGCAAAGCGCTGGCAACGCGGGTGAACAGGGCGGGCAGGGCGACTGGGGGGCATTGCCGGCGCAACCTGTGGCCAGCGGCGCACGCCGCGAGGTACCGAACTGGGCAAAAAAGCCCTGAGCATCCCCCAGTCACCTGCAAAAGGGGTGGATGCCAAAGCGGGCGCAGGCAAGCAGAACGGCGCCAGCCGTGGCCGCGCGTGCAGTGCAGCAAGCGGCCGGGTGGCCTGGCTGCCGACCTTGCTCAAAGGGCGGCCACGGCTACGCCAGGACCTGTGCTGGCAACAACGCCAGGCCAAACCGGCAGAGTTGTGGCTGGTGATCGTCGACGCTTCGGCCTCGACCCGCCGCCATCAGGCGTTGGCACACACCAAAGGGCTGCTGGCGGCACTGTTCGACCAGGCCTACCGCCAGCGCGCCCGCCTGGCCTTGCTGACCGCCAGCGGACGCACACCGCAGTGGCAGCGCCATGGCCTGAAGGCTTCGGCGGCCTTGCAGCCGTGGCTGCAGGCATTGGGCGCCGGTGGCGGTACGCCGCTGATCGCGGCACTGGAACAGGCCCGGAATTGGCTACAGGCGCGCCAGCGCGCCCATCCGGATGAAGCGGTACGCTGCCTGGTGTTTACCGATGGTCGCCTTCAGCACTGGAACGCCTTACAACCCATGCCCTGTACAACATTGGTGGTGGATATGGAGTTGGCGCCGGTGCGTATTGGGCGCGCGCAACGCCTGGCCGAACAATTGCAGGCTGATTACCAGCACTTGCAGCAGTTCAAGGCGGTGGACTGAACAGCATGGATGCGACACTGTGTCGCAATAGTGGAAGTTGCCAGAACAGCAACTTTGCATTTGAGCAAGTGCGTGGCATTGCACGCACTTGGTTTGCCAGGCGATGTTACTTTGGCATTGACCACGGTTGCAGGTCGTAACCTTTTTCGCACAGTTCGGCGCGCACTTCTTCGATCAGGCTGGCCCACTGGGCAGGGTCGGAGTAGGTGCTCGAAGACACTCGCTTGCTGCCGATGCGGGTGTTGGTCCGGTCGATCACTGCCAGGCTCAGCTCACCAGTACCGTTGGGTGCATCCCAGGCTACGCACTGGAAAGGTTCGAAGGCGTGGTCGGCAATCAGCAGTGCTTCGTTGACACGGAGCGGGGCATTCATGGTTCGGTCTCTCTATGGTCCCAAACATCGAAGTGATTCCGCGTTGCTTTAAAGTCGCCTCAATGGTCGCGAAGTGCAGCGCGGGGTTATGTGTACTGATGCTCGTTGTCCGTGGGCAAGTCACACATCAGGTGTAAAATTTTTTGTCAGGCTTGAATCCGTTCTTCCCTGCGCCGCCATGTGATGTCGATAAAGTGCGAAAATTCCCGTGGCACTTTGTAAAAAAATGCGTCAGCAGACAGACGGTAGTGGGCACCGTCAACTTCGTTGCTACTGTTAAACGGGCGCCACAACTTGCTGTTTTACTTCATAAAACCTAAAACTGGCGCCAAGGAACGGTCATGCTGCAGCCTGCCGCCCAACGTCGTTTGCTCATCGTCGACCCCTGCGACGACTGCCACCAATTGTTGCCAGGCCTGAGTAGCGCAGGCTGGGATGTGGACAGTTGCGTGCTCGGTGCCGCGCTCGATCACCCTTGTGATGTCGGCTTGTTGCGCTTGCAGGCTTCGCACCTCAGGCACCCGGACGCGGTCAAGGACATGATCAAGCGCAGTAACACCGAATGGATCGCGGTGTTAAGCGCCGAACAGTTGCGCATGCCGGCCGTCGGCGATTTTGTCTGCGAATGGTTCTTCGACTTCCACACCCTGCCATTCGATGTCTCCCGCGTGCAGGTCACCCTTGGCCGGGCGTTCGGCATGGCGCGCCTGCGTGGCAAAGGGGCCGCCAAGGTGGACGACGCCACCCACGAACTGCTTGGCGAAAGCCGGCCGATCCGCGAGTTGCGCAAGTTGCTGGGCAAGTTGGCACCCACCGAGTCGCCTGTGCTGATCCGTGGTGAAAGCGGCACGGGCAAGGAACTGGTGGCTCGCACCCTGCACCGGCAGTCGCAACGCAGTGACCAGCCGTTCGTCGCCATCAACTGCGGGGCAATCCCCGAGCACCTGATCCAGTCCGAACTGTTCGGCCATGAGAAGGGCGCTTTCACCGGTGCCCATCAGCGCAAGACCGGGCGCATTGAAGCCGCCCACGGTGGCACGTTGTTTCTGGATGAAATTGGTGACTTGCCGCTTGAATTGCAGGCCAATCTGCTGCGTTTTCTACAAGAAAAGCACATCGAGCGGGTGGGCGGCAGCCAGCCGATTCCGGTGGATGCGCGGGTTCTGGCCGCCACCCACGTGGACCTGGAAAGAGCCATCGAACAGGGGCGTTTTCGCGAAGACCTGTATTACCGCCTGAACGTGTTGCAGGTGGTGACCGCGCCCCTGCGGGACCGACATGGTGACTTGTCGATGCTGGCCAGCCATTTTGCACATTTCTACAGCCTGGAAACCGGGCGCCGGCCGCGTTCATTCAGCGACCATGCCCTGGCGGCCATGGGCCGGCATGACTGGCCGGGCAATGTACGCGAGCTGGCCAACCGGGTGCGCCGCGGCCTGGTACTCGCCGAAGGCCGGCAGATCGAGGCGCAGGACTTGGGCCTGCAGACGTTGGACCCAGGGCAGCAGCCGCTGGGCACACTAGAGGAATACAAGCAGCGGGCCGAGCGCCAGGCCTTGTGCGATGTGCTTAACCGGCATAGCGATAACATGAGCGTAGCGGCGAAGGTGCTGGGGATCTCCCGGCCCACCTTCTACCGCTTGCTGCACAAGCATCAGATACGCTGACTGAACTGTCCGAGGGTCAGTGTGGCGCGCGCACGATGGTTTTCAGCAGGTCTTCCGGGCTGATGTGCCCCACCACCTGGGCCACCGCGCTGCCTGGGGTTGGCAGGTCGATGATGTGGCTTTTCATCTTGCCGACCACATGCATTTCGCACGGTTTGCAGTCGAACTTCAGGGTCAGCACTTCATCACCCTGAATCAGCTGCATCGGTGCCACCTTGGTGCGCACGCCGGTCACGCCCTTGGCCTGCTTGGGGCACAGGTTGAAGGAGAAGCGCAGGCAGTGCTTGGTGATCATCACCGGCACCTCACCGTGTTCTTCATGGGCCTCGTAGGCCGCGTCTATCAGCTGCACGCCATGGCGATGGTAGAAGTCGCGGGCCTTCTGGTTGTACACGTTGGCCAGGAAGGAAAGGTGCGACTCGGGGTACACCGGCGGCGGCGTGGTTTCGGCCTTGCGCCCGCCACGCGGGTGCGCCTTGATACGCGCCTCGGTCAGCGCCTCGATGGCTTCGCGGCGCAGGGCCTTGAGCTGCGAGTTGGGGATGAAGTACGCCTGCGGCGCGTCCAGTTCGATGCTGCTGGCGTGGTACATCGTGGTACCCAGCTGGCCGAGCAGGTCATGCAACTGGTCCAGGGCCTGCTGCGGCTTGTTGGCCTCGCCAAACGGGCCGTCCAGGGCCACCTGCACGCTGACGCCTTCCTCGCTGCTGAGGGTAAGCATCAAGCGCTGCTCGCGCAGTACAGCATGCCATTCCACACCAACCCGGCGCTCGGAAGAGGTGCGTTGCAGGGCCTGCTGCCAGTTGTGGTCGAGGTTGCGCGACAGCGGGTGGTTGGGCCGCAGCTTGTGCAGGCCTTCAGGCATTTCGTTGGGCTCGACGCGGTAGCGGTAGCGCTTCTGGCCGTCTTCCTCGAATTCGCCACGTGGTTCGGCGATGTTGGCGCGGAAACCCACCACTTCGCGTTTGACCAGCACATTCAGGCCGTCGCCGTTGGTCAGTGGCACCTCGGTAACCACTTGCATGTCACGCTTGCCGACCTTTTCCACCACACCCACCGGCAGGCCGGTGAAGGTTGGCGAGTCGAAGGCACCGATGTCGACCTTGCGGTCGGTCACGAAATAGTCGGTGCTGCCGCGGTGGAAGGTCTTGTCCGGGTCGGGCAAGAAGAAGTGTTCGGTCCGGCCGCTGGACGCACGGGCATATTCCGGGCGGCCTTCGAGGATGGCGTCGAGCTCTTTGCGGTAGTGGGCGGTGATGTTCTTCACATAGCCCATGTCCTTGTAGCGGCCCTCGATCTTGAACGAGCGCACGCCAGCATCCACCAGGTCGGCCAGGTTGGCGGTCTGGTTGTTGTCCTTCATCGACAGCAGGTGCTTCTCGAACGCTACCACGCGACCCTGGTCATCCTTCAGGGTGTAGGGCAGGCGGCAGGCTTGCGAACAGTCGCCACGGTTGGCGCTTCGGCCAGTCTGCGCGTGGGAGATGTTGCACTGGCCGGAGAATGCCACGCACAGCGCACCGTGGATGAAGAACTCGATGGCAGCGTCGGTTTCGGCGGCGATGGCGCGGATTTGCTGCAGGTTCAGCTCACGGGCCAGTACCAGCTGGGAGAAACCGGCCTGGTCGAGGAACTTGGCCCGTTCCAGGGTGCGGATGTCTGTCTGGGTGCTGGCGTGCAGCTCGATCGGCGGGATGTCCAGCTCCATCACCCCCAGGTCTTGCACGATCAGCGCGTCGACGCCGGCATCGTACAGCTGATGGATCAGCTTGCGCGCGGGTTCCAGCTCGTTGTCGTGCAGGATGGTGTTGATGGTGGTGAACACGCGCGCATGGTAGCGGCGGGCGAACTCGACCAGTTCGGCGATCTCGCCCACTTCGTTGCAGGCGTTATGGCGTGCGCCAAAGCTTGGGCCGCCGATGTAGATGGCGTCAGCGCCGTGCAGGATCGCTTCACGGGCGATGGCCACGTCACGGGCAGGGCTGAGCAGTTCCAGGTGATTCTTTGGAAGGGACATATCGTTATATTTTCGGGCTGCCACGGTTTAGGCGGGCATTGTAGCGGCGAAACGGGCTGGCGGCACCATCGGGGTGCCGGGAGGTGTGTTGCTTTTACCGGCCCTATCGCCGGCAAGCCAGCTCCCACAGAAATTGCATAGGGCTCGAGGCCGATGCGGTCGAGGTGGGAGCTGGCTTGCCGGCGATAGGGCCCTTGCAGGTAGCTCAGCGCTTGGCAGCCATCGCCGTGACTTCTACGCGCATGCCTTCAAATGCCAACGAAGCCACACCCACGGCCGCCCGCACCGGCCATGGCTTGCTGAAGAAGCGTTGGTACACCTCGTTGAACGCGGCGCGGTCGGCCATGTCGGTCAGGTAAATGGTCAGGTGCAGCACACGGTCCATGCCGCTGCCGGCCTTTTCCAGCGCTACTTTCAGCGCCTGCAGGGTGCATTCGCTTTGCTCGACGATGCCGCCGAGCTCCAGGCTGCCATCGGCGTGGGTCGGAATCTGGGTGGTGACCAGCACGCCGTTGAACTCGGCGACGTCGGACGAAATCGACTCGGCGTCCGGGTCCGGGGTGTAGATGATGTCTGCATGTGCCATGGTGTGTTTTGCCTTGCGACGGAAGGAAAACGGCAAGCCTACGCGAGCAGGCGGGTTGGGTCGAGGGCGCCCAGGTGTTTGAAATGCGCGGCGTTCGCCGTCAGAATCGCGCCCCATTGCAAAGCCAGGGGCACATTTTGAACGAACAGACTTTGTCCAGGCGCCTGGAGCGCGTGGCTGCACATGTGCCGCAGGGCGCCCGCTTGGCCGACATCGGCTCGGACCATGGTTATCTGCCGGTAGCGTTGATGCTGCGGGGTGTGATCGAGGCCGGCGTGGCGGGCGAGGTGGCGCAGACGCCGTTTGCCTCGGCGCAGCGCAATGTGCGCAGAAACGGCCTGCAAGACCGGTTAACCGTGCGCCTGGCCGATGGCCTGGCGGCGGTCGAACCGCAAGACCGCATCTCGGTGGTCAGCATCTGCGGCATGGGTGGCGACACCATGTGCGACATCCTCGAGGCCGGCAAGCAGCGCCTTGGCGGCGTCACGCGTTTGGTACTGCAGCCCAATGGCGGTGAGCGCGAGCTGCGCCAATGGCTGGCGGGCAATGGGTACCAGATTGTCAGCGAAGAGCTGCTGCGGGAAAACCGCTTCGACTACGAAATCATCGTCGCCGAGCCGGGCAGCGTGGTGTATAGCGCTGAACAGCTGTACTTCGGCCCGGTGTTGATGCAGGAGAAAAGCGAGGCATTTCTGGTCAAGTGGCGGCGCATGCTGCGCCAGAAGCAGCAGACCCTGGCCAATTTCCAACGGGCCCGCGATGCGGTGCCTCAGGCGAAAATCGACGATTTCAATCAGCAGGTGGGCTGGATCACCCAGGTACTCGCCTGACTCACTGCTGCGAGCAGTTGCCCATTTCGCGGTAGTCTATTTCGCGTTTCTGGCCCTGGTGGTCGACGTACACCATGTGCGCAGTGCCAACCTGGCAGTCGGCAGCGTTGCTGGCCGGGGTGATGGAGATCACTTTGGCCACATCCAGCGGCATGCCGTACTCATAATTGCTGCTAGTTGGCTGCGTACTGCCCGCATCGGCAAAGGCACCGAACGAGGCGAGGGTGGCGGCCGCAGCAAGGACAGCGATCGAACGTTTCATGACAGGCTCCATTTCTTGAATGTATGACTAATGATGTATTCATTGGTCATCCACAATAAATGGGCCAGTCCGTGATAGATTCCTGCCTGTAACGCAAGAATAAGACTGAACAAGGAGCACACCCTCATGGACATGCTGCATGCCATGCGTACCTTCGCCCGTGTGGTGGAGTGTGGCAGCTTCGCTGCGGCCGCCAATGCGTTGGATATTTCCGCGGCACAGGTTTCGCGAATTGTTGCCGAGCTGGAGAACCAGCTGCAGACCCGCCTGCTGCACCGCACCACCCGGCGCCTGCGCATGAGCGAGGCGGGTGAGCGGTTTCTGGAGCGTGCGCGGCAGATCATGCTGCTGACCGAAGAGGCGGTGGGTGAAGCCCGCGGTGCGCACCTCACCCCTCGCGGCCATCTGCGCTTGCATTGCCCGCACGGCCTGGGCCTGTTGCTGATGCCGCTGGTGGCCGGCTACAACGCGTTGTGCCCGGAAGTGGTGATCGAGTTGACGCTGTCCCAGCGCAATCCTGACCCGCTGGCCGAAGGGCATGACGTGGTGATCACCGTGGACGGTGCGCTGCCGGACTCCCAGCTGATTGCCGTCCCGCTTGGCAATATCTTCAGTATCCCGTGCGCGGCGCCCAGCTATCTGGAGCGGCATGGCGTGCCTGAGCGCCCCGAGGACCTGCATGCGCACCGCTGCCTGCGCATGGCGTATCCCATGTATGAAGGCGACTGGGTATTCCCCCAGGGGGTGGACCAGTGCGTGATCGCACCCAGTGACAACTTCTCCACCAACGTTGCCGACGCCATGCTGGTGGCCAGTGAATTGGGCATGGGCATCGGCCTGCTACCGTTCTATACGGCCAGCCAGTCGATCGAGCAAGGGCGTTTGTGCAGGCTGCTGGCGCCGTACCGTTTGCGCGAGAGTGCGCTGTATGCGATGTACCCGTCACGGCATTATCTGGACGCCAAGGTGCGGACGTGGATCGATTACCTCAAGGAGCAGTTGCCAGCGGTGTTCGAGGGGCATGCGCAGGTGGTAGATGATTCGCGGTACTGGCGCTGAATCGCAGATCGGCTTCCTTGTGGGAGCGGCCTTGTGTCGCGATTGGGCCGCAAAGCGGCCCCAGCGATTTCGGAGTGTGAAGCAGATCGTGGGGCCGCGTTGCGGCCCAATCGCGACACAAGGTCGCTCCCACAGACGGGGACCGCCGTACTACAGGGGATAGTGCTTCAGCTCGCGTGCAATCAGCATGCGCTGGATCTCGCTCGACCCCTCATATATCTGCGTGATCCGCGCATCCCGGTAGTAGCGCTCCACCGGGTAATCCTCCAGGTAGCCATACCCGCCATGCACCTGGATCGCCATCGAGCACACCCGCTCGGCCATTTCCGAAGCGAATAATTTGGCCTGCGACGCCTCCGAGAGGCACGGCTTGCCAGCGCTGCGCAGGCGGGCGGCATGCAGGATCAGCAAACGTGCGGCGTTTACCTGTACCTGCATGTCGGCCAGCAGGTTGGCGATGCTCTGGTGCTCGTTGATCGGCTTGCCGAATTGCACCCTGTCGCGCGAGTAGACCAGCGCCGCCTCGAACGCCGCGCGGGCAATGCCCAACGCCTGGGCGGCGATGCCGATACGCCCGCCTTCAAGGTTGGACAGGGCGATGGCCAAGCCCTTGCCACGCTCGCCAAGGAGGTTGGCAGCGGGGATGCGGCAGTTATCGAAGGTGACCGCGCAGGTGTCGGAGGCGCGGATGCCCATCTTGTGCTCGCTGCGGTCTACCTTGAAACCCGGGTTGTCGGTGGGCATCAGAAACGCCGAGAGGCCCTTCTTGCCCAGCTCTGGGTCGGTCACCGCGAAGACGATGGCCAGGCCGGCGCGGCGGGCGTTGCTGACGAACTGCTTGGCGCCATTGATTACCCACTCGCCGTTGACCAGCTCGGCACGGGTGCGCAGGTTGTGCGCCTCGGAGCCGGCCTGCGGCTCGGTCAGGCAGAAGCAGCCGATGACCTCGCCGCTGGCCAGGCGCGGTAGCCATTGCTGTTGTTGCTCGGCAGTACCGTAGGCCAGCAGCGGGCCGCAGCCTACCGAGTTGTGAATGCTCATCATCGCCCCGGTGGCGCCGCAGCCTGCGGCGATTTCTTCCACGGCCAGGGCGTAGGCAACGTAGTCGGTATAGCTGCCGCCGAAGTCCTCCGGCACCACCATGCCCAGCAGGCCCAGTTCGCCCATCTTGCGCACCACGCCGTCATCGATCCAGCCGGCCTTTTCCCAGGCCTGGGCGTGCGGGGCGATCTCGCCACGGGCAAAGTCCCGGGCCATGTCGCGGATCATGATCTGCTGTTCGCTCAGTTCCAGGTCTTGCATCTGTGTACTCCCGGGCTCACAGGCCTTCGAAGAATTGGTCAACCCGCTGCGGTTGCAGCGCGGCCAGGGTCGGCGGGTTCCAGCGAGGCTGTTTGTCCTTGTCGATGATCAGGGCGCGCACGCCTTCGATGATGTCGCCGTGCCGGAACCACTGGCGGTCCAGGTGCAGCTCCATGGCAAAGCAGTCTTCCAGCCCAAGGTGGCGACCGCGGCGCAACATCTCCAGGGTAACCGCCATGGCCAGCGGTGAGCGGCTTTCCAGCTGGTCGGCGGCGGCCACGGCCCAGGCATGGCTGTCACCGATACTGACCGCACGCAATTGCTCGACGATGGCTTGCAGGTTGGGCAGGGCGAAGAAGTGGTCGATGACCGGGCGCAGCTTTTCCAGTGGTGCATCTGCCAGCGCCTGGGTACCGAGCGTGGCCAGCAGGTTCTGCAGGTCCTTCAGCGGGTTGTCGCCAAAGTTCAGTTGGTTCAGGCCCTGGTCAAGGGCGGTGAGCTGGTCACTGGCCAGGTACCAGTCGGCCAGGCCGCAGTACAGGGCGTCGGCCGCCTGGATCTGGGTGCCGCTGACGCCCAGGTAGATGCCCAATTCGCCGGGGATACGTGACAGGAAGTAGCTACCGCCTACATCGGGGAAGTAGCCGATACCGACTTCGGGCATGCCCAGCCGGCTGCGCTCGGTGACCACGCGCAGATCACAGCCCTGGGCCAGGCCCATGCCGCCGCCAAGGGTGAAGCCGTCCATCAGCACCAGCACGGGTTTGCGGTAGCGGTGGATGAGCAGGTCGAGGGCGTATTCCTCGACGAAGAAGGTTTCATGCAGCGTGTCGCCAGCTTTGAAACTGTCGTGCAGCGAGCGGATATCGCCCCCGGCACAAAAGCCCTTGGGGCCTTCGCCGCGCAGCACCACAGCGCGCACTTGCGGGTCCTCGGCCCACTGGTCGAGGTGCTGGCGCAGGCTACGGACCATGTCCAGGGTCAGGGCGTTGAGGCCGGCGGGGCGGTTCAGGGTCAGGTGGCCGACCTGGTTGCGGACCTCGGCCAGTACATGATCGGTTGCCGAGGTATTAGCTTGCGCAGTCATTGCGTTCTCCCTGCTTTGTTATTGATTTTCCAAGTGAAGTCTGGAGTTCGCTGGAGGATCGCAGGATCCTGGCATGCGAATTTGCCTTGCACAATCGACAATTATGCAGGGGCATCGTGCATTTTTGCTTTAGGCCACTGATCCGGCTCGGCAATTCATTAACCTGAGCGTAACAAACACGCCAGCAGCTTGATTGATCCGCCAGACAGCGCAGCCCTAAGGTGATCTCCACGACAGCGAACCTGTGGAGCCACCATGACAATAACTCAGAATCCACCGCCGCAATGGTCGCGGCGGCGCGCCGAAAAGCAGCGCCGCCTTGATCGGGTACGTCACCTCGCCGACGGCGTGGTGCTGCCCACCGAGCGTATCGTCGAAGCCCTCGAACTGCTGCTGGCCCCGGGCGACCGGGTGGTGCTGGAGGGCAACAACCAAAAGCAGGCCGACTTCCTTTCACGCTCGCTGGCCAAGGTCGACCCCGGGCGCCTGCACGACCTGCACATGATCATGCCCAGCGTGAGCCGCGCCGAGCACCTGGACCTGTTCGAGCGTGGCATCGCGCGCAAGCTCGACTTCTCCTTCGCCGGCCCGCAGAGCCTGCGCATCAGCCAGTTGCTGGAAGATGGGCTGCTCGAAGTCGGTGCCATCCACACCTATATCGAACTGTACTCGCGGCTGCTGGTCGACCTGATCCCCAACGTCACTCTGGTGGCCGGCTTCATGGCCGACCGTGACGGTAACCTGTACACCGGCCCCAGCACCGAGGACACCCCGGCACTGGTGGAGCCGGCCGCGTTCAGCGACGGTATCGTCATCGCCCAGGTCAACCAGCTGGTGGACCGCGTGGACGACCTGCCACGGGTCGACATCCCGGCGTCCTGGGTCGATTTCGTGGTGGTCGCCGACCAGCCCTTCTATATAGAACCGCTGTTCACCCGGGACCCGCGCCACATCAAGCCGGTGCATGTGCTGATGGCGATGATGGCCATTCGCGGCATCTACGAAAAACACCAGGTGCAGTCGCTGAACCATGGCATCGGCTTCAATACCGCCGCCATTGAGCTGATCTTGCCCACCTACGGCGAGTCGTTGGGCCTGAAGGGCAAGATTTGCCGCAACTGGACGCTCAACCCGCACCCGACCTTGATCCCGGCCATCGAGACTGGCTGGGTGCAAAGCGTGCATTGCTTCGGCACCGAGCTGGGCATGGAGGACTACATCGCCCAGCGCCCCGACGTGTTCTTCACTGGCCGCGATGGCTCGCTGCGTTCCAACCGCATGATGTGCCAACTGGCGGGGCAATACGCCGTCGACCTGTTCATCGGCGCCACCTTGCAAGTGGATGGCGATGGCCATTCCTCGACCGTGACCCGCGGCCGCCTGGCCGGCTTTGGCGGTGCGCCGAACATGGGCCACGACCCGCGTGGCCGGCGCCACGCTACCCCGGCCTGGCTCGACATGACCGTGCCGGAAACCCTGCTGGAGCGCGGGCGCAAGCTGGTGGTGCAAATGGTCGAGACCTACCAGGAAGGCGGCAAGCCCACTTTCGTGGAAACCCTCGATGCCGTGGAAGTGGCCAGGAAGGCCGGGATGCCGCTGGCGCCGGTGATGATTTACGGCGATGACGTCACCCACCTGCTGACCGAGGAGGGCATTGCCTACCTGTACAAGGCCCGCAGCCTGGAGGAACGCCAGCAGATGATTGCCGCCGTGGCCGGGGTTACCGCCATCGGCCTGCGCCACGACCCGAAAGACACCCTGCGCATGCGCCAGCAAGGCCTGATCGCGTTGCCTGAGGACCTCGGCATCCGCCGCACCGACGCCAGCCGCGAGCTGCTGGCCGCGCGCAGCATTGCCGACCTGGTCGAGTGGTCCGGCGGCCTCTACAACCCGCCTGCCCGGTTCAGGAGCTGGTGATGAAAGCACTCTTTCTCGAACTCCCCCAGGTTCCTGTGGGAGCGGGTTCACCCGCGAAGAGGCCAGCCCAGGCAACCGAAATTCCCCTGGCCGACCACCTCGCCGACCTGGCCGTTGAAGCCCTGATCGACGAAGCCGACCTGTCCCCCAAACCCGGCCTGGTCGACCGCCGCAGCAACGGCGCCCACCACGACATGACCCTGGCCCTGATGCACGCCTCGGCCCTGGCCCTGTGGCCATCCCTGCGCAACATGGCCGAAGCCGCCCAGTCCATCGGTCAGGTTGGCCAGCCCCTGCGCGCCACACTGGGCCAGCTCGGCCGCGAAGGCGAGGCCGCGATGCTTGCCGCCACCCACGGGGTCAATACCCACCGCGGCGCCATCTGGGCACTGGGCCTGCTGGTCGCGTCCACGGCCCTCGATACCCAGGCAGACGCCTGCACCCTGGCCGCCCGCGCCGGGCGTATAGCCCTGTTCGACGACCCGGCCATGCCGCACCAGCACAGCCATGGCTTGCAGGTCCGCCACCGCTACGGCACCAGCGGCGCCCGCGAACAGGCACAGCAAGGCTTCCCCGCCGTCATCGGCCATGGCCTGCCACAACTGCAGCGCAGCCGCGCCGCCGGTGCCAGCGAGCAGCACGCCCGGCTCGACGCGTTATTGGCGATCATGGGCGTGCTCAGCGACACCTGTGTGCTCTGGCGCAGCGGCCCGGCCGGGCTGGCTGCCGTCCAGCAAGGTGCCCACGCCGTACTTGCCGAAGGCGGCAGCGCCACACTGGCGGGGCGCCGGCAACTGCGCCAGCTGGACCGGCAACTGCTGCACCTGAACGCCTCACCGGGCGGCGCCGCCGACTTGCTGGCCGCCTGCCTGTTCCTCGACAAAGCCGGGAGCTTGTGACATGGAAACCCTGAATTTTCAATTCCCCGCCGCCGAACCGGGCCGCGGCCGGACGCTGGTGGGCTGCGTCAGCTCCGGCGACCTCGAAGTGCTGATCGAGCCCGGCACTGCCGGCAACCTGCACATCCAGGTAGTGACTTCGGTCAACGGCAGCGGCGCCCGTTGGGCGCAACTGTTGCAGCGCCTGTTCGAGGGCCGTGCGTGGCCGGCCGTGAACATCGACATCCATGATTTCGGCGCCACCCCAGGCGTGGTGCGCCTGCGCCTGGAGCAAGGCTTCGAGGAGATTGCCCATGACTGACACCGAACGCTTGCTGCGCAGCCGCAGCTTTGTCGAACTGGGCGCCCGCCAGCGCGCCCGCGCCGTGCTTGACCCGGGCAGCTTCCGTGAACTGCTGGGCCCGTTCGACCGGCTGATGTCGCCGTGGTTGCCGCGCCAGGGCATCGTGCCGCAGGCCGATGATGGTGTGGTTATCGCCAAGGGCCGGCTGAACGGGCGCCATGCCGTGGTCGCCGCCATCGAAGGCGGCTTCCAGGGGGGCAGCATGGGCGAGGTGGGTGGGGCCAAAATCGCGGGTGCCCTGGAACTGGCCATCGAAGATAACCGCAATGGCATCCCCACATGCGCCGTGTTGCTGCTGGAAACCGGCGGTGTGCGCCTGCAGGAAGCCAACCTCGGCCTGGCGGCGATTGCCGAAATCCAGGCGGCCATTGTCGAGCTGCGGGCCTTGCAGCCGGTGATCGGCCTGATCGCAGGTTCGGTGGGCTGCTTTGGCGGCATGTCCATTGCCGCGGGCCTGTGCAGCCACCTGCTGGTTACCCGCGAAGCGCGCCTGGGCCTGAACGGCCCGCAGGTGATCGAACAGGAGGCCGGCATCGGCGAATACGACGCCAAGGACCGCCCCTTCATCTGGAGCCTGACCGGTGGCGAACAACGCCACGCCAGCGGGTTGGTGGACGGCTACGTGGCCGATGACATCGATGCGCTGCGCGAACGCTTGCTGCAACTGCTGGACGCACCCTCCAAAGACCGCGCCAGCCAGCACGCCTGGTTCCTCGACCGCCTGGCCCGGCTGGGCGATGACTGCCCGCAACTGGATGCCGCCGCCGTGCGCGCCCTTTACCAAGGAGAAGCCCAATGAACCGTGCCTTGAACTGGCTGCCGGGCCTGGCCGGCGGGCAAACCTTGCCGGGCTACCCCGCGTCGCTGCGGGTGATTGACGGCGAACTGGACAACCGCCTGGCGCGCTTCATCGCCGTGGTGCCCGATGCCGACAACCCATTCCCCCGTGCCCGCTCGGGTGAAGTCGGCCTGCTTGAAGGCTGGGGCCTGGCCAAGGCGGTGAGCGAGGCGGTGGAGGCTGACCGTAACGGCCAGAAGCGTGCCATTGTCGCGGTTATCGATGTGCCCAGCCAGGCCTATGGCCGCCGCGAGGAAGCGTTGGGCATTTACCAGGCATTGGCCGGTGCCGTGCAGGCCTACGCCGAGGCGCGGTTGGCCGGGCACCCGGTGATCGGTCTGCTGGTTGGCAAGGCCATGTCCGGCGCCTTCCTGGCCCACGGCTACCAGGCCCAGCGGCTGATTGCCCTGGACGACACGGGGGTCATGGTGCACGCCATGGGCAAGGCGGCTGCGGCGCGGATTACCCTGCGCAGCGTCGAGCAACTGGAGGCGTTGGCCGCCGAAGTACCGCCCATGGCCTACGACCTGGCCAGCTACGCCTCGCTGGGCCTGCTGTGGCGCCGCCTGACTGTAGACAACGCCCAGGCACCGAGCGCCGCCGACATTGCCCAGGTGCGTGCCTGCCTGGCAGAAGCGGTGCGCGATATTGGTAGCACCACCGACCTGTCGTCGCGGCTGGCGGGGGAAAACCGCAGTGCCTCGCGCCAGGTACGCGAACAGCTGCGCCGCCAGTGGCAGGGCGCCTGAGATGAACTCGCCAAGGCCGCACGACCTGCTGTGGGGGATGCCCGTGTCGGGCTTGCCCGCCGATGCGCCGCAGTGGGCACAGGACGTACTGGCAAGCGGTCGACCGGTGGTGGTGCGCCGTGCCTCTTGTGAGGATGGCTGGGTAGCGGTTGGGGTACGTGGTCAGGGCCGGGCGCAGCGCTTGGGTGCGTTGATGCGCCTGGCCGATGTCCAGCGTCAGCAAGGCCCCGAAGTGCTGCGGGTGCACGTACAAAGCCCATGGCCTGCGCTACAGGCACTGGCCTCGGTCACCCCGGTATTGCAGGCCAGCGACCTGGCCTGGGGGCCGACGGGCGGGGTGGGGTACCAGATTGCGACCGGCATTGAAGTGGTACATGCCGACAGTGACCTGGACCTGCTGCTGCGCACACCGCAACCGCTTGCCCGCGCCCAGGCGCGAGAGCTGCTGGATATCCTCGACTGCGCGCCGTGCCGTATCGATGTGCAGCTGGAAACCCCGGCCGGTGCCATTGCCTTACGCGAATGGGCCGGTTTTGCCCGCCGTGTGCTGCTCAAGTCGCCCCATGGCCCGCGCCTGGTCAGCGACCCTTGGGCAATGATGGAGCGTGCCGCATGAGCAGCCTGTTCGCCTTTCCCGGCCAGGGCGCCCAGCAGGTGGGCATGCTACAGCGCTTGCCTGAGGGCGCCGGGCAGCTGCTGGAGGAGGCCAGCGATACCCTCGGCCAAGCCGCGCTGGCACTGGACAGCCGGCAAGCGCTGCAGTCTACCCGCGCTGTTCAGCTGTGCCTGCTGCTGAGCGGTGTGGCCTGGGCACGCTGGCTGATGCAGCGCAGCCCAGCGCCGGATTACGTGGCGGGGTTGTCGATTGGCGCCTATCCCGCGGCGGTTACGGCTGGCGCCCTGGGGTTTGCCGATGCCGTGCGCCTGGTCGCCCTGCGTGGCGAGCTGATGCAGTGCGCCTACCCGCAAGGCTACGGCATGACCGCACTCAGCGGCCTGGACCTGGCAAGTGTCGAGCGTTTGCTGAGCGAGGTGGAGGGCGAGGTGTTCGTCGCCAACCTCAACAGCGAAAACCAGATCGTCATCGCCGGCAGCGATACGGCGATGGCTGCGGTCGCCGCCAGGGCTCGCCGTCAAGGCCAGGGCGTGGCCCGACGCCTGGCAGTCAGCGTGCCGTCGCATTGCCCGTTGCTGGATGGCCCGGCAGCGGAACTGGCCAGTGCCTTCGCCACGGTTGAGTTACACCGCCCACGCATTACCTACCTCAGCGCCAGCAGCGCGCGCCCGGTGTTCGACCCGCAGCGTCTGCGCGACGACCTGGCGGGCAACATGGCCAGGGTGGTCGACTGGCGCGCCACGTTGCGCAACGCCTTTGAGCGTGGCGTGCGCCTGCATCTGGAAATACCGCCCGGCAGCGTGCTCAGCGGGCTGGCCCGGGCAGTGTTCGAACAGGGCAGGGTGGTGGCCGTGGAGGGTACACGGTGGGACACCCTGGACGCGCTGCTGCGCCAGGAGGTGGCTGACGACCGATGATGTCAGTCGGCAGACGCTGTCATTCTGGGAGCTGTCCTGTTTTGAATCTGGAAGCTTGTGCGACCCCTGTGGGAGCGGGCAAGCCCGCGAACACGGGCGAAGCCCGTGCCATGCACCGAGGCGCCTGCTTCGCGGGCACGCCCGCTCCCACAATGACCGTGCAGGCCGCATCAATGTGTGTTTACGAAGAACAACAACAAGCAACTTCGACACTACCTGAGGACAACAATAATGATCATCTATGGTGTGGCACTGCTGGCGGTCTGCACGCTTGCCGGCGTTATCGTCGGCGACTTCCTGGGCGTGTTGCTGGGCGTCAAATCCAATGTGGGCGGGGTCGGCATCGCCATGATCCTGCTGATCTGCGCGCGGCTGTACATGCACCGCAACGGTGGCATGAGCAAGGAGTGCGAGTTTGGCGTGGGCTTCTGGGGCGCCATGTATATCCCGGTAGTGGTGGCCATGGCCGCCCAGCAGAACGTGGTCACCGCCCTGCACGGAGGGCCGGTGGCGCTGCTGGCGGCGGTGGGCGCGGTGCTGGTGTGCGGCGCGACCATCGCCCTGATCAGCCGCAGCCACCGTGGCGAGCCTTTGCCTGCCCTTGAACCCACCCCCGAAGCCCGCGCGCAGGTTGCCCCTGCAGGAGGTCGTTGAACATGTGGCCGATCATTGAAAATGCCCTGGAGCACAACGGCCTGATCACTGCCTTTGCAGTGGTAGGCGCAATCATGTGGTTGTCGGTTGTGATGTCGAAGTACCTCACCTTCGGCCGGGTGCACGGCTCGGCCATCGCCATCGTCATCGGCCTGGTGCTGGCCTGGGTAGGCGGCACCGTGACGGGTGGGCAGAAAGGCCTGGCCGACATGGCGCTGTTCTCCGGTATCGGCCTGATGGGCGGGGCCATGCTGCGGGACTTCGCCATTGTTGCCACGGCCTTCGAGGTGCAGGCCACCGAAGCGCGCAAAGCCGGGATGATTGGCTTGGTGGCGCTGTTGCTGGGCACGGTGCTGCCATTCATTGTGGGTGCGGCAGTGGCCTATGCCTTCGGCTACCGCGATGCGGTGAGCATGACCACCATCGGCGCGGGGGCGGTGACCTATATCGTCGGCCCGGTGACCGGGGCGGCACTGGGTGCAAGTTCGGACGTGATGGCCCTGTCGATCGCCACCGGCCTGATCAAGGCGATCCTGGTGATGGTGTTCACCCCGGTGTCGGCGCGCCTGCTGGCGCTGGACAACCCGCGCTCGGCAATGGTGTTCGGCGGGTTGGCAGGGACGGTGTCGGGGGTGACGGCCGGGCTGGCCGCGACGGATCGGCGGCTGGTGCCGTATGGCGCGTTGACCGCCACCTTCCATACCGGGCTGGGGTGCCTGATGGGGCCGTCGATTCTGTACTTCTGCGTACGCGGCCTGGTCGGCTGACGTCGTAGCCTTCACTCTGTGGGAGCGGGCGTGCCCGCGAAGCAGGCGACTCGGTACATGGCACCGGCTTCGCCGGTGTTCGCGGCCACGGCCGCTCCCACAGCGATTGCGTCGCCTTCAAATCATGCAACCCGTTGCCCCCAAATCGGGGAAAACCGCCGGGTGATCCTCCCCAATCCGATTCGGTTACCTACGCAACCATTTGAAAATATTAGCTATCTTCTCCTGGCATACACCTTGCTCCACTCCTCCGCAGAGTTCCCTTGTCCCGGAGGTGCAGCATGTCTACGCCACGCAAAGGCCCCCTTCTGTCATCACTCGTTCTGGCCTTGTTAGGTTGGGAATCGACCAGCGAGGCGGCCGTGCAGTGCCAGCGCACCTTGGTCGCCAATTTGGTGGCACTGGACCAGCCACTGATGTTCAACCGCCTTGGCGCGCAAAACGCCAATGGCATGATGTTCGCGCTTCGTGAAGATGTGGTGGACGACAAGCAAGTCCCCCTCAGCAAGGGCGGGGCCGCTGTACCGGGCAAGGTCACCCTGCGCCCGGACAAGCGCCCACGGCCGATTGTGCTGCGGGTAGCCGCCGGTGACTGCCTCACGGTCAACCTGACCAACCTGCTGGCCTACCAGGCCAACCCCAACAAGCACGGCATCGACCCAGAGGAAAACGAAGCCGAAGGCGAAGAGGAAGGCACGGAGAACGAGGTCGAGAACGAAGGCGGTGAGGATTTCGTCGCTGATGAGCAGGTGAATGACCGGCATGTCGGCTTCCAGGTGAACGGCATGCAGGCGGTCAACAGCATTGGCGATATCGCCGCCAACACCGGCCGCAATGGCAATTTCCTGGTGTCGCCCGGCAACACCCGCAGCTACACCCTGTACGCCGAGCGCGAGGGGGCCTTTGCTGCCACCAGCCAGGGCGCTACTTTTGGCGGCCAGGGTGGGGCAGGTAACGTCGCCAATGGCCTGTTTGGCCAGGTGGTGGTCGTCCCCAAAGGTGGGCGAACCTTCCGCAACACCTTGACCGAAGAAGAAATGCGCCTGGCCACCACCGGGCGTACCGCCACCGGCCAACCGGTCATCGATTACCAGGCCCGATACCCGCAGACTCAACCGTGGATCAGCGAGGGCAAGGCCGGCAAGCCGATCATTGCCATGGTCGACGGCAATGAAATTCTCAACAGCGAGACCGACGCCATTGTCATGGGGCCAAACCCGGACGGCAGCTTCCCGCGTTCGACCTACCCGCTGGAAAGCGTCAACAAGCGCAACCCCGCATTGCCCAACCGTCTGGAAGCATTCCGCGACTTTGCCTCGCAGTTCGCCGATGAAGTGGCCGCCACCCAGGCCTTCCCCGGCTACTGGGCGGACCCGGTGATGGGGCATGTGCTGGAGCCAACGCGCGATTCGTTCATGATCAACTACGGCTCCGGCGGCATGGGCGCTGAAGTGGTCGCCAACCGCCTGGGTGTGGGGCCGATGCATGACTGCCTATCGTGCGCCTACGAAGAGTTCTTCCTCAGCGCACACACCGTGGGCGATATCGGTACCCTGGTGGACGTGCCGGCCAACGTCGGCCTGGAGAACATTCGGCCAGGCCAGACGCCGCCCGCCAGCGCCGTGGGGGTAAAGGCCAGTATGGCGCTGTACCCGGCCGAGCCTGCCAACGTGCACCACAGCTACATTGGCGATTTCACCAAGTTCCGCAACACCCACAATGGCCATGAGCAGCACATCTTCCACCTGCATGGCCACCAGTGGCTGTTCAACCCCAACGACGACAACTCCGACTACATCGACGCCCAGGGCATTGGCCCGGGTATCGGTTACACCTACGAGATTGCCAACGGTGGTTCGGGCAACCGCAACCGCGTGGCGGGCGATGCCATCTACCACTGCCACTTCTACCCGCACTTTGCCCAAGGCATGTGGGCCATGTGGCGGGTACACGATGTGTTCGAAGAGGGCACCCGGCTGGAAGTAAGCGGGCAGGGCGAGAATGGTTTCCACAGCACCCCGTTTGCCCTGCGCAGCGGCAAGCCGGCTGCTGGCGCCCGGGCATTGCCGGATGGCGAAATCATTGCCGGTACGCCTATCCCGGCTATCGTGCCGCTGCCTGGCAAAGCCATGGCGCCAATGCCTGGCAAGGTGGTGGTGGTACCCAAACTGTCTGAGCAACTGGTCGCCGCCAACGACGATGATGGCGAAGACGAGGACGAAGGCGATGACGACCACGCCAACCAGGCGCCGGTGCGCAAAGCCGTCGGCTCACTGGCGCTGGTCGACCGCACTGATGCCAACCGCAACGCTGATGGCACCCTGAAAAACCCAGGCTACCCGTTCTGGATCGGTGGCATGGAAAGCAGCGTCGGCAACCGCCCGCCAACCCCGCCGCTGGACATGCTCGACCCGGCCCTGGCCCGGCAGCTGAAAGACAGCGGCAAGGCCCTGTGGGCCAACCTCGACGCCAACCAGGTAGACGGCTGGGATGGCGGCCTGGGCCGTCATGCGCTGGACGGTGTATCCGCCGGTGGCGAGGCTGTGACCACCACCACCAAGCTGGACTTCTCCAAGGTGGTGCACAAGGCCAAGCCCATCTACCTGCCCGAAGAAGGAACCGATGTCGAGCAGGCCGCCATGCAGTTCCACGCCAAGGCCGAGCACCCCAGCTTCGCCCTGATCCCCGGCAGCCAGCCGGTGGCAAAGGCCTTCCGCACCAACGGCGCCTTGCCCACTGCCGGCGCGCCGTTCTACGAGCCTTGCATGGATGACCGCGGCAAGCGCCTGACCCAAACCTCGGGGGTAGGCGAGTTTGCGAGTGGTGAGAGCCTGACTGGCATGAGCTTCCGTGGTTCGTCCACCTTTACCGCCGACCGCCCGCGCATCTACAAAGGTGCCAACATCCAGTTCGACGCGGTGTACAACAAGGTCGGCTACCACTTCCCGCAGGCGCGTATCCTGGCGCTGTGGGAAGACGCCTGGCCGGTGATTACCAAGCAGCGCCCGCCAGAGCCACTGGTGATGCGCATGAACACCTTCGACTGCACCATGTATACCCACACCAACCTGATCCCGTCGTACTACGAAATGGACGACTACCAGGTGCGCACCCCGACCGACGTGATCGGCCAGCACATCCACCTGCCCAAGTGGGACCTGACTGCCGCCGACGGCTCGGCCAATGGCTGGAACTATGAAGACGGGGTGCTCTCGCCCGGCAGCGTGGTCGAGCGTGTGCATGCCATCCGCGCCTACAACGGCTGCACCGAGGGCGACAGCCGCGATGGCACCGCCGCGTGCCCGAAAGCCAGGCAGCACCCGTACTTCGGCCGCTTTGGCCGGGCCGACTGGCTGGGTGCGCGCACGGCCATGCAACGCTGGTTTGCCGACCCGCTGGTGAACGTGAACAACGTCGACCGTGGCCTGGGCACCATCTTTACCCACGACCACCTCGGCCCATCCACCCACCAGCAGCTGGGGCTGTATGCAACCGTGCTGGCCGAACCGGCCGGCTCTACCTGGTACCACGCCGAAACCGGCGAGCAACTGTACAACCCGGCCACACGCCAGGATGGCGGGCCGACCTCGTGGCAAGCGGTGATCAAGACTGGCGACCACGATGGTGATGGCAAGAACGACAGCTACCGTGAGTTCTTCCTGGAATACAGCGACTTCCAGCATGCCTATGAAGCGGGTGTGTACGTGGGCGCAGGCCCGGACGGCATCCCCAATGGTCAGTCTTACCCGGCCACAGCCGACAGCTTCCGCTACGCCATCAACCCGCCGGTACGGCAGAAGGCATCCAACCTGCTTGAATCGGTGGTCGAGTCGCGCGGTGGCCTGGCCCCCGGCTGCCCAAGCCGGCCTTGCCCGCAGGCGATTTCTGTCGATGACCCGGGCATGTTCGTCGTCAACTACCGCAACGAGCCGCTGGCCTTGCGGGTTTTCGACCCGAACAAGGTCGGCCCCGATGGCAAGCGCGGCATGCAGGCAGACGGCCTGGCCGGCGACCTGAGCTATGCCTTGCAGAGCCGTACCGACCGTGCGATCCCGGCCATGAACCTGGCGCCTTCGGCGATCACTTCGGCGGTTGGCCCGACCGGTGGTACCACACTGTTCCCACCCCACATCAACAAGGCCGGCAGCGAGCCGGGTGACCCGTTCACGCCCATGCTGCGCACCTACTCCGGGGACAACGTACGCCTGCGCCTGCACGCCGGTGGCCACGAGGAGGAGCACAACGTGACCCTGCACGGCGTCAAGTGGCTGCAGAACGGTTCGGGCTTCGGTAACAGTTCCAACTCGGGCTGGAAGGCCTCGCAGATGATCGGGATTTCCGAACAGATGGGCTTCATGGCGCCGGTGTCGATGATTTCCAGTTCTGCTGCCACCAACGGCGATTACCTGTACGCCATGGACGCAGCCCTGGAAGGCTACTGGAACGGCATCTGGGGGGTGATGCGCAACTACACCGCGCAACGCGCCGACCTGTTCCCGCTGCCGAACAACACGCAACCCGTGGCCATGCGCAACACTGTGAACTTTGACGGCATCTGCCCGAAAACCACGGCCAACCCCAACGGCATCGGTACCCGTACCACCGTCAAGCGCAGCTACGAGATTGTCGCGGCGCTGGCCAACGACATCCTCGAGAACCGCAACGGCGTCAGCATCAACGACCCGGCCGGTGTGGGCCAGCATGTCGGCGGCCCGCTGAAGGCCAATGGCGGCACCCTGGTGTTCAACAGCCGCAAGACCAGCATCCCGCAGGTGACGGTTGTCGATGAGGAGGACGGCACCACCTTTACCGTGGGGGGCCACAGTGCGCCGCTGCATGACCCGACCGCCGTGCTGTATGTGCGCAAGGCCGACCTGGACGCCACCACCGGCAAGCTCAAGGCCGGCGTGCCGGTGGAGCCGCTGGTGCTGCGTGCCAACGCCGGGGACTGCATCAGCATCACCCTGGAGAACCGCCTGCCACAGGTCATGCCAGACCTGCCAAGCACGGCCGTGATGCAGAACGTGGTCAAGCGTGACCGCTTCGACAGCGAAGGCTCCACCGCCTTCAACAACAACCTGATGCGGCCGTCCAGCCATGTGGGCCTGCATGCCCAGTTGCTGGCCTACGACATCACCAAGTCCGACGGTGCCAACGTGGGTGCCAACCCGGTGCAGACCGTGCCACCCCGGGCGGGCAACAGCGGTGCCTACCCAAGCCGGGTGTACCAGTACTACGCCGGCCACCTGGAGCGCGAGGGCAAACCGGTGCTGCAACTGGGCCGCACGGTGGACAACATCAACACCACGGCAATCGAGTTTGGTGGCCTGAACCTGATGCCGTCGGACTTCATCAAGCAGCCACAAAAAGGCCTGGTGGGTGGCATGAGCATCTTGCCGCAGACCGCAACCTGGACCGAGGACACGGCTAGCCGGGCCCAGGCCACGGTCAAGGTCACTGGGCAACCCGACTACCGCGACCTGGTAACGGTGTGGCAGCGCTCGATGAACATGCGCTGGGCTGACGGCCGCCCGGTCGAAGGCATTGCCACCGAAGGCAATGGCGTGCCGGGGGACCCGAAAGACAACGGCAACATGGCCATGAACTACAAGACCGAACCGCTGTGGCTGCGCTTTGGCCTGGCGCCGGATGCACCGTTCGGCCATGCCGACGGCTTCGGCTTCGCCGATGTGCCCAACGCGCACATGGCCTACAGCAACGCCCTGGTTGGCGGTGACCCGCAAACCCCGGTGCTGTACGCCAAGCCTGGCCAGCCGGTGCGCAGCCATGTGCTGATGCCCAGCGGTGGCAGCCGTGGCATCACCTACCAGCTGGACGGGCACCTGTGGCCATTGCACAACTACCAGGCCGAGAAAAATGACGCGGATGGCTACCCGATGAGCCTGCCTGGCATCGGTTCGGTGCGCTTTGGCTACAACCCGATGGCCATGTACATCGGTGCCCAGGAGAGCGTACTGCCTGCGGCGCACTTCAGCTTCATGCTGCCGAGTGCCGGTGGTGCAAACGCGGTGGCAGGTGACTACCTGTTCCGCGACTACGCCGCATACGGCAACCTCTCGGGGCTGTGGGGGATTCTGCGGGTGACCAACGAAGCGCCGCCGGCAACGGCCCCGGCGCAGTGACGGAAGGGGAGCGCGAGCATGAACAAAAAGACTCGCCCTGCTTACTTGGGGGTATTGCTGGGGGTAGCGCTGATCGGCCTGGGCGTGGCGTATGAAAAGCTCTGGTGCGATCCCCGCGAGCTGTTGCAGGAACCTGCCGACCCGCAGGCCCTGCACCGGCTCAGCCGGGACGGCGTGACCGTGGAGTTCGAGGCCCGGCCGCTGGCCGGGGGCGAGTTGAAGGAAGGCGCCTTCGCCAATGTCCGCTTCAAGGTCAGCGACCAGACCAGTGGCCAGCCGCTGTCGGGCATGGCCCCGGGGGCGTGGATCGACCCGGCGCAGTCGGCGCCGGTAGGCGACCGCAACCAAAGCTGCAAGGCGCGGGTTGCGCTGTTTCTCAAGAGCAGCATCGGCGCCCGGCCGCTGCTCGACCTGAACAGCTACTTCCTGTTGATGCTCAACAACGACGCCAGCCTGACGGTGATCGACCCGACCGTTTCGGTGGGCGGCGTGACCAGCACCATGGCCCGCATCGACCTGCCCGGGCGGCCCATGGACTGGGTGGCCACCAGCGACGACAAGCAGGTGTTCGTGTCGATCCCCGAGCGCGGCAAGGTGGCGGTGATCGATACCGAAACCTTCACCCGCGTGGCCGACCTGGACGCCGGTGACCAGCCGCTGCGCGTGGCCTTGCAACCCGACCAGCACCGGTTGTGGGTGGGCAACAACAGCAGTGACCCGGCCAAGGGGGGGGTGACGGTGATCGACGTGCCAGGGCGTACCACCCTGAAAAGCTTCAACACCGGCACCGGGCACCACGAAATTGCCTTCAGCGCCGACTCGCGTTTTGCCTACGTCAGCAACCGAGACAGCGGCACCCTGAGCGTCATTGATATCCCGCAAATGCGTCTTGCCAAAACCATCAAGGTTGGCCCGCACCCGCTGTCGGTCAGCTACTCGGCGCTGTCCCAGGCCGTTTATGTGGTCGATGGCGAGGAAGGCAGCGTGCGGGTGTTCGATGCCCGCAGCCACGAGCTGCGCCATATGGTCAAGGCCGAGCAGGGCCTGGGGCCGATGCGCTTCAGCAGCGATGGCCGCTACGGCGTGGTGCTCAACACCCTTGAGAGCCAGGCACTGGTGATCGATGCCAGTACCGACAAGCTGATCCACCACATCCCGGTAGCGGCCGAACCCTACCAGCTGACCTTTACCAAGGGCTATGCCTATGTGCGTGGTCTGGCCTCGCCGAAAGTGACCATGATCAACCTGTCCAGCCTGGGCGAAGGGCGCTCGCCGATCGTGCAGGGCTTCGAGGCTGGCCCGGCAGCGCCGCGGCAGGCCGGTGACCTGCCACTGGCCCAGGGGTTGTCGGTGTCGCGTGATGACAATTCGGTGTTCGTGGTCAACCCGGTGGACAACACCACCTACTTCTACGCCGAGGGCATGAACGCGCCGATGTCCGGCTACAACAACCGTGGTCACCAGGCCCGCGCTGCCCTGGTCGTTGACCGCAGCCTGCGCGAGGTGGCGCCCGGGGTGTACGGCTCGACGGTGAAACTGCCCGCTGCCGGCAAGTTCGACGTGGCCTTCCTGCTCAACCAGCCGCAGATCATCCACTGCTTCAGCGCCGATGTCGCCGAAGCGCCCAATGCCGGCAAGCGCAAGGCCGCGCATGCCGAGTTCATCGGCCTGGACCAACCAATGCCGCAGCACAGCGCCATTACCGCACGGGTGCGTATCGTCGGTGACGACGGCCAGCCACGCCTGGGCCTGAACGACCTGAGCCTGCGGTACTTCCTGGCGCCGTCGTCGATGCCGCGCAACCTGCAGTTGCAGGAAGTGGGTGAGGGTGTCTATCAGGCAGCCCTGACACTGCCCGAAGCCGGCGCCTGGTACCTGCATGTGCAGTCGCCATCGCTGGGGCGCAAGTTTGCCGAAGAAAACTACACCAGCCTGCGCATCCTGCCGGCCGCAGCAACCAACGCTTCCCAGACTGAAATGAGGAGTGTGCGATGAACGCCAAGCATTCTTTCCAACTGCTGGCCCTGAGCCTGGCACTGGCCAGCAACCTGGCCCTGGCCCACGCCGGCCACGATCACAAGGGCCACGCCGAACAGCCACCGGCGGCGCGCCAGGAAAAGACCAGTGTACGTTTTGCCGACGTTTCCCTGCTGAACCAGGACGGCATGCCGGTGCGCCTGGAGAAGGACCTGGTCGGTGACCACTTGGTGGTCATGGGCTTCATCTACACCAGCTGCACCACGGTGTGCCCGGTGGTGTCGTCGATCATGGGCAAGGTCCAGCAACAGCTGGGTGGCCGGGTAGGCGAAGAAATCCACATGGTGTCGATCAGCGTCGACCCGCAGCGTGACGACGCCAAGCGCCTGCAAGACTACGCCAAGGCCTTCCAGAAGGGGCCAGGCTGGAGCTGGCTGACCGGCACCCCGTACGCTGTCACCGAAACCCTCAAGGGCTTGGGCAGCTTCAGCGCCGACCTCAGCCAGCACCCGCCGCTGATCCTGGTGGGTGACGGGCGCAGCGGGCACTGGACCCGCTACTACGGCTTCACCGACCCCACCGTACTGATTGAAGAAATCAACCGTCTCAGCGCCCGCCGGGTGCATGCCAAAAGTACGGCCATTGCCGACCACCATGAGGTGCAACCATGAGCTCTGTAACCTCCCGCCGCGGCGGCATGCGCGCTTTCGACTGGCTGGTGCTGGGCGGCTGCCTGTGGATTCTCGCTTCTGTGGCGTTCGCCCATGAAGGCCACCTGGAGCAGGCCCCCGAGCCACAGCCCGCCCCCCAGGCGATGACCAGTGGCGGCGGCACCCGCGATGCCCAGACCTGGTTCACCGATACCGTGCTGAAGGACCAGAACGGCCGCGAGCTGCGTTTTTACAGTGATGTACTCAAGGACAAGGTGGTGATGCTGAACGTGATCTTCACCCACTGCACCGACGCCTGCCCGCTGATCACCCGCAAGCTGCGCGAAGTGCGCGAGGCCATGGGCCAGCAACTGGCCAGCCAGGTGACCTTTGTGTCGATCAGCAGCGACCCGCTCAACGATACCCCGCAAGTACTCAAGGCGTTTGCCGCGAAGCAGGGGGTTGATGGGCCGAACTGGCTGTTCCTGACCGGTGACAAGGCCAATGTCGACCTGGTGCTTGGCCGTATTGGCCAGTTCCTGCCCAGCCCCGAGCAGCACTCCACGCAGCTGATTGCCGGCGATGTGGCGGGCAAACGCTGGAGCAAGATCCGCCCGGATGCCCCACCGGCGGCCATAGCCCAGCGCATGCAACTGCTGACCCAGCCCTTGGCAGGCCGGTGATTGCCATGGTGCGATCCCCGTGGAGTCAACGACTGAGAGGGCAGCCTTTGTGGGAGCGGCCTTGCGTCGCGAAAGGGCTGCGCAGCAGCCCCGGCAATGGCAGCCTCAACCCAGAAAGCGGGGAGCGCTGCGCGCTCCTTTCGCGACGCAAGGCCGCTCCCACAAGTATTCGCACCGGGCTTTCGATCTGCTTGGCATGCTTGCTGGGCATGGCACCTTTTGCCTCAGCCCTTGACCTGACCGAACACGAACAAGCCGGCAAACGCCTCTACCGCGAGGGCGTCTCCAGCAGCGATGCACAATTGCAGGCCCGGGTCGGTGCCAGCGACATCAGTGTGCCCGCCAGCGTGCTGCCCTGCGCCAGCTGTCACGGCAACGACGGCCGTGGCCGGGCCGAAGGCGGCGTGCGCCCACCCAACCTGGACTGGCAACGCCTGGCACAAGGCCAGGGCGCACGCGAAGCCAATGGCCGCAGCTACCCGGCGTATACCGAGCGCAGCCTGGCCCGGGCCATCCAGCATGGCGTAGACCCGGCGGGCAATCAGCTGGACCCGGCCATGCCACGCTTCGAACTGACCATGGCTGACCAGCGCAACCTTACCGCCTACCTGAAACGCCTGGCCGAGGAACGCGACCCCGGCATAGAGGAGGGCGTACTGCGCCTGGGCACCTTGCTGCCGGCGTCCGGCCCGCTGGCCGAAGCCGGGCAGGTGGTACGTGCGGTACTGGAAGACGGGGTGGCGCAACTCAACCAGCAAGGCGGCATTCATGGGCGGCACCTGCAGCTGGTTGTGCTGGACCCTGGTTTCGACGCGGCCAGCGCCGAGCAGGCCTTGCAGCAGTTGCTGGAGCAAGAGCGCGTATTCGCGCTGATTTCGCTTTTGGCACCGATGCTCGACCTGCGCCTGACAACCTTGCTGGCACCACAGAATGTACCCCTGATTGGCAGTACCCCGCGCAGCGGCGGCAGTGCGCAGATCTTCGACCCGCTGCCCGGCTTACCTGCGCAATTGCTGAGCCTGGCGGGCCACGCCCGTGCAGGGTTGGGCCTGGCACCGGGCGACTTGCGCGTGGTGTACGCCGGCAGCGACCAGGCAGAGGCGGCCGAGCAGGTACGTGAGCGCCTGTTGCAGGAAGGCTGGGCGCCGCCCGCCATCGAGGCCTTCGAGGGCCAGGCCGTGGACGGGCAGGGCATCGTCTTCCTTGGCCGCGCCCAGGCATTTGTCGAGCTGGCGACGGCGTTGCAGGCCGCAGGCCGCCAGCCCTACCTGTTCGCTGCGTCCGGCCAGGTGGCCGGCGCCGTGGCGCGGTTGCCCGAGCAATGGTCGCAACGGGTGTTTCTGGCCTACCCCTATGTCCCCGAAGACTGGACCGAGCAGGGCCTGGTCACCCTCGCCGGGCTGCAGCAGCGCCAGGGCCTGGACCCACGCCAGGCGTCGTTGCAGGTCAATACCTTGTGCGCCCTGCGCCTGCTGAGCGAAGCGCTGAAACAGATTGGCCGTGATGCCAGCCGTGAACAACTGATTGGCGCACTGGAAGGCTTGCACGATGTGTCTACCGGCCTGACCCCGGCGCTGGGCTTTGGCCCCGGTCGCCGTCAGGGCATGGCCGGTGCCCATGTAGTGGCGGTGGCCCTGCCCGGGCCGCGTTTCACCGCAGTTACCCCTTACCGGCCGGTGCCGGACAGCCTTTGAGTGGAGGTTGCCATGCGTATTGTGTTGCTGTGCCTGTTGCTGGTAATGGCCAAGGCGAGCTGGGCCGATGTACCTGCTGCACGGGTCAATGGCGTGGAGATTGGGCTGACGCGCCTGGAGCGCTATTTCAGCGAATACCTGGCCGCCCAGGGCCGCGCGGTGACCAGCATCCGCAACCCGGGGCTTTACAAGCGCCTGCGCGATCAGGCGCTGGATGAGCTGATCGACAAGGAGCTGCTGTGGCAGGAGGCCCGGCGACAAGGCATCGCCATCAGCGACGCGCAGGTGTCGGCGCATGTCGGCGAGGTAGAAGCTGCGTTCGGCAGCCCGGCAATTTTTGAACGGCGTCTGGCAGAGGCGGGCTTTGACAGGGCACAGTACACTGAGTACACCCGGCAAGACATGGCGGCCCAGCAGGTGTATGCCCAGCTCAGCGCAGTCGACGCGCCGAGCCCGGCCGAAGTGCAAGCATTCTATGATGCCAACCGTGAAACACTGCAAGGAGCGCAGAACCAAAGTGTTAACCCTTCGGTCATACACGAACAGGGCCTGGTCCTGGCCAGGGCCGCGCTCATCGGTGAGCGCGAGGCGCAAGCGCGCAAGTCTGTGCGCCAACGTTTGCGCAATTCCGCTAAAGTGGAGATCGCTGACTGAAGCCCCTGGTGGCGTTCCCCCCAATGCTGGGGAATTAGGGTTTGGCAATGTGCCATCAGTTTCCCCGGTTGTGGGGAAGCGGGCGGGTGTGCCTGCCCGCCGTGTACTGGGTGCTGGGTGGCACCTTTTGCAAATCAATGACTTACAGCGGTGCAACATGACTATTCACGCCTGGCACGAAGCCTGCTCAAGCTTGTACAAGGGCGCACTTCGCAGACCGGGAAACCGGGCAGTTCTTGGGAGTCGACCTTGGTGAACAGAGTATTGGTAGTCGATGACGAACAGACCCTTGCGCAGAACCTGCAAGCGTACTTGCAGGCGCAAGGCCTGGAAGTTCATGTTGCCCACGACGGTGCTAGTGGTATCGAACAGGCTGAGCGCCTGGCGCCACAAGTGATCGTGCTGGATTACCGCTTGCCCGACATGGAAGGTTTTCAGGTTCTGGAGGCTGTACGCAAGAACAGGCAGTGCCACTTCATGCTGATCACCGCCCACCCCACCGTCGAGGTGCGTGAGCGGGCCGCGGAGCTAGGTGTGAGCCATGTCCTGTTCAAGCCGTTCCCCTTGGTGGAACTGGCCCGTGCAATCTTCGACCTGATGGGCATTGAGCGCCGGCGCAGGGCCACGGACAACCCGGCTGAAGGGTTCGTCGAACGACGCCAGAACAGGAACGAATCGTTCCCCCTGCAGTTGTACGATGGGAGCTGGGTGTTGGCTGACCGCCGCCGCAATGGCGCCAAGCCACCAGGGCCCGACGACGATCAACTGCTCACAGGGGAATAGCGGCGCCCGCACCCCTGGCTGAGCCAGCCTGCGACGCGCCCCCTGAGCGGAGTCGCAGGCCATGCCAGAAGCATTCGATGCAACCCGGGATTTGCAACAGCCTGCACCGGCCTCTTCGCGGGTAAACCCGCTCCCACAGGAATCGCGCGATCTTCAGGTTTGCAGTGAACCTGTGGGAGCGGGCATGCCCGCGAAGAATCCGGCACCATTCTCGGCCTACCCCCGCGACCTGCTGGCCCAGGCCCGTCTGCAAGCCAGCGACGAGCGCCTGCTCAACTGCCTCGAACGCCTTGCTTGCGACAACCCCGCTACCTTCACCCGTCGCCTGGGCCTGACCCTGCATTACCCGGTGCTGGACAGCCACACCCTGCTGGCCAGCAGCCCACGCTTTGACAAGGTCTGTCTAGCCGCGTGCCTGAAGCGCGAATTCGTGCTGATCGAGCAGGGCGGCCAGCTGTTGGGCGTGTTCGCCGACCCCTTCGACCCCGCCCGCCTGGCCTGGATCGATGATGTACTGCAAGGCGCGCCCCTGTACCTGGCCCACGCCGCCGAACTGGCCACCTTCCTTGCCCGCCACGAAGAAAGCTTCCACGCCGTCGATGCCCTTGACCATGACGCCGAGGCCAGCAGCGAAGGCGACCCGCTGCAACGCCTTTCGCTGGCCAGCATCAGCGAAGACCAGAGCCGCGTGGTCAAGCTGGTCAACTCCACCCTGTACGACGCCCTCAAGCTGCACGCCAGCGACATCCACCTGGGCATGACCGGCCAGGGCCTGACCATCAAGTACCGCATCGACGGCGTGCTCAACGGCGCCGGCAAGGCCAGTGGCAGCGCCTTCGCCGACCAGGTGATCTCGCGCATCAAGGTCATGGCCGAACTGGACATTGGCGAAAAACGCGTGCCCCAGGACGGCCGCTTCAAGGTTGCCGTGGGCGACCGGCAAATCGATTTCAGGGTATCGATCATGCCCAGCATCTTTGGCGAAGACGCCGTGCTGCGGGTGCTCGACAAGCAGGACTTGTCCGACCGGGTCAGCGGCGTGCAACTGCAGGCCCTGGGCTTTGCCGACGAAACCCTGCGCGCGCTGCGCCGGCTGGCTGCCGAACCCTACGGCATGATCCTGGTCACCGGCCCCACCGGCAGCGGCAAGACCACCACCCTGTACGCCATGATCAGCGAGATCAACCACGGCGTGGACAAGATCATCACCATCGAAGACCCGGTCGAGTACCAACTGCCCGGCGTGTTGCAGATCCCGGTCAACGAGAAGAAGGGCCTGACCTTCGCCCGCGGCCTGCGCTCCATCTTGCGCCACGACCCGGACAAGATCCTGGTGGGTGAGATCCGCGACCCGGACACCGCGCAAATTGCCGTGCAGTCGGCGCTCACCGGCCACCTGGTGTTCACCACCATCCACGCCAACAACGTATTCGACGTGATCGGCCGCTTCAGCCAGATGCAGGTCGACCCCTACAGCTTTGTTTCCGCGCTGAACGCGGTGCTGGCCCAGCGCCTGATCCGCCTGGCCTGCACCCATTGCTCCAGCCCCTGCGAGGTGGATGACGACACCCTGTACGGCTCGGGCCTGACCCGTGAGGGCGTGGCCGGCTGGAAGTTCGTCCGCGTGCAGGGCTGCGGCCAGTGCCGGGGCAGCGGCTTTCGCGGCCGCAGCGCCATCGCCGAACTGCTGCACCTGGACGACGACCTGCGGCAGATGATTGTCGAGCGCCGCCCCCTCTCGCAAATCAAGACCCTCGCCTGCCAGCGTGGCCTGCGCCTGCTGCGGGCTTCGGCCCTGGACCTGGTCCGCGATGGCCGCACCACACTTGAGGAGATCAACCGTGTCACATTCATCTGATCGTTTCTGTGCCGTGGTCGGCGCCGAGGGTGTCGGCTTGGGTTGCTGGCACAAACACAAACACCAACACCAGTGGCTGGGCAGCCGCGAGTTCAGTTGCGACGCCGCCCAGCCTGCCTGGGACGCCGCCGTCGACGCGCTGGCCGGGCTGTTGGCCGAGCATGCTGTACGGGGCGCCCAGTTGCGGGTGCTGTTGTCGGCCCGCTACAGCCGCTTCTGCCTGGTGCCCTGGAGTGATGCCATCGGCCACCCGCGCGAGCTGGACGCCTATGCCCGGGCCTGCTTCGAAAACCTCTACGGGCAGCCGTTGGACGACTGGCGTATCGTGCTGTCGCCTGAGCCTGCCGGTGCCGCCCGCATCGCCACGGCGCTGCCCGAAGCCCTGCTGCAACGGTTGCAGGGGCTGGGCCGGGAAACCCGCCTGAGCCTGCGCTCGGTGCAGCCGTACCTGATGGCTGCCTATAACCGCTGCTCGCCGCAGCTGGAGCAGGGCGACTTCCTGTTCGTGCTGGCCGAGCCGCGCCGCAGCGTGCTGCTGCTGGCCGCTGGCGGCGCCTGGCAGCAAGTGCTGACGCAAGGCTGCGCCGACAGCGACCAGGCCCTGCAAGCGTTGATCGAGCGCACCTGCGAGCTGTATGGCGAGCACCTGCCACGGGTGTACCTGCATGCCCCGGGCCGGGGCGACGTGCCGCAACTGGCGGCGGTGCAGCTGTGCCAGCCGGCCAGCGAAGCCGACCCGCTGTGCGCCATGTGGCGGGCGGTGGCTTGACATGCGCCGCCTCGAACTGGAATTCCAACCCCGGCGCAGCGGCCCACTGGCCTGGTCGCTGCTGGCCCTGGGCTGCGCCGTGGTCGCCGGCCTCGTATTGCTGCAACAGCATTGGCAGGCCGAGCAGGTAGACCTTGAGGCCAGCGTGCACAGCCTGGAGCTGCAACTGGGCCGCCGCCCGGCCACCGTGGCCCCGCAAAGTACTGCTGCCAGCCGTGAGCAGGCCGAGCGGCTGGCCCAGATGCGCAGCGTGTCGCAACAACTGCAACGCCCCTGGCAGCAGCTGTTCGCCATGCTCGAAGCCTTGCCGCAGGACGATGTGGCGCTGCTCGGCCTGACCCCGGACGCGCGCAAAGGCCAGGTCCGTATCGCCGCGGAAGCACGCAACCTGGAAGCGATGCTGCAGTACCACCAGCGCCTGGAAGCCAGCGATGAGCTCAGCGATGTATCGCTGCTCAACCATGAGGTGTTGGCCGCGCAGCCCGAGCACCCGGTGCGCTTCACGCTCACCGCCACCTGGGAGACTGGCCATGCGCGCCCTTGAATCGCTGAACAGCCTGATCCTCCAGGAACGCCTGCGCCGCGTCGGCCCGGTTGGCCTGGCCGCCGTCGCCGTGGGCGTGCTGGCGCTGGGCGTGGTGTGCGCCGGGTTGCTGCCGCAGTGGCAGAGCGTGCGTGAACTGCGCGCCACCGAAGCGGACGCCAGCGTTCAGGTCGGGCGGGTCAAGCGTGGCGAGGTGAAGATCGCCGTCAAGCCCGAGCAGCAGGCCCTCGACAGCCTGCGCCAGCAATTGCCGGGGCAGCCCCAGGCCAGCGAGCTGATCGAGCGCCTGTACCACCTGGCCAGCGCCGAGCACATCAGCCTGGCGCGCGGTGAGTACGCCTTGGGCGTCGATCCCAAGACCCAGCTGGCGCGCTACCAGATCGTGCTGCCGGTGCGCGGCAGCTACCCGCAGATTCGCGCCTTTATCAAAGGCCTGCTCAAGCAGCTGCCGACCTTGGTGCTGGAAGACCTCGAGCTGCAACGCAAACGCATCGGCGACAGCGAGCTGAATGCCCGCCTGCGCATGACCCTTTACCTGTCGAGGTCATGATGAACACACAACGTGCAGTCATCTGGGCCAGCTTCCTCGGCGTGAGCGCAGTCCTCGCCTGGGCACCAGGGCACTGGTTTGACCAGGAAGATAGCGTTGCGGCCTTCGCGGGCAAGTCGGATCGCCGCACCGCCGCTCCCACAGGAGTTGTGGGCAACGCCGAACCTGTGGGAGCGGCTTTAGCCGCGAAAGGGCCGGAACAGGCCTCCAGAGATCTGTTCCCAACCCAGCAATGGACCAAACCCCAAGCCCTGGCCACCGTCACCGAACAACCCGTGGCTGTCGCGCCCATCGTGGCCGCAGCGCCGACCGCCCCGGAACTGCCGTTCCAGTTCATCGGCCGCATGGGCAACGACAACGACCTGCAGATCTTCCTGCAGAGCGGCGAAAAACTCTACGTCGTGCGCCAGGGCGACGTCATCGAAGACACGTATCGCCTCGATCGGGTATCGGCCAGCGAGCTGAGCCTGGTCTACCTGCCTTTGCACCAGTCGCAGACCTTGTCTGTCGGGAGCGCACCATGAAGTCGTCAAAGCTGTGCAAGCCTGCTCCGTTCCTGCTGTTGGCGTTGTGCGTGGCCATTGCCGGCTGCGGCTCCAGTGCGGTACGCAAGGACAGCGACCAGTTGATGAAGGAGGGCCAGTACGAAGCCGGTATCGCCCGGCTGGAAGAAGCCCTGCGCGATGACCCGCGTGATACCGAGCTGAACATCGCCCTGGCCCACAGCCGTCAGGCAGCAGTCGAGGCGCTGATCACCCAGGCCGATGCCGACCGCATCCGCCACGACTTTGCCAACGCCCGCATGGGCTATGGCCGGGTGCTTACCCTGGAGCCGAACAACCGCCGCGCCCAGGAAGGTACGCGCCAGCTGGAACTGATCCGTACCCTCGACGAGCGCGTGGCCCTGGGCCAGGCAGCGTTGCGCCAGGGCGACCTGTTCGGCGCCGAGCGTTACATGCGCGAAGTGCTGCGCCTGGACCCGCAAAACCAGAAGGGCATGGCCCTGCGCAGCGACATCGAGAATGTCCAGGCGCGCACCGCGCAACCCTTCCCGCAGCTGCGCAGCAAGCTGGACCGGCCGGTCACCCTGGAGTTTCGTGATGCCAACCTGAAGACCATTTTTGAAGTGCTGTCCCAGGTCGCCGGCATCAATTTCATCTTCGACAAAGACCTTCGCCCGGACATGAAGGCCACCATCTTCGTGCGTGAAGTGCGCATCGAAGACGCCGTGGCGCTGCTGCTGGAGCAGAACCAGCTGCGCCAGAAGATCGTCAACGACAACACCCTGATGGTGTACCCCGACTCGCCGCAGAAGACCAAGGACTACCAGGAACTGGTCATGCGCACCTTCTACCTGACCAGCATCGACGCCAACACCGCGCTGAACATGGTCAAGACCATGCTCAAGACCCGCGACGTGTTCGTCGACGAGCGCCTCAACACCCTGACCATGCGCGACACCCCCGATGCCGTGCGCATGGCCGAAAAGCTGCTGCAATCGCAGGACCAGTCCAACCCCGAAGTGGTGCTGGAAGTGGAGGTGATGGAAGTGGCAACCTCACGCATCCTCGACCTTGGCCTGCAATGGCCCAACACGTTCGGCGTGCTGACTTCCGACGGCAAACCGGTCAGCGTGCTCGACCAGCTGAGGGGCATCGACTCCAGCCGCATCAGCATCGGGCCGGCACCGCAGGCCAAGATCAATGCCCAGGACAAGGACATCAATACCCTGGCCAGCCCGGTGATCCGCGTCAGCAACCGCGAGCAGGCACGTATTCACATCGGCCAGCGAGTGCCGATCATCAGCGCCACTTCGGTGCCGTCCACCCAGGGCCCGGTAATCACTGAAAGCGTCACCTACCTGGACGTGGGTCTCAAGCTTGAAGTGCAACCCACCGTGCACCTGAACAACGAAGTGGCGATCAAGGTGGCCTTGGAAGTCAGTAACGCCACCCCGCTGGAGGCTACCCGCCAGGGCACCATCCCGGTCCAGGTCGACACCCGCAATGCCCAGACCACCCTGCGCCTGCACGATGGCGAAACCCAGGTACTGGCCGGCCTGGTGCGCAACGACCACAACGCCAGCGGCAACAAGATCCCGGGGCTGGGTGACATCCCCGGCCTGGGCCGGCTGTTCGGCAGCAACAAGGACGACATGAGCAAGTCCGAGCTGGTGCTGGCTATTACCCCGCGCATCGTGCGCAACCTGCCGTACCAGAGCCCGTCGGACATGGAGTTCTCCACTGGCACCGAGTCGGCCATGCAGGTACGTCAGATGGCCCCGCTACCGCCAATGGACGTGCCCGGCAACGCGCCGGCTACCGACGCACCGGTCGTGGACAGCCAGATGGCAGTGGCCCCGGCCAACGGGAGCCCACGGCCATGAAAGCCCGGCGCCGCATGCAGGGCTTCAGCCTGATCGAAGTGGTGCTGACCCTGGCCCTGCTTGGGCTGCTGGCCAGCATGGCCGCGCCACTGACCGAAACCGTGGTGCGCCGCGGCAAGGAGCAGCAACTGCGCGAGGCGCTGTACCAGATTCGTGATGCCATCGACGCCTACAAGCGGGCCTTCGACGCTGGCTACATCGAGAAGCGCCTGGACGCCAGCGGCTATCCACCGAACCTGCAGGTGCTGGTGGACGGTGTGCGCGATGTGCGCAGCGCCAAGGGCGCCAAGTTCTACTTCCTGCGGCGCATCCCGCATGACCCGCTGGTGGCGGCCAAGGATGAAGACGAAGGCGGCTGGGGCCTGCGCGCCTATGACAGCAGCCCCGACAACCCGCGCGAAGGCGAAGACGTGTTCGACGTGTATTCCAGGGCCCGTGGCAAAGGCCTCAACAGCATCCCCTACGGGCAATGGTGACAGCCATGAAACGCAGCAAAGGCTTCACCCTGATCGAACTGCTGGTGGTCATGGCGATCATCGCCACGCTGATGACCATCGCCATGCCGCGCTACTTCAACAGCCTGGAAAGCTCCCGTGAAGCCACGCTGCGCCAAAGCCTGGCGGTGCTGCGCGAGTCGCTGGACCACTACTACGGCGACACCGGTCACTACCCGGACTCGCTGGAGCAGTTGGTGGAGCAACGTTACCTGCGCAACACCCCGGTCGACCCGATCACCGAGCGCAGCGATGCCTGGCAGCTGGTGCCACCGCCCGAAGGCGTGGCCGGCGGCGTGGCGGATATCAAGAGCGGTGCCACAGGGAGGGCGCGTGATGGCAGTCTGTTCGCTGAATGGTAAGGCCGAGCGTGGCTTTACCTACCTGGGTGTGCTGCTGCTGATTGCGGTCAGTAGTGTGGCCCTGGCCGCCACTGGCACGATCTGGGCCAGCGCCGCCCAGCGTGATCGCGAGCGCCAGTTGCTGTGGGTGGGCAGCCAGTACGCCCAAGCCTTGCGCAGCTACTACCGTGCCTCGCCGGGCCTGGCCCAATACCCGCAGGCGCTGGCCGACCTGCTGCAGGACAACCGCTTCCCGCAGGCCCAGCGGCACATTCGTCGGCTGTACCCAGACCCCATCACCAACAGCGACGAGTGGGGCCTGCTGCGTGCAATCGACGGCCGCATCACCGGCGTGTACAGCCGCTCGGACGCCACCCCGTTCAAGCGCAGTGGCTTCAGCGCCGAATGGAGCGCTTTCGAAGGGCTGGAACACTACAGCGACTGGCAGTTCGTCGCCGAGCAGGCCTTCAGTGAAAGCGCCGGCGGCGTGCAGACCCACAGCGGCCCGGGAGACACGCCATGAATACCTTGGCTGCGCTGTGCCTGGGCCTGCTGCTGGCGTTGGCCACTTCGGCCAAGGCCGGGGACGAAGACGAGATGCAGGGCTTCATCGTCGACAACACCATTTCGCACATCGGCCACGACTTTTACTACTACTTCGCCGACCGCCTGCGCGCCACCAGCCGCCTGGACTTCAACCTGGTGGTACGCGAACGCCCGGATGCCCGCTGGGGCAGCCTGGTCACCGTGGAGTTCGAGCGTGAAGTGATGTACCGCCGCTTCCTGCCACCAAACACCACCGAGCTCAAAGACGAGGCCGTGGCAGCCGCCGACCTGGTCAAGCAGCAAATCATTCAACGCAAGCTGCAACGCCTGCTACAGGACACCACCGACTTGGAGAGGGACGAGCTATGAACCACCGCATTCCACGTTGCATTGCCGCCTGCCTGCTGGCCAGCGCTTGCGCTGCCCAGGCCACCGAGCTGGTGTACACCCCGGTCAACCCGGCCTTTGGCGGCAACCCGTTGAACGGCACCTGGCTGCTGAACAACGCCCAGGCGCAAAACGATTACGACGACCCCGACCTCAAGGACCGTGCCTCGGCCTTTACCGGCACCACGGCCCTGGAGCGCTTCAGCAACCAGCTGGAGTCGCGGATGTTGTCGCAGTTGCTGGACAACATCAGCAACGGCAGCACCGGCAGCATGGCGACCGATGCGTTTCTCATCGACGTCATCGACGATTCCGGGGCCTTGAGCATCAAGGTCACCGATCGTGCCACAGGAGAAATTTCGATCATTGAGGTCAGCGGCCTGAACCCCTGAGAGGGAAAGGCTTTTATGTTGGGGAGAGAACACCATGAAACGTCTGCTGAGCACGCTGCTGATCCTCACCGCCCTGGGCCTGCAAACTGGTTGCAGCCTGCGCGAACCCATGTCGGCCGAACAGGACTCGGAAACCCCGACCCTGACACCCCGGGCCTCGACCTACTACGACCTGATCAACATGCCACGGCCCAAAGGCCGGCTGATGGCCGTGGTGTACGGCTTCCGCGACCAGACCGGGCAGTACAAGCCCACCCCGGCCAGCTCGTTCTCCACCAGCGTCACTCAGGGCGCGGCCAGCATGCTGATGGACGCCCTCAGTGCCAGCGGCTGGTTCGTGGTGCTGGAGCGTGAAGGCCTGCAGAACCTGCTGACCGAGCGCAAGATCATCCGTGCTTCGCAGAAAAAGCCGGATGTAGCCGAAAACATCATGGGCGAACTGCCACCGCTGCAGGCCGCCAACCTGATGCTCGAAGGCGGCATCATCGCCTACGACACCAACGTGCGCAGCGGCGGCGAGGGTGCCCGCTACCTGGGCATCGACATCTCCCGCGAGTACCGGGTGGATCAGGTAACCGTCAACCTGCGCGCCGTGGACGTGCGCACCGGGCAGGTGCTGGCCAACGTGATGACCAGCAAGACGATCTACTCGGTAGGGCGCAGTGCCGGCGTGTTCAAGTTCATCGAGTTCAAGAAGCTGCTGGAAGCCGAGGTGGGGTATACCACCAACGAACCGGCCCAGCTGTGCGTGCTGTCGGCGATTGAATCGGCGGTGGGGCATTTGCTGGCGCAGGGGATTGAACGGCGGCTGTGGCAGGTGGCGGGGGATGCGGGGGAGGGCAAGGCTACGGTGGACAAGTACCTAAGCCAGAATCAGCAGCCGTGATTGGTCTGGAGGGCCTCTTCGCGGGCTCGCCCGCTCCCACAAGTACAGCGCTGGCCTCAGGCTTGACGCGGTCCCTGGTAGGAGCGGGTTTACTCGCGAAGAGGCCGGTGCAGGCGACGCAATCATTCATTCGCGGTCTACGCAACCTGCGTACATTGTTGTTTGCCGTTCGTTCGTGCGGAAGGCGGCGACCGGTTAGCATGAGTTTACTGGAATGAAAACTGATGCTTCTGCCAGTAGCGCACTTCAAGTTTCATATGCGACTGTTACGCTAAAGATGGCTTTCGGTACAGACTAATGGCGGGCGACAATGCAGGTGGTATGAATGCACGTGAATGCCAATCTCGGCAGCCTTTCTCTGGTACACCTCGATTAGCCCCTGAGAGGCAGGAGGTGACGTATTCACCCTATGGCTACTGTGATCGTGAGGTGGGCGTGTCATGCGTATTGGGCTTCAATGGTGAGCGGCAAGAGCCGGTGACTGAAGGTTACTTGCTGGGGAATGGTTATCGGAATTTTTATCCGACTTTAATGCGCTTCAGTTCTCCTGACAATCTAAGTCCGTTCGGAAGAGGTGGGATAAATGCATATTGTTACTGTGCAGGAGATCCAGTGAATCGGCAAGATCCGAGCGGGCATCAAGGGTGGCCTGTATTTCCAAGGAATTTCAGAAAAGCGAGGTATTTCAGAATTGTTAAGGGGCTTTTATACGAGGCCGGCCGGTCAAGGGTAAGGCGGGCGTCGATGCCGGCACTTCTTGACAGGCCTTCGGGTGATGAAATTGTAAAAGAGTGGGACATGGTTGGTTTGCACGCGAGTGCGTCTGAAAATCTGAAAAGTCTGCAGGCTAACCTTGATCCAATATTTCAAGGCACTCGTGGTCGTGAGTTTTTGGGTCCGGGCTTCTACGCAGCGCCAGAAATTGATGTGCCCACCAAGATTGCTGGCAGCATTCAACTGTATGACAATAAAGAAGCTACGATTTTCTCGGTATACACAAAAAGCATGGCACGTCTTAAACTGGGTAGAGATTATGATTTTTCTCAGTTCCTTGACATGCCCACTCAACGTAACCAAATGGAGATAGTCTTCCGGACGGAGACATACTATTTGATGGCCGTCCGACAAGTGAGGTCAGGTCGGATAGTGCTTCCTCGGTCTAAAGAAGCGCCATTTTAAAAATTGCATATCCCTCATTGCTGGGGGCGCTACGCATCCCATTCTTGGTTGCCTCTAAATGCATGCGTCTGCTGGCCAGCGATTTGTGGCGGCTCCAGTGAATCAAGGAGCGATATCCCTGATTGACCTCGAGGGCCTCTTCGCGGGCTCGCCCGCGAAGCAGGCGACGCCGGTGATCGCCGGCAAGCCAGCACCCACAGGGATTGCGCCAGCTTCAAGTAACCCGGCCAGCTGCACCCCAATCCATCCACTACCAGATGACGGCCAGCCATTTCTCCCGCACACTGCGGAAAATTCCCAAGCCCGTACCCCGTCACATTGCGGGGCACAGCCGGAGTAGAAAATGGCGCGACAACTAATAACAAACGCCCACGACCCGCTGCACGAATCCCGCCAGGCCCGCCTGAAGCTGGCCAGCGAAGGCGAATTACCGCTGGGCATGCTGCGCGACGAGATCGACGCGTCCTGGCGCCGCAGCCTGGGCCATGGCCTGGATTGCCTGCAGGGCGAACAGGTCGGCCTGGGGCTGGAGCAGGGCCACGACCTGCGCATGCTGCTGGAGCGCAACCGACTGTTGGTCGACGCCGTCACCCCGGAACTGGACTACCTGGTAGCACGTCAGGGCAAGGCCGGTATTGTCATCCTCGGCGACGCCCAGGCCAACGTGCTGGCCATCGAAGGGCAGAAGCATGTGTTGCAGCGCGAGGGCCTGCGCGACCTGCATCCGGGCAGTTGCTGGAGCGAGTCGCTGCGCGGCACCAATGCCATCGGCACCGCCGTGGTGGAAGGCCGGCCGACGCTGATCAACTGCGGCGAACATTACCTTGACCGCCTCAGCCCGTTCTCCTGCACTTCCGTGCCCCTGCGCGACCCGCGTGGGGAGGTGATCGGCGTGCTCGACATCACTCGCGAAGGGGTGATGGCACAGCCGCAGGACAGCCTGTCGACGCTGATGCTGGCCGCCGGCAACATCGAGAGCCGTATGTTTGGCCTGTGCCACCCAGAGCAATTGGTGCTGGCCTTCCACAGCCGCCCGCAATACCTCAACAGTGCCTGGCATGGCCTGTTGGCGTTGAGCCTGGACGGTGAGGTGCTGGCGGCCAACGACAGCGCCTGCCAGCTATTGCAGGTGCCGCGCCATGAACTGATCGGCCGGCACAGCAGCGACCTGTTGGGCGAACGCTCGCCAGCCTTCATTGCGCGCCTGTGGCAGGGTGGGGTAAGCAGCGTGCAAACGGCCAAGGGAGAGTTCTACTTCCGCGCCTTGCAACTGCCACGCCATGGCCGGGTCAACGGCAGCACACCGGTCAGCAAACCGGCGCTGGGCAAGCAGTCGCCTGCACTAGACGCCCTGGCCGGCGGTGACCCACGGCTGGCGCGTAATTTACGCATGGCCCGTCAGGGGCTGGGCAATGGCCTGCCAGTGCTTTTGCTGGGCGAAACCGGTACGGGCAAGGAGGTCGTCGCGCGTGCTTTGCATCAGGCCAGCCCACGTGCCGACAAACCCTTTGTGGCAGTCAACTGCGCGGCCATCCCCGAAGGGCTGATCGAATCCGAGTTGTTCGGCTACCGCGAGGGCGCGTTCACAGGGTCGCGCCGGGGCGGCATGGTCGGGCGGTTGATGCAGGCCCATGGTGGCACGCTGTTCCTCGACGAAATCGGCGACATGCCGCTGGCCCTGCAAGCGCGCCTGTTGCGGGTATTGCAGGAACGCCGGGTGGCGCCGCTGGGTGCCGGCGACGAGCAGGACATTGATGTGGCGCTGATCTGCGCCACCCACCGCGACCTCAAACGCCTGGTGCAGGAACAGCATTTCCGCGAAGACCTGTACTACCGGGTCAATGGCGTATCACTGCGCTTGCCGGCGCTGCGCGAGCGTGACGACTTGGCGCAGATCATCCAAAGCCTGCTGGAAAAGTCCGATGCCCGTGGTGTAACCCTGGACCCGGCTCTGGCCACATTGCTCGAAGGTTTCGACTGGCCGGGCAACATCCGCCAGATGGAAATGGTAGTGCGCACGGCGCTGGCCATGCGCGAGGACGGCGAGCAGGTGTTGACCCTGGACCACCTCACCGATTGCCTGCTGGACGAACTGGCCAGCGGCACCGCGCCCTCCGGCAGCCTCAAGGACAACGAACTGGAGTTGATCCGCGGCGCCTTGGCGCGCCACCAGGGCAACGTTTCCGCCGCGGCCGAGGCTCTGGGGATCAGCCGGGCGACGCTGTACCGCAAGCTCAAACAGTTGCGCGGCTAACCATGGGCCCATTGTTCGCAAGGCTGGTGGACTCCAGCGACCCTGCGCTCATGCGCCAGGCGTTGGCCTGGCTGTATGGTTTCGTACGCCCGCATCGGCGTGCCATCGGCCTGTTGCTCGGCTTGTCACTGGGCGCCTCGCTGCTGGCGCTGGCACAGCCCTGGCTGGTCAAGACACTGATTGACGAGGGGCTGTTGGCCAAGGACTACCAGACCCTCTGGCACATGGCGGCGATCATGATCGGCGCGGGCCTGTTGGGCACGGTGCTGGCCGGGGTCAACCGCTACCTGCATACGCGGTTGTCGGGGCGCATCCTGTTTGCCCTGCGTGATGACCTGTACCGTCACCTGCAGCAGTTGTCGCCGACATTCTACGGGCGGCGGCGCATGGGCGACATTCTTTCGCGCCTGGATGGCGATGTGGCGGAGATCCAGCGGTTTGCCGTGGATTCGTTGTTCTCGGCTGTATCTGCCGTCATTGGCCTGGTGGGCGCGGTGGCGTTGATGCTGATGCTGTCATGGCAGCTGTCGCTGTTGCTGGCGTTGCTTGTGCCGATCGAGGTGCTGTGGCTGCGCTGGATGCGGCGCAAGGTGGAGCGCGAGGTGCGCAGCCTGCGCGAGCGTTCGGCGGATGTGTCTTCGTTCCTGGTGGAGACCTTGCCGGCGATGAAGTTCATTCAGGCAGCCGGCCAGCAAGGCCGCGAGGCAGGTAGGCTGGATCAGCTTGGCCAGGGTTACATGCGCCAGTTGCTGAAGGTACAGGTGACAGAGTTCTTCACCCAGGCCATCCCCGGCACGCTCACTTCCTGGTGCCGCGCTTGCGCGTTCCTGGTCGGCGGCTGGTGGGTGATCCAGGGGACCTGGCAGTTGGGTGCGCTGATCGCCTTTTCCACCTATATGGGCATGGCGGTAGGCCCGGTGCAGAGCCTGCTGGGCCTGTACGTGGCGGTACAGCGCATGGCGGTGAGCCTGGGGCGGGTGATGGAGCTCAAGCGCGAGGCCGTGGCCGTGCGCCCGGCAGCCAACCCGCTGCCCATGCCCGACGGGCCGGGCGAATTGCGCCTTGAGGCGCTGAGCTTCGCCCATGAAGGGCGGCAAGGCGCCGTGCTGGACAACGTGCAGGTGTGCGTGCCGGGTGGCCTGAAGGTGGCCATCAGCGGTGCCTCGGGGGTGGGCAAGTCGACCCTCATCGACCTGCTGCAACGTTTCTATGACCCGGACGCCGGGCGCATCCTGCTGGATGGCACCGACCTGCGCGAACTAGACCTGGCCGCGCTGCGCCGTCGCATAGCCGTTGTCAGCCAGGACATCGTGCTATTCCGTGGCACCCTTGCGCAAAACCTTGCCTACGGTGTGCCGGAAGCCAGCCGCGCGGAGCTGGAGCGGGTGGTGCGCCTGGCGCGGCTGGACAGCCTGGTCGATAGCCTGCCGTTGGGCCTGGACGGCCTTTTGGGCGAACGTGGCCAGCAGTTGTCCGGCGGCCAGAAGCAACGCATTGCCATCGCTCGTGCGGTGCTGCAGGCCCCGGCCATTCTGGTGCTGGACGAGGCTACCTCGGCAGTGGATGAAGCCACTGAGCGCGAAGTGATTGCGGCCATCGACCAACTGTTCGCTGGCCGCACGCGCATCCTGATCAGCCATCGGGCTTCGACCCTGGCCGACGCCGACCTGCACTTGCAGCTGCATGACGGCCAGTTGCAGGTGCTGCCGCAGGAGGTGATCAAGCATGGGCCCTGACGTGCGCGTTGGCATCCTCGACAGTGGCTGCTCGCCGGAGCAGGCCAACCGTTTGCTGGGTGCCCGCCGTTTCTGGCTGGAAGACGGCCAGTTGCGTGAAGGAGAAATACGGCCGGACCAGCTTGGACATGGCAGTGCGGTGCTTGCCGGCTTGCAACGCGAGGCCGGCCCGGTACCGTTGCTGGTGGCCCAGGTGTTTGGTGGCCAGGCCAGCACCAGCGCCTTGCAGGTGGCGGCCGGGCTGTTGTGGCTGGTGGAGGCAGGGGCCACGCTGGTCAACCTCAGCCTGGGGTTGCAGCAGGACCGGCCTGTGCTGCACCAGGCCTGTACCGAAGCGCTGGCGGCTGGCGTGCTGTTGTGTGCATCCAGCCCGGCGCAGGGTGAGCCGGTGTACCCGGCCAGATACCCCGGGGTGCTCCGGGTTACCGGGGATGCCCGTTGCGCGCCCGGCCAGTGGTCCTGGCTGGGCACCCGGCAGGCAGATTTTGGCGGTTATGTCGGGGCAGGCGGCAGGGCGGGCGCGAGTTTGGGTTGCGCAGCCTTGAGCGGCAGGATCGCGGCGCTGATGCGTGAGGAGCCGGGGATGGACCGCCAGCAGGTTTATGACTGGTTGCGCCGCAATGCAGCGTTTACCGGCCCTGAGCGACGGGGTGCCAGCCATGCCTGAACCGCGCATTGTGGTACTGGGCGCCGGCCCTGCAGGTGCTGCCACCGCCATCGGCTTGCGGCGGCTTGGCTACACCGTGACGGTGGTGTCGCAATGGCGCCGTTTCGCGGCAGTGGAAGGGGTTTCGCAACGGGTACTCGAGGGCTTGCGGCATGCAGGCCTTGGTGGGGCGTTGGGCCAGGCGGCCATGCCGGCTACCCGGCAGGTGCACTGGAATGGCCAGCACCTGCACATGAACCAGGAATTCCTGCTGGATAGGCAACGGTTTGACCGGGCGCTGCGCGACGACCTTCAGCGTGCAGGCGTGAGTGTGGTCGAGGGGCGGGTGCGCGAGGTTGTGCAGGAGAACGTTCACCATGTCCGTCTGGACGATGGGCAGGTACTGATCGCTGACTTCCTCGTCGAGGCTCGTGGTCGCCAGGCGCCGCTTGCCGCAGACCGCCTGCGTGGGCCAGAGACGGTCAGCCTGCTCAATGCCTGGCAGGGTAGCCCCGGGGCGCCCGCGTCGGCGGTGGAAAGCCTGGAGGATGGTTGGGCGTGGATGGCACGGCTTGAGGATGGGCGTTGCTATTGGCAAGTCACCCTGGATGCTGCCGGGTTGCCAGGCAAGGCTGGGTTGGCAGATTACTGCGCGGCTCGGCGTGGCTGCAGTGCGCTGGTGGCCGAGCTGTTCGACGCCCAGGCATCGTTACCCGCGCAGGTGCATGCGCGTAGCAGTACCGCCATTCTTGCCGGTGAGTGCGTTGGGCCGGACTGGATACGCGTGGGCGATGCGGCGATGGCGGTCGATCCGCTGTCGGGCAACGGGATTTTCCAGTCGTTGTCTTCGGCGTTACAGGCCCCGGTGGTGATCAATACGCTGCTGCGCAGGCCTGAGCGGGCGGAGCTGGCGCGGCAGTTTCACCAACAGAGGGTCGAGCAGCTGTTCCTGCGCTTTGCCCGCATTGGCCGCGATTTCTATGCTCAGGAACAGAGACGGGCGGGGCAGCCGTTCTGGGGCCAGCGCCAAGGCTGGCCGGATGCGCTGCCACTGCATCAGGCGGCGGATTGGCAGGCAGTGCGGGTTGAGCGGCGGCCAGTGTTGCGTGATGGGCTGGTGGATGAGGCCGAAGTGGTGGTGACGACGGATCAGCCACTGGGGGTTTGGCATTTGCAGGGGGTGGAGCTGGCGCCGATGGTGCGGGCATTGCAGACTGGGCAAGCCGTAGAGGCTGTTCTGTCAGGGATGTCGGGTGAACAGCAGATGATGGTTAGACGCTGGCTGTTGGAACTGGGCCTGGTTTGATATTTCCGGGGCCCAACTGCATGTGAATTTCGATTAGGCCGACAGTTCCTCATGATCCCGTCCCTTCATGAATATCGAATGTCGGCAACTATCCAAACTACCAGTTGTGGGTAGGAATGGTTACTGCTCAGATTGCAGCATGAGAACCTCTTGCACAAATAGGTGTGCTATGAAGAAGCATCATTTCTACCAAGGCAACAAGCTATCGAGATTCGGCCCGAGCAATCAGATGAGCGTGATTCTGCAGAGTAGTTTTGCACCACTTGCCGAGCAATGGGCAGGAGTAGCTGCTAGTGCTGTCCTTATTTCCACCGATACCGCAAACTCAGTTGTGCATGCGGCGGGCACCACTGTTTACACCCCCTATGGCCATTTTGACCTGATTCGTCATGGCTGTGCGCTGGGCTTTAATGGTCAGGCACGTGATCCTGTGATCAATTCTGATTTATTAGGGAATGGGAAGAGAGCGTTCAGTCCATTGCGCATGCGCTTCAATTCGCCTGATGATCTCAGTCCATTCGGCCTGGGTGGTGTCAATGCATACGCATATTGCGGGGGTGACCCTATCAACTATACGGATCCAACGGGAAATATAAAACTTGATATCGCCCTAAAGCGTTTGACACGAAATCGACCACGGCCACTTGAGACACGAGATCCCGCCTTGCCAACTGCGGTGGTACGCCCACGAATCGGCGGCGGGCTCGTAGATGGTCCAGCCGCAGGTCCACCAGCTACAGCGAGAGTACATCGGCAAGCAGCCCCAGAGCTTGCGATGAGCGGACCCTTCACAGCGGAAGAACGGGCGAATGTAGCCGTTACAATGCGAACTGCTCAAACCTATCCATTTCTTAGTTCTCAGTTACTCCCTCATGGTGGGTCGAGACTTGTTCCAACCTTGGTCGGGCACTTGCAAAGGCAGGCCCGAGGAGGGTCGCCTCCATATCCGATAGAAATAGCTTATATAAACTACATCCCTAACCACAATACGCCATCTGGCCAGCAGGCCGCTTCGCAGGCGCTGGCACTTGCACGTCTGGTGGTTGCTGTGTCTCAAACGAGAAGCAGTAGTTGAATGCAGAGCGCCGTAGTTCAGGCCGTCCTTGGACGCTATCACTCCAGATTCTGATTCTCCTTTAAGACACTACCGTTTTTGTGTTGCGTTGGGCTGCAGGGCGGGACCTGAACTTAAAATCAGAAGAAGGTCCCGACCACCAGTTGCATGTAGGTGCCGGTATCCCGCCCGCCCAACTGCGTACCACCATTCGCCGCACTGCGCTCAGGCTGGTAGAACCCCACCAACGGGCTGATCAGCAAGTGGTCGTTGACCATCCACTCCACATACAGGTCCAGCTCCCGACCGCCGAGGTTGCCCTGGTCGGTGTCCAGCGTATCGAAGTCAAAGTACAGCGCCCCGACGGTGAGGTTGTCCCGTGGCTTGCCTTTGAGCGCCATGTGGTGCACCTGGCTGTTCTTGTTGAACGGCCCGGCATAGTTGGCTGCCACTTCACCCTGGAACCAGGTGCCATAGCCTCGGCTCAGGCCGTAGAACAGTGGGTCGAAACCTTCGGAGAAGCGGCTGTAGCGGTAGGTGGCGGTGGGTGACCAGGGCAGTTCGGAGAACGTCCAGTTGCCCTCCAGGTACCAGGCATTCTCGCGCCCGCCGGTCTTGTCCTGGGTCACGTACTCGGCAGCCAGCTCGAGGTCTTTCACGCCCAGGTTGCCGCGCCCGCGCAGGCTGGCGGTGTTCATGCCGTCGCGGTGCTCCAGGCCCATGATCTGCGCGTAGCGCTGGTCCACGTCCAGGCCGCGGATCCAGCTGAGGCCAAGGGTACCGGCGTCGGCGACGTGCTCCAGGTTGGCCACCGCCATCGAGGTGTCGGCCTGGTAGTGGTTGTCGGACTTCAGCCACATCAGGTCGCCGCGCCAGCCCTGTTTGCCGCCCAGGCGCAGCACGGCGGTGCGGTCGAAGGCCTTGCGGGCAGCCAGGTAGTAGGCACCACCACGGTCGAAGTTGGCGCCCAGGTCGACCTTGCCGAGGTTCACCGGGTCGCCCTGGATCAGGAAGCCGTCACCCAGGGTCACCACCTGGCGGCCGCCAGAAATGTCCACGCCGTCTTCGCCCAGCGCCGGGAACAGGTTGGCCGAGCGCCAGCCCAGGTACAAATCTTCGATGGCGGTACGGCGCTCATCGCCCAGGGTCAGGCCGGCAGCATCGCCGTCGCCCCAGGTTGCGGAACTGAGCAGGTTGAAGGCGCCGTACGCGGCCCCGCTATCGGCCAGGGCCTGGCTGCCGCTGAGGCCGTATTTTACGTAGCCTTCCTGCCAGGCGGTGCTGCCGGGTTGGCGGTTGCCGGCTTGGTTGAAGCTTTCGTCGCTATGGAACGTGCCGAACAGGGCTTCGAGGTCGGCGTTGAGGGTGGTGCCGTTCTGGTTGTACAGCTCGTAGGCCTGGCTGGCGGGCGCGGCGAGCAGCAGGGCCAATGTGCAGGCGAGTGTGTGCCTCATGGGGGGCTCCATGGTTTTTTATTGTTGTTTTTGGGTTGCCTGGGCCGGCCTCTTCGCAGCACAAGGCTGCTCCTACAGGAACCGCTTGCGCTTGTGTGCGGCGAAGAGGGCGGTACAGGCAGAGGATCAGAGCTTGATCAGCACCGACTTGAGCTCGGTGTAGTGCTCGATGGCCGCTGCGCCCATCTCACGACCCACGCCAGACATCTTGTAACCACCAAACGGCAGCGCCGGGTCAAGCGCGCTGTGGCAGTTGACCCACACCGAGCCGGACTTGATGCGCGGGATCATCCGATGCACCGCCGCCAGGTCGTTGGACCAGATGCTCGCACCCAGGCCATAGGGGTTGTCGTTGGCCATGCCGATTACTTCGTCCAGGTCATCGAACGGCATCGCCACCAGCACCGGCCCGAAGATTTCTTCCTGCACCAGGCGGTGGCGCTGGTCGACATCCACGATCACCGTCGGCTTGACGAAGTAACCCGGGCCAAAGCCTTCGCCGCCGCAGGCGACGGTCGCACCCAGTTCGCGACCAAGCTCGATATAGCCGGTGACGCGGTCCTGCTGCTTGGCCGAGATCAACGGGCCCATCTGCACGGCCGGGTCCAGCCCGTTACCCAGCTTCATGCCGTTGGCGATGCCGGCGATGTCGGCCACCACATTGTCGAAGTGCTTGCGGTGCACGTACAGCCGCGAGCCAGCGCAGCAGACCTGGCCTTGGTTGAAGAAGATCGCCGTGGCGGCGCCGGCAGCAGCTTCCTGCAGGTTGGCGTCGGGCATGACGATGGTCGGCGACTTGCCGCCCAGCTCCAGGGTGACGCGGGTCATGTTGTCCATGGCCGCCTTGCCGATCAGCTTGCCCACTTCGGTGGAACCGGTGAAGGTCAGCTTGTCGACGCCGGGGTGGCGGCTGAGCGCGGCGCCGGCATTCAGGCCGGTGCCGGTCACCACGTTGAACACGCCTGCCGGGTAGCCAGCTTCGTCTACCAGTTCAGCCAGCTTCAGCACGCTCAGTGGGGTTTCATCGGCGGGCTTGAGCACGATGGTGCAGCCGGTAGCCAGGGCCGGGCCGAGCTTCCAGCAGGCCAACAGCAGCGGGAAGTTCCAGGCGACGATGGCGCCGACCACGCCGATGGCCTCACGGCGCACAAAGCCGTGGAACTGGTCGTTGGGCATCAACGGCATGGAGGCTTCTACGGTGCTACCCTCGATCTTGGTGGCCCAGCCCGCCATGTAGCGCAGGAAGTCGATGGCCAGCTGCACGTCCATCACCTGGGCCACGGCGGCGCTCTTGCCGTTGTTCAGGCATTCCAGCTCGGCCAGCTGGCGAGCGTCGCGCTCCATCAGGTCGGCCAGGCGCCACAGCAGGTTTTGGCGTTCCCGCGGGCGCAGGCGGCTCCACGGCGAGTCGTCGAAGGCCTGGCGTGCTGCGCGCACGGCGCGGTCGACATCCTCGGCGTCGGCGGCGGGCACTTCGCCCAGCACTTCGCCAGTGGCCGGGTTGCGGAACGACAGGGTGCGACCGCTGGCGGCGTCCTGCCAGTCGGCGCCGATGCGCATTTTCAGCTTGCGTTCTAGAAAGGCGCGGGTGGCGGGCAGGATGGGCAGTTCACAAAGCATGGGGCTGTGCCTCTTGTCATTGGGTGTAAGGGCACAGGCGCAATGGGCGTGCCAAGGTGGGCAGATACCAGCAAGGCATTGAGTTAACTGGGTTTTGCCGTGATGCAAGGTTCGAGTTGCAGCCGTGCGCTGTTGCACATTGAGACGGTGTGAGACCGTGGTGAAACAGTGGCTTCAAGGGCCAATCGCCGGCAGGCCGGCGCCCACAGGTACAGCGCAGGTCTTCAAGGCAATGGTTAACCTGTGGGAGCGGGCATGCCCGCGAAGGCCTGCGTGGCAGGCCCTTGTCTCAGGATGAAACACCTAGTCGCGAAATGGCACGCTGCAAGTGGCCATCTTGGCTGCTGGCCAGGCCACGGAAACTGCCTAAGAGGTTGAAAGGCCACGCTTTTACTGCAACTGGCACAGTTCCTGTATCACATCTGCCACATGCACACCTGCTGTACCAAAGCGTGCGAAAAACGATAAGAACAACAACCGTGGAGGTCTGACCTTGAAGACGACTCGACTCCGGCGGCATGCGGGCAAACTGGCGCTGGTCGCCGCCGCGCTGCTGAGCACCCAGGCCATGGCGGCCGAGCAGGGCCCGAGCCTGTTGCAGAACAAGTGCATGGGATGCCATATCCCCGAAGGCAACGATACCTACAGCCGCATCAGCCATCAGCGTAAAACGCCGGAAGGCTGGCTGATGAGCATCGCTCGCATGCAGGTGATGCACGGCCTGCAGATCAGCGACGACGACCGTCGCACGCTGGTCAAGTACCTGGCCGACAAGCAGGGCCTGGCGCCCAGCGAAACCGATGGCGTGCGCTACGCCATGGAGCGCCGGCTGAACACGGTCGAGCATTTCGACACCCAGCTCAGCGAAACCTGTGGCCGCTGCCACTCTGGTGCTCGCGTCGCCTTGCAGCGCCGCCCCGCTAAGGAGTGGGAGCACCTGGTCAACTTCCACCTCGGCCAGTGGCCGTCCCTCGAATACCAGGCCCAGGCGCGGGACCGCGACTGGTTGCCGATTGCCCTGCAACAGGTGGTGCCGGAACTTGCCAGGCGCTACCCGCTGGACAACCCGGCCTGGGCTGAATGGCAGCAGGCAAAACCGAAGGCCGACGTGCTGCCGGGGCAGTGGGCGTTCAGCGGCCACATGCTGGCCAAGGGCGATGTGCGCGGTGTGATGAGCGTTTCGGCCGGAGAGGGCGACACCTTCAAGGTCGAGGTCAAGGGCGCCTATGCCGACGGTACTCCTTTCAACGGCAGCGGCACTGCGATCCTGTACAACGGCTATGAATGGCGCGGCAACGTCAAGGTTGGCGACACCAATCTGCGCCAGGTATTCGCGGCGCTGGATGGCGAAATGAAAGGCCGCATGTTCGAGGCCGAACACGACGAGCGTGGCCTGGACTTCATGGCAGCCAGGGAAGGCAAGGCACGCCTGCTGGCGGTGCAACCGGCATTCATCAAGGCCGGTGGCGAAAGCGAGATCACCTTGGTGGGCAGCGGCCTGGACGGCAAGCCCGACCTGGGGGCCGGGGTAGAAGTGACCGAAGTGCTGGAGCAGACCCCGACGCTGTTACGGGTCAAGGCCCGCGCGGCAGTCGACGCCAAGCCCGGGCAGCGCGAAGTTGCAGTGGGCGCGCTCAAAGGCGTGAACCTGGCGGTGTACGACAAGGTCGAGGAAGTGAAAGTCGTGCCGGCGTTCTCCATTGCCCGCATCGGCGAAAACGGCGCTTCGGTGCCGAAGGTGCAAGGCCGCTTCGAGGCGGAAGCCTGGGGCAAGGATGCCAGTGGCCAGCCGCTGCGCATCGGCTACCTGCCGGCCACCTGGAAGGTCGAGCCGTTCAACGAGCGTGCGGTCGAGGACGAGGACGTCAAGTTCGCCGGGCAAATGCAGGCCGATGGCGTGTTCGTGCCAGGCGGTGCCGGCCCTAACCCTGAACGCAAGATGATGACCAACAACGCGGGCAACCTGAAGGTTATCGCCACGCTGGCCGACGGTGGCCAGACCGGCGAAGGGCACATGATCGTCACCGTTCAGCGCTGGAACAACCCGCCGCTGCCGTAACGGCAGGGTGCAACGGTTTTCCATCGGATCGATTACCGGGAGGTCGCCATGGGCGCACTACTGAACCTGGTCGAACGCAACCTGCATGAAGTGCAGGTTGATGCCGACCGCATGCTGTTCCATATCCCCAGCAGTTCGCTGTTCACCGCCGACGCGGTGACCGGGGGCATCATCGACATGTTGCGCCAGCAAGGCTGTTCGGCCGAGGAGCTGATGCAGCGCCTGGGCCAGCAGTTTGCCGGCAATGATATCCAGGACACCCTGCGCGAGCTGATCGCGCTGGAGCTGGTCAGTGACGGCTCGCCGCTGACCCCGGAAATCGGCGTCAAGCGGGTCGAGCGCACCGCGCTGAATACCGTGGTGCTCAACGTCAACACTGGTTGCAACCTCAGCTGCACCTATTGCTACAAGGAAGACCTGGACAAGCCTTCTGCCGGCAAGAAGATGAGCACCGCCACCGCCGAAGCCTCGGTGGAAATGCTGCTCAAGGAGTCGCCCGACGAGGAGCGCTACAGCGTGGTGTTCTTCGGTGGCGAGCCGTTGTCCAACCGGCCGCTGATCGAGCACATGGTGGCTTACTGCGAGCGGCGTTTCGCCGAGGCGGGCAAGCAGGTGGAGTTCATCATGACCACCAATGCCACGTTGCTGACCGAAGAAATTGTCGACTGGCTCAATGCCCACCGTTTCGGCCTGTCGATCAGCATCGACGGCCCCAAGACCGTGCATGACCGCAACCGCATCACCGTGGGCGGGCAGGGTACTTACGACGTGGTGCGGCGCAAGGCCGACATGCTGCTGTCGCGTTACAACAGTCGCCCGGTGGGGGCGCGGGTAACCTTGACCCGCGGCATCACCGATATCGAGACCATCTGGAACCACCTGTTCAACGAAATGGGCTTTGCCGAAGTCGGCTTTGCCCCGGTCACCTCCGGCGACATGGCGGCGTTCAACCTCACCGGCGAAGAACTGGTTGAGGTCTTCGCCAACATGAAGGCGCTGGGCCGCCGTTACCTGGACGCAGCACTGGAACACTGCAACATCGGTTTCTCCAACCTGCACCAGCTGATCACCGACATTCACGAGGGCCACAAGAAGGCCCTGCCATGCGGTGCCGGGCTGAAAATGCTGGCGGTGGACCATGAAGGCGAGCTGAACCTGTGCCACCGCTTCACCGGCTCTAGCCTGCCGACCTTCGGCAACGTGCATCAGGGGGTGAAGCAGGTGGAGCTCAACGACTTCCTGTCGCAGCGCCTGGACCGCAGCAACACCGGCTGCGAGAGCTGCCGCATTCGCAACCTGTGCTCTGGCGGCTGCTACCACGAAAGCTACGCCCGCTACGGCGACCCGCAGCACCCGACTTACCACTACTGCGAATTGATGCGCGACTGGGTCGACTTCGGCATCGAAGTCTACAGCCGCATCATGGCCGCCAACCCGGCCTTCATCGACCGCTACATCACCCCGCGGAAGGCGCACTGACATGAAGCATTTGAAGCCCCTGAACAACAAGGCGCGCATCCTTGAGCAGGCCGCTGCCGAAGACCGCATCGAAGAAGTCATGGCCATGAGTGCGGTGGCCGGCTGCACGGCCACCACGGACCCGGGTTGGGAAGTGGATGCCTTTGGTGGCGTTAGCTCGCTGTGCCAACCGATGGAGGCCGACCTGTATGGCTGCTCCGACCCTTGCTGGTGGCCGGCCCAGGTGCCGGACATGATGAGCACCTATCAGGACTGGAACGCCCAGGCGACCAACTCGGCGGATGACTGGCGCAACCTGGGCACTGTGTTCCCGAAAGACAAGTGACCGGCCCAACAAGAATGACAAGGGGAAACCGCATGAAAGCTGGACGCTGCGCGCAACTCGCGCTCACCATCGCCGCCACGGCCTGCGCCGGGCTGGCTCAGGCTGACGACACCGGGCCTGCGCTGAAGGCTGGCCACGAATACATGATCGTGACCAACTACCCGAACAACCTGCATGTGGTCGATGTGGCCACCGACACGGTGTACAAAAGCTGCCAGATGCCCGACAAGTTCGGCCCTGGCACTGCGATGATGGCGCCGGACAACCGTACCGCCTACGTGCTCAACAATCACTACGGCGACATTTACGGCATCGACCTGGATACCTGCAAGAACACCTTCCGGGCAAACCTGTCGAGCGTGGCGGGTGAAGTGGGCCGGTCGATGTACTCGTTCGCCATCAGCCCGGATGGCAAGGAAGTGTACGCCACGGTCAACCCGACCCAGATGCTGAACGACCATTACGTGGTCAAGCCGCCACGGCTGGAGGTGTTCAGCACCGACGATGGGCTGCAGGCCAAGCCGGTGCGCACCTTCCCGATGCCGCGCCAGGTGTACCTGATGCGTGCCGCCGACGATGGCAGCCTGTTTGTCGCAGGGCCGGACATCTACAAGATGGATGTGAAAACCGGCAAGTACACGGTGGCCTTGCCGCTGCGCAACTGGAACCGCAAAGGCTACAGCGCCCCGGACGTGCTGTACTTCTGGCCGCACCAGAGCCCGCGTCACGAGTTCACCATGCTGTACACGATTGCCAGGTTCAAGGACGACAAGCAGGACCCGGCCACCGCCGAGCCACTGTATGGCTACCTGAGCGTCGACCTCAAGACCGGCACGACCCACACCCAGGAATTCGCCGACCTGACCGAGCTGTACTTCACCGGCCTGCGCTCGCCTAAAGACCCGAACCAGATCTACGGCGTGCTCAACCGCCTGGCCAAGTACGACATCAAGCAGCGCAAGCTGATCAAGGCGGCTAACCTTGAGCACACTTACTACTGCGTCACCTTCGACAAGAAGGGCGAGAAGCTGTACCTGGGCGGCACCTTCAACGACCTGGCAGTGTTCAACCCGGATACGCTGGAGAAGGTGAAGAACATCAAGTTGCCCGGTGGTGACATGTCTACCACTACGCCACAGGTGTTTATCCGCTAGAACCAGGGTGGATTTACTGGCCTCTTCGCAGCACAAGGCTGCTCCTACAGGTCACCGCGTTCCAATGTAGGAGCAGCCTTGCGCTGCGAAGAGGCCGGCCGAAACACCACAAAAACAACAAGAGGTTGCCATGCCCCAGCCAAGCTACTCCCAGGGCAATCCAGACAAAGCCCTGCTTACCCAATGCGTTGGCGACGCCTTCGATACCACCGTCGCCCGCTTCCCCGGCCGCGAGGCGCTGGTAGTGCGCCACCAGGCCCTGCGCTACACCTGGCAGCAACTGGCCGAGGCCGTCGACCAGCACGCCCGCGCGCTGATGGCACTGGGCGTGCAACCCGGTGACCGGCTGGGTATCTGGGCACCCAACTGCGCCGAGTGGTGCATCACCCAGTTCGCCAGCGCCAAGGTGGGCGCGATCCTGGTCAACATCAACCCGGCCTATCGCTCCAGCGAGCTGGATTACGCCCTCGGGCAGTCTGGCTGCCGTTGGGTGATCTGTGCCGACGCGTTCAAGACCTCCGATTACCACGCCATGCTGCAGGCGCTGATCCCAGGCCTGGCCAGCGGCCAACCCGGCGCGCTGATCTGCGAGCGCTTTCCCGAACTGCGCGGCGTGGTCAGCCTGGCCGTCTCGCCACCCCCAGGCTTCCTGGCCTGGCCCGCGTTGCAAGCCCGCGCCGACGCTGTCAGCCGCGAGGCCCTGGCCGAGCGCCAGGCGCAATTACGCTGCGATGACCCGATCAACATCCAGTACACCTCCGGCACAACCGGGTTCCCCAAGGGCGCCACCCTCAGCCACAGCAACATCCTCAACAACGGCTACATGGTCGGCGAAAGCCTGGGCCTTACCGAGCACGACCGGCTGGTGGTGCCGGTGCCGCTCTATCACTGTTTCGGCATGGTCATGGCCAACCTTGGCTGCATGACCCACGGCAGCACCCTGATCTACCCCAACGATGCGTTCGACCCGTTGGCCACACTGCGTGCGGTGGCGGAGGAAAAGGCTACCGCGCTGTACGGTGTGCCGACCATGTTCATCGCCGAACTGGACCACCCGCAACGCGGCGAGTTCGACCTGTCGAGCCTGCGCACCGGGATCATGGCCGGCGCCACCTGCCCGATCGAGGTGATGCGCCGGGTGATCGGCGAAATGCACATGGCCGAGGTGCAGATTGCCTATGGCATGACCGAAACCAGCCCGGTGTCGCTGCAGACCGGGCCCGATGATGACCTGGAGCGCCGGGTGACCAGTGTTGGCCGTACCCAGCCACGGCTGGAGAACAAGGTGGTGGACGCCGACGGAAATACCGTGCCGCGTGGCGAGATCGGCGAACTGTGCACCCGCGGCTACAGCGTGATGCTCGGTTACTGGAACAACCTCAAGGCCACGGCCGACAGCATCGATGCCGAGGGCTGGATGCACACCGGCGACCTGGCGGTAATGGACGAGCAGGGGTATGTGCGAATCGTCGGGCGCAGCAAGGACATGATCATTCGCGGCGGCGAGAACATCTACCCGCGCGAGCTGGAAGAGTTCTTCTTCACCCACCCGGCGGTGGCGGATGTGCAAGTGATTGGCGTGCCGTGCAGCAAGTACGGCGAAGAAATCGTGGCCTGGGTGCGGCTGCACCCGGGGCATACCGCCAGTGAAGAAGCGCTGCGTGAGTGGGCGAGGGCGCGTATTGCGCACTTCAAGGTGCCCCGGTACTTCCGCTTTGTCGACGAGTTCCCGATGACGGTGACCGGCAAGGTGCAGAAGTTCAGGATGCGCGAGATCAGTGTCGCGGAGTTGTCCTCCCGATAACCATCACCCCTCAGCTACGCGGACCTTTGTAGGAGCGGCCTTGTGCCGCGAAAGGGCCGCACAGCGGCCCCAGCAATTTATGCGTCACAGCTGAAATCCCGGGGCCGCTTCGCAGCCCTTGCGGCACAAGGCCGCTCCTACAATGACCGCGCCATGTGCTTAGCCTTGCAATAGTTCCGGGCTGTTGAAGTTGCTTAGCCGGCGATCATCCTCGGTACATTCCAGCCCCTGCACCGTCTCACGCAGCAGGGCCTTCTGCAAGCTGCGCTCACCCGCCGCCCAGGCCTGCTCCAGCATTGGCAGTATTCGCCGTGGCAGCACGCTGAACATCGGCTGCCAAAACCCACCTTGACGAACCATCGCCGCACTGTCACTGGCCACCGCCAGCCTTGACAGCGCCTCGATCAAATCGCGGTCAACCAGTGGTGCATCGCAGGCCAGTACCACCATCCACTCATGGCGTGCCACCTTGAGCCCGGCAATCACCCCCGCCAACGGCCCGGGGAAGTCCGCTTCGGCATCGCCCACCAGCTGGTCAGCGTACGTACGGTAAGCCTCCTGGTTACGGTTGCAGGAAATCACCAGGTCATCGCTTAGCGGTCGCACCACCCGCTGTAAATGCGCAACAAGCGGTTCGCCCTGCCACGCGACCAGGCCTTTGTCACGGCCGCCCATGCGTTGGCCACGGCCGCCGGCGAGAATGAGGATGGAGCAGGGGGGCAGTGCATCAGGCATGAAAAAGGGCTCCGGGCAGTCATTGCCGGGAACCCTCCCATTTCACACGGGGCTTGTCCAGTCAGCTTTCGCTGATCCCGCCTTGTGCGTTGGCTTCACGCGCCTGACGCCGTCCCGCAAGGCGCATCACCACCACGAAGAACACCGGCACAAACACCACCGCCAACGTGGCGCTGAGCATGCCGCCGATCACCCCGGTGCCGATGGCCTGCTGGCTGGCCGAGCTGGCGCCGCTGGCAATGGCCAGGGGTACCACCCCGAGGATGAACGCCAGCGAGGTCATCACGATGGGCCGCAGGCGCAGGCGGGCGGCCTGTACAGCGGCGTCTGCGGCGTCCACGCCCTGGTCGACCAGGTGCTTGGCGAACTCGATGATGAGGATGGCGTTCTTCGCCGACAGGCCGATCAGGGTAATCAGGCCAACCTTGAAGAACACGTCGTTGGGCATGCCGCGCAGGGTCACGGCCAGCACCGCGCCCAGGATACCGAGCGGTACCACCAGCAGCACGGCGGTCGGGATCGACCAGCTTTCGTACAGCGCTGCCAGGCACAGGAACACGATCAGCAACGACAATGCCATCAGCATCGGCGCCTGGCTGCCGGACAAACGCTCCTGCAGCGACAGACCGGTCCACTCCAGGCCGGCGCCGGGCGGCAGCTGCGCCACCAGGCGTTCGATTTCGGCCATGGCTTCGCCCGAACTGTGGCCGGCAGCCGGCTCACCGGAAATCGACACCGCCGGGTAGCCATTGTAGCGGGTCAACTGCACCGGGCCGCTGACCCACTTGGCCTGGACGAATGCCCCCAGTGGCACCATCTTGCCGCTGTTGTTGCGTACGTGGATTTTCAGCAGGTCTTCGACCTGGCTGCGCTGGTCGCCTTCGGCCTGCACCACCACCCGCTGCATGCGGCCCTGGTTGGGGAAGTCGTTGACGTAGCTGGAGCCCACCGCCACATCCAGTACCGAGCCAATGTCGGCGAACGACACGCCCAGGGCATTGGCCTGGCGGCGGTCGATCTCCAGTTGCACCTGCGGGCTTTCGGCCAGCGAGGCTTCGCGCACGTTGGTCAGTACCTTGCTTTTGCCGGCATTGGCCAGCAGCGTGTCGCGGGCGGCCATCAGCTCGGCGTGGCCCATACCCCCGCGGTCCTGCAGGCGGAACTCGAAGCCGGTCGACTCACCCAGGCCGTCGATAGGCGGCGGCAGCACCGAAAACGCCACGGCGTCCTTCAACTGGGAGAAGGCCGCGCTGGCGCGGTCGGCAATCGATTGGGCGCTGTCGTCGGCACCACGCTCGGACCAGTCCTTGAGGGTGGTGAACGTCAGCGCCGCATTTTGCCCGCTACCAGAGAAGCTGAAGCCGAGGATCACGGTGGTGTTGCCCACGCCGGGTTCTTCGGCGTTGTGTGCCTCGATTTGCGCGGCCACCTGCTCGGTGCGCATGCGGCTGGCCCCGGGTGGCAGCTGGGTGTCGGTGATGGTGTAGCCCTGGTCTTCGGTGGGCAGGAATGCCGTGGGCAACTGGCTGAAGCCATAGCCCAGCACCGCCAGCAGCACCGCGTACACCAGCAGGTAGCGGCCGCTGCGCTTGAGCGCCTGCACCACCCAGCGCTGATAGCCGTTGCTCATGCTTTCAAAGCGCCGGTTGAACCAGCCGAAGAAGCCTTTGCGTTCATGGTGCTCGCCCTTGGCCACCGGTTTGAGCAAGGTGGCGCACAGCGCCGGGGTGAGGCTGAGGGCCAGGAATGCCGAGAACAGGATCGACACTGCCATCGACAGCGAGAACTGCTGGTAGATCACCCCCACCGAGCCCTGCATGAAGGCCATGGGCAGGAACACCGCCACCAGCACCAGGGTGATGCCGACGATTGCACCGCTGATCTGGCCCATGGCCTTGCGCGTTGCTTCCTTGGGCGGCAGGCCTTCCTCGGCCATGATGCGCTCGACGTTTTCCACCACCACGATGGCATCGTCGACCAGGATGCCGATGGCCAGCACCATGCCGAACAGGGTCAGCACGTTGACCGAGAAGCCCATGGCCAGCATGACCGCAAAGGTGCCCATCAGCGCCACCGGCACCACCAGTGTGGGGATCAGGGTGTAGCGCAGGTTCTGCAGGAACAGGAACATCACCGCGAACACCAGCAACATGGCTTCGAACAGGGTGGTAATGACCTGCTCGATGGACACCTTGACGAACGGCGAGGTGTCGTAGGGGATGTCGTACTTGACGCCTTCCGGGAAGTAACGCGCCAGTTCCTGCATTTTCGCCCGCACCAGCGTGGCGGTTTCCATGGCATTGGCACCCGGCGACAGCTGCACGCTGAACGCGGTGGCTGGCTTGCCGTTCAGGCGCGTGCCGTACTGGTATTCCTGGGCGCCGATCTCGACCCGGGCGACATCACCGACGGTGACCGTGGAGCCATCCAGGTTGGCGCGCAGGACAATGGCGGCAAATTCTTCGGGGGTGCTCAGCTGGCCCTTGACCACCACGTTGGCGGTGATTTCCTGGGTGTCGCGGCTGGGCAGGTCGCCGATGCTGCCAGGCGCGACCTGGGCGTTCTGCGCGGCAATGGCCTCGGCCACGTCGTTGGGCGTCAGGTTGAAACCGATCAGCTTGCCCGGGTCGATCCAGATGCGCATGGCGCGCTCCGAACCGTATAGCTGGGCCTTGCCGACGCCCTTGAGGCGGCGGATTTCGTTCATCACGTTGCGCGCGAGGATGTCCGACAGTGCGGTTTCGTCGAGCTTGCCGTCTTCAGAGGTGAGGGTGCCCAGCAGCAGGAAGCCGGTGGACACCTTTTCCACTTGCAGGCCCTGCTGGGTGACCGGGCGCGGCAGGCGCGACTCGACCACCTTCAGGCGGTTCTGCACGTCGACCTGGGCCAGGTCCGGGTTGGTCCCCGGGGCAAAGGTGGCGGTGATGGTGGCGCTGCCCAGGCTGCTCTGCGACTCGAAGTACAACAGGTTGTCGGCGCCGTTGAGCTCCTGCTCGATCAGGCTCACCACGCTTTCGTCCATGGTCGCCGCCGAGGCGCCCGGGTACACGGCGTAGATTTCCACCTGCGGCGGTGCCACGTTGGGGTACTGGGCCACCGGCAGCTGCGGGATGGCCAGCGCACCGGCCAGCAGGATGAACAGCGCGACCACCCAGGCGAACACCGGGCGGTCGATGAAGAATTGCGGCATGAATCAGGTCCTCACTGGCCGGTGTGCTGTGCGATGGGCGGTGCCCCGGATGCATTGTCGACCTGCACCTGGTCACCGGCCTTGACGTGTTGCAGCCCCTCGACCACCACCCGCTCGCCGGGGGCCAGGCCTTCGCTGACGACCCAGCGGTCGCCTTGGGCGCTGCCCAGTACCACCTGGCGATCGCTGACCCGGGCCTGCTGGTCCACCACCAGCACCTTGGGCACGCCGGCACTGTCGCGCAGGATGGCGCGCTGGGGCACGCTCAGGCCCTTGGGTTGCACGGCCTGCTCCAGGCGTACGCGCACGTAGCTGCCGGGCAGCAGGTCGAGGTCCGGGTTGGGGAACTCGCTGCGCAGGGTGATCTGGTTGGTGGTGGGGTCGACGCTGATGTCGGAGAACAGCAGCTTGCCGGGCAGCGGGTAGGCGCTGCCGTCGTCCTGGATCAGCGTGGCGCGGGCCTGGCCGTCGCCCACCTGCTGCAGTTCGCCTGCGCGCAAGGCGCGGCGCAGGGCGTTGAGCTCGCGGGTAGACTGGGTAACGTCGGCATGGATCGGGTCCAGCTGCTGGATGGTCGCCAGCGGGGTGGTCTCGTTCTGGCCGACCAGTGCGCCCTCAGTGACCAGGGCACGGCCGATACGGCCGGAAATCGGTGCCGTTACGGTGGCGTAGCCGAGGTTCAGGCGGGTGCGTTCCAGGGCAGCCTTGGCGGCGGCCACTTCGGCATCGGCCTGCAGGAAGCTGGCCTTGGCGTTGTCGTATTCCTGGCGGCTGACAGCCTTGTCGTCGACCAGATCGCGGTAGCGCTGCTCCTGCAAACGCGCCTGGTACAAGGTGGCCTCGGCCTTTGCCAGGGTGGCGCGGGCGCTGTCATGGTCAGCCTTGAATGGCGCTGGGTCGATCAGGAACAGTACATCGCCCTGTTTGACGTCACTGCCTTCGCGGTACACCCGCTTGAGCACCACGCCCTCGACGCGCGCGCGGACTTCGGCGGTGCGCGGCGCCAGGATACGGCCGCTGAGTTCGCTGCTGATGGCCAGTGGCTGCAGTTGCAGGGTTTCTACCCGCACTTGCGGTGTGGGGGCTTTTTCGTCTTGCTCGGCGCTGTCGCCACAGCCGGCCAGGGACAGGCTCAGAAACGCCATGAGCGCCAATGGGCGCAGGCGAGGGGGGAGGGTAGTAGGCATGCGGATCTTCCGATGATGACCGCGCCTATGGTACGGCAGGTACTGCCCATGCGGCTGTTAACACCTGTAGGGCGAGTGTGAAAAAGTGTGAAGAACAATCCTTTCGTGCGGCTGGGTTCTATATTCTGTGTATGCCTGTGCCGGCCTCTTCGCGGGTAAACCCGCTCCCACAGGGATCGCGTACAGGCCTACCTCAACCCAGATTCCCAAGCACCTATGCCGAATATTTTCCTGGTCGAAGACGACAGCGCCCTGTCCGAGCTGATCGCCAGCTACCTGCAACGCAACGACTTCCATGTCCAGGTGATCGCCCGGGGCGATCATGTGCTGGACGAATATCGTCGGCAAAAGCCCGACCTGGTCATCCTCGACCTGATGCTGCCGGGTATCGATGGCCTGCAACTGTGCCGCCTGCTGCGCCAGGAGTCACAGACCCTGCCTATCCTGATGCTGACCGCCCGCGACGACAGCCATGACCAGGTATTGGGCCTGGAAATGGGCGCCGACGACTACGTGACCAAGCCCTGCGAGCCCCGCGTGTTGCTGGCCCGCGTGCGTACCCTGCTGCGCCGCAGCAGCGTCAACGAGCCGCGGCTGGATAACGACCTGATCCTGATAGGAGGCCTGCGCATCGACCTGGCCGAGCGCACGGTCAGCTGGCGCGGCGAAGAGGTGGAGCTGTCCAGCGGTGAGTACAACCTGCTGGTGGTACTGGCGCGCAATGCCGGCGAAGTGCTGAACCGAGACCGCATTTTGCAGCAGCTGCGCGGCATCGAGTTCAACGGCACCGACCGTTCGGTGGACGTGGCCATCTCCAAGCTGCGGCGCAAGTTCGACGATAACGCCGGCGAAGCGCGCAAGATCAAGACCGTGTGGGGCAAGGGCTACCTGTTCAGCCGCGTCGAGTGGGAGTGCTGACCGGCCATGCTCAAAATCCTGGTGCGGTTGTATCTGGTGATCATCGTCGCCTACGCCGGTGCGTTGCTGTTCATTCCCGATACCATCGTTGGCCTGTTCCAGGAACGCTTCATGGCCTACAACCTGGACCAGGCCAAAGGTGTGCAATCGTTGATCGTGCGCCAGTTCCACCAAGCCCCGCGCGAGCAGTGGCCGGCCGTGGAGAAAGACCTGGCCAATGCGTTCGCCCCGCTGGAAGTGAAGCTGCTGCGCATGGGCCAGGCCGAGCTCAGCGCGGATGAGCAAGCGCGGCTGCAGCACGGCCAGTACGCGGTGCGAATTGCCGAGTGGGGCTACTACGAAACGGTGCTGGCACCGCTGGACAAGGAGTGGCTGGTGCGCCTGCATGCACCGCCAGACCCGCTGGACATCAATGTGCTGTCGTGGGGCGTGACCGTGCTGATCGGTGCGGCCATGCTGGGCTGCCTGCTGTTATGGGTATGGCCGCACTGGCGCGACCTTGAGCGCCTGAAGGAAACCGCCCGGCGCCTGGGCCAGGGGCAGATGGCCGAGCGCACTCACATTTCGCCGCATTCCAACATTGGTGAGTTGGCCGGGGTGTTCGACACCATGGCCAGTGACCTGGAGCGCCACGTCAACCAGCAGCGCGAGCTGCTCAATGCGGTGTCCCATGAGCTGCGCACGCCGCTGACCCGCCTGGACTTCGGCCTTGTGCTGCTGTTCGACGAAGTGCCGCAGGCCAGCCGCAAGCGGCTGCTGGAGCTGGTGGGGCATGTGCGCGAGCTGGATGAGCTGGTGCTTGAACTGTTGTCCTACAGCCGCCTGTACAACGCCGACCAGGCCCGCGAGCGGGTCGAGGTGTCGTTGCTGGAACTGGTCGACAGCGTACTCGGCGGTTTTGCCGAAGAGCTTGATGGCCGGGGTATCCAGTGGGAAGTCCGGGCCGAGGGCAATTTGCCCCGGTTTGTGCTGGACCCACGGCTGACAGCGCGGGCGGTGCAGAACCTGGTGCGCAATGCCATGCGCTACTGCGACGAAAGCCTGTTGCTGCGCTTGCGTCTGGAGGACGATGGCGCTTGCCTGCTGACGGTGGAGGATGACGGGATTGGTATTCCGGTGGAGGAGCGGGAGCGGATTTTCCAGCCGTTCTACCGGCTGGACCGCAGCCGCGACCGCAACACCGGCGGTTTTGGCCTGGGGCTGGCGATCAGCCGGCGGGCGATCGAAGGGCAGGGCGGGAGCCTGACTGTGGCGCAGTCGGCGCTGGGCGGGGCGCAGTTCAGGATTCGCTTGCCTGCGGGGTGATGGGGTACCTGTGCCGGCCTCTTCGCGGGTGAACCCGCTCCCACAGGTACGCCACAGCGTTCAAAATCTGTGCGGTCCCTGTGGGAGCGGGTTCACCCGCGAAGAGGCCGGGCCTGCTAACCCTGTTCCGCCAACTGTGTAGTCCATAGCACGACCCGGTCCTTGCCGGTGTGTTTGGCTTCATACAACGCCTGGTCGGCCTTGATCAGCGCCATGGTTAACGTATCGCCCGCGCTCACCTGTGCCAGGCCGATGCTGATAGTCACCGGATGAGCACCTGAATCTTCACGCACTCTGCGTAGCAATGCCTCCACCCGCTGTTCAGCGCCTTTTTGGTCCAGCCCCTCAAGAAAAATTGCGAATTCCTCGCCGCCCAACCGCGCAAACTCGGCGTCGACCATGGCTGCCTTGATGTGTAGCGCAACGCGTTTGAGTACTTCGTCACCGATGTCGTGGCCGAAACGGTCGTTGACCTTCTTGAAGTTGTCTATGTCGACCATCGCCAGGTACTGCCCGGGGGTTGCCTGATGCAACTGTTGCTCCGCTTTGGCCATGAACGAGCGGCGGTTGGGGATTTCGGTCAGGGCGTCGACGTAGGCTTGCTCCAGCAGTACCTTGGACAGGTAAAAGTTGTGCAGCTTGGTCTTGCGGATCTGCAGGTAGCTGTAGCTGACCAGGCCGCTGAGAAACACCGCGTAGCTGATCAACATGGCGCCTTCGACCGCGTCGGGCTCCATGCGGGTGTGGTAGAACGGGCTGAGCATCACCCAGGTGATGGCCATGGCGCAGAAGAATGACCAGCGCCGCACCGGCAGCACCGACATGGCATACAGCACGGTGGAGACCCCGAGGATCAGCCATACCGGGCGCAGGGCCACCGGGAGGCCTTCGATTACCAGGCGCATGCCCAGGGTGATGACGGTGATGAACAGCAGGTTGAGCACGTCGAAGTGATGGCTGCGGCGGGTAAAATTCAGCACGACGGCCAGGCAGCCGAGCAGGGAGATGAACAGGTAGGACAGCCAGGTGAAGCCCTGGCCTGCGAGAAAACTGACGATCAGGTCGAAGACCAGCCAGACCAGGATACTGACGCAGATTATCAGCAGGCAGAAAGGGCGCATGGACTCGAATTCGTGCTGGCGGAACTCGGCGCGCAGGGCGGCGGGGGCGACCTGCTTGCGTACGTGCTCCTCGATGGTTTTGAACATGGGTGAGCTCCTGGGGGTACTGCTTTGCCAGGCCCGGCCCTTTCGCAGCACAAGGCTGCTCCTACAGGAGGCGTGCTATCTGCAGGAGCGTGCTGCGAAAGGGCCAGCCCTGGCGACTCAATTCTGTGGCAAAACACCCCGGGCCCAGGGCCGGTAGCGCAAGTCAAACACCGCCTCGAGATGGCACCCGCCAACCAGCTTCGGCTCCGTAGGCTCAGCCCTGAATATCTGCCCAGGTGCGCTCACCTGGCGGAACGCCTCGCGCACCACGCCTATTCGGCACGGTAAGGCCTGTTCGTAACCCTGGCGCACCAACGGCGGCAATCGCCCGGTGCCGGCGCCATCCTGCCACCACACAGTCAAGCCCAGGCCTGCCAGTTGATCCAGCCAGGCGGCGTTGACCCGAGGCGACAGCTTGCCTGCGCTGAAGGCACTGATGTGCAGAGGCTTGTCCAGTTGGCGGTTGAAGGCCTGTAACTGGCTGAACAGCGCTTCGCGCCGCGCGGGGTCGCGAAAGTGCTGGTCGTCCAGCTCCATGGGCAGGTACCAGCCCTCCACCGACAACTGCCAGGCCTGGCGCAGTTGCTGGTACTGGGTGAGGGAGCGCCCCAGTTGCGCTTTCCAATAGCTGCTCAGGCCTTCGCCGTCCAGTTCATCCACACGCTGGTAGTAGGCCGGGTCCATGTACAGCCCCAGCACCACCTGCAGGCCTTGGGCACGTGCGCTGCGCAGGCTGTTGGCCAGCCAGCCCTGGGCGCCGCCGAAGTCGCTGTCACCATAGGCGCTCCATTGCACGATCAGGGCTTTGCCCCCCTGGGCCACGGTGGCATGCCACAGCTGTTGCCACTGGGCGGGAGTGACATTGGCGTCGCGGTTGAGCGGTTGGTAGAACAGGCGCTGGTCGGCCGTGGCGGGCAGGCACAGGGCAAGCAGGCAGACGGCGAGGAATGTACGCATCAGAAGGTCATCTCCGCACCGACCAGCACGCCGTTGGCGCGCTCATAAAGATTGCCGCCCAGCGACTGCTGATACTCGGCACGCACTTTCAGCGAGCCGCGGTAGGCGTTGTAGCGGTCGTCATCGAACCACCATTGCCAGCGCACGCCAACCCCGGCCCGGGCGTCCTGGCGCCAGTCGTTGCTCGGGTCCTGGCTGGAAAACTCGAAAAAGCCATAGGGCATGAGGGTTTGCGGGGTACTGCCGGGAAGTTTCCAGGCATGGCCTTGCTGGTAGCGCGACAGCCAGGCGTGATCGCCGGCGCGGGTCCACCAGGCCGCGTCGAGGTAGAGGAAGCGCTCGTTCCAGTCGTCTTCATCCACCCGCCAGTCATTGCGCCAGTCGCCCTGGTCGAGGACCGAGGCGGTGGCGCGCAACAGCAGGTCGTTGCTCGATTCGGCATGGTGGCGCAGGTCGCCCCAGTTGCCACCGACCTTGGCCGGGCTCAGCAGCTGGCCAAGGCTCAGGCCGCGGTAGTGCGCTTCGTCGATCTGCCGCTGGTGGTACAGCTCGGCGTACAGGTTGAGGTTGGCCTGGCCGAGCGGCTTGTAACGCAGGCCGACACCGGTACCCATGCTTTGCGCATAGTCGGTGCGGCTCTGGCCACCGAACAGTACCCGGCCATACACCGACAGGGTGCTGCCGTTGCGGCTGGGTTCTTCGCCCAGGGCATGGTCCCACATGGCCACCTGCACGTTCTGCGATTGGGCACGGCGTGAGCTGCCGCTGCGCTGGCCGTTGTCGGGGAACTTGTCGTTGGTCGAGGTGCCGGCGGGTGACCAGGTGCTGGCCAGGGTGATGGTGTCACGCCGTGACAAGCTTTCGTGGGCTCGCCGCTGGCGGTATTTGCGGGCCTCCAGGCTGCCGTATTCGTCGTCACCGTCGACCAGGTTCTGCTCCACATCGAGGATGCGGCGCAGCTCGCGGCGTGCCGAGGCACTGTCTTCGGCTTCGTCGTAGCGCAAGGCCAGGGTTTCGCCGAGGCGGTAATCCTCGGGGAAGTCATGCGTGGCACGCTCCAGGTAGGGGATCGACTGGCGGCGCTGGGCCCTGTCTGTCGAGCCGGCCAGGCGCATGCCGTAGTCGGCCCGGTAACGCGGCTGATCGGGGGCCAGGCGCACGGCTTCAGCGAGCCAGGCCATGCTCTGGGCGCTGTCGCCGGCCAGTTGCGCGGTGCTGGCCGCGGCATAGTAGTGGTCGGCCCGGGGGTTGCTTGCCAAGGCATGGCGCTGGAAACCCAAGGCCGCCTGGTAATTGCCCTGGCGCTGGGCAATGGCTGCGCCCAGTGCCCAGTCATCGGCGCTGTGGTGTGCGGCAGCGTCCCAATAGCGCCGGGCCGCGTCAGCGTCGCCTGCGTTCAGCGCGCCACCGGCGGCCGTGAGGCGGGCGTTGTCGGTCCAGGCGCTTTCCGGCAGGCTGCGCCAGATAGGCAGCGCGGCTTCGGAGTCGCCGGCCGCTTCAAGTGCATAGGCCAACGCCAGGCGGTTGCCGGCGTCGCCCAGGCGCTCGGCGGCCTGGTAGTAGACCACCGCTTCACCGGGTTGGTCGGGCATGGCGCAGCGGCCCAGGGCGCGGTACTGGCCGGGCTCGCGGGGGGTGGACGGCACCGCCTGGCGAACGGCGTCGCACTGGCCGGCCTCGGCCAGGCGGCCGAGCAACTGGGCACGGGTATTGGCATCGACCCGCGGGATCAGGCCGAGCATGCGGTGGCTGTCCAGAGGCCCATCGTTGCGGGCATACAGGTTGCCCAGGCGCTGCAACAGCGATGGGCTGAGGCGGCCCTGACGGCGCTCGTAGGCCTGTTCCAGCAGTTGCCGGGCGTGACCGGTCTGGCCCTGTTCCACCAGCAGGAACGTAGCTTGCTCCAACGCGGCCAGGTCGCCACTTTGCCGGTAGCGGTTTTCCCATTCTCTGGCTGTGCGCGGTTGTGGGGGTTGCGGCGGGTCACCATACAGGCGTTGCTTGAGCACGGCGTAGGCGCGCGTGTCGGTAGTGGGTGTGCAGCCTTTGAACTGTTCGCGGGCCAGGTCCGGGTCATGGCGTGACAGCCAGTCGACGGTGTCCAGGCAGGGGCGTTGCAGGTCGTTGCTCAGGCGGCGCACCAGTGCCGCATCATCACCTTCGCGGGCCAGCTCCCACAGTTGCTGGCGCTGGTCGGGCTGATTCAGTTGATCTGGCGGCAGCGACTGCAGCCAGCGCTGGGCTTGCTGGTTGTGGCCCATGGCAATGGCGCGGTTGGCCATGGCCAGGCGCGCCTGGTCAGCTGCTTGAGGAGAGGGCGCGCTGGGCAGCAGTTTGTTCAACCCTTTTTCATCCACCTGCTGGACATAGGCATTGGCCAGGCGTTGCCAGTCTTCGGCGGGCAACTGGCCCTTGTCGGCGAGCGGCTGCAGTTGCTCGATGGTTTCCTTCCAGTTGCGCAGTTGTTCGGCGAAGTTGGCCCGGACCAGGCGCAATACCTGGCCATCATCCCTGGGCGGCAACTGGCTGAGCCAGTCCAGCGCCTTGCCCGCGCCACCGAATTTGGCCAGGCTCAGGCTGTAGGCCTGCCACAGGCGCACGCGTTGATTGCCCTCACTGGCAGCCAGCCATTGTTCCACCTGGCTGGCCGGCGGTGGGTCCTGTTCGATCCAGGTCAGGCGCAGTTCGAGCAGGGCGTCGGCGTATTCGGGGCTGCCGTCGAGCTGTGCGGCCAGCGCTTCGGCTTCCTTGTAGCGGCGTTGATGGGCCAGGGCTTCTACCAGCAGTGCGCGGGCCTCGTCGTTGTTCGGCACCCGGCCCAGCACGTGACGGGTCAGGCGCTCGACCTCGGCCCAGTTGTCTTTCTTGGCCTCACGATAGCCGCGGTCCATGAACGGGAAGCTGGTGAACCGCTGGAAGTCGGTCATCGGTGCCGAGGCGTCGACAGGCAGCGCGGCGCAGCACAGCAACAGGCCAGTGAAAGTGAGGGAAAAGCGCGGCTTCATGCCACCTCCCGGGTCAGATCAAGGGCGGCCTGCTGCTCGATGGCCTGTTCGTCAAGCGCCTGCTGCAACACCTGTTCGGTGATGATGCCGCGGGCGATCAGGTGCTCGCCCAGGCTCTGGTGCTCGGGGTCGAAGTCGATCAGCGCCTGGTTGAACAGGGTGACCGGGACCATGCCGCGCACCTGCAACAGCGTACCGAGCATGATCTGGTGGTGGCTGACACGCTCCAGCAGCGCTTCATCGTCCTGATGGCGCTCCAGAATGGCCAGCATGTCGCGGGTTTCCGGCTTCTGCCAAGGGCTTGGGTAGTGGTAGCGCAGGCCCAGGGTTACCCGGCCCTGCGGCGCCAGTCGCACGTGGACCGGGCGTTTCAGGTAGCGGCTGATCACCCCCAGCGACACTTGGCTGACCGGGCTTTCGCTGGCAAGGATCAGCGTGTCGCCGTCTTCGGCAACGGGCAGCACGCCATAGTGCGTCGCCAGTTTGCGTGGCAGTGTGGCAATCAGTTGCGGGTCGATCTTGAACGGGTTAAGCGGCGCCCAGGGCAGGTCCAGCTGCTCGGCCAGGGTGGCCACCAGTTGTTCGCTGTTCACCCAGCCCCGCAGCAGCAGTTCGCGGCCCAAACGCCGGCGTACCGGGCTGGTGATTGCCTGTTGCAGCTGCTCGTCACTGATCAGCCCTTTGGCCACCAGGCGCTGGCCCAGCGGCGTGCGGGCAGGGGCTGCGATGGCGGGGAATTCATGGGTGGTCTTGTCCCAGGCCACGCGCCGTGAGTCGCCCATTTCCATCACTTGGCGCAGGGCACGCAGGTTGGCGAAGAAGTTGACGAAGTTGCTCCACATCATCCGCGGCGCCGACAGCAGGCCTTCGCCGATGCCGTAGAACCGGGTGACGAACCAGCCGCGCTGGAACAGGCGATTGAACAGCATCAGCCCGTTCAGCCACAGCAGGGTAGACAGCAGCCAGCTGTCGCTAAGGATCGACATGAAGCGCCACGAGTCCGGCGCAATCACCGTGACCAGCCACATGGCCAGCAACACCAGCAGCAACATGTTGACCAAAAAGCTCAGCAGGTAGGCGAACAGTCCACGGCGGTCGCGCCAGAGGAAGTAGTTGAGTGCGCCCTTACGGCTCCAGCCGAGGTTGCTGGTGCCCTGGAACACGATGCCGACGATCCACCGCGACTTCTGCCGGATGGCATGCTGCCAGTCACGCGGGAAGTGCTCGCGCACGCAGATCACCTGGGAGAATTCCCGGCTCATGCCCGGGCGCCACTCCTGCTTCAGGGTGAGCGCCGGGTCGGTGATGGAATAACGGGCGAAAATGCACTTCATGCCCTTTTGCTTCAGACGAAAGCCAATGTCGTAGTCTTCGGTGAGGCTTTGCACGTCGAAGGCAATGCCGTCGCCGTCCTCCAGCAGCCCACTGATGGCGCGGCGGCTGAAGCAGGTACCGACACCGGCGCTGGGCACCTGGCCGGTCAGCGCTTCGCGGACGATGACGTCCTTGCCGTGGTTTTCGGCAAACTCGTCGACATAGTGGCCGGCGGTAAAACCTTTCCATTCCGGTGCGTAGGGGTAGACCGGGATCTGGATCATGTCCTTGTTCGGCAGCAGGTAGTTGAACAGGCGCAGCTCCATGGGCGAGATCACGTCTTCGGCGTCATGCAGGATGAAACCGGCGAACTCGATGCCGGCGTCCTGCTGGAAGCGCAGCAGGGCGTCGATGATGTTGTTCAGGCAGTCGGCCTTGCTGGTGGGCCCAGGGCGTGCGCACACCACCTTGTGCACGTTGGGGTAGTGCAGGCACACCGCGTCGACGTCGGCCTGGGTTTGCGGGTCGTTGGGGTAGGTGCCGACGAAAATCTGGTAGTTCTCGTAGTCGATGGTGGAGGCCGCCAGGCGCGCCATTTCACCGACCACACCCACTTCGTTCCAGGCCGGGACCATGATGGCCAGGGGTTTTTCCGGCACTTCGTACAGGCGCTTTTCGTCGGCCTTTTCGTACTTGTCATACACGCGAAAGCGCCGGATCAACTTGCGGACCCAGTAGCACAGGTCGATGAACAGGTCGTCCAGGCCCAGCAGGAACATCAGCGAGGCAAGGATGATGGCCAGGATCTTCAGGCCGAACAGCACGTAGGTGAGAAAATCGATGAATGCCAGGCTCATATGGCAGGCACCGGCATGGCAGAGTGGGCCATCGTCTTTATCCTCCCTCGCTTCCCTCGACGAAGTTGTACGGAATGTCACTTTTGTACGGGATAGATACAAGCAGCCCTATGCGCTGTTGTCCAAATTTGGGGCTTTTTCTTGTGGGCTACATCTTGTAGCTTTACAGGTCGTTCATTCAGGGAGCTGAACATGCAAGGCAAGGCCCGCAAGATCGTCCAGGCCATTCTTTATGAAGCCATCGCGGTCGCCTGCGTGGCGCCCGCGCTGGAGCTGGCGTTCGGTGCCGGCATGGCGCAGTCGACGGTGTTGTCGGTGCTGATGTCAGGCATCGCGATGAGCTGGAACATGGGCTACAACTGGGTGTTCGAACGCTGGGAAGCGCGCCAGCGCCAGCGTGAGCGCACATTCATGCGGCGCTTGCTGCACGCCTTGGGCTTCGAGGGCGGATTGGTGGTGATCCTGCTGCCACTGGTGGCGTACTGGCTGGATGTGAGCCTGTGGGCGGCGCTGCTGACCAACCTGGCGTTGTTCGTGTTCTTCTTCGTCTACGCCTTTGCCTTCCAGTGGGGCTTCGACAAGGTGTTCGATGTGCCGCTTTCGGCGCAGCAAGCCAAGTGTTGACTTTGTGCCGCACTAACGGCTAAGTTCCTACTCCATGAATACATTCCCGCATGTGAACGCCATTATTATTACCGCCATTATCAGCTTGGCGGGCTAGCGCGTACGTGCACCGAACCCGCCCTGGAGGCGGGTTTTTTCTCTCTGACTCCTGGGCAACATAAAAAAGCCAAGGAGTCATCGATGACCAGCTTCAGCGTCCCTCGTCCTACCGTCACCCCCCAGCAACTGCTGTCGGAGCAGGTGCGGCGCATTCTGGCCGCGCCGGTGTACGACCTGGCCATCGAAACGCCGCTGCAAGCCGCGCCTGCACTGTCTGCCAGCCTGGGTAACCAGGTGCTGCTCAAGCGCGAGGACCTGCAACCTACCTTCTCGTTCAAGATCCGCGGCGCCTACACCCGTTTGTCACGGCTGAGTGCTGTGCAGCGCGAGCGTGGGGTAATCACCGCCTCGGCGGGCAACCATGCCCAGGGCGTGGCCCTGGCGGCGTCGCACCTGGGTATGAAGGCCACCATCGTCATGCCGACTACCACGCCGTCACTCAAAGTGGAGGGGGTGCGGTCGCGCGGCGGGCATGTGGTGCTGCACGGTGAGAGCTTCCCGCACGCCCTGGCCCATGCCCTGACGCTGGCCGACAGCGAAGGCGCCACCTTTGTGCCGCCGTTCGATGACCCGGACGTGATCGCCGGGCAGGGCACCGTGGCCATGGAGATCCTGCGCCAGCGCCCGGGCGCGCTGGACGCCATTTTCGTACCGGTGGGCGGTGGCGGGCTGATCGCCGGTATCGCTGCCTACGTGAAGTACCTGCGCCCCGAGGTGAAGGTGATTGGCGTCGAGCCGGAGGACTCCAACTGCCTCCAGGCCGCCATGGCCGCCGGCGAGCGGGTGATCCTGCCGCAGGTCGGCACCTTCGCCGACGGTGTAGCGGTGGCGCAGATCGGCGCTCATTGCTTCGAGCTGTGCCGGCATTTTGTCGACGAAGTGGTAACCGTCAGCAGTGACGAGTTGTGCGCTGCGATCAAGGACATCTACGACGACACCCGGTCGATCACCGAGCCTTCTGGTGCCCTGGCCGTAGCCGGGATCAAGAAGTACGTGGCACGCGAGGGCGTGCAAGGCCAGACCTTGGTGGCCATTGACTCCGGGGCGAACGTGAACTTCGACCGCCTGCGCCATGTGGCCGAGCGGGCCGAGCTGGGCGAGCAGCGCGAGGCGATCATCGCCGTGACCATCCCCGAGCAGCCAGGTAGCTTCCGCGCCTTCTGCCAGGCGCTGGGCAAGCGGCAGATCACCGAATTCAACTACCGCTACTACCCAGGCAAGGAAGCGCGCCTGTTCGTCGGGGTGCAGACTCACCCGGTGCACGACCCGCGTGATCAGCTATTGGCCAACCTTCGTGAGCAGGGTTACAGCGTGCTGGACCTGACCGACAACGAGCTGGCCAAACTGCATGTGCGCCATACCGTGGGCGGCCATGCAGCGCCGGGCGCTGATGAGCGGGTGCTGCGCTTCGAGTTTCCCGAGCGCCCAGGGGCGTTGCTGGGCTTCCTGGAACGGTTGGGCAAACGCTGGAACATCAGCCTGTTCCATTACCGCAACCACGGCGCGGCGGAGGCGCGGGTGTTTGCCGCGCTGGAGGTGCCGGGGGATGAGTTGGCAGGCTTGCCGTTGGCGCTGGACGAGATGGGGTATCGGTATTGGGATGAGACTGACAACCCGGCGTACCAGCTGTTCCTGGGCTGACAGTTAATTTGAGTAGACACCGGGGGCCGCTGTGCGGCCCCTGGTTGCGCCTGCAGGGATCGCACGGGCGCCTGTACGTCGAGCTCCCACGATCACCCCAGTTCACTTCGCTTGTTCAATTCCTCGCACTGCACCTGCGCATCCGTCCGGCTCCGGTAGCTCGGCTTGAGCCGCTCTTTCGCATGGTTGTCGTAAATGTCGAACCCTCCACACACGGTAGCGGCGTAGTAGCGGCTACCCACGCGGAACGACTCCTTTTCTATCGGCACCGCAGGAACGATAACGAATCTGGTTTGCATGTTTCGTGCCTCCCCAGGCAGAGACTTAAGTATTAGTCTCACCCGTGATAAGCATCAAGCAGGCTCATGAATAAAGCCGCGTTTGATGAAATGGCGGCGGCCCGTCTGTCGCCTCCAGAGTGGTAATCGGTATTCCTGATCCAAAGTGTGGGGAACAACCCTTGGGCCAAGTGGTCTGCTGAGATGGCCTAAGTCGAACCAGGCGGCATTGAATATGCATCGTCTGAGTGCTGTGCAGCGCTTCAGAGCCCCGCCAGTCAGGGACATGGCGGTCGATTATGTTCAGGTGGGTAAAGTTAGGTAAAAGCGGCCACGGCCCATACACGGCTGGTTATTGTGGCTTGTACTGTCCAGTTAAAGATGCCATTGATGAACACACTTCCGTCGCAGCCAGGTGCTGAACGCGGGGCGTTCTCCAGTTTCGAGGCGTGTCGCAACACCCAACAGGGCCCTGTGGTGATCCTTGCCTCTGGTGCCTCTGCCAAGCATTTTCCGCTGGGCGAATTCGCCCATTTGCCCATCATCACCATGAACGGTTCGGTTGCGATGACCGCCGAACATGGCATTCAGCCTTTCTTCTACGTGTGCACCGACAAAAGCTTCAGCCAGCAACAGCCGGCCTTGTTTGCCACTGCCTTGCGCGACAGCGAGCGCCTGGCGCTGTGGCCCGAGCAGTATGCGGGTGCCGATGTGCCGGTAGGCACCGAGTGCTATGCCTTGCATAAAGCGGATACGCCGGGCCTGCTGGACGGGTTGCGTGGCCATGGTGACAGCTGCGTGTGCAACCGCACCCTGTGGAGCAAACGCAGCCGCTCGATTGCCTTCAGCAAAGACTTGGCGCAGGGTTTCTTCGACGCCCGCACAGTGGCGTACGTGGCCTTGCAGTTGGCCTATCACCTGGGCTTCGAAGAAGTGTTGCTGGTGGGGGTGGACCTGGATCAGAGCGTCAGCCGCTTCTACGAGAACGGCCAGGGACAGTGTTCGCCGTGTGGGCTCGACCAGCATTGGGACAGCCGTATCCTGCCGTCGTTGACGCTGATGGCCAGGGAGGTCGTGAACGAGCACTTCCACGTTTACAACCTGTCGTCGATCTCGCGGATTCCAGCCGAGCTGATCCCCAGGGTCAACCTCAGGGAAGCGCGCCGGATTGCCGGTTGTGCAATTACCTGAGCAAGAAAGCGGGTGCGTGCAGGGCTGTGGATGCGTACAGTACGCCGAACGCAAACAGGCAGGAACCCGCTCATGTCCAGCGCATTCACCTTCATGCATTCGCCCGTCGGCACCCTGACCCTGGTTGCCCGGGGCCAGTGCCTGGCAGCCGTACTGTGGGAAGAGGAACGGGAAAACCGCGTGCGCCTCGGTGCCTTGCACCGTGACGACCAGTGCCAGGTGCTACTGGACACCGCGCGGCAGCTTGGCGAATATTTTGCGGGCAAACGCCAGCGCTTCGAGCTGGCGCTGGATTTCGCCGGTACCGAGTTCCAGCGCCAGGTGTGGGCCGCGCTGCTGGCGATACCCTTCGGTGAAACCCGCAGCTACGGCGACATCGCCCGGCAGATCGGCAACCCCAGCGCGGTGCGGGCGGTAGGCGCCGCCAATGGCCGCAACCCGATCTCGATCATCGCCCCGTGCCACCGCGTGATCGGCGCTTCGGGCAGCCTGACCGGCTTTGCCGGTGGCCTGGCGGCCAAGCAGTACTTGCTGGCGCTGGAGGGCCGGCAAAGCCTCGCGCTGGACCTGTAGGCGTCAGCTGAACCAGCTGGCGACCAGGCAGGCCAGCAACGCCAGCGCCGAGCCAGCCATCAGGGTGTACTGCCGATGGGCCCGACGTGCATGGGCCTTGACCGCACGCAGGTACTCGCCCGGTGTCGGTGCATCGGGCCGATGGCGCAAACCCTCGGCCACATCGGCAAGCTGGCCCTGGATCAGCAAGCCGACCAGGTAGTAGGTGCAGGTGTAACTCAGCAACGCCAGAAACAGATAGATCATGCCGGGTGTGGGTCCAAAGGCAGGGCCATTGCGCTGGCGTTGCCAGTGTCCAGCATGATCAGCCCTTCACTGTGGTCGTCCAGGCTGGCCAGCAAGCGCCCCTGGCTGTCCCACGCTGCCGAACCGCCCGCACCGATGAAGGTGTCGGCTGGCCCCACGCAGTTGGCCATCAGTATCGGCATGCCCAGTTCACGTGCCACCTCCGGGTAATGTGCGTATCCCTCGCGGATGCCCTTGGCGGTTTTCGCCACGCTGACCAGATACAGGTCGGCGCCGTGCTCGCGGGCGGCGGCCGCGTGGGCCATGAACATCGATTCGTAGCAGATCGCCGGTGCCACCCGATGATCGCCTACTTGCAGCAGCAGTGCCTGATCGCCAGGGGTGAAGTAGGGCAGCTCGTCATCATGCAGGCGCCGTTTGGCATAGGCCTGGCGCGGTGCCCCGGGGCTGAAGATAGGCATGCCAATGCGAATACCGTCGGGTGTCGGCAACGGCAGGCCAACGGCCACGGTGATACCCAGGCGGTCACAGGCTGCCTGCAGCGGGCCCAGTCGCTCGGAGCTGACCGGCAAGGCGGCCTGGCGCGCAAGGCTTGGCTCATAGCCGGTCAGCGAGAGTTCGGGGAACACCACCAGCGCCGCGCCAAGGGCCGCGGCCTGCTCGATGCAGGCCAGATGACGCTGGAGGTTGCCTGGCAAATCGCCCTTGAGCGACGCCAGTTGTACGGCGCACAGTTTCATGAAATACCCTTCCCTGGTACAGGTTGAAGGCTCGAGCATACTATCGGCACCAACGCCTGTACCAGTGAAGGCTTTTTCAGGTTGCCGGGTGCGTCGCGAAGCGCTGGCGGAACCAGTCGTCGAGCATGGCCTTCTCGGCATACAGGCGGTCGCTGCTGCTGGCGACCCGGCCGGGGCGGCTGAGGTACATCTTGTCGCTGACCCGCTCCTCGGCCTGCTGGGCGGGTTTGCCCGGCTGGCTGAGGGTGTAGGTGAGGTCGATGCTCGGCCAGGTGATCTCGCGCATGAAACGCACATCGTAGGCCTGGCTGTGCCAGGGCTCGAAGCGCCCGGCCAGGTCGATGTCGCGGATATCGATGACCAGCTGCTGGCCCGGTTGCAGGTAACGCTGACCGAGCTTTTGCAGGTACTGGGTAAGGGATTTCATCACATAGGCGTCGGCGCCACGCTCATAACCGTGGCTGTCCAGGCTGGCGTCGCGGAATTGTTCCGGGTGGTCGAAACGCACCTCGACCTGCGCGGCCGGGGAGCCTTGTGCCATGCTGTTCAGTGATAGCGCCATGAGCACGGCACACACGAGGGCGGTACGCATGATGCACCTCCGGGGTAGATTGGGGGTGTTTCCATTTTACGCCCGCCATGGCAGCACCTGCAGAGGAAGATTGTAATGGGACGGTTTCGGCGGTTGCTCGCCAATATCCGGGGGCGTGACCTGGCGGTGGGCGATATCCATGGTCACTTCCAGCGCCTGGAACAGTGCCTTGAAGCGGTGGGGTTCGACCCCGCGGTAGACCGCCTGTTCAGTGTGGGTGACCTGGTCGACCGGGGGCCGCACAGCGAGGTCGTGCTGGAGTGGCTCGCGCAGCCTTGGTTCCATGCGGTGCAAGGTAACCATGAGGCGCTGGCAATCACTCGCGTGCGTGGGGGGCGGCTTGACCTGGACATGTACCGCGCAGCGGGCGGCAGCTGGTTCCTGGACCTGCCGCGGGCCGCACAATTGCGCTTCGCGGAGCGCTTCGAGCAGTTACCGATTGCCATCGAAGTGGAAAGCGCGGCCGGCCTGGTCGGGTTGCTGCATGCAGACAGCCCGTTTGCTGATTGGGCAGTGCTGCGTTCATGGCTGGAGCTGGAGCTGGATCACGACTCGAAGGTACGCGAGGTATGCCAGTGGTCGCGCCGGCGCCTGAAGGAAGGCGATACCCAACCGGTGCAGGGCCTGCGTGCTTTGCTGGTCGGGCACACGCCGGTGCTGGAGGCAAAGCTGCTGGGTAATGTCTGGCACCTGGACACGGGGGGGTGGGCGAGTGGCCACTTTACCTTGATGGACATGCGCACCTTGCAACTGGTCAGCCCCGGGCCAGATGCAGCACCAGCGCCGCAGCCAATATCACCAACATGAGCCCTGAGGCCCGCTCCAGCCACGGCAGGCTGCGAGCGAAACGCCGCAGTACCCGCTGGTTACCGATGGCCACGGCCACCAGCAGGTCCCAGAGCAGGACGATGCTGAACATCCACACGGCGTAGGCCGATTTCCAGCCGGTGCTGGCGCTGGCTACCATACTGGCAAGGCTGGCATAGAACAGCGCGTTTTTGGGGTTGAGGATGCCGGACAAGAAGCCCATGCCCAGATTGTGCCACCAGCCTTGAACCCGCTGGTTGTCAGTGACTGAGCGCAGGCTGGTTTGCCCGGCATGGCGCAGGAACAGCACGCCGATGTACAGCAGGTAGCTGGCGCCGGCCAGTTGCAGGGACGTAAACAGCAGGCTGCCTTCCTGCAACACCGACAGGCCGGTGAAGGCGATGGCGATGAACGCGCCATTGGCCAGGGCAATGCCCATGCAGGCGCCGCTGGCGGTGCGCCAGCCGCTGTTGATCGAGCTGCGTGCGACCAGGAAGAAGTCCGGGCCAGGTGAGAGCAGGGCGAGGAAGTGGGCGAGGGCGATGATCAGGAACTGTTGCATGGGCGGCGAGGCTCTGCGGGAAAAGCCGCAGTCTGCTGCCGGGCTTGTCAGGCGTATTGAAGAATATTGCGTGGTAGTGCCTTGGGGCTGCTGCGCAGCCCTATCGCGACACAAGGCCGCTCCCACAGGTACTGCGTATGCCGTTCAATGTGGGAGCGGCCTTGCGTCGCGATCGGGGCGCAGAGCGCCCCCAGGATCTCAAGGGCTGCGCACATCCCGATACTGCCCTGGCGTCACGCCCACATGGGCCTTGAATACCCGCTGGAAATGGCTTTGGTCGGCGAACCCGAGGCGGTAGGCCACCTCCGCCAACGCCAGCCCTTCACCCAACAACTGCCGCCCGCGATTGATCCGGGCATTGAGCACATAGGCATGCGGGGTCAAGCCAGTGGCGGTGCGGAACGCGCGGATCAGCTGGTAGCGCCCAAGGCCGGCTTCGCGGGCCAGCACCTCCAGGCACAGTTGCGCGGGGTCTTGCCCTTCGAGGCGCGCGATCAACCCGCTCAACGCAGTCGCCCCCAAGGCGGGGGCTGCCGTCAGAGGGGGCTGTGCGGAAAAGTCCAGGTCACCCACAAAGGCAATCAGCGCCGCATCTTTCTCACGGTTGCTGGCGCTGGAGAACAGCAACCTGTTCAGCTCGCAGAACTGCCCATACACCGCCGGCGCCCGGCAGATACGCGCCGGTGCGCCGGGCCCGGCGCCGCCCAGCCCCGATTCCAGGCGCACTTGTGCCAGCCAGTCGGCGTCCACATGCAGCATCTGGTAGCTCCAGGCTTGCCCGGGCTCGGGGTTGCAGGCATGTACGCGGTGGGCTGGCACCAACACCAGCGTACCGGGTGTCAGGCGTTCCTGCCCATTCGCGGCGCCGCTGAAATGGCTGTGGCCGGCATCCACTGCACCGATGGAAAACGTTGGGTGACTGTGGGCCTTGTAACAGGCCCGGCTATGACAGGCGCGGCGGCTCTCCACATGCGGGAGTGCCGGGTCGCGCCACAGCGCGGCGTGGGAGCGGGGCATCACAAGGTCCTCTATTTCGCCGGCAGCGTAACAGGTGCCGCGTACCCATACAGTTTTTATCGCTGGCTGTAACTTGACCGCAAGGCCCGGCAGAGGCCGAAATAGACGCCTGTTGCCAAAGGAAAACAACAATGGACCTTTCAAGCCTGCTGCTTTTCATCCCTGCCTGCTTTGCCCTGAACATGGCGCCGGGGCCGAACAACCTGCTGTCGCTGCACAACGCCAGCCGCTATGGCCTGCGCACGGCCTGCGTGGCCGGGGGTGGTCGCATCGTCGCCTTCAGCGGCATGATCGCCCTGGCGGCCATGGGCCTGGCCGTGGTGCTGCATACCAGTGAATACCTGTTCCTGGCCATCAAGGTAGTGGGTGCGGCCTACCTGTTCTACATCGCCTGGCAACTGTGGCATGCACCGGTAGGCGAGGCAGTGGTGGCAGCGGACCACCCGCGTGGCACCTGGCGCCTGACGCGCCAGGAGTTCTGGGTGGCGGCCGGCAACCCCAAGGCCATCCTGATCTTCACCGCGTTCCTGCCGCAGTTCGTTACAGTCGGCAGCGCCACCCCGGTGAGCGAGCAGTTTCTGTGGTTGGGCGTGCTGTTCCTGCTGTTGGAATGGGCGGCCATTGCCCTCTATGCAGGCCTGGGTGCCTACATGCAGCGCTGGTTCAGCCAGCCTGGCCCGCGCCGCGTGTTCAACCGGGTCAGCGCCTCCCTGCTGGGCTGCGCTGGCCTCGGCTTGCTGGCGGCGCGCCGCTAGAACTGCCAGCGCACCCCCAGGTTGACGCCGCTGGCTTCCTGCTGGCGGCTGTCCAGGTTGGCGGTGTACTGCACGCCGCCATGCAGGCTCAGCGCTTCGCTGACCTGCGCCACCACGCCGCTTTCCAGTTGTACCGAGGTGTAGCGGTAGTCGGTCTTGATCTTGTCGACACCATCGAAGGTCAAGGTGTCGCGGCCACCGTCGCCGTGCCACAGGTTAACCTGCGCATAGGGCTGCAGCAGGCGCCCGCTGCTTCCCGTGAACGCACCTTCCAGGCGCACACCCAAGCGACCCGTCAGCTCGACCTGGGCGTCATGGCTGATGCGCGAAATGCTATCGCTTGCGCTGTCGAGCGAAACTTTTTGTGCGATCAGCTGGGCTTGCGGCTCCAGCCTCCAGCGCTCGGACAGGGCAATGGGGTACCCGGACTCCAGCGACGCCGTCCAGGCGTGGCCGTCGATGTCCAGCTTGTCGCCGCGGTCCGAGCGGGCTCGCCCATCAAGGCGGGTGTACTGCAACACTGCATCCAGGTACGCGCCTTGCGGCCCGACCAGCGTCCAGTATGTGCCGACGCTGTCGCCATCGAGTTTCAGGTCACCCACGCTGCGGTCTTTCACGGCCAGGGCGAAACCTTTGACGTCGGCGTCCAGGCGGCTATGGCTGACGTAGAAGCCGACATGCTGGCGGTAACCGTTGTCGTGGACCTTGGCATACAGGTCCTGGCCCACCTTGAAACCGTATAGGTCGCCATCCAGGCTCGGGCTGACCGTACCGCTCCATTGCTGACGCAGCGTGCCGCCGTAGGCCTGCCCCCAACTGGCAGGCAGGGCGCCTTCGCCTTTGAGCAACTGTTGGTCACCCTGGCGTTGATGGAAGGTGCCCAAGGCCTGGCGGGCGATGATCGCAGCGCCTCTTGGAACGGCAGCGTAAACCGGGACTTCCGGGCGATAAAGCGGCAGGCTTTCGCCTTGCACGGGGGCGGGCAGGTCGACCTGGCCAGGTGCCGGTGCGGCAACAGGTGGCGTCTGGGCCGGTGCTATCAAAGGTGGCTCGCCCGGCTGTGAAGGTTGTGTTGGTTGTTCGGGCCCGGGTACAGGTGCTGGAGCGGGTGCCGCGACCAGCGTCGAGCGCAGGTACCAGCTGTTTTCGCTACCAGCGGTTACACCACCTTTGAACAACCGGTAGTCATAGGCACCCACCGATAGCGTTTGCGTCTGCACGAATGCTGTGGCCGTGCTGGTGGCGCCGTCACGGGCTTCGACAACCTGGATGCCGTTCTGTGCAGTTGCTGCACCCGCGCCATTGAGGTTGTTGACGAGCAATTGCGTGGAGCCGCTAATGGCGCCACGGCTGACCACCAGGCGGTCGGAGGCAGCGCCATCGCCTGCCAGCACGCTATTCAGGCGCAGGGTGCCGTTGTTACCGGTGTAATCGCCCTGAACGGTCAGGCGGCCTTGAGCGTCGTTGCCACGACTCAGGTCGATGGTGCCGGCGTTGACTACCGATACCTTGCTGTCACTCTGGATGCTGACGATGCTGCCCTGACGGCTGTTCAGCGCGCTGCTTGCATCGATTTGCAGGGTCCCGGTCCCAGTGGCCGGGATCACGCGTGGCTGATCGCTGCCCAGGTCTCCCAGTGTAAGGGTGTCGTTGAGGGTGAGCCGGCTGCCTTGCTGGAGGTTGATGGACTCCCAGTTCATGTACGACGCACCTTGGCCGACCTGACTCTGCTCGAATGTCAGTGTGTCCGTGCCGGTACCGCCGTCCAGGATAACGGCAGAGTTGCCCAGGTCGAGGGCGCGGACGATGGCGGTGTCATCGTCATTCTCCATGATGACCCGCTTACCGATCTGGCCACCCGTCCAGGTAAATTCATCCTTGCCGTTGCCAGTGCGTATTTCGCCTTTGAGCGTGCCGCCGCTGATGGTTATCTTGTCAACGCCGCTACTGGTACTGATATCACCGCCGACGGTGCCGCCCGTCATGATGATCGTGTCGTTGCCAAGCCCGCTGACCACGTTGCCAACAACAACGGTTTCGACACCGAGCCCTTGGGAAATCTCGAGGAAGTTGTCAGCGAGCTTGAGATCGATTCGGCCAATGCTGCCGCCTTTGAACCACGCCGTGTCTCCATCTTCAAAAGCGCCCGTGATGGTGCCGCCGGTCATGGTGAACGTGTCCATGTCACCGCCTTGGTTCAATGACCCTAGCGTGCCGCCAGACATGGTGAAGGTGTCTTGGCCATTGCCTTGTTGCAATGACTGGACCGTTGCGCCGCTGAGGGTGAACTCATCAGCGGCATCGGTTTGCACGAGGGCGCCAAGGGTCTCACCGGGGGTAACCGTCAGGGATTGGGAGTGAGCCAGTAATGGCAGTGCCAGCAGGGGGAAGGGCAGCAGCAAGCGGGGGCATCGCATCGGCAGGTCTCCGGGTCCATTCAAGGGTCCACTGCCTGAAGCGACGCCAGCAGGACGGCTTCGGCCCTGCCGGAGTTGTATGTAATGTTGGGTGACGGGACAACTGGCAAAAATGTCAGGTGGCCCGCTGCCATCAATCGCGGTAGAACGTTTGCACCAGGTGGTAGCCGAACTTGCTCTTGATCGGCCCGTGCACCACACGCAAAGGTTTCTTGAAAATTACCTGGTCGATAGCGCCGACCATCTGGCCCGGGCGGACTTCGCCCAGGTCGCCGCCGCGCTTGCCCGAAGGGCAGATAGAAAACTTTTTGGCGAGCACGTCGAAAGCCTCACCGTTGGCGATGCGCTGTTTGAGCTTTTCGGCTTCGTCAGCGGTCTTGACCAGGATGTGGCGGGCTTGGGCTTTCATGAGGTACCTGTGCTTCGGGCGCGAAAAAAGGGGCGCATTATGCCTGATAGATTCGCCTTGCAGGAGCGGCACAAGGCCGCTCCTGCAGGGGCTGCGGTAGTTATTCGACTTTAGCCTTTTGCACGTCCTGCGACGCCGACCAGATGCGGTAGCGCACCTCGACATCCTTGGGCACATACACCACCACCGGCAGCTTGCTGTTGTAGCGCAACAGGAAGCCGTCACCGATCACTGGTACGAAGGCCTTGGTCTTCTTGCCATCCGGGCAGGCCATCAGGGTGCTGGCCGGGCCGCTGACTTTGTCCAGGCGGTAGTAGTTGTAGCCCCAGCCTTCCAGGGTGCGTTCTTCCAGGCTGCCGCCCAGGCGCTGGCGATTGCAGTCGACCTGCAAGGTCTTGCCGGCGAGGATTTCCAGTTTGTAGGCCGATTCATCGGCCTGTGCCGGCAGGTGGATAACCTGCCGGGTAAAGCCTTTTTCCGCTTCGGGGTAAGGCGCGACGTCCTTCAGGCTGGCCGCCATCACAGGCGTGGCGGCAGCCAGGGTGAGGGCCAGAATTGCGGTCATCGGGGTAGGGCGCATAGGGCCTCCTTGCAGATAAACGAATGCGAACCCGCCGCCAGGCCCAGGCTGCCCGTCACTGGGCCAACCAGCCACCATCGACGTTCCAGGCGGCGCCGCGAACCTGGCTTGCGGCCTCGCTGCACAGGAATAGTACCAGTTCACCCAGGTGCTCGGGGGTGACAAACGCGAGCGACGGTTGCTTTTCGGCCAGCAGATCATGCTGTGCTTGCAGCGGATCGCCACCGTTGGCAGCACGATCGTCGATCTGCTTTTGCACCAGCGGGGTCAGCACCCAGCCGGGGCAGATGGCGTTGCAGGTGACATTGCTGGTCGCGGTTTCCAGGCCTACCACCTTGGTCAGGCCGACCACACCATGCTTGGCTGCAACGTAGGCCGCCTTGCCGGTCGAGCCGAGCAGGCCATGCACCGAGGCAATGTTGATGATGCGCCCCCAGTTGCGCGTGCGCATGCCCGGCAGGGCCAGGCGCGTGCCATGGAACACGGCTGACAGGTTCAGGGCAATGATCTTGTCCCAGCTTTCCACCGGGAACTGCTCCACCGGCGCTACATGCTGGATGCCGGCGTTGTTGACCAGGATGTCGACGCCACCGAATTGGCGTTCGGCCAGGGCGAACAGCGCTTCAATCTGGGCCACGTCCGACAGGTCGGCCGGGTGGTGAACCACCCTCACGCCATGGCGGGCGATGTCGGCTATGGCCGGTGCCGGGTCGCCAAAGCCGTTGAGCACGATATTGGCGCCAGCGCGGGCCAGTACCTGGGCGATACCCAGGCCGATGCCGCTGGTGGAACCGGTGACGAGTGCAGTCTTGCCTGTGAGGGTCATGCAAAGCTCCTTGTCAAGTAAAGGCAGGTCCGAAGATTCAGCGTCTGTGGAGGTCCTGTGGGAGCGGGTTTACCCGCGAAGAGGACGGGCCTGATAACTCATCCTCTGGGGTCGAAGGCTTCGCGCAAGGCATCGCCGATAAACACCAGCAACGACAAGATCACCGCCAGCGCAAAAAACGCCGTAAAGCCCAGCCACGGCGCTTCCAGATGTTGCTTGCCCTGGGTCACCAGCTCACCCAGCGAGGCACTTCCGGCCGGCATGCCGAAACCGAGAAAATCCAGTGCAGTCAGGGTGGTGATTGCCCCGGTCAGCATGAACGGTACATAGGTCAGCGTGGCGTTCATGGCATTGGGCAAGATATGCCGCAGCATCACCTGGCTGTCCGGTAACCCCAGCGCGCGAGCGGCTTTCACGTACTCCAGGTTGCGCCCACGCAGGAACTCGGCGCGCACCACATCGACCAGGGCAAGCCAGGAGAACAGCGCCATGATTCCCAGCAGCCACCAGAAATCCGGCTCCACAAAACCGCTGAGGATGATCAGCAGGTACAGCACCGGCAACCCCGACCACACCTCCAGCAGGCGTTGGCCGAGCAGGTCGACCCAGCCGCCGTGGTAGCCCTGCAACGCGCCGGCCACCACGCCGATAAACACGCTGACCACGGTCAGTGCAAAGGCAAACAGCAGTGATACCCGGGTGCCATACAACACCCGAGCCAGCACGTCGCGGCCCTGGTCGTCGGTGCCTAGCCAGTTGCTCGCACTGGGCGGGCTGGGGGTGGGTACCAGCAGGTCGTAGTTGGGCGTATCGGCACTGAACGGGATGGGCGCGAACAGCATCCAGCCGCCCTGGCCTGTGATCAATTGCCGTACATAGGCACTGCGATAGTCGGGCTGGAATGGCAGTTGGCCGCCGAATTCCTGCTCGCTATAGCGCTTGAGCGCCGGCACATACAGGTCGCCTTTGTAGCCCAACAGCAGCGGCTTGTCGTTGGCCACCAGCTCTGCGCACAGGCACAACAGCAGCAGGCCGGCGAACAGCCACAGCGAGACCCAGCCCAGGCGGTTGCGGCGAAAGCGTTGCAGGCGGCGGCGCGAGACGGGCGAAAGCATCAGTGCGCCCTCGTGTCGAAGTCGATACGCGGGTCGAGCAGGGTGTACGACAGGTCACCGATCAGGCGGATCAACAGGCCCGCCAGGGTGAAGATGAACAGGGTGCCGAACACCACCGGGTAATCCCGCGACACGGCGGCCTCGTAACTCAGGCGGCCGAGGCCATCGAGCGAGAAGATCACCTCGATCAGCAACGACCCGGCGAAGAACACCGTGATCAGTGCCTGCGGTAACCCGGCCACCACCAGCAGCATGGCATTGCGCAGGACGTGGCCGTACAGCACCCGCCGCTCACTCAGGCCCTTGGCGCGGGCGGTGACTACGTACTGGCGGGAAATCTCGTCCAGGAAGGCGTTCTTGGTCAGCAACGTAAGGGTTGCGAAACCGCCGATCACCAAGGCCCCGACCGGCAGCACTAGGTGCCAGAAGTAGTCGGCCACCTTGCCCACCAGGCTGAGTTCGTCGAAGTTTTCCGAGACCAGGCCGCGTACCGGGAACCAGTTGAGCGAGGTGCCGCCGGCGAACAGCACGATCAGCAGCAAGGCGAACAGGAACGAGGGCAGGGCGTAGCCGATCACGATCAGCGCGCTGCTCCAGGCATCGAAACGGCTGCCGTGGCGCACCGCCTTGCGGATACCCAGCGGGATCGATACCAGGTAGGTGATCAGCGTGGCCCAGAAGCCCAGCGACAGGGTGACCGGTAACTTGTCGAGGATCAGGTCGGTGACTTTGGCACCACGGAAAAAGCTGCTGCCAAAGTCCAGGCGGGCATACTGGCCGAGCATCAACCACAGGCGTTCGGGGGCGGACTTGTCAAAGCCGTACTGGCGCTTGATCTCTTCGATCAGTTTCGGGTCCAGGCCGCGGGTGGCCCGCGACTCGCTGTGCACCACTTCCGCCCGGGCGCCGGGTGCGCCGCCACCCAGGCCTTGCAGCCGCGCAACGGCCTGTTCCACCGGGCCACCCGGGGCGGCCTGGACGATGGCGAAATTCACCAGCAGGATCGCCAGCAGCGTCGGGATGATCAACAACAGGCGGCGCAGGATGTAGGTGGTCATGGCGTGGCCTTCCGGCGTTCGGCCATTTGCGCGTTGGTCAGCGGGGTGGGGCTTACTTCCCACCAGGTGTCCAGGCCTTCGTCATAGGCGGCCTGGACCTTGGGCAGGCCGAAGCGGTTCCACCAGGCGGTGGAGCTGCCCGGCGGGTAATAGTTGGGGATCCAGTAATAGTTCCATTGCAGCACCCGGTCCAGGGCATGGGCGTGCTGCAGCATGTCGGCCTGGGTGTCGGCGCGCACCAGGCCGTCGATCAGGTGGTCCACGGCCGGGTCCTGCAACACCATCAGGTTGTTCGAGCCGGGGTCGTGGGCGGCTGCCGAGCCAAAATAGTTGTACAGCTCGGCACCGGGCGACAGGGTGACCGGGTAGCCGGTGACGATCATGTCGTAGTCGCGTGCCATCAGGCGGTTGACGTACTGGGCTGAATCGACATTGCGAATGTTCAAGGTGACGCCGATCTGTGCCAGGTTGCGCTTCCACGGCAGCAGCAGGCGCTCCAGGCCGGACTGGCCATTGAGGAAGGTGAATGCCAGCGGCGTGCCCTGGCTGTTCACCAGGCGGTCACCTTCGGGGTGCCAGCCGGCTTGTTCTAGTAGCGCCAGGGCCTGCAACTGCTGCTTGCGGATAATCCCCGAACCATCGGTGACCGGTGCGGTAAATACGGTGGTGAAGACTTCGTCCGGTACTTTGCCACGCAGCGGATCGAGCAGCTTGAGTTCGCCGGCATCCGGCAGCTTGCGGGCTGCCAGCGGGGTGTTGGAGAACACGCTCTGCTGGCGGATGTACAGGTTGCGCATCATCTGCCGGTTGCTCCACTCGTAGTCCCACAGCATGCCCAGCGCCTGGCGCACGCGGCGGTCCTTGAACTGCGGCTGGTCGAGGTTGAACACGAAACCCTGGGCAACCTGCGGTTTGGCCGGGCCCAGGTGGGCGCGTTGCAGGCGGCCGTCGTCCAGTTGCGCGCCGTTGTAGCCCAGGGTGTAGGCGGTGGCGGAGAACTCGCGGTTATAGTCGTAGCCACCGCCTTTGAGCACCTGCCGCGCCACTTCGGTGTCGCCGAAGTACTCGATGCGCAGCTGGTCGAAATTGTAGCGGCCACGGCTGGCCGGCAGGTTGCGCGCCCACCAGGTCGGGTTGCGCTCGAAGGTGATGCTGCGGCCGTTGTCGATGCGCCCGATGCGGTACGGCCCGCTGCCGACCGGCTTGTCGAAGCCGGCACCATTGGCGAAGTCGCGCTGCTGCCAGTCATGTTCGGGCAGCACCGGCAGGCTGGCGAGGTCCAGCGCCAGGGTGCGGCCGTGGTCGGGCTGGAAGTCGAAGCGCACGTGCTGCGGGCCTTCCACGGTGACACCGGTCACGTCGGCGAACTGGGTGCGGTATTTAAGGCTGCCCTTGCTCATCAACAGCTCGAAGGTAAACCGTACGTCCTCGGCGCGCACCGGTCTGCCATCGGCGAAGGTGGCACGCGGATCTATCTCGAAACGCAGCCAGGCATCGTCCGGGCCACGCTCCATGGTTCGGGCGATCAGGCCATAGACGGTGTAGGGTTCATCGAACGAGCGGACCGCCAGTGGCGCGTATAGCAGGCCGTCGACCTCGCTGACACCGATGCCCTTGTCGATATACGGCAGGATATGGTCGAACTGGCCGATCTCGATGGCCGAGCGGCGCAGGATGCCGCCCTTGGGGGCGTCGGGGTTTACGTAGTCGAAATGCTGGAAGTCGGGGGTGTAGCGGGGGGCTTCGTCGTAGACGGTGAGGGCGTGGCTGGGAGCGGCCTGGACGGTAAAGCCCATGCACGAAAATACAAGCCCCCACAGTACTTGTGGGAGCGGGTTTACCCGCGAATGCGTCGGAGCAGGCAACGAGGTTGTCTGGTCTGGCCTCTTCGCGGGTAAACCCGCTCCCACAGGGGGTCTGATCACCGGGAGGGGTGAATCAGTCCTGACGGCTGGTCACTTCCAGCAGGTGGTAGCCGAATTGGGTCTTCACCGGGCCTTGCACAGTGTTGACAGGGGCGCTGAACACCACGGTGTCGAATTCCTTGACCATCTGGCCTGGGCCGAACGAGCCCAGGTCACCGCCCTGACGGCTGGATGGGCAGGTGGAGTTGGCTTTGGCGATTTCGGCGAAGTCGGCGCCTGCTTCGATCTGGGCTTTCAGTTCGTTGCACTTGTCTTCGCTGCTGACCAGGATGTGGCGGGCGGTTGCACGGGCCATGGGTACTGCTCCTTGGGGTAAAAAGGCAAGCCTAGCGCACTTGCTTGGGGTATGTCTCGCCAGGCTCGCAACCTTGGGCTTACAGTTTTTGTGCCGCCTCACGCAACAGGGTGTCAGTCGAGGCCCAGCCCAGGCAGCCATCGGTGATCGACACGCCGTATTTCAGTGCCCCCTTGCCCAGCGCTTGGCAGCCATCGAACAGGTGCCCCTCTATCATCACGCCAACGATCGAGCGGTCACCGGCCAGGCGTTGTTCCAGCACTTCGTTGAACACCGCTGGCTGGCGTGCCGGGTCCTTGCCGCTGTTGGCGTGGCTGCAATCGACCATGATCCGCGCCTGCAACCCCACCTTGGCCAGGGCCTGGCAGGCCATGGCGATGCTGTTGGCATCGTAGTTGGGGCCCTTGTGGCCACCACGCAGTACCAGGTGTGTATCGGGGTTGCCCAGGGTTTCGATGATTGCCGGGTGGCCCTGCGCATCCATGCCGAAGTGGCGGTGCGGGTGGGCAGCGCTGCGCATGGCGTCGCTGGCGATGGCGATGCCGCCGTCGGTGCCGTTCTTGAAACCGACCGGCAGCTCCAGGCCACTGACCATTTCGCGGTGAATCTGCGATTCAGTGGTGCGTGCGCCAATCGCGGCCCAGGCCAGCAGGTCGTCAAAGTAGCCGGCGGCCATCGGTTGCAGCAGCTCGGTGGCAACCGGCAGGCCACGCTCGATCATGCTCAGCATCAGCCCGCGGGACAAGGCGATACCCGAGTGCATGTCGTCGCTGCCATCAAGGTGAGGGTCGTAGGCCAGGCCTTTCCAGCCCACGGTAGTACGCGGTTTTTCGACGTAGGCGCGCATCACCAGCAGCAGCTTGTCATCCACTTCGCTGCTGAGGGCGGCCAGGCGGTCGGCGTATTCCAGGGCCGAGCGTGGGTCGTGGATCGAGCATGGGCCGACGATGACCAGCAGGCGCTCGTCGCGGCCTTCGAGGATGTTGCGGATGGCTTGGCGGTGGGCCTGGACTTGCTGGGCCAGTTCACTGGACAGCGGCATCTGCTGCTTGAGCAGGTGCGGGCTGGGCAGGCGCTTGCTGACGGTGGTGTTGGCTGCTAGCGGCTGGGTCAGGGGCAGGGCGAGGTTGGTAGCTTGCATGGCGTTTTTCCCTGGGCGGACGGCGGGTTCTGGCCCGCGTGGTCGGCCCTATCGAGGTGTTCGACAGATCGTTGAATTCGTATTGGCTGCTGCATTGCCACCTGTAGAAGACCGATCGGAGGCGGCAGGCTGGCCCGAGCGGGATTGGCTAAATCGCCAGGCATAGGTGTTTGCGTAGTAGTAAGTGGCGTAGTTCATGAATCTGTCCTCAATATGAATCGGTGTTGTTCAAAGGCCTGAAAAGCAAAACCCCCGGTCGGGGAGCCGACCGGGGGTTTGAGTATTCTCATGTTCGGCGGCCCCTCGAAGGTGGGCGCCGTGTGGGTATCGGCGCCTAGTGGCTAAACCAATACCCAAAGTAATAGCTGGCAGGTGCCACGCAGCCGGCAACGGCCAGCACAGGGCGCAGGTTGCGACCGGTGTGGTTGGCGTGGTTGCGGGTGTGTTTTGGCATGTTGCTCTCCAGTGAATGAGCCCGAGCTTACTTCAGTTTTACCGGGCCATTCAATGGATAAATGCTATGGGGCCGATCATTTGTTTTTGTACTGATTGGTTCAATGGCCATAACGACCGACCAGGCTCTGCGCCCCCAATGCGTGGCCTTGTAGCAACTGCAGCAGGCCATTGCGGTCCAGGCCTTCGGGCAAGGTGCCCAACGGCAGGTCGGTGGCGATCAGGGTCAGTGCGTAATGGTGCGGGTTGTCGCCAGCGGGTGGGCAGGGCCCCCGGTAGCTGAGGGTGCCCCGCGAGTTGCGCCCCACAGTCACGTATTGCCCACTGAGCCCCGCCATGCCTTCCTTGAGCCCATCGTGTTCCGGGTCGATGTTGTAGGCAACCCAGTGCACCACGCCGATACCCTTGCCGCCGTCCGGATCGAACATGATCAACGCGAGCGACCGGGTACCTGCTGGCAGGTTTTCCCAGCTCAGTTGCGGGGTGCGCTCTTCACCGGCGCCGCAGGCCGGGTCTGGGCCGACCTGCTGCAGGGCAATCACGCCACCATCGGTAAACGACGAAGAACTGATCGACAGCGCACCTTGGTTACTGCTGTTGGCCAACGCCATGCAAGGGAGCAGGGCGGCGAGCAGCCACGGTTTGACGTTCATGACGAATCCTTGGCAGGGCTTTGGGGCGCAGTGTAGCCGAGGCGAGCCTTAGTGGCTGTCCTGGTCCTCGGCGGTGCCGCCGGTGTGCCCGGCCCCAGAGCCGGTCGCCTCGCCCGTGCTGTTGGAACCCCCACTGGCCCCGTCGGCGGCATCGCTGTTGCCGCCGGTGTCGCTGCTGTCGTTGTCCTGGCCACTGCCGGGGCTGTTGACGCTGCTGTCGTCACCGGCGGTCTTGCCGCCAGACTGGTCGGTTTGCGGACGGCTGTCGGTGTTGGTGTCAGTGGCGGCGAAGCTGATGCCGGTGAGGCTGGTCAAGGCCAGCGCCAGGCACAGGGAAAGCGGGCGAATGCGGATCATGGGAATGCTCCTTTGCGGATGATCTGTCATTCGTTTGGCTGGCGACGGGGGGCGGGGTGCCTTCTAGGCGACGGGTGGTCATTTGCGGGGCTGCTTTGCAGCCCAATCGCGACGCGAGGCCGCTCCCACAAGGAAATGCGATTTCCTGTGAGAGCGGCCCTGGAATCAATGAGATTCCGAGCGCTGTGCTGGCGCCGGGTTTTCGACCGGTTCCAGCGGTGGATGCTCCTGCGCCGCATGCATCAGGTCTTCGGTCACCCGCAGCTCGGCACCGGTTGGCGAGAAGGTGGTCGAGGCGGTGAACGGCGCCGGGTGCTCTGCGGCCGGGCGCTTGCCACGGCGCCACATGAAGAAGCAAACCATGGCCAGATTGACCACGGCAAAGGCCCAGAACAACCCGGCCTCGCCAAACTCGGTCATCATCGGCGAAATCGCCACCGGCGCCATGGCCGAACCCAGCGAGTTGATCAGCAGCAAGCCTTGAATCATCGGTACCAGCGCATCGGAAGGCGCCCGGTCGGCCGCGTGGCTGACTGCCACCGGGTACAGCGTGAACACGCCACCACCCAGCAGGAACAGCATGGCCGGTAGCAGGAAAGAGTCCGACGGCAGGAATACCGTGATCAGCGAAAGCACCACGCACAGCGCGGCCAGGGCGATCAAGACGTCCTGACGGTCCTTGCGGTCGGACCAGCGGCCCACCGGGTATTGCAGCAGCATGGCGCCGAGGATCACCCAGGCCATCATGTTGCCGACCTCGCCCACCGCCAGGCCGATGCGCTGCAGGTACAACGGCAGCAGGGCATAGATACCGGCAATCGCCACGCCCGAACCAAAGCAGCCAACCAGGCCAGACGGCGCCACATCCAGCAATTGGCGGGGTTTGAGGGGTTCGACCTGGTCCAGCAGGGGCGATACCCGCGGCAGGATCACGATAGGCAGCACAGACAGGGCAGCCAGCACGCCAGCCAGCATGAAGGGTGCGGTGTCGCCAAGCTGGGTGATTTCGCCCAGGCCTGCCTGGGCAATCACCCCGGCGCCGTAGAAGGCAATCATGTACAGCGCCAGCAGGCGGCCGCGGATTTTCGCGTCGCCGGCCAGCAGCAGCCAGCTTTCGATCACCAGGAATACGCCCACTGCTGCCCAGCCGTTGATCAGGCGCAGCACCGACCACCAGGTGACATCGTAGAACAGCCCCTGCAGCAGAATGGTCGCGGCGATCAGTGAAGCAAAGCTTGTATAGGCGCGGATATGGCCGATGCGCAAGATCAGCCGGTCGTTGAAGATGGCGCCCAGGGTCAGGCCGATGAAGTAGGTCGACGAGACGACACCGATGGTGGTGGCCGATTCACCGGCAGCGCCCAGGCGCAGGGTGGTCAGCGAAGACATGAAGCCGTTGCCCAGGGCAATGATGAACAGCCCGAGCAGGGGCGCCAGCGCCATGGCCAGCAAACGCGGAGACATACGAACCTCTAGTTGGATGAGCGGAATGAGCGCCTTCTCGGACGCGCACACCGGCTCGACCCGACAAGGGGGCGAGTGGCGACACGGATGCGACCTGGGCAAGACTCAACCGCTGGCACCTTTGGGAATGGGCCGGGCGGGGAGGGTTGAGCCTATTTCACATGTGCGTTCATGTGTTCAGGCACGGACTCTGTCATTGCTGCGGGTTGCCACCGTTCAAGGCGACGGGCGAAAAGGAAGCGGGATTCTACGGGCTTGGAAGCTTTTGCCCAAGGGGCACGGGTATGCGACGAGACGCCGCAGTCCAAGGGCGACATGAAAGTGTCTTGGGCAGACATCTTGGGGCCCCTGTGCGGCCCAATCGCCGGCAAGCCAGCTCCCACAGGTATTGCACATGCCTTGGAAATAACACGCTTCCTTTGGGAGCTGGCTTGCCGGCGATTGGGCTGCAAAGCAGCCCCGGCCCTCTCACGGACTGCTGCATAATGCTGAACCCACACCAAGGAAGGCCCATCATGTTCGCGTCGCTGTTCGCAGTCCTGGCCCCGGTTTTCATCGTCGCCGGCATCGGCTATGCCTGGGCCCGCAAAGGCCTGGACTACCCAACCGACTTCATCGCCCGGGTTGTGATGGCTGTCGGAACCCCGTCGTTGGTGCTGTCCACACTCAGCCGCACCGAGCTGAACCCGGATGCCTTCACCAGCATGGCGGTGGCTTGCCTGCTGTGCACCTTGGGCATGGCCCTGGCCGCGTTGCTGGTGTGTCGCGCTTCTGGCATGCATTGGCGAGTACTGCTGCCGGCGTTCATGTTCCCCAACACCGGCAACATGGGCCTGCCGATCAGTCTGTACGCCTTCGGTGAGCACGGTCTGGCCCTGGCCGTGGCGTTTTTCCTGACCCTGTCGATCGTGCAGTTCACCATCGGCATGGCCATTTCCGGCACGGCGGCTTCGCTCAAGGCGCTGTTGCGCAACCCGATCGTCATCAGCCTGGCGGGCGCCATGCCCATCATCTTTCTCGATTTCGAACTGCCGCGCTGGCTGGCCAACACCGCAGACCTGCTGGGCGGCATGACCATCCCTCTGATGCTGCTGACCTTGGGGGTATCGCTGGCCAGCATTCGCCTGCGCCACGTGGGCAGTGGCCTGTTGCTGGGCGGCTTGCGCATTGGCCTGGGGGCTGCGATGGGCTGGGCAGTGGGGGCGGCGCTAGGCATGGACACCCTTGAGCGCGCGGTCCTGGTGGTGCAGTCGGCGATGCCGGTGGCGGTGTTCAACTACCTGATGGCGGTACGGGCCAACCGTGAACCAGAGCAGGTGGCGAACCTGGTGATGTGTTCCACGGTACTGTCGTTTGCCTGGTTGCCGGTGGTGCTGGCCTGGTGGATGTAGGCCGGCAGCAAGCACATCAATCCTGAGTACGGGTATCGATACTGACCACCACTGACATCCCCGGCCGCAGGTGTCTGGCATCTGGCTGGTCGGCATCCACGGTAATGCGCACCGGAATCCGCTGGGCAATCTTGACGAAGTTGCCGGTGGCATTGTCCGCTTGCAACAAGGCGAACTCCGAGCCGGTTGCTGGCGAGATCTGCTGTACATGCCCCTGAAGCTTCAGGTGGTTGAGCGCATCCACGGTGAAGCTCACCGGTTGGCCGATGCGGACATTGGCCATCTGGGTTTCCTTCATGTTGGCGATCACCCACAAGGTGTCGGGCACCAGCGCCATCAATTGCGCGCCGGAATTCACATAAGCCCCCAGGCGTGTACCGATCTGGCCGAGCTGGCCGTCGCGCGGGGCGGTGACCCGGGTGTTGTCGAGGTCGATGCGCGCCAGCTCCACGGCCGCCTTGGCATTCTCCACCGAGGCCTGCAGCGCGGCCCGGTTGACCACCACCGTTTCCCGGTCCTGGCGGGCGATTTCCAGCGCCGCTCTGGCTTGGGCCAAGCTGGCGACGGCAGCGGCTTCACTGGCCCGGGCCAGGTCCAGGTCACGGCGTGACACAGAGCCGTCATTGACCAGCGCCTGGTTGCGGCCAAGGTCGGCTTTGGCCTTGGCTGCCTGGGCCATGGCATCGCCAATGGCTGCCTGACGCTGGGCAATGGTGGCTTCAGCGCTTTTACGCTGCTGCAGGTTGTTGGCCAGGGCCGCCTGCTGTTGCTGCAACTGGGCGATGGACTGGGCCAGGCGCTGCTTGTAGATGCGATCGTCCAGTTGCACCAGCAGGTCGCCTGCCCTGACGAACTGGAAGTCGTGCACCGGCACGTCGACGATGTAGCCACTGAGTTGCGGGCCGATGATGGTCACCTGGCCGCGTATCAAGGCATTTTCGGTACTTTCGATAGCGCTGCCGAATGGAGGCAGGCGCCAGGCATAGAGCACCAGCAGGATGCCGGCCAGGGCCACGCAGGCGAAGCTGATCGTTGACAGGATGCGCACCCGCCGCGAGCGCCCCGGGCTGGTCGGCTCGCTGGGGGGTGTGGTGCCTTCCGGGGTTTCGGCGATGGCGGTGGTGGTCGTGGTGCGGGTGTCGTCGGTCATCGGGTGGGCGCGCCGGGGGTGGAGTCGGTGGAGGTGGTCTGGCGTCTTGCGTACCAGAGCCAGGTGCTACGGATGCATATCCAGATCATGGTCAGGATAGCGATGCTGCCAATCAGCACGAATACATCGTTGTAGGCCATGACATTCGCTTCACGGCTGGCGGCATTGGCCAGCACACGCATGCCGGCCTCGTTGCGCAGGGCCGGGTCGGCAAAGATGCCACCGTAGCCGGCGCCGCCGCTTTGTACGCGGGCGGTAACCAACGGTTCCAGGAAGCTGAGGCGGTCCATCAGGTGGCTGGAGTGGAATTTCTCGCGCCAGGTCTGGAAGGTGCCCAGCAGTGCCGCGCCAATCAGGCCGCCAAGGTTGTTGCAGATACCGAACAACACCGAAAAACTCACCAGGTTGCGCGGGTTGGCGCGTACATGGCTGATGCCCAGGGCCATCGACGGGCCTAGAAAAAAGGTACTCCCGAACGCCAGCAGGAACTGGCTGAAGTACATCTGTGCCGGGCGTGTGAGGTTGCTTGAGCTGCTGTCCATGAACGCACCTGTGGCCATGGCCAGTAGCGAGACCAGCAGCGGGATCACCAGGTGGTTGGGGTTTATGGTCAGGGCACTGCTGGCCAGGCCCGCCACGGCACCCAGCAGCATGATCCAGTACAGCGTGCGCATCTGCTCGCTGCCCATGTTCAGCACTTGCAGGAAACCGACCGCACCGGTGGACTGTTCGGAGGTGACCATGCGGATCAGCACCACACACAGTGCCAGGCGAATGATCGCACCGCTGCCCAGCCAGTGGGTCATCAGCAACGGGTTGCGCCGGTTGTGCTCGATGGCCAGGCCAGCGAAGATCAGGGCGATCGATGCCGCCAGTGCCACGCCGATCCACGGCGCCTCCAGCCACCATTCGATGCGCCCCAGCGACAGCGCGGCGCAGAGCAGGGCGGTGCCGCTGGCCATCAAGGTGAAGGTCAGGAAATCCAAGGGCTCGAACGTCTTGAAGCGGTCACCTGGCGGAAGCTTGAGCATCAGTACGCACCCCAGCGCTGCCAGTGCCAGCCCCAGTTCGAACAGGTACAGGCCACGCCATTCGGCGATCTGCAGCAGGTCTTCGGAAAAGATCCGCGCCAGCGGCAGCGCCAGTTGCGAGGCGCCCAGGCCCAGCACCATCGCCTTCAGCCGCCATTGCGCGGGAAACGCCTGGATCATGTAGTACAGCCCCAGCGAGCTGAGCGCTGCCCCGACCATGCCGTGGGCCGCACGCACGGCGATGGCCGAATTGAGGTCGTTGACCAGCAGGTGGGCGAAGGTGACCAAGGCATACAGCACCAGGAACACTTCGGTGAACGCGCGCAGGCCGAACTGCTGGCGAAACTTCACCAGCAGCAGGTTGATGGACACGTTGGTCATGACGTAGGCGGCCGGTAGCCAGGCCATTTCTGCGGACGTCGCGCCCAAGGCACCCTGCAGGAACACCAGGTTGGCGGTGACCAGCGCGTTGCCCAGGCCACCGGTGATGGCTACCAGCAGGCCGACCACCCCGTAGGCCAGGCGTTTGGCTGGCGAATGCAGGGGCGTGGAGGGCGAGCCCGGCAGGCTGGGTTTTTCGTGGGGGAGCCACTGGCGGGGGGCGTATTTGTCCATGGGGCAGACTGTACTTGAGCGGCAACTGCAAGGAAAACAGTTACCGCCTGCTCCGGCCTCTTCGCGGGTATGACACTGGCCTTGAGGCTGGCGCTGTACCTGTGGGAGCGGGTTCACCCGCGAAGAAGCCGGAGCAGGCTAAAACAGGCCCCAGCCTCCAGGCTCAGAAATCCACGCTGGCCGATAAGCGCAAAACCCGCGGTGTACCTTGGGTCAGATAGTTGTTCGAGGTCGACGCCGATGCCCAGTACGCCTTGTTCGCCACGTTCTCCACATTGGCCCGCAACGTCACCTGCTTGTCATCGACCTTGAAACGGTAGCGCCCGCCCAGGTCCACCCGGGTCCAGGCCGGGATGCTCAGGCTGTTGGCCGCATTCACATACTGGCCGCCGGTACGCAATACCCGGGCGCTGAGTGCGGCGCCCTGAATGCCTGGCACGTCCCAGTCGGCCCCCAGGTTGTACTGGAAGCGCGGTACACCGGCAGCACGGTTGCCGTCGTTGCTGCCATAGGCGGTGTTCTTCTGCTCGGTGTGCATGAACACGGCACCGGTCAACAGGCGCAGGCCGTCCACCGGTTCACCGAACAGGTTCAGCTCCACACCTTTGTTGACCTGCTCGCCGTCCATGCTGAAGGTGTCCAGCGTTGCGCCGGGTGCGCGGTAGGTGACGCTGTTTGGTTGTTCGATGCGGTACACACCCAGGGTGGCGCCGAAACTGTTCCAGTCCAGCTTCACCCCGACCTCTACCTGCTTGCTGCGCTTGGGCGGGAATACTTCGTTGGCATTGCTGACACTCGACGGTGCCGTCGGGCCCTGGGCCAGGCCCTCGATGCGGTTGGCATAGAACGACACATGCTCCCAGGGCTTGATCACCAGGCCATACACCGGGGTGGTGATGGACTCGTCATACGGCGTGTTGCGCGCACCGGTGGCGGTCGCCCAGCTGTCCACGCTGATCGACTGGCGGCGCACGCCCACGGTCAGCAGCACGCGGTCATCGAAAAAGCCCAGGGTGTCGGACAGCGCCACGCTTTTGTTGCGGTTCTTGCCGACGATGCGCGGGTCGTGCAGGTCGCTGCCGAAATAGGTATCGGTCGGGCGCGGCACCTTCACCGGGTTGTACAGGTTGCTGTCGTAGCGCTTGGCCGCAGCCAGTGCTTCATAGGCTGAGCGCTGCTCACCCCACATGCCTGACAGGCCGAAATTGAAGCGGTGGCTGACCGGGCCGGTGGCGAAGCGGCCATTCAGCCCGGCAACGGCGCTCTTGTTGTCTTCGTCGTGGGGCGAGTACAGGAAACCACCACGCGCGGTGCCGTTGGCGTCGCTGACGTACAGCGAGGAATACTCGCCATTTTCGCGGGTGTGCTTGGCGCCGGCGCCGGCGTACAGCATCCAGTTGTCGTTCAGGTCATACTCGGCGTTGACCATGCCGTAGGTGTCTTCGAGCTGTGACCAGGTCCAGTCCTGCGAGTAATTGTCACGTGCAGACGGGGCGTGGGGCACTTTGCTGCCGTTGGGGTAGATCACCGCCCGGCCCTGGTTGATGCGCTCTTTCTGGTAACCCAGGTCGGTTGACAGGCGTAGCCGTTCGCCACGGTAGTCAAGGGCCACGGCAACCAGGGTGGAATGCTGGGCTTCGTCGTCGACGCCGGTGCCGCCGTCATGCTGGGCCAGGTTGATGCGAGCGCCGAAACGGTTGTCTTCACCAAAACGCTTGCCCAGGTCCAGGTGGCCGCCAACGTTGTCGCCAGTGGCGTAGTCGAGGGTGATATGCCGAGTGGGGGTATCTTCGGCGCGCTTGGGCACCAGGTTGATGGCACCACCAATGCCACTGCCCTGTGGCGCGACCCCATTGAGGAAGGCGCTCGACCCCTTGAATACCTCCACCCGTTCCAGCGCCTCGGTGGTCACTATCTGGCGCGGCAGCACCCCGTACAGGCCGTTGTAGCTGATGTCGTCGGTATTCAGCGGCAGGCCGCGGATGGTGAACACCTGCGAAAAGTTGCCGAAGCCCGCCGATTGGCGCACCGACGCGTCATTGAGCAACACGTCACCCAAAGTGCGGGCCTGCTGGTCGGCGATGGTCTTGGCGGTATAGCTGGTAATGCTGAACGGCACGTCGCTGATTGCCTGGTCGCCGAGCACGCCCAGGCGGGCGCTACGGGCTACCTGGCCACCTTGCCAGGTGTCGCTGCTGGCGGCCAGGTCGCTGTTGATGGTGGTTGCGCCCAGCTCCAAAGCATTGCCCAGGTCCACCGTCGGCGCCAGGGTGTAGCCGCCACTGTCGGTGGTTATCAGGCTGTAGCCACTGCCGGCCAGCAGGCGGGCGAAGCCTTCCGGCACGCTGTAGTTGCCCTCCAGCCCCTGGCTTTGTGCGCCCTTGAGCAGCGCCGGGTCGAACGACAGCGGTACCCCGGCGCTGGCGGCAAAGCGCGCCAGCACGTCGGCCAGTGGCCCGGCAGCCAGGTGGTAACTGCGCGAGGTGGCATCGGCGGCCATCGCTGTGGGGGCCAGGGCGGCCATGGCGATGGCGAGGCTCAGGGCCTTCAAAGGCAAGCGGTACGTCTGGCGGGGCGTCATGCGAGGGTCCTGTAGGTGCAGAAAATGAAGGTTCTGCACTCATCACCGGACGACGCAGGAAAAGGTATCAACGAAATATTCACGGCCCCTGTAGGAGCGGCCTTGCGTCGCGATGGGCCGCAAGGCGGCCCCGGCAATCTTGCAAGAAGGCACAGAACTTGGGACCGCTACGCGCTCCATCGCGGCGCAAGGCCGCTCCTACAGGGCCCGCGTCAGGCGAGAGGTTCTACGGTTACCCAGTAACGGGTCAGGCCCTGGATTGTCACTGGCAGGGTGTCGCTCAGCAGCCGCAGGCTGGCATCGGTATCGGCCAGCGGGAAGGCGCCGGACACCTTCAACTCGCGTACTGCAGGGTGGCAGCGCAGCACGCCGGGGCGATAGCGGGCCAACGCTTGCAGCAGATCGGCCAGGCGCATGTCACGGGCAAGCAGCATGCCGTGCTCCCAGGCCAGGTCACCGGTTTCCAGCGCAGCGGCGGGCAGTACCCGGTCGGCATCGAAAGCGCTGCGCTCGCCGGCCCGGAGCAGCAGGCCGCTGGTGGCGTGCACCGGGCGGGCCTCGACCGCGCCGTCGAGCACGGCTACCCGGGTCAACGGGCCATCGAGGTGCACGCTGAAACGGGTGCCCAGTGCAATGGCCCGGCCATGCAGGGTACGCACCATCAGTGGCCGCGCCGGAGTGGCAGGGTCCTTGGCGCTGGTAAGCAGGATTTCGCCCGCCAGCAGGTCGATGCGGCGCTGTCGGGCATCGAAGGTGATATCGATGGCTGTGTCGGTGTTCAGCAGCACCTGGCTGCCATCGGCAAGCGTCAACGCGCGTTGCTCGCCGACTGCAGTGCGGGCATCGGCGGCCCATTGCTGCCAGGGTGCTTCACGCCAGGCCAACCACGCCGCCGGTGCTGCCAGCAGCCACAGCCCCAGGCGATGCAGGGCCTGGCGGCGGCTCACTGCGCCGTTGCGGCTCAGGCGGCGCAGGGTTTCACCGGTAACGGGGGTGGGCAGGCGACGCAAATCACCGAGAATCGCCTCTGCACGTTGCCAGGCCTGGGCGTGCTGGGCGCTGCGTTGGCACCAGGCCTGCACGGCGTGATGATCGTCATCGGTGGCGGTGCCCGATTGCAGGTGCACCAGCCAGTCAGCGGCTTCGCCAAGGATCAGCGGGTCGATACGCGCGGTCATCCGTCAATGCTCAGGCAGGCAAGGAAGGCCGTGCGCATGTCACGCTTGATGGTAATCAGAGACAGCTGCAACTGCTCGGCGATTTGCGCATAGGTCAGCCCGTCCAGCTGCGACAGCAGGAACACTTGGCGGACCCGAGCCGGCATGTCGCGCAGCATGGCATCGACGCGGCACAGGGTTTCCAGGATCAGCCAGCGTGTTTCCGGCGAGGGCACCTCGGGTTGCGGCAAGTGGGCAATGGCTTCCAGATAGGCGCGCTCGACATCCTGCCGGCGCCAGCGGTCGACCACCAGGCCCTTGGCGATGTGGGTAAGCAAGGCCCGGGGTTCACTGCCGAAATAGCTATTGCCCTGGCGGCTGAGCAGGCGCACGAACGTGTCGTGAGCCAGGTCGGCTGCATCGCAGGCATTGCCCAGCTTGCGCCCCAGCCAGCCCTGCAGCCAGCCATGGTGCTCGGTGTACAGCGTCTGGACCTGCAGGTTGAGGGTAGGGTCGGCGGGCGGCATGGCGTGCGCAAGGTTCCGGCAAAAGGGGTGCAATTAAGAATTGATCGCATTCTAAGCGCCGTTTGTGGAACCTGGCAATGCGCAGGCGCTACAAGGCCTTGGCCAAAAACGCCGCTGTGCGGCTGTCGGCGCACCCGGCCACCTCCTGCGGCGTGCCACTGGCCACTACCTTGCCCCCGGCATCTCCGGCCCCAGGCCCGATATCGATCACCCAGTCGCTTTGCGCCACCACGCGCATGTCATGCTCGACCACCACCACGCTGTGCCCGCTGTCGACCAGGCGGTTCAACTGCACCAGCAGCCGGTCGATGTCTTGCGGGTGCAAGCCGTTGGTGGGCTCATCCAGCACATACAGGGTTGCACCGCGGGCCTGGCGTTGCAGTTCGGTAGCCAGCTTGATGCGCTGCGCTTCGCCACCGGACAGTTCGGTGGCCGGTTGGCCCAGGCGCAGGTAGCCCAGGCCGATATCCTGCAGCACTTGCAGGCAACGGCGCGCCGGTGGCTGTTCGGCAAATACCTGCAGGGCCTGGTCGACCGTCAGTTGCAGCACTTGGGCGATGTTCATGCCTTGCCAGCTGACAGCCAGGGTTTCGGGGTTGTAGCGGGCGCCATGGCAGGTCGGGCAGGGCGCGTAGACGCTGGGCATGAACAGCAACTCGACGCTGACAAACCCTTCACCTTCACAGTTGGCGCAACGGCCCTTGGCGACGTTGAAGGAAAAGCGCCCGGCGTCAAAGCCCTGGGCCTTGGCCTGATCGGTGGCGGCGAACAGCTTGCGCACATGGTCGAACAGGCCAGTGTAGGTGGCCAGGTTGGAGCGAGGTGTGCGGCCGATCGGCTTCTGGTCGACCTGCACCAGGCGCTTGATGCTGCCAAGGCCCGCACTCACATGGCCGCTGCTGGCCTGTTCAGGTTCGTCTTCCAGGTTTTGTTCTTCGGGCTCGCTACGTTGCTCGGCATGGCCCAGGTGCGCGCCCACCAGGTCCAGCAGTGCCTGGCTGACCAGGCTGGACTTGCCCGAGCCGGAAATACCGGTAACGGCGGTAAAGCAGCCAAGCGGGAAGGCGGCGCTGACGTTTTGCAGGTTGTTGCGGGTGATGCCTTCAAGCTTCAGCCAGTCGCGGGCCTGCCGGGGCTCACGCGTGGACCGGGCCGGGGCACTGAACAGGTAGGCGCGAGTGCGCGACGGCTCGACCTCGGCCAGGCCTGCGGGCGGGCCGCTGTAGAGGATGGTGCCGCCATGCTCGCCGGCATCTGGCCCTACATCCACCAGCCAGTCGGCGCGGCGCATGGTGTCCAGGTCGTGCTCCACCACATACACCGAGTTGCCAGCCTGCTTCAGGCGTTGCAGGGCTTCGAACAGCGCTTCGCTGTCGGCAGGGTGCAGGCCGGCCGACGGCTCGTCGAGCACGTAGATCACGCCGAACAGCTGCGAATTCAGCTGGGTGGCCAGGCGCAGGCGTTGCAGCTCACCGAAGGACAAGGTCGGGGTGCTGCGCTCAAGTGCCAGGTAACCGAGGCCAAGGGCAAGCAGGGTATCGATGCGTTCGAGCAACTCGTTGGCGATGCGTTGGGCAGCCAGGCGCTTTTCTACCGTCAGCGGGTCCTGTTTTTGGGTCAGGTAGTCCGCTGCCGCCACCTTGCGCAATACCTCGGCCAGCGCCTGCAACGACAGGTGCGACAGCTCGGCGATGTCCAGGCCGGCGAACGTCACGCCCAGTGCCTCGCGCTTCAGGCGCTTGCCCTGGCACAGCGGGCAGGGGCTGGGGCGCATGTACTGGGCCACGCGCTTGCGCATCTGCGCGCTTTGCGAGTGCATGAAGGTATGCAGCACGTATCGCCGGGCGCCCATGAACGTACCCTGGTAGCTGGGCTCCTGTTTGCGCTTTAGCGCTTCGCGGGTCTGTGCCGGGGTCAGGCCGGCATACACAGGTGCGGTGGGCGTGTCCTCGGTGAACAGGATCCAGTCGCGCTGCGCCTGGGGCAGGTCGCGCCAGGGAATGTCGACGTCATAGCCCAGCGTTACCAGGATGTCGCGCTGGTTCTGTCCCTGCCAGGCCATTGGCCACGCCGCCACCGCGCGCTCGCGGATGGTCAGCGACGGGTCGGGGACCATGGTCGCTTCGGTCACCTCATAGACCCGGCCCAGGCCGTGGCACTCCGGGCAGGCGCCCTGGGGCGTGTTCGGTGAAAAGTCTTCGGCATACAGCATCGCCTGCCCGGCCGGGTAGTGGCCCGCGCGCGAGTAGAGCATGCGGATCGAGCTGGACAGGGTGGTCACGCTACCCACCGAGGAACGTGCGCTGGGCGTGCCGCGTTGCTGCTGCAGCGCCACCGCCGGCGGCAAGCCGTCGATGGCATCCACGTCTGGCACGCCAACCTGGTCGATCAGGCGCCGGGCGTAGGGGGCCACCGATTCGAAATAGCGACGCTGGGCTTCGGCATACAGCGTGGAAAAAGCCAGTGAAGACTTGCCCGAGCCGGACACGCCGGTGAATACCACCAAGGCATCGCGGGGCACATCCACATCGATGTTCTTCAGGTTGTGCTCGCGGGCGCCACGGACTCGGACAAAACCCGTTGGCGAGGTAGGGCGCTGACGCATGCGGCGATCCTTGAACGTTGGGGAGTGGCCGTCAAAGTAACAGCATTCTAGCGGGTGCCCAGCACATCACGGATGTTGTCCACGACATTGTTGTCTTTGATCACATCACTGAGCCAGCCTTCCAGCGGCATGTTGCCCCACTTTATGGCACGTTCTATCAGGTAGGGTACCGGGCTTTGCGGTTCGCTCTGCTTGAAGTACTGGGCAATGCCCGCAAGCATGGTGAACGCCTCATCGCGGGTCAGCGGCGTGGTGCGCATGGCGGCTGGCACAGTCGCCGGTGGGCGTGTATCCATTTGTTCACCTGCTGATTGGGGGTTGGCCGTGACGGCCTCTGGCTCCTGCTCCTCGAGGAGGGTGGGGTGCAGCTCGACACCGCGGTCCTTGAGCAGTTTCTCCGCCAGCTGGCTGGCACGCGAGAGCATGTCGGCAAGGCTGGCAAAGCTGGGTGCCTCGCGCTCGAACAGGCGGTCTACCGTAGCCTGCAGGCGCTTGCATGCATTGAGACTGGTGGCAATCTCCAAGGCCTTGGCGCGCAGGTGATCGGTGTCGCTAAGTGCTACCGAGCGCTGGAAAATCTCGGCGTTGATCTTGCCTTCGTTAAGCGCTGTCTGCATTGCCTTGGGGTTTTGCAAGGCGAGGTTTTCTACGTGGCGTGATTCGTCATAGCGCAACACGCCAAAATTCTGCCCTTGGGTAATAGGCAAACCACCGGCAATGTCGCTGAGCGTGGTCTTGAGCCAGGACAGCCGCGCTGCGCGCTCATCCAGGCCGTCTTCCAGGGTTGGGTACAGCGTATCCCAAAACGCGTCCAGAACCCGTTCGGTCAGCTCCAGGCCAAAGGTGATACCTTTGAAGTGCTCGCGCTGAGCCAGCCCTTCACTGAGCCAGGCCGCCAGCATCAAGTCTTTGCTCTGCTCCGCCAGCCCTTGCGCCGACAGGTCGATCACCTGCTCCCAGTTGGCAGTCTTCAGGTCGGTTTGCCAGTCGCCCTGGGTCAGGTAGTCAGGGTCGGCCCGGCGTGCCTCCTTGATCTGGTCGAACAAGGCAGAGAAGCTCAAGTCTTCGCCACTGCCACCCTCGATGGGGGCGGCCAGCGTGGCCAGCGAAAGGTCATTGAGAATTTCAGGCATATAACACTCTGGACATGGCTAATGAACAGCGCGCCAGAAAAACTGGCGGCGCTGCCGGGTATGGGCCGCCGCAGCGGCCCATGGTTAGTCACCTGCTTAGGCAAACACTTTGTTCGCGGTGCGGTCCCAGCCACCGACGATGTTGCCGCCGGCCTGACCGTCGGTGCGGTTCTGCTGGGTGTAGGTGGTCTTGATACGGGCAAAGTTGAAGCTGATTTCTTCAATTGGCAGGTCGCTGACGGCCTTGTCTTCACCCCCTTGGTTGCCACCGGCAACGAACTTCACCGACGAGACCACGACTTCTTCCATGTCGATGGTCAGGTAGGTGACTTTATCGCCACCTGCACGGTTCACGTTCAGTTTCAGCTTGGCGATGTGCTTGCCGGTGCAGCAGTGCTCGAACAGCTTGGCCGAAGCCTTGTCGACGGCTTTGCGGATCTTGAAGTCGCTCAGGGCAACACGCTCGGACGACGCACCACCCGAGGAGCTGGCAGTTGCCGAGGTAGCCTGGGTGGCGCCGTACTCGTAGCCCAGCACTTCGATCCAGTCCTTGTGTTTGTCATCCAGTACTTCGCCCGGGATGCCGTCGATTTGGATATACGCGTCAAATGCCATTGTGAAACTCTCCATTAACAACATGTAAAGGGTTGCTCATGCGCCCCTTGTTTTTGACCTCGCCGGGCACGCCGGCAGAGGTAGCTTGCCGCCCCCCGGGCCTCCTCCTGTGAGGCCCGGGCGACCGGTTCTTGCGGCATGGCTCAGTTGAGACCACGCACTTCGATTTCTACCCGGCGGTTGGGCTCAAGACACTTGATCAATTGCGCCCGCGGTTGCTGCATATCGCAATTGACCAATGGCTTGCGGCTCCCTTCGCCTTGTGCAACCACCAGTTCGGCAGGCACGCCCTTGCCGACCAGATAGGTGCGTATGGTTTGCGCCCGTTGTTTCGAAACCTGCAGGTTGCCCTGGCTGTCGCCCAACTGGTCGGCGTGGCCCGAGATGACGATCTTGCCGATGTTCGGGGTGTTCAGCAGCTTGCTGGCAATCGCGCTAAGCTGGCCCTGGCCTTCGTTTCTAAGGCTCTGGAAGTCGGCGCGGCCGAAAGCGAACAGGGTGTCGGATTCCAGCGTGATGGTCTCGATCGAGCGCAGCGACTGGGCCCGCAGGCTGTCGATGTAGTTACGCGAACTGGACATCAGGAAGGCGTTGTCGAGGATGCGTGGCGCATCCGGCTCACGGATCTGGTCGCTATAGAAAGTGATCTGCCGGCTTGCGTACAGGTAGTCCTGGTTGCTGCCTGCTTCGCTACCGGCTGCGGTCATGCGCTGGCCGGTGTGGCGGGCGATAGCCGGGTACCAGTAGTCCGGCAGGTGCGCCTTGAGGAACGCCGGGTCGGCCTTTTCGCGCTGGGCCGGGGACAGCATCACATAGGTGTCCAGGGTGGCCTTGCCGAAATCGGCGATCGACTGGGCGCGGTTGTCATGCGGCAGCGCCTCGGCCTCGACGCTGTCAACACCGCTCACCGGCTGCAACTCGCGGGTGTTGCGCTGGTAGACCTTGAGCGTGGTCAACAGGTAAAGGGTTCGCGTGAGGTTGTCGGCCGTGGGTTTGAGCATCACGTTCTGCAACGTGGCGAAGTAGCGGCTGCGCAGCAGCGGCTCGACTTCATGGCCCTGGTACAGACCCAGGCGCATGCCTAGCGGCACGCCCTGCTCATGGTGTTGCTGATAGTAGTGCGCGGCCCAGAAGCGCAAGCGATCCAGGCTACGCCAGGCGGTGTACTGGCCGCTGGCAGCCTGGTCGTCGGCCTTGGCCTGGGCCAGTTCGCCGGCAATGCTGGCCAGGGTGGCGCGGTTGTTCAGATACGACCAGCCCCACAGGCTGCACAGCACAATGGCTACCAGGCCGGCGGCGCCGACCCAGCCAGCCTTGCGCCGGCGTTCGCGGTGGTTGCTGGTGTACAGCGCCACCAGGTGTTGGTCGGGGATGATGACCTTGCGGAACAGGCTATTGATGAATAGCGGCGCCGGCTGGCTGCCAGCTTCGGCAGCACCTGCGGCGTGTTCGAGTGCGAAGCGCTCGGCCACATGCTGGCCGTGGCTGCCCCACTGGGCTTCGTCGGCTTGCAGCGCGGCGGTGAAATAGAAACCGCGCAGCATTTCGGCACTCTGGTACGGGTTGGCACGCAACAGGCTGTCGACGAACTGCTGCAAGCGCGGCTTGAGGGCGGCGAGCTCCAGCGGGAACCGATAGGCAGCGTTGTTCTGCCGAGTTACCTGAATGTCCTGTTGCACCAACTGCTGGCCTGCCACCTGCCGCCAGTAACCGGTCAGCTCGTCCATGGCCTTGCCGAAGCGCTGGCCCCAGTCGGCCTGTTCGTAACCCTTGTGCGAGAAGGTTTTGCCCATCACTTCGCCACGTGAGGCGTCGTCCAGCTGGCGATAGAACGCTGTAAACCCGGGTATCAGGTCGCACTTGGTGAACACCAGGTAGATGGGCAGGCGCACTTCGAGCAGGGCGCAGCTTTCCTGGATGCGTTCGCGCAGGCGCTTGGCCACGCGCTCCTGGTCCTCGGCCGAGCCATGCAGGATGTCGTCGATGCTGACGCTCACGATCAACCCGTTGAGGGGACGGCGCTGGCGATGCTGGCGCAGCAGCTGCAGGAAGCCGCGCCATTTGCCGGCTTCTTCCGGGCTGTTCATGTAGCGCCCGGCGGTGTCCAGCAGCACCGCTTCGGAACTGAAAAACCAGTCGCAGTTGCGCGTGCCGCCCAGGCCCGCCACCCTTGCGCCTTCGCGCTCGGCATAGGGGAAGTTCAGGCCCGACTGCAGGATCATGGTGCTCTTGCCCGCGGCCGGCTGGCCTATCACCAGGTACCAGGGCAGGGCATACAGCGCGTCTTTGGCCGAGGCGCCGCGGGGCTTGTTGCTGTGCAGGCGCTCGATGCTCTGCAGCAGGCGCTCGCGCAACAGGCTGACTTCTTCGCGGTCGGCCGGGGTGGCGCTGAGTACGGCCTGGTCAGCGTCGTCACGCAGCAAGCCTTCGAGGTTTTGGTGTTGGCCGACACCGCGGTACAGCAGCAGTACATAGCCCGCTGACAGCAACAGAAACACGCCGATACCTGCGAGCAAGCTGTGCAGCGATGCGAAGCCGAAGGCACGGCCAATGGCCCAGACCAGGAAAATTGCCAGGAAGAACGCCACCCCCAGCAGGTAGGGTTGGTAGCGCAGGCAGTAGTACTTGATCTTGTTCATACAGGCGTCGCATCCAGTGCATCGACGAACTGGTCGATGACGTGTTCAAGAGGTCGGTCGTAATCGTGCAGCTGCGCCGCACCTGTCAGCGGGCTCAGCAATTTCAGGTGCTCACCCTTGTCAGCGCAGCCACTGAGCAGTCGGTAGGCGCAGTTGGCATGGCGCGACGGGAAGCAGTAGAGGCGCGGGTGCATGAAGTCATCGGCCAGCAGGCTTACCGCCGGCACGCCATGACTACCGCTCATGCGTGTCAGCCAAGTCAGCCACAGATCGGCAACAGGATTTTTAAGGCCGCGTTCTGCCGGCAGTGGCAATTCAATGCCGCCCGCAAAGTCGCCGTGCAACGAGCCCCTGCTGTTTTTCAGGTGAGCGAGCGCGGTGGCGCTGTCGAAGCCCGGCCACGAACCGTGCAGGGCGCGGGCGACATCAGCAAAGCTGAAGTCGTGCAGGAACTTGGCATGAACCCGGCGGAACAGGTCCAGGTCCTGGCCCTGCAGCGGGCGCAAGGCCTTGATCCGTTCGAACAGACTGGCGCAATCGGCGCCTTGTACGGCCTGATGCAGCAAAGGCTTGATCTGCGCGCTGAACAGTTCGCCAAGGGTGAACGGGTTGACCCCTGCAATGCCTTCCTCGCCCTTGATCAGCTGGAAGATGAAGAACGGGTAGCGCCGTTGGCTGGCATCGCGCGAGCTGAGCAGGCCGCCCAGCAGCCAGTTGCCGTTGCGTGCGCGGTAGTTGAAAAAACACATCGGCAGCGTGTCGAACAACGCTTGCCAGTCATCGCGGTGGCGCATGGCCACCAGCGATGATTGCAACCAGGCGTCGAACTCGCAGGCTTCCTCCGTCGCGCCGTGCAGGCTGACGAAGTCCGCGCTCGTCGGTAGCTTGCCGAAGCAACCGATCATTGCGCGCCCCTGTCGTTGAGGGCGCTCAGGGCCTTGACGTTACCCAGATCGGTCAGCTTGACCCCACCGAAGTTGCGTACAACAAGGCTCACGCGGCCACTGGCGGTGTTCCAGCTAAAGCGTTGCTGAATGCCGTCCAGGTCGTCGACGCGGGCGCTTTCGTTCATGCGCAGAAGGCCCCATCGGCCCGGGAAGTCGAACACGGTAAGCCGTGCGCCGCTCAGGGTAACCACGTCCAGGCGTGCGCCGGGGGCGTTGCTGGTGGCCGGCCAGGCAAAGCGGTTCCAGCTGCTGCGGCCGTTGCGGTAGTGCTGTTCCTGGCCATCGAGCGTGAACACGATGTCGGTGAAGTTGGCCGAAGGCTCCAGCATGATCTCAAAGCCGTTGTCACGGTCCGAGAGGCTGGCGATCACCTGGCCCACCGAGCTGGCCTTGTCGATGCTGTTGAGCATGCCGGGGTTGACCAGCGCTGGCCCCTTGCTGTCACCCACGCCCAGGCCTTCACCGCCGGCCAGGTTGCCGATTTCGTTACGCTTGAACGCCGGGAGCAGGCCGCTTTGCGGGTCGACGAAGCGCTGCAGGTCTTTCACCGACGCTTCGTTGTTGCTGCTACCGGCAATGGGGTAACGGTGCGCCATGACCTGTTCCCACGGTTTGGCGATCTGCTGTGCCCAGGCTTTGGCGATTTGCTGGCCGGCCGGGTCGCGCAGGGTGGCCCAGGCGTACTGGATGGGCAGGCTGAACAGCCCCTGCAAGGAGCGGGACAGGCCGTCCTGGCTGGTATCGACGCTGCCTTCCACATAATTGCGTACGGTGGTGACTTCGCTCGGCTGGCCTTCCAGGGTCTCGCTGATCAACTGCTTGCTGCCCTTGCCCACATCCTGCGAGCGCTGGATGTTGTTCATGCGCACCTTGAGCTTGCGCAACGCAGCCAGGTAGCGGTCCATGATGGTGCTGTCGGCGCCTTCTGCGTTGTTCTCGGCGAACACCCGCGCCACCGGTTCGAAACGCTTGGCCAGGCTGCCGTCATCCACTGCCGGCAGGGCCGGGGCGACGTTGGCGGGCAGGGCGTGATCGGCATCGAACAGGCCGGTGACCTTGCTCCAGAAGCCGTCATCGCGGGCGGCACCTGGGCTCGGGATAGCATGGTTGATCGGCAGGTCCCAGCGGGTATTGTCATTGACCGCAGCCAGCAGGTTCTTCACCGGCGAGTTCTGCACGTCGCTGAGCAGGCCCAGTTGATCGGTGGCCGAGGCCAGATCGGCGAAGTGGCGCACGCCGACGCTGCTGACCATCTTGTACCAGGCTTGGGTGTAGTCGCGCTTGTAGCGGGCCATGAACTCACGCACGAAGTTGGCTTTTTGCACGACGGCATCGCCGCCTTCGCCGTCCAGCACCCAGTCCGACTCGTTGCGCAGGTTGCCCGACACCAGCTTGATCAGCTCGGGCTTGACGAAGGTGTCCCAGCCCTGGCGCGTGTAGATTGCCGGTACCCCAGCGGAGCTGTACAGCAGCGCGCGGCCCGGTTGCGGGACCAGGTCGTTGAGGCTGAGCGCCGGGAACTGGCGGCTCGACTCAAGTTGCAGGCGCAGGTATTCGCGATCGACCAGGGAGCTGGAGATCATGAATGCCTTGAGGTTCTGCCGGGTTTCATTGATCAACTGCTCGTTGCGCGGCAGCGCGGGCGCTTGGCCTTGCTCCAGCAGCTGCACGTACAGCGGCACGTTTTCCTCGATTACCCGGGTGTCGGCCGGTGCCCCTTCAGCTGCTGCGCCGGCCCAGGCCTGGGGCAGGCTTGCAGAGACGAAGGCCGGGTCCGGGTGAGCCTGGGGTTCGGTCAGCAGCAGGTACAGTTTGAGTGTGTTGTAGGCTTCGATGATCGAGGCCACCTGTTGTTCGTTCAACCGGCCAAGCATTTCTTCGGACAACGACAGGCCGCCGGTAGTGGCAGACAACTCGGCAGCATCGCTGGCCGTGGCCAGGTTGACCTTGGCGGCGTAGGCGCCCAGGCGGGTGTTGACTGCGGCGGCCTTGGCGGCCACGGCAGCGGCGATCGCCTTGCCGCTGCGTTTTTTAGGCTGCGGCGCCGGGGTGAACTCCAGGGCCTGGTTGATGCCGTTGGCAAAGGTGTTGAACGCGCGCATCTGCACTTGCAGGCTGCGGGCGATCGGCTCCAGCGCCTGGCTGCGCAATTGCGCCAGGTAAGCGGTGCTGCTCACCTGGTGGATCGCTTCGCCATGGTAAAGGCCGGCAGCCAATTGCAGCGGGACACCTTGCAGGCGATGGGCTTCGACGATCGACATCTGTTCGCGCAGCACCTCCAACCCCTTGCCGGCAGCCAGCAGTTGCTCGCGCTCCTGCGCTTGTTCGATCTGCGCCAGTTGCCCGCGCAGGCCTTCGAGCCATTGCCGGTTGTTGATGAACGACAGCGCCTGCCAGCCGATGAACACAACCCCCGTGGCGACGGCCAGGCCTAGTAACAGAGGGCTGAACGCGGCCTGGCTGCCCTGGCGGGACTGGTACAAAGTCAGGTCGCGGTCCGGGAAGATCACGCGGCGGAAGGTGTCGGTGATGAAGAAGCTGCGGTTACCGACGGCCTTGGTGGTGCTTTCGACGCGCTCGTCGTAGGCCGCCTGGAGGGCGAACTCATCGGCGATGACGTCTTCATAAACCTGCCCCAGCTGCTGCCCGGTCTGCAGCGCACTGGTGAAGTACAGGCCCCGCAGCAATAGCGGATTAGCACCGCGATGGCCCTGGGTGAAGTGGTCAAGGAAGGGTTCGAGCACTTCACTGAGGGCGGCGAAATACTGCGGGAAGTTCAACAGGGTGCTATCGGCTTCGGCACCGAGGGCGATCATCTGTGCGTCGACGTGCTGGCGAATACGGCTTTGCAGGTTTTTCAGCCGCGTTTGCAGCACGGCGTGCAGGCCATTGTTGCGGATTTCCGACAGGCCAAAGGTCATGCCCAGCGGCTGCTGGCGTTCGTGCAGGTCGAGGCCCTCAAATGCCTGGCTGAACCCCGGCAACTGGTCGGTCTTGCTCAGCATCAGGTAGATCGGCGGGTTGGCGCCCAGGCATTCGGCGTACTCTTCGACCCGTGCCACCAACTGGTTGGCCAGGGCATTGCGCTCATCGCTGTTGGCCGCCAGTAACTCGGGCAGGCTTACTACCAGGACCAGGCCATTGATCGCCGCCTTGCCGCGCTGCTTGCGCAGCATCCGCAGAAAGGCCGAGAACTCGCTGGCCGACTGGTCGTCGCGCAGGTAGCGCCCGGCGGTATCGATCATCACGGCATCGGGGCTGAAGTACCAGTCGCAGTGCTGGGTACCGCTTTCACTGTCGTTGGCCGTGGCAATGCTGGCCGACAAGCCGGAATGGGTCAGCAGCGAAGTCTTGCCCGCAGCCGACATGCCAACCACCAGGTACCAGGGCAGATCGGACAGCGCGGCCTTGCCGCCGCCTCCGGCAGAGCGGTCGGTGCGCAGCATGGCGATGGCGTGCTTCAGGCGCTCGCGCAGTACCTGCTGGTCACGGAACTCGCCGGTGGCATTCCACGAGCGGTCGACCTCGATTTGCAGCAGGTTCTCGAGGTTGTGCTCGGCACGGATGCGCTGATATTGGCGCAGCACAATCACCAGCAGGAAGCAGGCACTGATTATTGCCAGCGCTTCCGGCACGTGATGACGCAGCCACGGCACCAGCGGCGCGGCCAGCCAGCAAATCAACAGGCTGGCCAGCCACAGCAATGGCAGCAGCACCCAGAAACTTTTCAACAGACGCAGTAATGTTTTCATGTCTTCCTGACTCGGCTACCTGACGTGTGCTCAGGCACTGAACAGCTGGCGGATTTGTTCGGACAGGGCGGCGACGTCCTTGTCCAGCAACCAGTCGAGCGTGAGGTACACGGCGATGCAGACCAGCGCGATCAGCGTCAGATACACCCACAGCGGCACTTCATGGCGCAGCATCTGCGACACCTGGTCGGGCAGGGCCCAGTCCGGTGACAGGGCTTTGGGCGCCTTGCGGTAGCGGGCGATATCCTGGCCCAAGGTATTGGCCAGGTAGCGCAGCTGGTCTTTCTGGCCGAGGCTGAACTTGCCCTCGAAGCCCAGGGCCAGGCACAGGTGGTAGACCTCGAGCACGTCGATGTTCTGCTTGACGTCGGCACGTAGCGCATCCACTTTTTCGAAGAAGCCTTCACCTGCCAGGTGCACGCCGAAATAGCGGAACTGCAACGGCTGCAGTTCAAAGTGCCGGCGCAGTTCGTTGTCGCCTGAGCGCAGTACGCTTTCGTCGAGGAAAGCGCACAGCGCGTATTGGGTGTCCTTGACCTGCTCGACGCTGTAGTTGGCGGCGCGGGCATCACGCTCCAGGTTGGTGAAAAAGCGCTCGACGCTGCCTTCGAAAGCCTGCACCGAGGTGACCTGGCGCCCGCGACGCACGATCAGCGCCATGCTGATGAAGTCCTGGACCAGGTCCTTGAGTGTCGGTTTGTCATTGGCGGCCGCGACGGCGCCCTGTTGCAATACGGCTTCGGTCATTTGAGCACCGCCATCAGTTCAAGCTTGAGGTTGGTAAAGGCGCTGGGCGCATAGAAGCAGATGGCCTGGGCATTGATCATTCGCTCATACACATTGCCGTGCGGCTCGATGGCGAAGTACTGGTTGTCCAGGCGTACCGGAATCGCGTTCGGCAGCCGGGCGGCATGATTGAAGGTGACACCAGGCATGGCGCTGTTGACCACCACTTCGATGTCTTCCGGTGAGCCGACCTTGAACGCCCGGGGCACCAGCTCCAGCAGGCTGGCGCCGGGCATGTCGGCGTGCACGGCAATATAGAAGTCCGCCTCGGCCAGGCGTGGATCGTGCAACTGGCCTTGCCAATGCGACGGTTTGGTCTGGGTAAGGTTGATGACGATGCATTGGTTGGGCACGACGTTGTCGAGCATTACCCGGATCATCTCGTCCAGTTTCACCAATGATGCTGCGGGGTCTTGATGGTCGTACTCAGGGATGTCGCTTAACTGGGTGTCCAGGGTGAAGGTCAGCAGCCCGCCAGCCAGGTCGGCGAGGAACAGGTACAAGCGCTCCGGGTGCAGGCGCGGATGAGCCAGCAGATGAGCCAACTGCGGGTGGGCACGGTTGACCGTGTTCAACAACCAGAACAGCGTGACGTCGCTGGACCCGAACTCGGCGATCTGGTCGGCGCGCTCACGTCGCCGGCCGGAAAGTGCCTTGCTCTTGGCCTGCAGGGCCCCGAGCAGGCGCTTGCCGAGCCCGGCGATGGTTTCGTGGCTACCCAGGTGCAGGGTAGGGTGGACGAAATGCGGGTCAATATTGAAGCCGCCCATGCTGTTGCGGGTCAGCTTGGCCAATGGACAATGGGTGTAACCGTCGAGGCTGTCACCGTCGACCAGCATTACCACGTTCAGGCGCAGGCTGGTGATTTCGTTCTCCAGTTCGCCTTCGTTAAGGTCTGGCAGGGTGTCGAACTGTTTGCGAAAACGCCGCGCAGCCTTGTGTTCGTGGCCATCTTCGACGTAATTGAGGCCAAAGGGCTCAGGCAGTAACTATTTGTTATTTTTCGTATTGTATGCGCTTGATAAGCGCTCCCGATGTCGAGGGTGATGGCTTATTGATGTCACTTGTTGCGATTTGTGATTGACTTTTTCGGTTGACAGAATGAAGCGGCTCGTAGTTTCCTGCACGCTTTCAGGTTCTGCTCAGAGGGAAATGTGATGAGAGTGGCATTTTTCAATGGCAGCAGTGAACTAATTGAAAGGTCAGGAGTCGCAGCGGAGGGCGGGCTCCTTACGCCTCACTGAACGCAATGGCCGTGGCGAGTGCGAGCGCTGGCCTTTTTTAACATGGAGTATCAATGGCATGGAGCTGTATCTGGTACCTGCCCCTTTGCTCTGCGTCAGATCGACGCGTGTTCCAGGACCTTGCATCCCGCCATGGGTGGGGGGGCGAGTTTGAATCAAGGCATTTACCCCTGTACCGCAGCTGACCCGATGGGGCTGGGTCCGCAAGATGGCCTGCTTGGACAGGGCGAGCTGCCTTGGCCAAGCACTGTCGCAGCCAGGAGCTTCCCCTCCACACTGGATATCGGGGGCAGATATACTGCTAACGATCTGGACGCCGCAGAATTCTTGATTGCGGAACTGAGCGCCAAGCAGAGCGACTTGACTGCTGAAGAAGCAGAAGATTATGCGTTAAAGCTTGTTGGGCTATTAAATAAAATGGTCAGCGCTGGCCGCGTGGGGGCAGATAAGCTTTTGGCATTGAAGAAAAAGCTGAATCTATTCCAGTCGTAGGCCCGGTTCTATTTTCGACGGCTAACTTGCCTGGTACTTTGGCCGGTGTCGGTGGCGCCATTCACGCCGGGTCAATGAACACAAAAGTAGAAAACCTGTTGGACCTCACCCCGGCAACAAAGAAGCAATTGAAAAAATGGGCTGCTTCCCGCGGAAAAGCCGGTAGTGTGTCGCCTCGTCGTGCATTCCGGGGCCGAATAAAGTTAGTGAGTTCTGGGGGTAACTTGTTTTTTGAGGTGCCGGCGAACACAAAGGCCAGTATGTATAGGGTCAATGGCAAGCTGGTTAACGACTCTATCAGGATTGCAGCCTACGACACTGTCAGAGAGTTGCGAAAAGTTGCGCATGTTGATAGTGCCGCTTATGGCAGCAAGGGGGCAGGGAAGTTTATTGCGGGCGGCATGACCGGGTCAGCATTAGCATTTGGCCCACAGTTGGCTCTGGATATTAGTAGTTCTTCGAGCGTTGATGAATTCTTGCGCAAATCCGCTTACAGTCAGCCAGCCAACGCGGCAGCATACGCCAGTGGCGTGATTATTGGCATGATTGGCGGGCCGGCCATCGTCGTAATAGTTGCTTCGCTTGTGGTCGGTGCAGCTATTCAATTCACCTTGAGTGATGACGCAACCGGTTGGGGGACTGATTTTGGCGATTACCTGACTGGGAAAGATTAAATTAGATGTTTACGACCGAACGGTTTTTTGCGCGAATTTGGGCTTTCTGGTTTTTGACGCTTATGATTTCAGTGTTGACACTTGGGGTTGCGCCGAAGATTGTTTTTGTGCCCATGGCTGTAGCGTCATTTCTTACATTTTGCTGGTGCGTGAAATGCGCCTATCGCTCGGAAAGATTTGCTGATTTTGCGTCCTTACGCCTCTGTTTCAGCTTGACTGCCGTGCCGCTTTTCGCCTTTGTCCTGTCAATGGCGATAACGTACAAACAAGCAAAAATGGGAGGCGTAGCGGCGCTTGCGATCAGCGCCGTGCCGCTCATTCTTACTGCGCTGGCTTTCGCATTGGCCTATGGACATAGAAGCAAGGCGACTTCATTCCTGTTACGCGGTGAGCGGGTTGAAGTATTCGAACCCGAGCAGGCCAATTCGTGGGTTGTGGGCGGGTTTGGTGCAGGGTTGAGTAGTCTGCTATATCCGATGATAAAAAACTATAACAGTTCTATGGCTGTGGTGCTGTGTGTGATGGTTTTCATTTCGCTGTATTTGGTCTTCTATAATCGCACCAATATCGCTTCGTTAAGGGCGTTAAAAGAACGCGAGTGTCGTGAGGCGCGTCAATACACATTTCTTGAGATCGAATATGTGCGTGCGTTACGCGACGCTTCATGGTTGGCTCGGGTTTTTGCACTCAAGAGCCGACAATAAGCGATATTAAATATCAGTTATCAAGGAAGCGTTATGTTGACGGACCTGATTTCCCTGTTAAGCCCACAGAATCGACGTCTGTTCAAGCTCAATACTTTTGCACAGAACAGCGAAGAAGATCTGTTGCTTGAGCATTTTTCTGGGAGCGAGGGGCTTTCACGCCTTTATCAATTGGATTTGGCACTACTGAGTCAGCGCATTGATGTTAAGCTAAAGTCCTTGATTGGCCGCCTTGCAACGGTAGAAATAGAACTTGCCGATGGCAACTTTCGCTATATTAATGGGTATATAAATCGTTTCAGCACCCAGGGGAGTGATGGCGGTTATGTACGTTATTCTGCCCTGCTTGGGCCCTGGCTGTGGATGTTGACTTGCCGTTTCGATTCACGAATCTTCCAGGATAAGACGGTACAGGACGTAGTGAGCGAGGTGTTTGCAGGTTTCGGCAGCTTGGCAAAGTACGAGTTCCGCCTGAACAAATCGTTGAAACCTTATAGCTACATTACTCAGTATCGCGAAAGCGACTTCAACTTTGTTCAGCGTTTGCTGGAGAATGAAGGGCTATTCTACTACTTTGAGCACACCGCAGATGCTCATGTCATGATCATCACGGATGACTCCAGTACGCTACTGCCTTTGCCCGAGCAACCGCAAATTCGCTTTCATTCCGCGTCCGTAACAGAAACGGCTGACTCGATTACCCAGTGGCACGCCTCTCGTCAACTGCAATCCGGAAAGATCGCCGTTCGAACCTTTGACTATCGTCAGCCGCGCAATTTCCTTCCGGTGACCATGCAGAGTCTCAATGAGCAGGGGGATGTCGACAAGTTTGAAATCTATGACTTTCCAGGTCAATACACTCACGGCACCTACGAAGCCGGAGAGAACCTCGTGCGTAATCGTATCGAAGCTCTGGAACTGGTAGGTAAGACCTTTTACGGTGATAGCAATTGCCGGGCGATGAAGCCAGGCTACACCTTCGAACTGACCCAGCATTATGTTCATGATTCAGGTGATGCTGAAAACCGGCAGTTTTTGTTACTGAGCGTAGAGCATCGTGGCAGCAACAATTATATGACGGGTGATCAAGCCGGTTATCACAATAAATTTGTCTGCGTGCGTAGGAAAATCGCCTTCCGCCCTCAGCTAAGCACGCGTAAACCCTTGATCAACGGCCCGCAGACCGCAATCGTAGTCGGGCCGCCCGGTGAGGAAATATTCACCGACGAACTGGGCCGCGTGAAGTTGCAGTTTCACTGGGACCGGCTTGGAGCATTCAACGATCAAAGCTCTTGCTGGGTACGTGTCGCCCAGTCCGGCGCCAGCGGCGGCTTCGGCAGCATCCAGATCCCACGCATAGGCGACGAAGTGGTTGTGGTGTTCCTTGACGGCAATCCGGACCGGCCGCTGATCATGGGCAGCCTGTACAACAGCACCAACACCCCGCCATGGTCGCTGCCGGCGAACAAGACCCAGAGTGGGTTCCTGACACGTTCGATGAAGGGCGACGGCGGTACCGCCAACTTCTTCCGCTTCGAAGACAAGGCCGGCGCCGAGCAGATCATCATGCATGCCGAGCGCAACATGGATACCGAAATCGAGCTGGATGAGACCCATGATGTAGGGAACAACCGCTCGATTACGGTTGGCGGTACGCACACCGAAACGGTCAAGAAAGACACCGTGGTGCAGGTGACCGAAGGTTCTTACACCCTGCAGGTCGACAACCAGTTCATCCAGGTGGCCGCCAAGCAGCACATCATCCTGCAGGTGGGCGACAGCAGCATCACGCTGACCCCGGAAGGCATCGAGATCAAAGGCAAAGTCATCGTGACCACCAGTACCGACACCACCCAAATCACTGGCGCCGCAGTGCGGATCAACGACTGAGGCAAGGTACATGTACAAGCCCTCGATCTACGACCGCATCTCCGCCAGGCGCGAAGCGCAAGAGGAGGCAGCGCGCCTGGCCAAGCTGGCAGAAGCTGCTCATGTGCCCGAACCTGTGCCCACACCGGAACCCGTGCCGGCAGTGCTGCAGGATGTGGCCAGCGGTTTCACCTTCGCGGGTTTCAACCTGCAATTTCCAGTTGGCTTTCGTTTCCGCGATATCCAGACCACCCTCGAGCATGAAGGCGAGCCAGTCAGCCTCAGCATCCGCCGCCGTGATGTACGCGCCAGGCAGCCGCTGGAGCAATTGTTCGAGCGTGCAATCGAGGCCTTGCGCGAAATGAGCCCGCAACTGCGCGTGATTCGCAAACGTGACTGCCACCTGGCCGGCAACCCCGCCAAAGTGGTGGATTTTCACTTCAATGCCGGCCACGAGCCCCGCCACGGTCGCCTGGTCGGCGCGCTGGTGCCCATCGCCGGCAGCGAGTCACTGCAATGGCTGGATATCTCATGCGTAATCGACCCCAGCAAGCCGGGCCTGAGCCAGTGGCTGGCCGAGTTTGACCGCATGCTCGATGGCTTCGCGCTGAGCTGACCCCCATTTTTTGTTATCAGGAATTTTCATCGCATGGATTACGAGTTGCAGGAAGGCGGCATAGCGCTGCCAGCAGGGTTCGAGGACCGCACGGTCAACATGTTCGTCTTGGGTACCAGTGTTCCCGCGCCGTTGAGCATCACCATCTCGCGTGACACCTTGCTGCCAGACGAAGCCCTGCAGGCCTATGTCGATCGCCAGGTCAAGATGCTGACCTCCAAGCTGCGTGGCTACACCCGTTTGGGCAACAAGGCCGTCGCGCTTTCTGCTACCGCACCCATTGCTGGTATTCAGATCGACGCCTATCACATGAACCAAGGCCGCCCGCTTTACCAGCGCCAGGCGGCCTTCATCATCAGCCCTGGCCGTGCGCTGATCTTCTCCACCACTGCACAGGCCGATTTCAGTGCCCAACAGAACCAGGACTGGGACAACCTGCTGGCGAGCTTCACTCCGCGCACGCCCGTAAGCCGTTCCGAGCCCGGCGAACAGGAGTAACCCCTCATGTTCGAAGCGGCCAGGTTCGGCGACGAGATATCGCACACCAGCGCGTTGGGGGGCTTCCTGATCGGCGCCGCACTGGGTATCGCACTGGTTGCCACGGTGGCGATCGCCACGTTCACCTGCGGGTTTGGCGTGGCGTTGCTGGCCGGTCTTGCAGCTGGTATTGGAGGCAGCTTGCTGACCGCTGCCGGAGAGGCGATAGGCAGTATGTTCTCGTCCCCTTCAGGGACGATAACCACTGCCTCACCCAATGTATTCATCAACAGCCGCAAGGCTGCGCGTGTTGAAAAAAGCATTGGCGCCTGCGACAAACACCCGGGGCCGGTGCAAATTGCCGAAGGCTCGACCAATGTGTTCATCAACAGCGTGGCCGCTGCGCGCAAGGGCGACAAGCTGACCTGCGGCGCGACCATTTCCCGTGGTTCTGACAACGTCATCATCGGCGGCGGCACCCACCGCTACCTGCCCGTGGACGATGAAGTCCCGGAGTGGCTGCGCACCACCGTGGATGTGCTGATGGCCATCGCCGGTGCCGCAGGCGGTATTGCCCAGCTGATCAAGGCCGGTACCCAAGCCGGCATGAAAGCCATCATGCCTTGCGCGCTAAAGTTCACTGCCGGCTTCGTCGCCGGTGAAGTGGCCAGCCGCTACGTGGTCGAACCCGTGGCCCGCAAGGCGATCGGCGGCCTGGTCGGCAACCCGGTCGATCTCACCACGGGCCGCAAGCTGATCCCCGATGAAATCGACTTCAGCCTGCCGGGCCTGATGCCGATCGAGTGGTCGCGCTTCTACGCCAGCGACCTGACGGTCGACAGCGTGCTCGGTCGCGGCTGGGTGCTGCCCTGGGAGCAGAGCCTGCGCCGCCAGGGTGCATTCATCTACCTCACCGACAACCAAGGCCGCGAAGTCCCGTTCGTGACCCTGCAACCGGGCGAACGGATCTACAACCCGCATGAGCAGGTGTACCTGGTGTGCACCGAGGGTGGCCACTACATCCTGCAGACCCTCGACAACCTGTTCTTCTACTTCGGCGAAGTGCCCGACACCAACACCGAAGTGCCGCTGCAACGCATCGAGAACGCCCTCGGCCACTTCCTGCACTTCACGCGCACGCCCGACGGCACGCTGACCGACATCAGCGCCACCGGCGGCACCCGCGTGCACCTGCACTACGACAACCCGCTGGGGCGCCTGACCGACATCAAGCGCGTGGTCAACAATGAGGCGGTCGAAACGCTCACCCAGTACCGCTACGACGAACACGGCCAGCTGAGCGCGGTGATCAACCGCAACGGCGACACCGTGCGCAGCTTCAGCTACGCCGACGGCCTGATGGTGACCCACAGCAACGCCCTGGGGCTGGGCTGCCACTACCGTTGGCAAACCCTGGGCGACAAGCCGCGCGTGGTCGAACACTGGACCAGTGACGGCGAGCATTACCACTTCCGCTACGACCTCGACAGCCGCACCAGCTGCGCCACCGACGTGCTCGGCCGTGAGCTGCAAGTGCAGTACAACGCCGACCACCGCGTGGTCGCCAGCCGCGACTACGGTGGCGAGCGTTACACCATCGAGCTGGACGAGCACGGCAACATGGTCGGCC